>Ga0310694_10001466_pt1 | contig 26658 bp, 25 predicted proteins | sample 174DNAGHGhighgp2_FD_203884 | JGI IMG/M metagenome (GOLD analysis project Ga0310694, IMG submission 203884) | Sheep rumen microbial communities from Palmerston North, Manawatu-Wanganui, New Zealand - 1742 DNA GHGhigh gp2 (v2) (version 2) | ecosystem: Host-associated > Mammals > Digestive system...
CCCAGAAAGAAGCTGCATCGTCTGGAGTTACTTTGTATTCACCAATCGAAAGCGGGTATTCATCTTTAACCCACACGCGTGCGCCGGGTTCCATACCTGCAATCGTATTCCAGTACTCGTCATTTCCCGCGAAGGAAACTTCCACCCATGCGGATACCATATTAGGAGCGATACTTGTGATCACACCGTTCTCGTCCACGGTGAATACGCTCTCATCACTTGAATGCCAGGTAACAGGCAGGTTCTCTGGGTTGTATAAAAACTGCGAAGCATCCAGCGTGTAACCGATATACATTTCAATGTCTTCCGTTGTAAACCACAAAGGAGGATCCTGTTTTTCTTGCGCGTTCACAAACTGCGGCATGCACATAGCAGCCATCATTAGAATAAGGGAAAATTTTTTCATATGCATTTGTTTTTAAATGATTGACGCTGCAAAATTAGTACTTTTTTTTGACATACGCAAATATTTGTGCATTTTTTATAGACAATTGCACGAATGAGAAGAACGCCGATGAGGATTGTAGGGGGCGATAGCATTTGGTGACCAAATATTTTCCGGCACCCATGCTTTCGAGTGCATCGTTCGTCACTTGCCTATAGCTCATTCCCGGCACGGCTGTCCTACTCACAGCCGGATCATTCACATCATTTCCTCCGAAATCTTCGCGAAAAAGCAGAATCCCATCCGTACAGAGTTCATCCTGAGCGTATAAAACATTACTTACGCTCATAATAATAAGGATAAATAGAAATATCTTATGTAATAAACGAGAATCCATTTCGTAAAATCGAGCACAAAATTACTATAAAATATCCATATATACAAATATTTTTTATAAAAAAATTGCGTATATGAAAAAAATAACAAATATTTGTAGTACTTTCGGCACGCCCTTATTGACGAGCCAACAAGGAATCCTCCGAAAGTACGGTCGCACATTTGTGCAAATAACAAGAATTTTGCGCTAAAAATTCAAATAAATTCGATTTTTATCGTCAAATCCTTGCATATTTCAAATATTTGTAGTACTTTTGCAGCCGCAAAAGCTAAACGGAGTAAGAATATGGACGATTATCACGCGGAGAATGCAGCAAGTACGTGCCAAAAAGTTTTTGGGACAGCACTTCTTGACGGACTTAACAGTCGCCCGGAGAATAGCTGAAACCCTCACCTCGGGCCGAACGATAGAGATCGGGCCGGGTATGGGTGTTCTTACTCAATATCTCCTCAAAAATCCCAATATCCACCTTACTGCGATAGAGATTGACCGTGAGTCAGTCGCTTACTTGCGTGAGTGGTATCCGGAGTTGGATCTGGTAGAAGGTGATTTCCTTAAACTGGATCTGGATACCTTGATACCGGAAGGGGAGTTCAACGTGATCGGTAATTACCCGTACAACATCAGCAGTCAGATTTTCTTTAAGGTACTGGAATACAAAGACCGTATACCTGTTTGCTCGGGAATGATTCAGAAAGAGGTAGCGGAGCGTCTGGCGTCCAAGCCGGGCAAGAAAGCGTACGGTATATTATCCGTTCTTTTGCAAGCCTATTATGATATAGAATATCTGTTCACAGTAGATGAACATGTGTTCAACCCGCCGCCTAAGGTGAAGTCGGCCGTGATCCGCATGACGCGGAACAAACGACGACGGTTGGATTGCGACGAGGCGTTGTTTAAGACAGTCGTCAAAACGGCCTTTAACCAGCGACGAAAACAGATGCGCAATTCTCTTCAACAGCTGGTAGGAAAGGGAAATCCCATCCTGGAAGAGAAAATTTTTACAATGCGCCCCGAACAGCTGTCCGTAGAAGAATTTGTTGAACTTACAAAACTGATTGAAAATGAGCGAAATCAAGATATTCTATAAAGACAAGGAGAAGATCAAGGTAGCACGTACCATCTCCGCACTCAAAGAACTCGATAAGAAAGATATCATCTGGATCGATTTGCTCGACGTGAGCGACAAGACCGAGGACACGCTCGAGGGCTTCCTGAAGATTGACATCCAGGAAGATGAAGAGATGGAGGAGATCGAGTTCTCCAGCCGGTATATCCAGACGGATGATTCGATTGTTGCCAACAGTAACTTCTTGAAGTCCAACTTCGAGATAGAGCCGGTTAACTTCATTTTGAAAAACTCCATCTTGGTGTCCATCCGCGATAACGAGTTGGATACGTTCAATGAGACCTTCAAGAAACTCTTTGTTAACACCCGCAGTTTCCCGACGGGCTTTCACGTTTTGGTAGCGCTGATGGAGACGCGAGTAGAGAAGGATGCCGATATGATCGAGGACACAACGGATCTGATTACCGCACTCTCCCAACAGATCAACGCCGAGAGCGATCACGTAGATGAAGACTTGCTGGTACAGATAAAGGACTTGCAAGAAAAAGTGACCATCATCCGACAGAACATAATGGATAAACAGCGCGTGATCAGTAACCTGCTCAAGTGCGATTTCTTCCCCGAAGAACTCTATCCGCGCCTGACGATGATCATCAAGGATATCAACTCATTGTTCGATTATACGAAGTTCGGTTTTGACCGTCTGGACTATCTCCAGGATACGTTCTTGGGTCTCGTTAACATCGAGCAGAACAAGATAATTAAGATCTTCACGGTCATCAATATCATCTTCCTGCCGCCTACGTTGATAGGTAGTTTGTATGGAATGAACTTTGCTAACATGCCTGAATTGAATTGGCAATTAGGTTATCCTTTTGCCCTCGGCTTGATGGTACTCTCTGTAGTACTTATCTTGCTTATTTTCAGGCTAAAAAAATGGTTATAAACAAATTGTTGACATTCTATTGTTCCGCAGTTTAAAACTTGTTCCACATTGCAAATATAAAAAAATATAACAATTATCTTACATCTATTATTGATTATAATCCGTTGAAATCGAGCGTATTTGGAAGTTTATTAACATTATCAACATCCTATTATTATCATGAATTTAAAAGATAAAAAAGAATATATTGATAAAATAAGAAGTTTAGCAAAGGCGAAGAATGCTGTTATCTTTGCGCATTATTATACTCGTCCGGAGATACAAGAGTGTGCTGATTTCATCGGAGATTCTTTGGCATTAGCCCAACAAGCTACGCGCGTGGACGCGGATATATTAGTAATGTGCGGCGTGCATTTTATGGGTGAGACGATGAAGATTCTGTGTCCGGAGAAGAAGGTGCTGATACCGGATATGCAAGCCGGTTGTTCGTTGGCTGATAGCTGTAAAGCAGAAGACTTGGCAGCATTTAAAGCACAGCATCCGGATCATATGGTAGTTTCGTATGTGAACACTTCGGCGGATGTGAAAGCGCTGACGGATGTAGTGGTTACTTCGTCCAATGCAAAGAAGATAGTGGATCAGTTACCTAAAGATGCCAAGATAATATTCGGACCCGATCATAACTTAGGCTCGTATATCAATTCGGTTACCGGACGTGATATGTTGCTTTGGAACGGAGCCTGTCATGTACACAGTCGTTTCTCCTTAGAAGCCCTCTTACAACTCAAAGCAGAGAACCCTGGTGTAGAAGTATTGGCGCATCCGGAATGTAAAGCACCTATTTTGGCGCAGAGCGACGTTATTGGTTCAACGAAGGCGTTGCTTGAGCATACCATCCAATCATCCGCCAAACGCTTTATAATAGCTACAGAAAGCGGAATATTATTTGAGATGCAGCGTGCTTGTCCGGATAAGGAGTTTATTCCGGTACCACCGGAAGTAACCGAAGGTGTAGGATGCAGTTGCAACGAGTGCGAGTATATGCGGATGAACACCTTGGAGAAGCTGTATGATTGTCTTAAGAACGAGCGTCCGGAGATGGTTGTAAAAAAAGAGACAGCCGAGAAGGCTATCTCTTCGATTAAGCGGATGCTCGAAATGAGTTAATGCTTATTAAAGAGCAGAAACTTACGCGCAAAGAAATTCCAAAAGAATACAATAGCTGTTGAGATGAGTTTGGAAACCATATAATGTAGGTGCATTATATCGGTTCCAACGTACATAATCAGTTCATTCAAACCCAATCCTATAACCCCTATGATGGCAAAGAAAAGAAACTCTTGCCAGACTTGCATTTTGCCGTTATGTTGGAATACCCAACTGATACTAATGAGGTAATTAGTAATCAAACCTAAGATAAAAGCGATTGCAGCGGACCATAAGTAAGGAACACCCATAAAATGCGTGAGACCAAAGAGTGTACCGTAATCCACCACAAATGCCATTCCGCCTACGAAACCGTAACGGAAAAGTTGCAGCATCCAATTATTAGTAGGTGCAACAAAAAGTGTATATAACCATTTCTTCATCATTCTCTCAATTGCTGTGCAGCACGTTCTCTATCGAAACGTAGCATATATTGATGGGTATTTTCGTAGTGCATAACAGCTTGCGGGAAGAATTGCGGATACGTCTGAATAGCCGGGTAGAGATATAGATATGTGGAACTATATCCTAAGTTATCTAAAATAACATAATCCACTTTCTTATCGACCATATCCATAATAAGTTCTTTTGCATTTTTGGTGAATTTATAACCTACACCGGGAAGTTGACTCTCCATCCAGAACATCTGTGGTTTACGACTGCATACCACACTGCCTTTCGGAGCTATTTTTTTCATTTGTTTACCCATTTGGAAGAACTGCGCATATTGAATAGGATATTTCTGTTTAGACTGTTTTATCTCATCGGCAATTCCGGTTTTGGCAGGAATAAAAAGCAGACATAGGATCAGTGCACAGCCCGTAAACAACCATTTCTGATGTTTGATGGTTATCCATTGTGCTATTTGCCATAGACCACAGAAAAGACCTGCAGCTAACAAAGGAAGAATAGTGGTGATGTAGCGGTTTCCACTTGGTGTGGAGAAAATAGAAATAAGGCCTAATGTAGCTGCCAAATAAGCTATTAATCCCCATCGTAAATCTCCCATCGACCAGTAACCGATTATAATAAGAGTTAATATCAAAGCACCGATAAGATAAATCCAGAAACTGTATTCGGGTTGATCACAATTCACATCCAGATAAGGGAAGATGGTATTGGGAATAGCATTGAAAATCAACATCTTCAGTGTTTGGAAGAATCGCTCAATTACTTCTGTCAGGCTCAAAGTACCTGCGTCCGGTTGCCAAGGATTACTCAGCATAATCGAATCAATATAGCGATTACCGTTCAAGCCTAAGAGTTTATTACGGAGCATATAAGGTAAACAACCGAGGATAAACCCTACAATAGTCGTTCCTAAGCCTACCCAACGGCGTTTCACTAACAGTAGAAACCCTACTCCGGCTACCAGAGCCATACCTTGTGTACGGATATGATAGTTCCAAACAAGCACGAGGATCATTGCCCATAACCAATAACTCTTTATATCTTCCCACCATTGTGCATGCTCTTTGTTTTCAGACAGATACATGGCTAAAGCAAAGAAGACAAAGGCGGAAGTAAAGAAGAAGGATGCTTCGCTCATCATCATCGTGGAGAAATGCCACAATCGCGGACTAAACAAGCCTGCAGCAGCAGCTACCAGACTGATATCCCATCGTAAACCTAATTTCAGTAAGGTAAAGAAAATCAATAAGATACCGGCTAAGACAAAAATCTCATTGAGCCATTTCTGCGCTACTATACTCTCTGTTACCATGCGCAAAGGCGTCATTAGTAAGGGATATCCCGGCGGAAAATTAGTGGTTGGTTTGATTTCCGGAGAAGACAAATCACTGTATCCGTGCCCCGTAGCCAATGAAGAGGCATAGATATAGTAACAGAAATTATCTCCGTTCAGATCCGGTTTTGGATTGAAGGTCTTAGAGGCTATGATACCCCATATGATTGCCAATACACCACAGCATACAGCAATAATCAGTTTATTTGCTTTCATGATATTCAGTCTCCGTGTTAACGTTCCAAATAAAGCGTTTATCTGTATTTCCAGTCTTAATAGATTCTACTGTCTCAAATGCCGTCATCATCGAGTGATCCATATTATTATAACGGTGTTGACCGTTACGACCCAAGCAATACAGATTAGGAATAGTATCCAAGAACTGCCGCACTGTATCCAACTGATAATAACTGCCGTAATAAGCCGGATAAGCCTTTTGAATCTTCACATGACAAGCGTCTAATACATCTTTTTCGTCAATGATATCTATCTTTGCCAACTCGCCCTTAGCCATCTTAATAAAGTCATCCGACGGCATATTCCACAGTTCATCACCTTCCGTGCAGAAATATTCAAGACCAATCCACATTGTGTGTTCATAATCCTTCACGAGGTATGGTGACCAGTTGTTGAACACTTGCAAGCGACCTATCTTCACATCCCGCTCCTGGATATAGATCCATGTATCCGGTACACGCTCGGCATAGGTTTTCAGTTTGGTCTCGTTCTTTATTTTCATCTTATTCACCAGCAATCCGACTGTGATGAAATCCCGATATGGCAACTCGGCTGCTATTTGCTTCACCTCTTGTGACACTTCTATACCCTGCAGAGCCGGAATCAGATCTTTTATAGGCATAGTGCTCAAGAAATAGTCGCATGCCACTTGCTCCTTCGTTCCATCCGCATGTGTCAACTCCACACCATTCACCATTAACCCTTCACCATTCACCATTATCCCCGTCACAGCTGATTGCATTCGTATCTCGCCTCCCATCTGCTCGATATCTTTGGCTACGATTTCCCATAACTGTCCCGGACCATATTTGGGATAGATGAACTGCTCAATCAAAGACGTCTCTACTTCCGCATTATCTTTCTTGCCGAAATTCTTGCGCCACATATCCTTGAGCACTGCAATCACCGACAGTCCTTTCACGCGCTGACTACCCCAGTCGGCTCCGAGTTTGGAAGGATGAACACCCCACACTTTTGCTGTGTAGTCCTCAAAGAACATCTCGTAGAGTGGTCGGCCAAAACGGTTGATATAGAAATTTTCCAGCGAGGTCTCCGGTAATTTATGCACGCAAGCCCATAGGTATCCGAAACCCGCTCTCATCATCCGAACCAATCCCATATTCAGGAAGGTCTCTTTCTTCATGGAGATTGGGTAATCAAAGAATTTCCGTAAGAAAAAGATACGGCTCACGCGGCGGCGCAACAGCATTGTTCGGTCTTCTTTCTCCGGATCCGGACCGGTTTTAGCGAACTCTTTCTCCGTCTCGTTCAGTAAGATATCGTCTTTTGACGGCTTAGCTTGTAAGGGCATCACTTCTTGCCACCAATTCATCACTTTATCGCTCTTGGAGAAAAAGCGGTGACCACCGATATCCATTCGATTGCCATGATGTTGTACGGTCTGTGAAATACCGCCGATAGCGTCTGTTTTCTCACAAACGATAGGCTTGATATCCGTCTGCTTTAACAATTCATAAGCCGCAGTCAAACCGGCAGGACCTGCACCCGCAATGATGGCAATTTTCTGTGTAGAGCTTTTTTTCATAGCATTATATATACCTATTACGGCTGCAAAAGTACAAAAAAAATCTCACATACACAAGAGTACATGAGATTTTTTCCAAAAAATCCGATAAGCACTTGCGCCATACAGGCCAATCGTGACTACCTTGTATCTCGATAAACTGATGCGGATAATCGGCTTTTATAAGGCGCTTGTGAAAACGTTTTCCGTTCGCTTTGAATATGTCATTTTTCCCTACGTAAATATAATAGGAAACACCATACGACTGCGCGGTTTGGCCGGGCAGTTGTTTTTTATGAAGCACAGGAGAGAAGAGTCCGACTGTATGAATTTTCTCCGGGCGTGTATTGGCTATATTAGCTGCTATCCGTGCGCCATCAGATAATCCTGCCACCGCACATTGGTCGGTTACCTTATAGGTGGTATCGATCATGGTCATCAAATCGCTGATGGCATATTCGAGTTTATGTTCGTTACTCAGTTCAAGATAACGTATTATACATTTCCAGCGGTTACCATGCGTAAGAGGGCGTTTCTTTACAATCCATTTATTACAATCCGGCATAACGAGGATCATGGGTTGGCAGCGACCGTCTTGCATCATCTGAATCAAGGTATCTACTGCCCCACCCTTCTTTTGCCAATCTCCTTCATAACCGTTGATGCCATGTAACAAATAGAGCACCGGAAGAGGTTGATCGGCTTCCGGCACATAGATATCCACGCGTCGCTCTGTTTGTTCGTAGTGGCTGAACCACGTTGTATGAATGATATCAGGCGGAGTGTTTGTAGGTTCGGACGGCCTTGCTGTTAAGGGCAGTATGCTTAGGAGTATGAAGAGGATACGTTTCATTCTTCTTTTCTTTTATGGCTTGTTGGAACATACGGATGAGCGCCTTTGCGCAATTAGCAATCTCATATTGCTTCATCGATTCGGCGTATTGGAAGCCCATCTCCCAACGCTCTTGCGGATGATCGAACCAATAATCGATTTGCTCGGCCAATGCTTTGGCATCGCCGGCAGGATACGTACTTCGTTCATCCAAGGCATAGGTAGCTGTTCCGGAATAGCGCGCGGTGGCGATAACCGGCACAACGGCTTGCTGCAGGGCTTCGGTGATACTCATTCCTTCCACTTCGACGAACGCACAGTGCACCGCCAAGTCTGCTTTAGCAGCCAACTGACGCAGTTGCTCGCGGTTATAGAAACCAACTGTAGGTTGATAAGCAACAACACCATCTTCGTAGAGTTGGTTAGCCATCTTGGTATAAGCCTCCAGTTTAGGTCCGCGACCGGCTATATGGAGACGGATACGCTTGGCATATTTAGACATGCGAATGGCTTTGAAGAGCGTCGGTTGATCTTTCTCTATGGCCGTACGACCGATATAAATGAGATCCAACGGACGGTTCTCATCCAAATAATCTGCAGGTGGTGTCGTAGGACGTATACACAGGTCGGGGATGACACCATTAGAGAGCGTGAAGCATTTGGCCTTTACATGATGGCGTTCAAGACGTTCACGCACGTTGTCCGTAGGACATTGGAGGTAGACGTAGTTATCATAGAAAACGCGACACCAATAGCGATAGAGAATCTGGCAGATCAGATTACCGCCGGGGAAACCCAAACAGTTATAAACGATATTCTCCGGGTGTACGTGATACGTGCCTGTGACAGGTTTGCCGAGTTTACGAGCTATATTCATCGCTGCGTGATGCAAGAAGAAAGTCTCTTCCAGATGAACCACATCTGCCCAACGGATGGCTTCTTCTATGATAGGACCATGCCAATCGGCATAGGCGTAACCGAACGAATCCAACATCGGTTGCATGAGGGGGAAATGGAATTTCTCCATCGCATATTCCGGTTGGGGACCATCGGGATTTTCAAAATTCTTTCCTGATAAGACGCGTACTTCCTGACCTGCTGCACGCAGCGCTTCCACCGTTCTTCTTGCTGATTCATCCAGTCCGTTTCCCTGACTGAAATAACTGTTAACTACAAATAAAATTCGCATACTTCTACAATCTTTTTTGTTAAACCGACTGCAAAAGTACTGCTTTTAGATGAATTGAACAAATCCTTAATAGAAATCGTAAATAAAATACTAAAATATGTCGTCAAATATGACGTATAGTAGTATTTATCTTAATAATCGTACTAATCTCCAATCGCCGTTAGAAAGCGTTTCTATGGGATGGAGACCATATAGAGCGGATTCGTGGGTAAGTGCTTCAATATCGGATTCATAGAATCCGCTGAGCCATAGTTCTCCGCCCGGTGCAAGGCAGTTGGCGTATGCGTGCATATTGGCCAATAGAATGTTTCGGTGGATATTAGCGAGAATGAGATCGAAAGTGCGGTTGGTATCTAAGATGGGTTTACATAACTCGACTTCAATGTTTTCATTGTTGAGCGCGGCATTCTCTTGGGCATTGATAACACTCTTATCGTCGATATCCATGGCAACCACACTTGCGGCGCCAAGACGTTTGGCAAAGATAGCCAAGACACCTGTGCCGGTTCCGTGATCCAGAACGCGCTTTCCGTGTAGTTCGTTGGTCATAAGGGCATCGATCATCATGGACGTGGTCTCGTGGTAACCCGCACCGAATGCACAATGCGGGATGATACGGATACCTAAGGGCAGGTCTTGAACAGGATGCTCCGCTTCCCACGTGGCATTCCAGTTCTCATCGGGGCAGGCTTCTACACCGACTAATATTGCCTTCTCTTCCCCTGCAAACAATGCCTCTATCGCGGTTTGATTGGTTTCCCATATTTCCGATGGGATATAAGCATCCTGGCCGTCAAACGTATCAAAACCGGCATCAAAGAGGGACTGAATAAACAGATCCTCTTGCCATTGTTCATCAAAATGCAGATTGATATGCGCTACGTGGTATCTCATAAGTTGATGTTTAAAACGATGGGTAAATGATCGGAAAAACCATTCTGATAATGGTATCCGTTATAGGTCCGTTTGGGTTTGAGTCCCAAGTATTTATCGTCCGGTTCCATGATCCACTCCGCGTCATAGACATGTGCTTGTGACAAACTGTCTATGGCAGGTGACACATAGAAATGATCCAAAAAAGTCCATCTTCCCTGGTACTTGTGGGTACCCTCTCCCTGCATTCGTTCATCCTTTAATCCATTTACCTCTAATTCATCGCTATTCATATCGCCCATGACGATAATCTTGGCATCCGCTTGCAGGTTGAGAACTGAATCGACAGCGTGTTGCAACACCTCTTTGGCGGCCTTCCGTTTCCATTCGCTCTCTGCTTTTCCACCGCGTTGAGAGGGAAGATGGCAAACAAAGAAATGGATGGTATCCCGTTTGTCCACTCGTGCGCAGACGTATAGGATATCACGCGTGGTCTGTTCTCCCAAATCCACCTTTATAGGCCTCGAACAAAGGGTATCTACACTACTCTTTTTATAGATTAGCGCCACATCGATACCTCGTTTGTCCGGACTCTCGTAATGGACGAAATCATACTCATTACGCCTCAGCGTATAGCACAATCGTTTGACACAAAGAGCGTTCTCCACCTCTTGTAATCCGACCACATCTACCCCATCCCACTCGCCGATGTTCGTCAGCACACGAGCGATATTTTCTTCTTTGCGATAATAGCGCGTATAACTCCAATGCCGCTCACCATCTGCCGTCCACTCGATATCATCTTTCGGTTCCCCCGCTACGCTGTCGTGGGCAGGATGAAAGAGGTTCTCGACGTTGTAGTTAACGACTATAATCAAAAAGATACTGAGCAAATGCATATTACATCAGTATGTTTTGTGCGCGTCGGAGTGCCGCAATGCATGCATCGACATCCTTTTTGTCGTTGTACAAACCGAACGAAACCCGCACCGTTCCAGGAACACCTATCGCATCGATCAAGGGTTCGGCACAATGGTGTCCCGTACGAACGGCTACCCCTTGCTGGTCGAGTAGGGTGCCGGTATCAAAGGGATGAATCAAGTCCTCGCCGTTGTACAGATTGAAACTGATGACACCTGCTTTGGGTTGTCCTGCGGCGTAGATGCGAATGCCTTCTATGGCACTTAATTGCTGCTCGCAATATGCAGTTAACTCCTTTTCGTGCGCCTCGATAGTCTCCCAACCAATCGATTGCATGTACTCCATCGCTTTTTGCAGGGCATAGGAACCCACGAAATTAGGAGTACCGGCTTCGAACTTATACGGCAACTCATTGTAGGTGGTACCACTCCAACGCACATGGTTGATCATCTCTCCTCCACCCTCGTGTGGTGGCAGTTTATCGAGCCATTCCCGCTTGCCGTAGAGAACTCCGATACCTGTAGGGCCGTATAGCTTATGTCCGGAAAAAGCCAAGAAATCGCAGTCCAAGGCCTGTACATCAACCCGCATATGCGGTACACTCTGTGCGCCGTCGATACAAACAGGAATACCCTTTTCGTGCGCCAAACGGATGATCTCTTCGATAGGTTGGATCGTACCTAACACATTGCTCACGTGGGCTACGCTGACTAACTTCGTGCGTTCATTCAGAAGGCTCTTGAAAGCTTCTATATTGAGCGATAAATCATCCTTCAACGGGATAGGTTTCAACACCGCTTTCTTGCGCTCGCAGAGCATCTGCCAAGGCACGATATTGGAGTGGTGTTCCAGTCCGCTGACGATGATCTCGTCGCCTTCATGAATAAATGCCTCGCCGAAAGAGAACGCCAGTGCATTGAGGCTGTCCGTTGTGCCTTTGGTGAAGATGATCTCATCGCTGCTCTTCGCGCCGATGAACGCGGCAACTGCCTTGCGTGCCTCTTCGTGATGCAGAGTCGCCACCTGACTGAGGTGGTGTACGCCGCGGTGGATATTACTGTTCCACGTGGTATACGCCTCCACGATAGCATCCAGTACTTGCTGAGGCTTCTGACTCGTGGCTGCATTATCGAGGTACACCAACTCCCGTCCGTGTACCTGCTGGTTCAATATCGGAAAATCGTTTCTATTCATGGCTTATAATAACTCTCTTCTAAAATTTTCTGTGCATCGGGTTCGGCCATCAGTTCCTGCAGCGAGACAGCTTCGTTATGCTCCATATAACTCTGCGCAATCCGCCAGCCGAGCCAGATACCTAAGCGTCCGGGGGCATCTTGCGATATCTCCGAGGTGAAGGGACCGTCGTTCAGATAGCCGGTCAACACCAGGCTCTCGGTCTTGAACAGATCGCGTTTGTCCATCACCAGGTGCCAGATAGCCCGTTCGTGTTTGATGCACCAGTTCCACTGCTCTTTAGTCCAACCCATCACTTCCCAAGGCTCTGTATCATCGAAGATCTGCGCCACAAGATACATGATCTTACCGCGGTAGAGCATCTGATCTAACAACCGACTTTTGGTGCTCGTGTAGGGTAGGGTGCGGAACAAGTAAGCACTCACCACATCTACCGGAATACACTCCTTTCGCATGGTCTGTTTCTGGTAGTCATACACCACGCGGTTGTAGTACTCGTAATGGCTACCCAGGTACATATCCGCCCCGATGCCGATCAGTTCGTCCCCGAAATAGATAGGCGTTTGGAAACCCGAAACAAACAGGTAAAAACTCGGCACTTCAGTCTCCGGGTACAGATAACTGATGCGCGCAAAAGCCTTTGCCAAAGACTTCTCCAGATCGCTTACATCCGCAAAGACTTCCTGCTCCTTGGCATTAGTCTGCTGAAAACCATACAATGTGTCATTCAGGAACTCCGGGAGTGCCTTCTCCAGATAGGCTGTATCGGCACACGGGATGCCCAGTATATCCTCCACCCACAGCGGCATAAACACCGGATACTCGTCGTAAAGAACACGGATGTCCTGTGCCACTGTAGCATCGTGTACGTTCATCAATGCCTTGTCAAAACGCACCAACTCGATCTCCTGCGATGCGATGTCTTTTGCCCAATACGTCCTTCCTTTATGGCATCCTGTGAGTGCCAACAAAGCGACTAGTATAATAAGGTATTTTTTCATTCGATGATTCCGTCTTTGATTTCTATGATTCGGTCTGCGATACCTGCCAATTCCTTATCGTGCGTGACGAGTAAGATCGTTTGGCCGTACTCTTTGCGCAATTTCAGCAGCAGTTCACTGAGTTCTTTCTTGTTCTGTGTATCGAGGCTTCCTGTGGGTTCGTCCGCCAGGATGATATCCGGATGCATCATCAGCGCGCGGGCTGCGGCCACACGTTGTTTCTCTCCTCCGGACAACGCATTCGGCTTATGATGTAACCGGTCACCCAACCCCAAGTCCGTCAATAATTGCGTTGCACGCGCTTTATACTCGTTCTCTTTCTCGCGCGCAATCATCGCCGGGATGCAGACGTTCTCCAACGCCGTGAACTCCGGTAACAGTTGGTGGAACTGGAAGATAAAACCGATATGTTGATTGCGGAATGCCGCCAGTTCTTTGTCCTTCATCGCGAACACATCGGTGCCGTCAATGATCACTTGTCCTTGGGTGGGACGATCGAGTGTACCGATGATCTGGAGTAGGGTAGTCTTACCGGCACCGGACTTACCGATAATAGCTACGATCTCCCCTTTCTCCACTTGTAAGTTTACCCCTTTCAGCACTTCCAATGCGCCGAAAGATTTCCATATATTTTTTACTTCTATCATAGGCTTTTATTGCTTGTTAATCCACTGAATGGCTTTCTCGATGATGTCATCCTTGTCGGTACTGGTCATTGTGACCGTTATATCCGGTGCTATACCCGGTTCTATATCCTTTTTATCGCGATCGTACATGCGCACGCTCGAGAAGCGAACCATCCAACCAATGGGTAGTTCATAACTCATCGGCATGCCTCCACCTCCTCCGCTGATGCCACCAACGATGGTAGAATGTTCGGCATAACGCATCATGCTCACGAATAAGTTCGCCGCGGAGTAGGTATGGCGGTTACATAGCACAACCACGGGGCGGAGCCATTTGCATTGTTCTACCAACGACTGATCCAAAGTCATCGGTTCGAATGCCGAGAAATCATTATGTCCGGTACCGGTCTTATGTTGCCAGTAACCGATAGTCTGATTCTCGGTGAAGAAAGGTGCAGCTAATTTATAGGCATTGGTGATGTCCCCACCACCGTTATTGCGCACGTCGATGATCAAGCCCTTGCAGTCTTTGAATGTCGTGAAGATCCAATAGAGGTTACTTACTCCTACGGAATTCGAGAAACTGGGGTAATAGACATACCCGATATTACCGTCGTCTATCGTGCAGTAATAGAGTCCGCCGGCGATGCGATAATCTTTCAAATAGAGTTTCTGTAGTTCGGCGTTGTAATTGGCAGGATACGAGTCATACCAAGCGGTGTTATAACTGCGGTCGAAGTCCGAATAGAGATTAACATGTCCGTCCCGAAGCGAATCCAACATGCTTGCGCACAGGTCAAAAAGCGCCATCTTATCGTTTTTGTTCAGCGCAGCCGCTTTGGCGATATATTCCTCATGGATAGCCTGCCAGTCGATACCTTTGGTATCGATATAGCAGTATTTGGTGTCTATAATCTGCCACAACGCTTCGATATTATCCACCGGATCGGCGGAGTAAGTCATCTCCTCTTTGGCGTGACAAGCGCTCAAGAGAATAGCTATTAATAGCCATATGATCGTATATCTCGACTTCATAATCTTGCGTTCGCGCGTATCTTATATTTCCATAAACAACCTACTACGATACCGAATTGGTGACGCACAAAATGCAGGTTGTCTGTGCCGTAATTGATCAGTTCGTGCTCTGCCCCGATGCGCCACGTAGAGTGGGGAAACTGCATGTCCAAGGCCAACTGATGCTTGAGGGTATTGTGGTTCCAATGTCCGGAGCAACGAGGCTGACCGGGAACACCCTGCGTGATCTCATAATAAGACTCCCAGTATTCCGGCAGGTAGTCAAATCCAATCAGGTTGGTGCGGAGCATGTATCCGAGTCGGTAACTGGTCTTCTTGCCGTAGAAAGACCAACTGATACCTCCCATCGCCATCACATCAATCGCCACGTCAAAAGATACGATCTTATTCACGTTGTTCGCCTGTTCCCGCACCATGAAATCGGCATCCAGATACGGTCCCACGAACACTTTCAAACGCTCATCGATCCATCTCCACTCGTAGAAAGCACCCCATCCGGCGGCGAGTTGAACACCCATGTATTTGTTCGTGTGCGCTTTGCTGTAGTAGTTCGACAGAGCGATGTCCACGCGCCCTACATGTGCCCAATGATCTAATTTGCCGGTTTTGCCTAACTTCGTGTCTTTGCGGAACGGTTGCCACCACTCGTTGCCCAGCCCGTATACCATGCCTGTGTAACCCAACGGACTGAGGTAAGTGTCCAACTGATAACCCGTACCGACCTTTATCTTCAGTATATTGTCATGCTCCACGTTTTCCTGCGCCATCAGCAACACAGGAAAGAGCATCATCAGCCATATGGCAAGTTTGCATCTCAAATCTTCAATCTTCAATCACCAATTTCCTGTCTCCGTTCTCTTGTGGAACGATTTTGATATAGACCGTGTCGTCCGGCAGGAGGGGTTCAATCATCTCCGGCCATTCTATGAAACAGTAGTTGCCCGAATACAGATATTCCTCTGCACCGAAATCCATCGCCTCACGGATATCCTTCAGTCGGTAGCAATCGAAATGATAGACCTCACCCTTATACGGTTGTTCCACATCGTACACGTTCACAATGGCAAAAGTCGGACTGTTCACCACGTCCATCGTTCCCATCTGCTCACAGAGTTTTTTGATGAACGTGGTCTTACCCGCACCCATCTGACCATCGAACGCAAAAACACGATGCGGTTCGCAGTTGGTCAAAATATCCAATGCACTTACTTCCTCGTTTTGTTCATTAAGCAACAAAAGTTCGGAATTTGCCCCTTTTTTTAGCGTATAAGTTCTCATGTTCTTGATTTTCATTCAATTCTCAGCGCGTTATTTTGGACTGAAAATACGCGTAAACCGTTGATCCTAAGCGTTTTCCGAGCAAATCAATCATCTCTTGCTCGCTGGCCGTTCTAGCGCGTTTGACCGAGCCAAAATGCGTTAAAATCTTTTGTTTTGAAACTTCCCCAACACCTTTTATATCATCTAACTCACTGATAATAAGCGATTTACGTCTTTTTTGCTTGTGATACGTAATGGCAAAGCGGTGTACTTCGTCTTGGATGCTCGTCAAAAGCCGAAACACTTCACTCGTCACCGGCATGCTGATCTCCGATGGGGGGAATCCGTAGAGCAATGTCTGTGTGCGGTGTTTGTCATTTTTCTTCAGTCCGGCTATCGGAATCTGTAATCCGAGTTGATCTTCTACAGCTTCGCGAATAGCGTGCATCTGACCGATTCCGCCGTCCGCGATAATCAAGTCCGGCATCTGTCCGTTTTCATCGATCAAATGTTGGTACCTTCTTCTTACTACCTCGCGCATGCTCGCATAGTCGTCCGCACCGTCCACAGTTTTGATCTCAAACCGTTTATAATCACTCTTACTCGGTTTAGCCATCCGATATACCACACATCCTGCTACTGCATTCGTGCCCTGTATGTTCGAGTTATCAAAGCAATCAATCCATTTCGGCAACGTAGGAAGTCCCATCATCTTCTGCATTTCCGTCAAGATACGCACACCCCGTTGCTCCGGATTGAGTTTATCTTCCTGTTTGAGTCGGTCGAGTTTATACTGCCGTACATTCTGCATCGCCAGATCCAGCAACTTTTTTCTATCCCCGCTCACGGCGATATGTACATGCAGTGTATCATCAAATACATCCGGAATGAACGGAACAATCACGTCTTGCGTGTTACTCTCCAGTTGTCGTCTAAGCTCCATCATTCCCATCGCCAGCAGTTCTTCTTTTTCCTCCTCCATCTTCCGTCTGTACTCAATGGTCTGGCCTTGAACGATGCAGCCGTTATGCACATGCAGCATGGCTATATATACCCGATCGTCCTGCTCATCGTATCCGAAAACATCTACATCTTTTGCCGATGAATTCGTGATAATTGTCTTACTCTTGAATTGCTCCAGCAGTTCTATCTTATGCTTCAGATCCGCGGCTTCTTCGTATTTCATTTCCGCTGCTTTGCGCATCATCTCGTCCTCTAACTGCTTACCTATCTCATGCGCATCACCTTTAATCAGTTTGCGCGCTTGGTCAATCCACTGATGGTACTCTTCTTTTCCTTTCCCCTCGCATATACCGCAGCAATTCTTCAAATGGTACTTGAGGCATACCTTTATTTTCTTTTTCTCGATGGAATCGGCCGTTATTGGCATGTTGCAGGTGCGTATCGGATAGAGTTTATGAATCAGATCCAGTACAGTCTCTACCGTATAACTGAAGCTATAGGGGCCGTAGTACTCGCCTGCTTTCTTGTTGATCGTCCGGGTCTTGAAGATCCGAGGATAGGGTTCTTTGGTGATACAGATGGACGGATAACTCTTTCCGTCCTTGAGCAGGATGTTATAGTGCGGTTGGTATTGCTTGATCAGGTTGTTCTCCAATAGAAACGCATCCTGCTCACTCTCCACCACCACATAGCGTATATCTGCGATGTGTGCCACCAGTTGTCGTGTCTTCGAGGAGGGATGATCTTTGTTGAAGTAACTATTGACGCGTCGGTGAAGGTTTTTGGCTTTACCGACGTAGATAATCTGCCCGTCCTTGTTGAAGTACTGGTATACGCCCGGACTCTCCGGGATGCGCTTTAACAGCAGGGCAATATGATTATCTTTATTACTCATCTACCTCTATACCGAACAGGCAATTGATATCATCTGCCTTGCCTTCCAGATACTTGCGACCGTTTAGTCCTTCGAGTTCAATGATGCAGTTTACATAAATCTTCTTTACGCCTAATTTCTTCACCAGATTGATGGCGGCTTCCATCGAGCCACCTGTAGCGAGGATATCATCATGAATAAGCACCACATCGTTCTCGTTCAATGCGTCTTTGTGCATCTGGATGGTATCATCACCATACTCTTTGGCATAGGTTACGGACACTGTCTCTGCCGGTAACTTGTTGTGCTTACGGATAGGTACAAATCCCGCACCGATCTCCATGGCAACTGCCGGAGCCAAAATGAATCCGCGCGATTCGATACCTACTACTTGCGTGATACCCAAATCTTTGTAACGCTTGACGATTTCATCCTTCATCCAGCATAAGCAATCATGTCTTGCTAAGGCTGTGGTGATGTCCTTGAACTGAATGCCCTTGATTGGAAAATCAGGCACATTACGAATCGCTTTTCTTACGTCTTCTACTGTCATAATAGTATATGTTTTAAATGTGTTCCACGTGAAACATTTTTAATTAGTTTGCGTTGCAAACTAAAATGGCTTATCTTCCCATCAAAACCAGTAATACACTGATGTCATTTGGACTGACGCCCGGTATGCGTTGGGCTTCTCCGATAGACTTGGGTCGAATGCGGCTTAGTTTCTGTCTGGCTTCAGTGCTCAGGCTTTGTACTTGTTCATAACGAAAACCATCCGGTATACGTATCTGGTCTAGACGCTGCAGTTTGGCAGCCTCCATCTTTTCGCGTTTGATATACCCGGCGTACTTGATTTGAATCTCGCAACTCTCCACGACTTCTTCGCCGTTTGGCTCGATTCCATTGGATGCATCGGATATATGCGCTATTTTTTCTTTCAGTACCGGAAGTACTTCTGCTAAAGCCTTGATGTTTACCTGAGGACGCAGGATTAGCTCGCTGATCTTGCATCCCTCATGCAGTGCTGTGCTACCGATCTGCTCCAACCATCCGTCCACTTCTCCTTTGTGCACGATCGTGTTTTGCATATAGTCGATGAAATCGGCACAAGCTGTTTGTTTTTGACAAAGCAGGTTGTATCGGTCGCTATCGGCTAACCCCATCTCATAGCTGCGTCGGGTGAGTCGCTCATCCGCATTGTCCTGTCGTAACAGAATACGGTACTCGGCTCGAGAGGTGAACATGCGGTAGGGTTCGTCCACGCCTTTATTCACCAGATCATCAATCAGCACACCGATATAACTCTCGTCTCTGCCCATAGTGAAAGTTGTACCTCCATGGGTGTTGATATGTGCATTGACACCCGCTACCAATCCTTGACCGGCTGCCTCTTCATAACCGGTAGTGCCATTGATCTGTCCGGCAAAAAACAGATTTTTAATCTGTTTTGTTTCTAAGGTATGGTGCAATTGAGTGGGGTCAAAGAAGTCATACTCGATGGCGTATCCCGGTCGGTAGAGCACCACGTCTTCCAGTCCTTTGATGGTCTTCAGACCCGCTAACTGCACTTGCCAAGGCAGACTGCTGGAGAAACCGTTTACATAATACTCATTACTATCTACGCCCTCGGGTTCCAAGAAGAGCTGGTGTGCTTCTTTGTCTGCAAAAGTAACAATCTTAGTTTCTATGCTCGGGCAATAACGAGGACCTATACTTTGGATTTGTCCGTTGAAAAGGGGAGAATCTTTTAATCCTGCGCGTAGTGCTTCGTGTGTCTGCGGATTGGTGTAGGTGATCCAGCACGGCATTTGTTTGAGTGCTCTATGCACCGTATTCAGATAACTGAACTGATGCCAATCATTATCACCGTCCTGACGGGTCATCTCGTCGAAGTGAATGGATCGCGCATCGATACGAGCCGGTGTACCGGTTTTCATTCGGTCGGCTTTGAAGCCCAGCTCCACCAATTGTTCGGTGATACCATAGGAGGCCGGTTCGGAGATACGTCCGCCTTTGACCTGCGTCTTGCCGCAATGCATCAGTCCGTTGAGGAACGTGCCGTTGGTGAGCACCACCGCTTGCGCCTGCATCTCGATGCCTAACATCGTCTTAACACCGCATACCTTATTATCTTTGATAATAAGACTAACGACTATATCCTGCCAAATATGGAGATTGTCTGTATGGCTCAATACCTTGATCCATTCCTCAATGAATCGTTTGCGGTCGCTCTGACTGCGCGGACTCCACATCGCGGCTCCTTTGCTTTGATTGAGCATACGGAACTGGATAGCGCTTCTGTCGGTCACGATACCCATCTGACCACCCAACGCATCAATCTCCCGTACAATCTGACCTTTGGCTATACCGCCTACGGCAGGATTGCAACTCATCTGGGCAATCTTATTCATGTCCATCGTGATTAGCAGCGTCTTACTGCCCATCCGTGCGGCGGCACTCGCGGCCTCGCATCCTGCGTGACCGGCTCCCACTACTATGACATCGTATCTGAAATCCATATTTTATTTACGTCTTGTTCCTATTGTCTTATTGCGGTGTCCCCATCGGCATTGCCCGTTAAAAAAGCCCGAATTCATCGACTTCATTTGCGGTCGAAAAGCATTCTCCATGTGGCATCGGTAGGTAATCTCGTTGGTTTGCGGATCAACTACCAGTCCGATGATATCAAATCGCAGCGATTTATCCGATTTGTGTTGTTTGACATAGGCGTTTCCAGCCGCTATCATACGTCTTTTTTTGTTTTCATCTACATATTCCTCCGGACGTATGTCGCCGTACATGGTGGTGCGCGCTTTCACTTCTGCAAACACGATCTCTTTCTTGTTTTCCGCAATCAGATCCACCTCCAGATGTCCCATGCGCCAGTTATGCTCCAAGACCTTAAATCCTTTGGCCTCCAGCATCTTGGTGGCTTCCGCTTCTCCTGCTATTCCTATGGGGTTGGTAACAAAAGCCATCTTATCTCAATTGCTCCATACGCGCCGCATCCAAGCGCAATAAGATGAACAGCAGCAAAGTGAAACCCCATAATGAACTACCTCCGTAACTGAAGAAGGGTAGCGGAATACCAATTACCGGCAGCAGTCCCAAGACCATTCCTACGTTGATAGTAAGGTGGAAGAGGAAGATGCTGGCTACAGCATACGCATAGATCTGCGTGGATATATTTCGTTGTCGTTCTGCTATCTCGATCAGTCGCAATATAAAGATCAGATACACCAGTAAAACACCGATGGATCCGACAAAACCCCATTCTTCTCCGACGGTACAGAAGATGAAATCCGTATCTTGTTCGGGAACGAACTGCAGTTTGGTTTGGGTTCCTTTCAAGTATCCTTTTCCGAAGAATCGTCCCGAGCCGATGGCGATACGTGCCTGATTGACATTGTATCCTGCACCAGCCGGGTCTTCTTTCATTCCCAGCAGCACCTCAATACGGGTGCGTTGGTGCGGTTGTAGCACTTTCGTGAACACAAAATCACATGCCTGGGTATAGGCTATACAGCCCAAACTGAAGACAGTAACGAGTAGCAGTATATACTTGCGCCAATAGAGGCTGATGAAGATGGTGTATAGCGCCAAAGCTATCACCACCCCTGTAGAAATCCAATTGAACGGAACGGTTACCCAGATGTTAACCAACAGGCTGATGCCATAGACAGCCATGACGCTACCGATGAGCATGAGTGCCTGCCAACGCATACGATGTTCTTTGCAAATGAAATAGATCTCGATAGCTGTGAGTAACAGCATACAGGTCAGCATTCCGACACTTCCGCTACCTAAAGGCAATGCATTCTCGCCCCATCGGATGCTGATGATAAACAATGCCACAGCCGCCACTCCTGTCCAGAGTACGTAACCGCTCATGCCTTGGCGGTAGAAGACCAGTAAGAAAGCCGCAAAAACCAGTGCCGAACCGGTCTCTTTCTGCAATATCATGATGATCAGTGCCGGTACTCCGATGAGCGCAAAAGGAACGATGAGATCGCGCCAACTACGTACTTTATAGTCATACCGACCCATGTATTTGGCGACGGCTAATGCTACGATACACTTGGCAAACTCCGCCGGCTGCAGACTGACGGGGCCTAATGAGATCCAGGACATAGACCCTTTGATATCATGCGCCATGAAAGGTGTGGCGAGCAAGAGTAACAGCATCGCTCCGTAGGCAATATACGCCAGCACATCATAAGTCTTGTAGTCAATCAACAATAGGATTCCGCCCAGCACGAGCGAACCCATGATCCAGGCAAACTGCTTACCGGCACGGTTGGAGAAATCGAAGATACTCGTTTGGTCAAACGTATAACTCGCACCATAGATATTGAGCCAGCCGAAGAAGACCAGCAAAAGAAAAATACCGATGGTAGGCCAATCGACGTTTTGCCATATGTTACCACTTCTTGACGCTCTCATTGAGTACTGCTTCTCCTATACGTTTTCTTAAATCTTTGCGTTTAACCTCTCCGGTCAGGTATTGCTCTATCATCATTGTAGCCACAGGACATGCCCATGTGGCACCGAAACCGGCGTTCTCTACGACGACTGCGACAGCGATCTGCGGGTCTTCCACCGGTGCAAAACCGATAAAGATAGCATGATCGCGTCCGTGCGGGTTTTGTACCGTACCGGTCTTACCTGCCATATGCAGACTATCGACGGCATAATGGCGTCCGGTACCATATATCATCACGCGGTGCATTCCTTCTTTGACCACGTCAAAATGACGTTGGTCTATATCCAAATTATGCCGATGAATCCGCATGGAATCGTTCTTATTCAGGTGGGGTGAGATATAATATCCGCCGTTGGCAATCGTGGCAGCCTGATTGGCCAGTTGCAGCGGGGTAACGAGTATCTCTCCCTGTCCGATACTGAGCGAGCGGATCGTGATGGCTTTCCAGCCGGTTTTGCCATAGGCACGATCAAAATACTTAAGGCTTGGGATACTGCCGGATGACTGTTCGCCCAGATCGGTGTCCGTGAATTTCTGTCCCAAGCCGAATTGCATCACCGCATCGCGCCATAACTCATACCGATGACGGAAATCTTCATTGTCTTTGCCATACCCGTCCATTTGTAACAGATCACGGAATGCGCACCAGAAATAGGGGTTACAACTCTGCTCAATAGCCCGATCCAAGGCAACCGGTGAACCGTGATGGTGGGTACACTTGATAGGTGTACTACCCGGTCCTGAACAGGGATAGAGCGTGTTGGGCGTGATGGCTCCTTGCTCCAGACACACGAGCGATTGAATCGTTTTGAAGGTCGATCCCGGAGAATAAGTAGCCTGTGTGGCGCGGTTCAACAAGGGTTTGGTTTTGTCATGCAGTAGAATATTGTAATTCTTACTGCGCTCTTTGCCTACCAGCACTTTGGGGTTCCATCCCGGATTGGAGGCCAAGGCCAGTATCTCGCCGGTCTTGGGTTCGATAGCAACCGCGCTACCGATCTTACCTGCCAATAACTCTTCTGCCAGCAGTTGCAACCGGATATCGAGTGTGGTCTGCAGGTCGGTACCTGCGACAGCCGTTCTGTCCAGTTCGCCGTTCTGATAACTGCCTTGCATACGTCCGCGCGAGTCGCGCATCAGGATCTCCACGCCTTTTACACCGCGGAGTTGTTTCTCGTACGTTCGCTCCAATCCGTCGCGTCCGGAGTAATCGCCGCGGGCGTAGTACTCATCGCGATCAATATCGTTTTGATTCACTTCGCCTACCGAACCCAACACATGGGCTGCGGCTTTGTAGGTATAATCACGTAAGGTGCGTTTCTGAATCTGAATACCCGGGAATAAGAATAACTCTTCCTGCAGTGTAGCGATGTCTTCTTTCTTGAGTTGACTCATGAAAACCTGGGGTGTCCATCGGGAATATCCGCGGTTCTTGCGCCGGTCTTTGATCTCCGCAATGCGTTCGTCGAACTCCGCTCGGGTGATTTGCAGACTGTGGCAGAAAGCAGTCGTGTCCCATTCTTTGCCCATCTCGCGCATCACCATGGTAACCTCATAGATAGGCTGATTGAACACCAGCAGTTCACCGTTACGGTCGTAGATCAGTCCGCGGGAAGGGTAGATGGTCTGTCTGACCAAGGCATTGTTATCCGCCTGATCTTTGGTGGATTGGTCAATGACTTGCAGATAAAACAACCGGATAATAAACACCAATACGACACCAATGGCAATGCCACTGATTGCATATCGACGTCTATAATACAGGTCGTTAATCATCTGTATTTCAATATATTATATCCAATGATTACAAAGATAGTGATCGCACTACTCACTGCTGTTTCCAATAGCACGAATCCGATATGATACCAGCTCCATGCCGCCAAACTGAAGACGGTCAGATGATGTATGAGGACTAATATCACCACATATTTGATGAATGCCTCCATGCCGATGGAGCGCAAGCTGACTTGTTCGTTCAGACGGTCTTTGTCATTCAGGATCATGCCCAACAAATACGGGCGCAGGAACATGATGAGGATGCAACTGGCCGTATGTACACCCAAGGAGTTGCAGAACATATCCATGACCAAACCGATGCCGGCACCTATCAGCATGTCTGCGATAGGAGGCAATGTGATCGGCATCATCAGCAGGCAGAGCAAGTATATATACGGATGGCATGCACCCCATAACTGCAACTGGTCAAACAGCAGCACTTGCAGTAGCATCACGAGGATATAGCGTCCTATTTGTTTAGTCCATTCCATTTGTCAACTCCTCCAATTCGTTTTGATCAGCATTCTGCACTACCTCCACGTATTTCAATCGCTTGAAATTGGTGTGCAGCCGAATGCGTATTGTATAATAGGACTCACCCTCTTTCAGCACGCTACTTTCTACGATTCCAACGGGGATTCCTTCCGGAAAAACGGGACTCAAGCCACTCGTTACAATCGTGTCTCCTTGATTCACTACCATATGGGATGCCACATCGGCCAGTTGGGCAAAACGGCAGTCTTTGCCGTTCCACTGCAGTGTACCGATATAATCGTTTTTGGTAAACCGGCAACTGAGGTTGGTCTGCGTGTTGATGATCGGCATGACCACACTGTAGTTACGTCCCACCGTGCGCACAATACCCACCACGCCATCTTCGTTTCGTATGCCTTGTCCGCGACGGATACCATTTTTGCTACCGCGATTGATGGTGAGGTAGTTATGCAGTTGATCGGTGGTCATCTGTACCACTTTGGCGCTCTCGTAATGGATAGCAGCTTTGTTTTCTGCCGATTCCATCGAGCTAATCTGATTGCGTAAGGCGGTGTTCTCTGCCGCTAACTGTTCGTTCTGACTGCGCAAACCGAAGTACTCGCCGACTGCGCTTATCTGCGCGTTCTGCCAAGCTACAAAATCATTGGCGGTACTCAGAATGCTACTCCGCGGATAGGCACTATTGTAACTGATCAGCATAAACGCAGCAACTTCCAGGGCGATGAAAACCAGGAAGTTGCTATAACGCAGCAGTATTTTCAGTAAATTCTGCATAACCCGCTATGAATGATTAGCGAAGCAGGAAGCCGAAGTTATTCACATTCTTCAGCGCTACGCCGGTACCGCGTGCTACCGAGTGCAGCGGATCGTCTGCTACGTGGAACGGAATAGTGATCTTATCCGTCAGACGTCTTGCCAAACCGTGCAGCAAGGCACCACCACCGGTGATATAGATACCGCGTTTCACGATATCGGAGTACAACTCAGGCGGAGTGGACTCCAAAGCCTGCAGGATAGCGCCCTCGATCTTGCTTACGCTCTTCTCCAGACAGTGCGCGATCTCTTGGTAGCTAACCGGAACAGACATCGGCAGCGCTGTTACTTTATTAGGACCTACTACGATGAAATCCTCCGGAGCATCCTCCAGTTCGGGCAGCGCCGAACCTACCTGGATCTTGATACGCTCTGCGGTCGGCTCATCGATACGCAGGTTGTGCATACGACCCATGTACTCGATGATATCCTGGTTAAAGTCATCACCGGCGATCTTGATGGACTTGTTGCTGACAATGCCGCCGAGAGAGATGACTGCGATCTCCGTCGTTCCACCACCTATATCCACGATCATACATCCTTCCGGACTCTCTACGTCCAGACCGATACCGATTGCTGCGGCCATAGGCTCATAGATCATATAAATGTCACGACCACCGGCATGCTCTGAACTATCGCGCACCGCACGGATCTCCACTTCGGTTGAACCCGAAGGAATACAAACTACCATGCGGATGGAAGGCGTGAACAGGCGAGCCTGCTTCGGAATCATCTTGATCATACCGCGGATCATCATCTCGCATGCATAGAAGTCTGCGATCACACCATCACGCAGCGGGCGCACCGTGCGAATCATGTTTCCGCCCTTACCAATCATCTGTTGTGCCTTACGGCCGACGGCAACCATCTTGTT
>Ga0310694_10001473_pt1 | contig 26592 bp, 68 predicted proteins | sample 174DNAGHGhighgp2_FD_203884 | JGI IMG/M metagenome (GOLD analysis project Ga0310694, IMG submission 203884) | Sheep rumen microbial communities from Palmerston North, Manawatu-Wanganui, New Zealand - 1742 DNA GHGhigh gp2 (v2) (version 2) | ecosystem: Host-associated > Mammals > Digestive system...
CCTTATGGGCTTTGTCTGTGTCTGGCAGCCGCTCTTCAAGCAGCTCTTCCAGTCCCTCAATAGTCTCAAAAATCTTGTCAGCTTCTTTAGGCATTGTCCGCCTCAGCAGGCGCGTCATCTCCAACATCTTCAGCCTTCACGCAAGCTCCTTCGCCAAGACGCGCCTTGCACTCAGCGTAAAGCTCACAGCAGCCACAGTACTCGATCTGGTCAACAGCCATCTTCTCATCTCCTGTTCTTCTATTTGTTTGATACACATATATTGTAACAAGATTTGGGAGTTTGTTAACCAAAGATTCTAAGAAGAAACAAGCCACCGCCTTATATGTTGGCGATGGCTGGTGGCTTGCTTCAGCGCATTACTGCTTTATGTACTTTCCACCTTTCAGGTTCTTCATCAACGCACCATCTTCAAGCATTGACTCAATAGCCTCAAGCTTCGTCTCATCGACGTCCATCAGCTCACCTGCTTCTATATGTTGCTTCACAATGCTCTCATAAGCTCCAGTCGCTTCATCAAGATACTTAGTCGCTTGCTTAAGCAGCTTCTTGAACTCATCAGACTTGAAGAACGCATCTCTGTCTTCAGGCAGAACTTCAGCGCCCTTGCTGTCTTTGACCTCAATGTCCCACTGCTTCTTGCCATTGATGAAGCTTACGAAGTACTCAGTGTCAGTGTCGAGATCCTTCACACCAGCTGCTACGAGCCGATAGTAAGAGGACTCGACATTCCACTTCAAGCTCTTCTCAAGATCCTTCAGCGCTTGCTTGTCGCGCTTGTCAAAGGCATTTTCAACCAAGCTAAGCCAACTTTTTGAAGCTGGATTAGTGTAACCAAAACATTCTACGTATGTGAAGTCGCAATTCATAATGAAGCTATTTACTTCTCTTGCTTCTTCGTCCTGCGCTTCCGCTTGAGAATTGGATTTCCATCAGCGTCATACTCGACACGCTTCACGCCAGGAGCGTTGAAGAAGCCATCGACATCAGGCTGAGGGAACACATACAAGAAGTCAGGCGAGAACTCATAAGACTTCCAGCCGAACATCTTGCAGATCTCATCATATCCAGCTTCACGCACTTCTGAGATGTTAGCGTTCAGCATGATTCGAGCAACGATCTTGTTTGACTCGAAGTCATAGCGAGCAGTCATCACCTGCCACGTCTTGTTCTTGCAGAACTTGTCGACCATAGCTTGGGTCGGCCAATCAGTCAGATTCATCAACATTTGTTTTTCTCCTTATCAAGGGGCTTTCAGCTTAGCGAGCTCATCAGACGTGATGGCTCGAGTCTGGCGACCATACTGGTCGATAGTGAAGTTCTCATTGCATCCATGCAGGATGTTGCTCGTGTTGTTGTTCCGGACATTCTTCCAGTAGTCTGAGTCTGGATCCATCCATGACTTCTGCTTGTTCCAGTTCTTGTCGGTCACGACATAGCGTTCATTTGGGTCGATCATTTCGTCTCCTTGTCTTGAATGAGGTTCTCGAACTTGAAAGAGCGGAAGCCGTTCTTGTCCAAGTCGAAGTAGAAAACATTTCCATCAGGCGTCTCACGAGGCTTCTCATCATAATTCATGTCGATGTCGTAGTAGTCAAACTCCTTGACGCAGCGGCCAAACCGCTTCTCAAGCTGCTCAATCACGACCTCGTCCATAGCGTCAGCGCCCCACTTGTCGATGTCAGCTTGAGTGACGCTGACCTTCACAGTCTTTGGAAGCTTGGGCGGATCTCCCTCTTCCCCTTCACCTTCACCCCAGTTATCGAAGTCCCACACGATGTCGCGGCACTTGAACTTGGCGACGATCGGCTCAGACTTAGGCAAGAGGTCTGGCTTCATAGTTCCACGCGCAGGACGCGTCTCAGTTGACCCATCAGCTTTCCGCTTGAGGTACGTGAACTCTACCACGCCCTCGAGCAGCAACTTTTTGAACTCTTCAATCTTCATAGAATCTCCTTGATGTTTGATACACATACATTATATCAAAGCCTGAGAGAAAGTTAACTAGAACTTTCACTCGGTCTTGTCAGCGCACTTAGCGCAACGGCGCCCAACTTCAGTCTCAATTGCGTCATCAAGCTGGTTGATGCCATACTTAGCAAGCTCTGCCTTCAGCTTGGCCAACGCCTTCTTCTCTAGCTTGCACACAGCCATTCGCGTCATGCGACGCTTAGCTGAAGGCAGCATTCCATTCTTGAACGGAAGGATGAAGGTTATCTCTTCATCAGTCAGCTCACTATGGATGCGCTGCTCCTCAGGAATCTTGTGGTTAGCAAGCAGCTTCACGACCGTGTCTTGGCTGAACTCATCCAGCACTTCAGGCTGGACGATCTTCAGCAAGACTTCTTTCTGCTTCTCTCTGAACTCTTTCTCAGTCATCAGCATTCTCCTTCGCCTGCTCAGCAGCAAGCGCTTCAGCACGCAGCTCACGCTCTGACTTCTTCTTGAGGACGACCTTCTTGACATCGACGATGATGCCATTCAGCCACCAAGACTGCTTGACAGACTCAGTCACCTCAGCTTCAGTCAAGCCAGAGATCGTCTCAACATGCTCTTTTCCATAGAGGATGTACGTCACCTCATATTCACGATACGGACTGCCATTCTCTTTCAAGTACTGCCGCATCTCTTCCTGCTTTGCGTCGAAGTCCGCATATGTAGGAATGTAGTCATCTGAATGTCTGTTAGCCATTTTAGTTTCTCCTTAGTCTTCAACAATTGCGTTGACCCGCTCTACATTGGCGGGAAATTTGAGCTTCAGCTCAAGCGCCTTGAGCTGGTTTGCAATCTTCAGCTGCCGTGCCATCTCTCTGATGGCGAGCATCGTCTCTACTTCTGAATTCATCATGCTGTCATCTCCTTGATCTATTAGCCGCGCATTGCAGCCTTCTGCGAAATTCTCGTCATCTTGCGATTGACCATCACATAGCACTCAACCCGCGGCCTCTCATATCCGTAGAAGTTAGCAAGGTCGCGGACCTTAGCCACAAGATCTTCGACGAAGTCAGATGGCACCCATGTAGCGTTGCCAGACCAAGTCAAGTAGAAGTTGTCGATGTACTGCCGTGGCTTGCAGCCGCGGATCTTGAACCATTCTACGTGGACCCAAGAGCCGATGGCGTTGCGCGCATGAGTGAGCTTAAGTTTGACATTCATCATCTTTATTTCTCCTGTTTGTTTGGTACACTAATATTATATCAAAGTTCTACGAAAAGTTAACTAGAAAAGGCACCACTCATAAGTGATGCCTTTTGCTATATGTCAGTCGTTTTGTCACTTAGTGGCAGGAGCTTTGTGAGGAGTCAGCGCTCCAAGCTTCTCAACTGTCAGCAGCTGGATGAACTGGTCCATAGCAGTTACGCCAACACCATTCGTGCCATTTCCACCACCATTGATGTTCATCATTGCAGGAAGCTTGACTCCAGCAATAGCCTTGCCAATAGCGTCCCACTTGAACTGCGCAACCGCTTTCTGAAGCTCAAGCTCTGCCTGCTGCAGCTCAGTGATAGCGCCACTCTTCTCAATAGCGATCTGCTTAGCGTCAGCCTCTGCCTTCAGCTGCTCAGCCTTCAGCTTGACCGTCTCAAGCTTTGCAGCCTCAGTCTGCTTCTCGACTTCAGCGACTTCACGCAGCTTCTCAGCCTCGATCTTAGCAACTTCCTTCTGCTTCTCAACCTCAATAGTCGCCTTCTCTTTCTCAAGACGTGCGACCTCAACCTGCTTCTGAGCAGCGATCGTTGCAAGCTCCTTCTCTCGTTCAGCCTCAGTCTTCAGCTTAGCCGTCTCAGCATCAGCCTTGCCCTTGAACTCAGCGATCTCCTTCTCATAGTTTGCCTGCGTCTTGATAGTCTCAGCCTCTAACTTCTCCTTCTCAGCCGCTGCAAGGCGCTTAGCAAGGTCTGCTTCCTTCTGCTTGTTGAACTGAGCTACTGTCTCGTTGTCGTACTTAGGAAGGCCAGCGCAAGTGAAGCTCACTACGTCAATTCCCTTCTCCAACAGCTCTGGATCATGGATGATAGCCTTAGCGATCTTGACCTGGAACTCTTCGAACCGCTCAACAGACTCAGATGGCGTGTACTGTGACGCTACTCGCTGGACCGCGGTCTGAAGTGATGTCTGAACAATCTTCCAGATCTTCTCATCAGATCCTTCAACAAGCTGGTGGAGCTTGATGACCTGCTCATCATTAGTGCTGTCAATGCGATAGCCGATCTGGCAGTTCAGTGTAGCAGTTGACTTGTTGCTGAACTGCATGACGATTGAGTCCTTGTCAACCTCATTGCAGATCTCAACACTGGCTTTAGGATAAGTCCAGATGCGCGGACCTATCATCAAATACCAGCCACCTTCACGTCGGACGGTGACCTCACCATCCATTGACTGGACGACCTGGATGTTCTGCACATCATTGACATGCAGCATCGTGATGAAAGCGATCAGACCGATGATCAGAACGATCGCTGAGGCAATTAGCCAATTGATTGTCTTCTTTTCCATTTTAGTTCTTCTTTTCTTTCTTGTTTTCCTTGATGTCCTTCAGCCACTCGGCTGCGACGTCTAAGATGTCACTGTTCATTGCTTTAAGCTTCTGGCAGTTCTCAGGGCTTGCAACCACTGGAACAACCTTGATTGCTGCCATTTCACGTGTCGTTGGAATGAACACTTTCACAAGTGAAAGCGCTACAGTCAGAATCAGTGCACATATCATCACAGGCCGTACTGTCTTCTGGCAGTTGTCAGCTGCTTGCCAGTCTGGATCGACATGGTCATCACGGTTCCATCGAGCTGAGCAGCCTTTGATAAGGCCAGTGATGACATACGTCGCAAACGTTATAAACAGCGTTACGAATGCCAGCAAGCCTAAGCTATGGAACAAGTTGTTTATAGCGTCTAGCCGTGTCAGCCAATACATTGTTGATTCAGTCATTGTCACTCCTTGCTTTCGTTGATCAGCTGCTTCTTAGCTGGCTTGTTTTTGTTAGGCCTGTTTGATTTAGGCCCATAGATCTTGAAGAACTCTTTAGTTCCAAGCCAGAGCACATTCACCATGAAGAATATGAACCCTGCACCTAGAACTATGAGCATCAGCACCATTAGTATTCTAACTACCATGTCATTACCTCTATGCTTATAATATCACAAATCAGGCCCACGTAAACTGTAGGCCTGAAAAATGTTAGGGCATCTTCTCAACTGAGATGAAGTGCACTCGCATCTGCGCTCTGTCACGCACTATCGCTTTGGCGTCACCGGCATTCTCAGCTTCTACCTTAGAGATTTGCGTAGCGCGATTTGCGTCAGTGAACCACATCACCACATAGAACGTTTTCATTAGGCTTCTCCTCAGTCATTCAGCGTCGCAGCATAAGGTGTGACCAGGATAGGCTGCTCTTCATCGTCAGTGATGCGGCGAATCTCATCGCAGTCGTACTTGACGTAGACCTTCTCGGCCTCTTCGATAGAGTTGCATACCTCTACAGGCACGCAACCTTTTATGACTTGCCATCTGTCCATTGTTCTCTCCTTGAAATTGTTAGGATTCTGTTTTCGTTAGGCCTTACACGTCGAGCAGCATCTTAGCTAGCTCGACAGCAGACATCTTCTTGACCTGAAGCTGAAGCACTTCGCCGAGAACAGCCCATGGTAAGCTCTTATGGTTCTTGCGACGGCGAGAAATGAAGACCTTTAAGAAGTTGATGAGCAGCTTGTGGTCGTCTTTGTATGGGAAGTATTGAGTGCCGGCAAGTTTCAGCAGATCATCTTGGTAAGCTTCGACATTGAGTTCATCAGCTCGAGCTTGGGCAGCTTCTTTAGTGGTGTACTGAGAGCAGCCGACATGGATTTTTTCTAGACGGCCTTTGTCATTGGGCACCCACTGGAAGATCTGCCACATCTGAACGTACGTGGACGGGTATTTGGCGGCGAAGTAACGGTAAGGGGCTTTGTTTTTCATTTGAGTTCTCCTGTTTAGTTGGTACACATCTATTATAACAAAATCTGGCGAAAAGTTAACTAGAACTTATCGACGACCAGCGACGACGATCGAAAGGCCAACGGGCTTGCAAGTGGACTGGTCGACATGCAGCGTAATTCCGCGCTTCGTGAGGTTCTCGTTGATCCAAGTCGTGTATTTAGTCTCAGCGTCGCGAGACTGATGGTCGAGCCGACAAAGGCTAGGCGAACCAACGACCGCGCCGTGAAGCGCGAGACGATAGCGCTCAGCGCTGATTTGTGTGCGAACTTCGTTGAAGAGGTCGAACTGCGTCTGCGCAGCGGTGAGAAGGGCGTCGTAGTTGAGGTTGGCGTTCATCTGTTATCTCCTTAATGGTTGGTACACTTATATTATAACAAAACGTGGAGGAAAGTTAACCAAAAGTTTTGCGATTAACGGCGTCTCACACGAGACCCGCTCTCTCGCACGCAGCCTTGAATTCGGCCTCGAACTCAGGCTTGGCAGCGAAGCCCTTCTTCGTGAGGGCGGAGCGAGCGAACTGGACGTACCGCTCGTTGCTGTACGGCTTGCCACCTTTCGTCATGCGACCGTACATCCACATCGGACGCGTGCGAAGGGTCTGGGCCCACTTGATCGTGGCCTCAATCTCAGTGCGGAGGTTGCGCTGGTCGGGAAGGACCTCATTGATGCGGTCAGCCATTTCAGGGTGGTTCTTGCGCAAGACGTTGCGAGCGAAGCGAGCGATCTCAGACGCGTCAGCGTCGGGCTTGGTCGAGCGGCACCAGTCGAGGGTGTTCTGGATCGTGTACTCAACGTAGAGGCGGTACTGCTCATCGCACTCAGCTTGCGAGACGGAGGCGTCGTCCTCAACGTACTTGAAGTTGGCGTACTGGAACCGCTTGAGCTCGGGGACCCAGATCTTGGCGGTCTCAGTCTCGTAGTATGCATGCTCCCAACCGAAACCGGTGTGGCGCCAGCCGTACGAGCCAGAGCTCGTCTTGATGGCGACGATGAAGCCACGCCCACGGAACTTGCGGCCGCCCGTAACCTTCACAGCGGCGAAGGAGGTGTTCTGGGTGGTGGGGTTGACGTAGTAGGCGTTGGACATGTGGTTTTCTCCTGTTTGGTTGGTACACTTATATTATAACAAGATCTCAAGAAAAGTTAACTAGTGTTTTACTGCACTGCGCCTTGCTCTAGTCGGATCCTGCATGTGGCTGTCTGGAAGAAAGCCCAATCTGCTGAGGCATGCCTCTGTCTATATTGTAACAAAACCACCCAAAAAGTTAACCACAAAGTGCCAAGTTCCCAGGGATGAACGGTATATATAGACATATTAGAGCTCCAGAACCGTTGATCCCTGGGTTTCCACGTTTCCAGGGAACCTCCCATAAGTGAAAGAAATGCGGCCCCAGGAGAAATAAGGGCCGCATTATGGTGTACCAAACCATGCTTAGCTTTTGCTGGTACCAGCAGCGAGGCGGCTAAGCTCACCTAGAAATCAGTCTTCGCGATTTGGGTCGAATGCGGGCGCGTCCTCTCCCCATTTCTTCGCGTCTTCAGCATATTCCTTGCCGTACTCAATCGTGATTGCGAGGGCGCCAGCAAGCTTAGTAAGAGCCTCATCAAGCTTGTACTTAGGATCGCCATTGTCCTGCGTAGCCTCAGTCAAGAAGGCTGCCGTCTCACGGACTTCAACAATCTCATTCACTGCCTTGGCAAGATCCTTTGCGATCTCGTCATAGCGCTTCACTACTTCTCCAAATGTCATGTACATTTCCTTTCTCCTTATCAGTATTTCGATGTCGTGTTTGCCCACAGCCACATGATCAGAAATGCGACTGCGCAAATTGTTCCAAACATTGCTGGACCCCAAATCGGGAGGGTCATCCACACCCAACTCCAACCAGACCACTGGCTCATCGGCTCAGCGTTCGGCTGGAACGCTCTCAGTCCAACAATCGCTATCGTCAGCAATGAGTTCCACCAGCTCGTGCCTGGGAACTTGATGCTTGGCGCTTTGTTCTTCTCGTTCTCCATGTTTTTGTCTCCACAGATATTGTACTCGGTCACATCGCTGTGATCGAAAGATTCAACTTGTTGATGAGAGCCTGAAGTGCGCGACTTTGATCAGACGCGCCATCAGGATTGATGTTCTCAAACGCGACTGCGTGACCGCCAATTGCGAGAGCGATCGCTTCTTTCAACTTGTCGACGAGCTCAGGATTCGTGCCACGGACCTTGATCTCAAAGATCGAAGTGCCAGTATCATTCTCATTGTCCCAGTCCTCAGTCTCAATGTCAAGACCAGCAGCGTAGATCGGCTCGCTGTCAACAGCTATCACAGTCTGTCCAACGCCCTTGCCGGACTTGCGAATCGCCTCTTCGGCATTCTCAGCTTCGATGCCAGAGTAGGTGACATTCGCACCAGCGCCGCAGCGCACGTTGAAGAGACGGGTTTTTTCGAGTGTAGCCATTGTTTTTCTCCTTGATTTTCAGTACAGTCATATTGTATCAAAGTCTGGGACTTTGTTAACTAGATTATGAGCATTCGACCCTGTTGATAGAGATGTTCTTCACACCATCCTCACGCAGCCACGACTTCAAGCCATTGAAGTCAATGCGCTTGGCGCCAGGCACCATTGCAAGCAGCTCTTCAAGTCGAGCTGCGACCAGCTTAGCAACAGCTTCGTCATCAACTACGACACGGTACTTGCGACCTTGGCCATTGTTCGTAGCCCACTCGCCACCGGGACGAGGGCAGCAGCAGTAGCGGTCTTCCTGCCAGTTGCGGTCATAGACGCCAAACTTGACAAAAGACCTTTCAATCGGATTGCCAGCAAGCATGCTGTTGCGCCAGACAATCTTCACCTTCTTGACGATGAACCTTTTCATATCTCTCCTTCAAACGTGATCTCAACAATCGTGTAGCGGGCCGCGAGCTGCGGACCAAAGAATGCGACCAGCTCCTTCAATGCGCCTTCAGCGACGGTGCGGTCGGTAAACAGCTTGCGGACAGCCATCTCTAGCTCGCCGCGAGAAGTCTTGAACATTATTCCAAACATTGTCTTTCCTTTCAGATGTTCGCCCAAGCGATCTTGTCCATAGCCTTGTCCAGCTCGACCTCTTCGGCCTCCTGCTCTTCCTTGATGCAGTCGAGGATCCAGTCGATGTTGGTGATCTCAGTCACGTACGTGCCATACGCCTGAGGCTCGTTGTTGACCCAATCCCATACGTCAGACTCAGACTGGACGTAGTCGAGGTCGACTACGATTGGGGCCTCAAGGCCGTTAGCGAGCTTGCAAAGTGCGTCAATCTTCATTGTTCTTCTCCTTCTTGTCAAGCAGCGGCCGCAGCCTCCGCAGTGATGTCATTGTCATTTTCGTCAAGCACCTGCTTGTACTTGAACTTGAGATCCATGCTCACGGCGAGCGTGTCTCTGATGCCATCACGATAGTGAGCAATTGTCTCACGAACGAATCGCGCAAGCTGGTAAAGGTCTTTTGCGAAGATCTCATCTTCCATTTCGAAGCCGGCAGCTTCGGCGACAACGTAGTAGTGGTTCATCTGTTTTCTCCTTGATGTTCGGTACAGATACATTATATCAAGTTCTAGCAAAATGTTAACCAGCAATTTTCCGCTTCCGCTTGAGGCCGAGCGCTGCAAGTGTGGTGGGCTTTCCACCGACGATGTATTCACCTTTCTCGATGACGTCACCGTCCCAACCGGCGATGTACTTCGCTTCGCGCATCCACTTGCGCGCCTCTTTGAGGGGAACTGCGGTCGCCCAACGAGCATTCTCGGTGAGGTAGTAGTTGTCAACGTGCTTGCGCGGCTTGCGGCCGCGAATCGTGATGTAGTTGATCGTCAGCCACAGACGGCGGCCCATATCATTGGTGAGGCGGATTTTGACGTTTTTCATCATAGTTCTCCTTAGTGGTTTGGTACAGTACTATTATAACAAAAAAGGGCGAAAAGTTAACTAGAACTTTCCGCCGCATAAGTGACAATTCCACTTACAAAGTGATGGTTTGAACAATTTGGATCTCTTTGATTCCAGCCCGACGAAGCACATCGTAGCCTTTTTGAGTCACTGTGTACTCATATTTGCAATTGTAGTCGATGAGATCGTCATAGAGGAGATTTGCGAAAAGTAAAGATTGTTCGCCACGGGCGTCGATTTTGTTAGCATTGGGCCACCAAAGAGCACGAATGATGTCGATCCGCTTGCAATTTGGATGCTCAGCAATGAATTTTATCACTTTCACGTAGACGCGCTCAGGCGACGCCTTCTCGTAAGTGTAGTGCCCGCTTTGGTAGGGGGAGTAGCACTTCTGATTGCGGTGGAACGACCAGAGGCTGGTGGACGTAGGATTGTGGTGACGCATAGTTGTTTTCTCCTTATTGTTTAGTACATCTATATTATAACAAGATCTCAAGAAAAGTTAACCAGAAAAGATCTGCTAAAAGCAGATCTTTTGCATTACAAGAACCGATATGCCTTCTTGCCAAGGCACTTCAGCTCAGCTTCAATCTTCATAGCAAGATCACATTCCTTTATCATGTAAGGATAGATGTCAATACCAACGTTGACGTTGAGAACGCCCATCGCTTCATCATACTTGAATGCCCACTTGTCATGGACATGACCACAAATGTTGATGACGACTTTCTCAAGCGTCTCATCGCATGCTGCCCAAACAAAGCCTTTAGCAGTTGAAGGATAGTGCTGGACAATGCAGTCAAGCTTGCCGACTTTGCGGAAAAGGACTTTGCCGACAGTGTTACAGCGGTTGTGGTCGTCATGGTTTCCTTCAAGCAAGAGGACATTAGCTGCAAGCTGGTTCAGCGCGTCACGGGCAGAGATCTGCTCTTCACGAACACCGGTGCCACGGTCAAGACCACGCTGGATGAAGTCACCAACATGAATGATCGTATCAGTCTTGTCCTTAGCGCGCATGTTTGCTTGCTTGATCAGCACTTCAGTCATGCGCTTGGCAGACTTGAAGTTGCGCTTGCAGACCTTGAGAATCAGCTCGTCATTGAGGTGCCAGTCTGAAGTGAAGAAGTCCATTGTTTGTTCTCCTTATTTGACGATTTCGTATTTTTCCCACGGGCATGACTTGACTAATTCTTCGTTGAACTTCGAAGCAATTGCCTCGACCTCTTCACGTGTATCATATGCCTTCGGGTAGATCTTCTTGTACAAACGAGTGCTGTAATAGTCTTTGCTGATCCATTGCGCAAGGTGATACTTGAGCGCTTCAGGCGGCGTAGGGCCATAGCCGAAGCGATAGTCCATCCGCCGAGGTGTGTCTTTCTGGACGAAGTATACGAGGTGCGCTTTCTTCAGTTTCATGTGTTTCTCCTTAATGTTTGGTACAGCATTATTATAACAAACCTTCAAGAAAAGTTAACTAGAAAATTGCAGCAAAAAGCAAAAAGAAAGGCCCTCCACTCGGAGGGCCTCAGTGCAAATAAGGATAACATATGCACAAATCTTACTGAGCGATTGGCGTCTCAGCCGTCACTGTGACGGGCGCCTCAGCAACAGGAGCTTCAGCGACCGTCACTGACTCAGCGACCTACGCATTCGCATTCGCCTTAGGCGCGGCCTTCTTCGCAGCGGCCTTCTTGAACTTGGCGATCGCCTTCTCGCCGCGCTCAATCGCAGCGTCGGCCTCTTCCTTTGTCAGCGGCTTGCGAACCACCTTCTTGGCGACCGGCTTCTTAGCGGCGCGCTCGGCCTTCGCCTTCTCAGCAGCGTCCTTCTTGTCGGCACGCGCCTTCTTCTCAGCTGCCTTCACTGCCTCGAACTTGGCGATCGCGGCCTTGCGAGCGGGCTTGTAGGTCTCCTTCACGTACTTGCGGTACTCATCGTACGCAGCCGTGAGAGCGGCCATCAGCTTCTTCTTCGCGTCCTTCTTGGCGTCGGTGAGCGTCTTGAGCTCAGCGAGCAGCGCCTTGTACGCGGCCTTCAGCTGCGTCTCAGCGCGAGGCGCCTTCTTCGCAGGCGTCTTCTTAGCGGCCGTCTTCTTCGCAGGCTTCGCATCAGCCTTCTTAGCAGCATCGGTCTTCTTAGCGGGGGTCTTCTTAGCGTCCATGGTGGATTCTCCTTGGTTTGTTTTTGTTGTTGAACTATCAGTTGTTTACGTTATTATTATATCAAAAGCTGGAAATTTGTTAACCAAATTTTTTAGCGCTCTTCAGTGCAGAGTTTCGCGCAATCGTTGAGGTACGCCCCTTCGAGAAGGGCGCGGCCGAGGTCTGTGACGAAGTAGCGGTACTGCTTGTCGTAGTCGATGTAGTCGTCGTTGAGAAGGACAGCGAACGGGCCGCTCATGTAGCCAGGATTCGTGGCGCGAATGCTCTTCCACACATTGGGGACGATCTCCTTCCGCTTGAGGCCCGGATGGTCGGCAATGTACTGGATGAGCTTCATGTACATGTAGCGCATTGACGGCTTCGTGTAGGTGTAGAGCTGCACATACGGCTCGGTGATGATCTCACCGCGACGATGGCTGCAAGAGCTGTAGGAAGTGCGTGGGTTGTAGTGTCGCATAGTTGTTTTCTCCTTATTGTTCGGTACAGTACTATTATATCAAAGTCTGGTGGTTTGTTAACCGAAAAGTGCGGTCAAATGAGACCGCACCTTTTGAGCAATTTACGGCCCTTGGCAGAGATTTTGTAAGCTATGCGAGAGATGGGCTTGTTAGTTTTAGGTGAAATTTCGTAGAATTTGTCAATTAGGCCAGATTCCCAAAGGTTGAATAAGTTGTGAGAGATGGAGCAATTGCTAATTTTGGTCAAAGCTGCAATTTCCTTCACACCACGATGAGTATTGCAAGTTTTGAGGATGATGACCCACTGGGAAGTGGGGTTGATCTTGGTTGGGATCTTCCACGGCGGGGTCTCACGACCCATAGGGGAGGTCCATTCGAAGGGTCCAGCGTTGAGGTATTTCATTTTGTTTTCTCCTTATTGGTTAGTACATACATATTATAACAAACTTTGGAGAAAAGTTAACCGCAAAGTTCAGCGCATTTCCACATTCAACTGCTCATCCTCTTGGACCCAGCAGTCATGGCAGATCGGATACCCGTCTTTGTCGAAGTCGTACCGCTCAGGATCGAGCGGCCGACCACATTTTACGCATTTGACGTCTTTCATTTGTGATAGAGCTCCAAGCCTTTGGCGAACACATCGCTCGGAATCATGATCCGCACGCCGAACGTCTCGAGCTTGTTGGCGTTCAACCAGTCCGCCCAAAACTGAGCGACCTCTTTCCCATGAGCGTTGTCGATGTACTTGTACTTTTCCATCTGCTCTTTCGCCCACATGCCCCATGTGCATACGCCGCACGCCTCAGCGTTCTTCTTCCATTCACGGTCGTATATCGCGTAGACGAAGCCTTTGTCGGCCATCCGCCATCCTTGGCGGCTGTACGCGTACTGGTGGATCTTGCGAAGGGTGAATCTTTTCATCTGTAATCTCCTTAATGGTTGGTACATGAATATTATAACAAAGCCTACAAAAAAGTTAACTGAAAAGCGCCTTTAATATGCACTTTTCCTGGCTGACCCAGGACGGATCCATCTATATAGACATATTCACTCGTCAGAACCGTTCAACCCTGGGACAGTTGGTCACCAGAGAGCCTTCCATAATTTCAAGAACCAACTGCATATCAGTAGTTTTTGCCATTTCCCGGGAGCACCGAGACTATCCTAGCCCCGAACTTGGCTGCAATCTTCTTGCATGTGGGACATGGATCGATAGGAAGGATCTTGCCCGCCTTGCCAACACGGCATATCACAATCGTCTTGACGTTGCTGCCGTATCGTGCCAAAAGGCGGCGCTCAGCATGCGTAGCTGTTCCTGCTCGGCCAAGCGGCACCTTGTCCAGCACGTCCCATCGCGAATGGCAGTTAGTCACATGGCCAAGCACATCACCGCGCTTGTCAAACGCGATCGCTGATATCTTGTACGTGCATGAGCTGCGAGCCGCTTTCTCTTGCAGCAGCCGCAGCTACGCGTCTGTTATGTCCGCTTTACGTCTCATTTCAGTTCGTGACCGACCCACATGTCAGAGATGACACAGCCGATGTCGTTCGTGTACGACTGGCCATCGTCTTGCATGAGGTCGAACATGATGCGATCGTCCGGATGGTCAACGATATACCGCATTTTCCAGAGTTCCGCGTCCTTTTCGTTGGTGAACTGCGGTGAGAACGTGTTGCGCATGACTTCGTTAATGTCGTACGCGCGGACAGACCAGTAGATGTACTTCATGTTGTTTTTCTCCTTAATGTTCGGTACAACACTATTATAACAAAAACTAAGAGAAAGTTAACTAGCGTTCTACAGGAATTTTCCAACAATCAAGCCGATAAAAAACGTCTCAAAAGCAATGATTGCCAACTGAAACCACGCTGGATAGAATGGATGTTCAAGAATTGCTGGACATTTATGCGTTGGCTCATATGCAGGTCTTGATGTATGATGATTTATCATTGGCTTTCCTCATTCACGCGAACTTCAGTGTCCACCTGCAGAAGCAATCATCGTTCCGACAGGGCTTCACTGCGCTGCGTGTCACTGTATGGTTGACTGAAACCTCGCCATCTGGAGAATAGAGTTCCATCTTGCCATTCATCCTTTCAGTCACGCCCACCCTGACCACGGCAACTCCATCCAGAAGGTCAGAGGGGACACAATTCTCGATTCGCTCTGCGATTGTGTCGCATGTCAGACCCTCATCATCAGTCTGTCCAAGGTTCAAGACACCATCTTCGAACCAGATATCTTCTATCCCCCAATATGGGTTCTCTGCTCCCTTCGCCACTGGCATCACAGAGGCGTATTGGTCTTCAAAGTCCTTGAGTGGCTGAATCAGCTGCCTGAATGTCAATGTGTTTTGTGTCGTCATTTTAGTTTTCCTTTAAAGTGATTTTTCTTAGTGCCACACCTTCATGCGCACAATCTTGCGCTCGGGATACATGAGCTTCCACAGCCGTCTGACAGCTCTAGCGTTCTTGCCGCTCATGATCTGGTGGAGCATGCCAATCGGATCGTCGGCGTTGTTGTCGCGATACCACACGATGTAAGACTTGTTCATTGTAATCTCCTTAATGGTTAGTACACTACTATTATATCAAAGACTGCAAAAAAGTTAACCGAAAGTTTCAATGCTTGTCTTTGCCCTTGTCCAGCTCTCCAGAGACAATCATCACCATGAAACTCCAGATCGCCCATCCCATGACAGCTGCAAATATCTTGCCACCAAGCGGTGCATCTAGCAACCTTTCATAGGGAACATGAAATAGAATAGCCCAACAAAAGCCAAGTATAGCTACTTTGCAGCTGTTAAGCATGTAGTTGTTTAACCGCTTAATCATGCTAGCCTCCATATAGCCCAAATTACAAAGCAAATGACAATTGCCACAAATGCGCCCACAATCAAGCACCCATACGTGAGAAATTTGTCATCGGAACCACCATCTTTCTGGCCCGACATTCCATCGGAGCTACTGTCTTTTGAGCCCGCCAACCCATGAAACACCCACTCTTCACCGGGCTTGCAGGTTGAATCATGCGCGATTGCCACAGTGATGAAACTGCTGCTCATTAATTTTCCTCCAAGATGAGTTCCTTGAAAGCGGGAAGATTGCAAGAATAGTGACTTTGCAGCTGTTGAGCATGTAGTTGTTAAGTCGTTTCAACATGTCAACCTCCAATCTTATTTCATTCTTGACATTGTCACAGCGACCACATAGAGCAAAATCAAACTGTTGAGTGCCGCCTGCCATGCATGTCCAGCTTCAACATTTTTCAATATTGCACATGATGCTGCGCTGATGCCTGCTATTGGCAGCAACTTGTTCCACGCTTCTGAAAAAGACATGTCAACCTCCAATCACAATCTTCCTTGCCTGCTTTGCGGTCTCAGCAGCAATGCATTTTCCAGCATATTCACCAAGCTGCTTGACCGTCTCAGGCTCTTCCTTCAAGCAGTCGTCAAAGCACATCTTCGGCAACAGCTTCATCACTGCGCCCATGTCCTTAGGCTGCAGCTCTACTGGCAGCTTGCCTTCATCAACAAGCTTGAGGATGAGCTTACGAACACGCGCTTCAGTCACGATCGTGCTTGCAAGCTCAGCAGCTTTCTGCTTCTCAGCTTCCTTGGCAGGATCAACCACCTTAGGGCCTTTGTTCGAGTGCTGCGCTTCTTTGAACTTCTCATCTACGATCTTGATGTAGATGGGGCCACGAACATCATCTTTATAGAGCTTTGACTGGTTCTTGATGACGACACCCTCTTGCGCAGGACCATAAGCAGTGGACTTGCCGATGAACGAGTGGCAATGCTCCCAGCTGATGAACGGCCCGTAGTAGAGCTCTTCAATGTACTCAAGGCCATACTTGTGGCAAAATGTCTTGACTAGCTCTTGGCACCAATATTGGTTGATAGACCTGTCAAAGATGTCGTAGACGCGCCATTTGTTGTACCAGTCCTTGTTGTACTGGACCGTATGGCCAACGCACCACTCACCAAAGATGATGAGATTCTGCTTCAAGCTCATCTCATTCCAAGGGATCTTTGGCTCAACCTCAGTCTTGATGTAGTCGTAGAAGCCACGCAACGCGCCAGGACTTTCGAGCAGATTGGTGCGAGAGAAGATCTCAAGCTTTCCTGTCGTCTCGTCCCATGCGATAGAAGCGTTGGCTCCATCAATCTTTGTCGAGATCTGGATGATGTCACCCACCTCAAAGGCGCCAGTGTTCTTAGGACGGATTGCGTCAGTGCCATCAGCTTTCTTGCCAATCACAAGGTCCGTCTCACGGATGTAGTCGATGTCTACGAACTTCTTCTGGACCGGCGCAAGCTGCTCAGGCCAATTGTCAAAGGTCGTCACATACTCACGACCATCGACGTGCGACTTAATGCTGACGTCAACCCACCAGACAGTAGGATAATTGTCAGGCGTGTACGGAGCGGTCAGCTCATTGAGGTGCTCATCGAAACCACGGATCTTAGTGACAGTTCCACGCCAACCATACATGTCTGAGTGGGTCTCTACACCTTTGTCGCAGACGTATTCCTTGTAGTCATGCGTGATGACCTTCACTTCTGTCTTCTCATTGAAATTTGGACGCTTCATGTTGTCTCCTTACTTTTCACCATTGACGAGGTTCCACAGCGCGATTGCGTTGATTGCCATACAGATATAGAAGCCGAATGGAACATATCGAGCTACAAGACCGAGGGCGAGCAACACGCCGAGAAACTTAAGAATCTTCATTTTGTCTTCTCCTTAATGGTTAGTACACTGATATTATATCAAAAGCTTGAAGGATGTTAACCAAAACTTTAGTGCGAAGCGAAAAGCTTGGCGTTTGTGAAGAGATTTTCAATTTGGACAATTGACACGTTTTGGTTTTTCTGGTCTAAGTAGCGCTTGAGGGAGAGGGCTAAGAGGAGCGTAGGTTGCTGAGAAGCGAAGATGTAAGTTTTGGAAAGCTGGTTGCCACTTTTGGTAGTGATGAGGTACTTGACTTGGTTGAAGGGAGTGATGGAGTTGGGCTTAGCGATGGTGATGTGGAGTTGAGTGAGGGTGATAGTAGGCATTTTGATTTCTCCTGTTTAGTTGGTACATTAACATTATAACAAAACTTAGAGAAAAGTAAACTAAAAAAGACCTGATGGAAAGGAGACGTCCATCAGGTCCGAGCTTTCGCTCTCATGCAGCGTGTACCAGACGCTGCGAAATGTCAGAAGCTAGGATCTTGGTAGGAGCACGCAGCTCCAAACGAGTACCAGTCCTGCCGATGTGGAACAAGCAAGATGCCGTTCTGGTCGCACCTGTACCAAGCGTTCCGCCATACCGTGAGCCAGAACTCAGCGAGCTTGGTCTTGTCAAACTTGTCGACAGTCAGCGAGCCTTCAGTCCAGTCATGCTCAAAGTGAGAGTTCGCTTCATACATGCCAACTACAAGTCGGCCATTGGTCCGCAGCTCAACTGTAGCTACGTAGAATGGGTATGAGTCTGAGCCAACGCGCTTCGTAGCTCCAAGTCCAGGGCGAACAAGGCTGATATCGCGATCAATCCGCTCCTGCCGCATCTTTCTCTTGCTTTTGTCCATCTCTTTGTCTCCTTAGCCATGCAGGATCCGGATCCATCCAGCAGTGCCGAATCCACACCACTTCACTTCGATCTTCACAAGCTGCATCGGTGTGTGCTTGTTGGCGACGTGGAGCTGGTACTTAGCTTTGGCAAGCTCAAGCGTGTCTGCCTCTTCGACGATCATGTCCGTCTTCCCGCAGCGGGTCTTCGTCGTGAATCTGAAAGTCTTCATCTTTTTTCTCCTTATTGGTTGGTACGTAGATATTATATCATAGCCTAGAGAAAAATTAACCAATTTTTGTTAGGTCTTGACTCAGTCGCCTGAGTCGTAAGCCTCTTGGAAGCCGCACTTGCACTCAGTCACGTGGTAGCAATGGTACTTCTCATACTCACGAGGCGCATGCATCTCAGGGTGGCGGCGCATGTGGCGTTCATGATACAAGCGAGCAAGCCAAAGCTCGTGGAAGAACTCTTCACCCTCAAAGTTGATGCAGCCAAAGTTCTTGAAGAACCTCTTCTCAAGCTGCTCTTCAGACATAGCAGCGACAAGGATGTCAAGCTCCGCGTTGAGCTTGCGTTCACGGTCATGGTATTCAGCGTCAGTCATTGTCTTGTCTCCTTAGATTCAGATTGAAGCTTCAATTTTCTTGCACTCTTTGTCAGAGCAAATCAGCAGTCCACCATTCACCTGCACGTACAGCTGCTTGCCAGGAACGAGGTTCCGCTTGAAGTCCTCGAGGTAGGCGATGAGGGTGTCAATTGTCATCTTGTTCATCTGTTTTCTCCTTGATGTTTGGTACACTATTATTATATCAAAGCCATCAAGAAAGTTAACCGAAACTTTCAGCATCCAGCATTTCGCTGCTGCAGCTCAGCTAGCGTGTTGCATGACTCCTCATACCACTGGTCCGTGTTCGGCTTCTCGACCCCAAAGTTCTGCAGCAGCTGGTGGAACCGCAAGTCTGGGTTCCGCTCGACCTCAACTGCCAGGATCGCAAGTATCGCTCTGTTCGCTATCAGTCTGTCCATGTTAATAGTCCTTTCAGTTTTTCGTAGCAGTTGTCCAGAAATAGCTGACGCTCCACTTCATCCAATGGTCTTCGCCAAACTTCTCTCGTCCGAGATCCTCAAGCTCATACACTCGCTTCATGCACTCAGCTGAGCCATGCCAAGCTTGAGCTTCTTCTCGAGTGACGTTATGCTTGACAATTTCTGTCTTGAACCCATCTTTGTAGTGGCCATACCAGTTTGGGTCAAGTTCACCATACGTAATGACACAGTCAAACAGTTCCATCTTACTTTCTCCTCTGGATGCGGTCCCACTCAATTGCGAGGCGCATGTATTCATTGATCGCATTGTCAAGTTCCGTGCAATGCTGCTCGACCTCTTCCTCGGTGGTCGCGTTGCGGATCTTCATGACCGCAGCATAGACTGCACGATTCAACGTGCCGCTAGGATTCAGGAGCTCTTCAAGCTCTTCCTCACAGGTCTTGACATCCATAACAATCACAGAATCAATCTTCATTTGGTCTCCTTAAATTTGTTTGGTTTACGCAGCAAGAACGGCATCTTCGAACAAAGCGAACGCCTCAGTGAGAGGGACATTGGGGTTGAGGATGGCAGCGACGATCTCACGAATGCGAATTTCCATTGTTTTCTCCTTGATGTTTGGTACATCTATATTATAACAAACATTGGAGAAAAGTTAACTGCAAAGTGCAGTCAATTACCACTCATATTTCATCACGCGCTTGGTCGACACTACCCATGTGAAGGGCTTAGTCATCCATGTGTATGGTATTGTGGCGTCCTCTGTGCCGTCTTCACGACCGCTGATGACTTCGATACGTGACTTGCTGACGATACTTCTAAGATGGGTCTGGCACAAGCGGTTAAGGATTCGGTCAAAGCATATGAGCTTGTCGCCTACCTTGATGTCATTGCCAAATGCATCTTTGACAGATTCATAAGTCTTCTTGCTCATTTCAAACTCCTTTAAGTTTGGTACAAGAATATTATTGTTAGGACTAACACTATGGCTGTGACCCACCCTGCTGCAAACAGCAGAAGCCTTTTGTCAATCAGCTTCCACCACTTCATGTCACTTCACCTCAAAGTTTCTCTGCTTGATGGCGATCTTTCCTCTCAGTTCTGGCTGGTCATGCAAAATCATGCCACGCGCCCACTCTGCCATCACTCGAGTGGAGTACTCAGTCAGACGGAACTTCGTCTCAATGTTGAACACCGCCCAGTTGAACTTTGGCTTTTTCATGTCTCCTCCACTTCAATGATCTTGTTTTCAAGAGTGTCCACGATTCGGGCATCCTCTGGCTTGTCGTAGCAGAACATGCCCATCTTCCAAGCCTTTGCAACTCGGATGGCATTCTTCAAGTCATCCATGTTCTGAAAGGTATCTTCCCAAACGTTCTCGCCTTTCGGCTTCCACTCAATCTTGTAGCGTCCCATTCTAATCTTCCTCTCAATTACGCCCGACGAACATCAAGCACGTAGTTCCCGATGCGACGCGCCTCAACAATGCGAGCAGCCTCATAGGCGCCGTTCGCTTTGACCTTCGTGCAGCGAGGATCGCCGTAGTTGTACTGGTAAGTGACAAGGTAGGTGTTTTTCATGTGGATCTCCTATTTGTTTGGTACAGTATTATTGTATCAAAAGTTGGAGAAAAGTTAACCGCAAATTGCTGTCAGTTGCAACTTGAGTACCACGCCCAAATAGGTGTACAGACGAACGCTAAGAACGCAAGAAATGCTAAGAGTCCAGCCACATGAGCAAAGACCTTCGCTACTTTGACTGCTGTGTCATCGCCTCTTTCAAATCCAAATATCGTGTCAATCATAGTTTGCTCCTTTTCTGGGTCATGCAACTCCATTCCATGCGGGAATCGTCACCTTTATCTCTTCGACCATGGTCTTGCACTCAAAGTTGTCGGCAGACCATTTCGCAGCGTATGCGTCAGCTTCTTGCTTGTCACGGAACGCTGCTAGCAGTGAGCGGAACACGCCCCATGCATTTCCAACATGGAACACGCCCCAGAGCTCAGTCTTCACAGCGGCATAGAATTTCTTCTTCATGTTGTCTCCTGTTTGGTTGGTACACAGACATTATATCAAAGTCTTGCAGCTTGTTAACTAAAAAAGAATCAGCGGACCGTTGATCAGACGATCCGCTTCATCTATCGGCCTCCACCTTCGCGCTCAGCTGCTGCGCTCAGCTTTGGCCCACACGCATCTTCAACAGCAGTCCAGCCATCCATGTTGGAATCGAACCAACCTTCCCGACCAGCAACGGCCAGTGTCCTGACCACTAGACGAATGGCGGTCTGGACCGCTGCTTGCTGGACGGGACTCGAACCCGCATTTCCACTGCCGTGGTTTCCTGCCAATTGGAAGACCAGCTCAACGCGTGCCATCAAAAGCCTTCGACTGAGGAGGAGTTGAACCATCCGCAACCAAGTTTTCTGCTTGGCGACCTAACCGCTAGTCGATCAGCCACATCAGCTCTTGACATGCATATTATAACAAAAGCACAAGCAATGTTAACTAGAAAGTTCTATGTACCATCAAAGCTCAGCTGCTCTGCGGCGTGCTAGGAACCACGTCTTGTCCGCTTAAGCGACTGAGCTTCTCAAGTGCGCTGCCACAGCAAACTGGCTGCGCAGCGCTGTCCCTCACCCGAGGGAAATTGGTCAGCCAACCGTGATGGTCGGCTTGTAGGGGTAAGCGCCGACGATCTGCTCGCCGCGAATGCGCTTCTGGTCCGCACGAATACGGGCATCGATGAGGCCCTCGGCCGCGACAATGACGTCGCGCGTAGAGCCGTTGGGGGAACGAAGGGTTACGATGTAGCGGTCCATGTTGTTGTCTCCTTTGTTGAGGGGTTGTTGGTTGAAAGGTTGTTAGAGGGCGAGCCAGCAGATCACGCCGAAGATGATGAACGCGACGGTGATGTCGAAGCGGAGGTTGATGGTGGTCTCATTCATGGTGTTGTCTCCTATTTGTTTGGTACATGGATATTATAACAAAGATCCTAGCTTTGTTAACCAGAAAAATGCAGAGAAAAGTGCCGCACAGCGCCACACTTTGTGGTTAACTTTCCTTGAGACTTTGTTATAATATAAGTGTACCAAACATCAAGGAGAAACACAATGGAAAAGATCAAGATTGCATTTTCAGACGTCCTCTCTGACGCAAAGGACAAGCTCGACCGCCGCTTTGGCGAGTACATTGCCAAGTTTGACGGCATCACGTGGGCAGATGACGAGGACGAATACGACACGACGGTCCTCATCACGATCGACCGCGCAGACTTTGGCAAGTTCATCCTTGACACGATCGCCTTCTTCAAGTCGGAGGTCAAGGTAGATGACGCTATCTGGCGTGCGCCTGGTGCAGACGTCTCGGTCCGCGTAGTTGATGGCTACGACGACTGACAGCGACGGCTGTTGGTAAATGTCCGAGCAATGCAAACTTTCTGGTTAACATTGTCTCGGACTTTGATATAATATCTATGTACTAACCAATTAGGAGAAACACAATGATCGACCCAACCCACATCATCATCCGCCTCATCGCTGGCTACGTGTTTGTTGGCACGCTCATGGCAATTGCTGCTTACATCTGCTGGAAACTCACCAAGTAAGGAGAATGCAATGTCTAAGATCTATCGCATAGCCCTCATCAACGAGCGCCTCAACATGCGTCTGTTCCTCAACATCACGGCTGAGACTGCGCTTGACGCCATAGCTGAAGCCAAAGCCTGGAATCCTGGCTACGAGACGCTTGAAGCTTGCACCCTCATCGGTGTAGCTGACGCCAAAGCTGTGACATTTTGACACACTGAAAGGAAGTACCATGAACGACAAGACCAGATCTAAGATTGACGCTATCCTACGTGGCGCTGATGACGACAAGACCAAGCTAGACAAGATCATGCGAATCGTAGACAACGAGTGTGAGCGTGCCTATGCGTGTGGAAGACGTGACCAAGCAGAAGAGTACTGAACTTTGCGGTTAACTTCTCCATCTGTTTTGTTATAATATCAATGTACCAAACAAATAGGAGAAAACTGCATGAAGACATTCATCATTGACTGGACCATCAAGACCCGCAATGGATGGTGGCGTGACTACCGGCGAGAGGTCACAACTGACAACCTCAAGCAGACGCTCATTGACTTGAAGCTCTGTACCAACGGGACTCTTGGCTCTGGCTTCTGCAAAGGCCAGTTCCGCTCTGCCACAGAGGTAGCTCACACGGAAGCCTTCTGCTATAAGTACAGGAACGTCATTGGTGGAGACTACTACTTCGTCGGGCGTGATGGAGCCTTGGTCAAGGGCACGGTCAAATGGGATGCATGGTACGACTACAAGCTTAAGGGTTGGCTCCGCTAAATACCAATAGTTTTGGTTAACTTTCTGCCAGACTTTGATATAATAGTGTTGTACTAAACATTAAGGAGAAAAACAGATGAACACCACCCTTATCACCGTCCTCGCGCTCGCAGTTCTGACCACCGTCGTCGGTCTCATCTCTACCTACTGCGAACGCAACGCTGCTGACAACGAGCACTACAGCAACATCTAAAGCAAAGGAGAAACACCATGCACAAGTTCGAAATCACCTACCACCACGAGTTCGCTGACGGCGCTCGCTCCACCCCAATGACGGTCATCCGCCGCGGATATGAAGCTGACTACGTGGCTCGCTGCTTCGTCAACAGCCAGACGCTTGAGTCTAAGATCGTCGTCGACCGTATCACCACCCTTTAAGGAGAGACAACTATGCCTACGACAACTGTTGAACGAACCTGTCCTTGGTGCGGCAAGACCTACACCAAGACCTTTGACACTGCCAAGCTGAACGCTGGCATTGAGGCTTATACGAACGGCGCCCTCTTGCAAGATGCTTTCCCTGAACCTGACTTCTCTGCCTCTGACCGCGAGTTCCTGCATACTGGAATATGTGACGCCTGCTGGGACAGCTTGCGTGAGCTTGGTGATTGACACCTCAGAGACATCTTAGATGCACCAATGGCTGGCAGATAGTACATATGACCAGCCATTTGCTGTCTTTCTAAGATGACCGGGCTGATACCAGCTGATGAATGAGACCTGCCTGATGACCATACTTTGGCCGCAAGCCTATACCCTGACGACCAGCCTGCCTGCCAGCGCTGACGCCCAGCCTTATCCCTAAGGACCAGCTCGCCCTATCCTCAAGCAGGTACCTAGCTGGGCACCAGTCCAACCAGGTCTAGACACATGGGACCAGCTAGCTGCTAGTCCCTAGATGAGCTGGACTGGTCTGCCAACAGCTAGCTTGAGGGACTACCTAGCCCTGCTCAAGGGACATCAGCTAGCTTCAACAGCCAGGCACTGTCCCAAGACGAGCCTGGTCCAAAGAGCCAGCTAGTCACCGCGCTATACACGGGGCCTTTGACCTGGCCCTGGGACCAGTACCCCTGGGCTAAGTCCCCGGGGACTGTTTTTCGCGCTTTACACGGGGAGCCAGCCCGGGTCCGGGGACCCGTCAATTGGGGGCAAGTGGGCAAGTAGGCAAGTGGGCAAGTAGGCAAGTGGGCAAGAAGGTTGCTGGTCTGAGAGCGTTTAGCAGCTGGCAGAAGGAGAGACGCACAAGCCTAAGTTGCTTTTAGACAAATGTTTCTAGATGTGCGCTATGCTGATGCCTAATGCTGCATATAGTTGGTCTAAAGTCTCTAGTCTTCTGCGTGTCAGCTCTTTCATGTAGTCTTCTTTAGCTTCATTTGGGTTGAATATGTCAATAGACGTAATTGAGAACGCTGTCAGACTTATTATTGAAACGTACGCGTCTTGAAACCATGTCTTCTGCTCGTCTGTCAGGCTGAAGCAGTCTTCTGCATTCTCTGCTAGATTTGGCAAGAGCCTGTACCATAGCTCTAGCAAGACTACCGGCGCTATTCCTTCTGGCACACGTTCAAGACCATGGCATGCAAGGACTAGCTTCAGTTCGTCCATTGAGTTGACCATAAGCGCGCCAAACATTGGTCTGTCATTGTGGATAGACTCTAGAATCTTGTCATGAGCAGCTCTAGACTCATCATATGTTGGAAAATGTGGTGTTGGGAGTTGTGGACTGAAATGCTTGGGCTTGACAAGCTTGTTGAGAAGTCTAGTGGCTAGTTTCTTGAGCATGTTGTTCCTTTCATTTGTCTATTCTATTCTATCATGTCTAAGGTCGCTTGTAAACTGCAGCGCGTATATGCGTTCCCTGGCCAGAAGCATATATGTCTTAGACTTTTCAGATGCATCTTTTAGCGACGAACAGCTCTGAAGGATCACCTTCTCGCCATTTGCTTTGGTCAGGAAGCTCAACGCCGTCTGCAGCTGCTTTTATCTAGAGCTCAGAAGCGCTTTCTGCCCAGATCTTTCCTAAAGTCTAGCTTTCTGGATCTACTATGACAGCTCGCCAGAAAGAAGTGCCATTGACTTGATATCGTGTGACTTCTGTGAACATGCTTAAGGCTTTGTCAGCTCTATGCCATCAGACTTCATCTTCGTTGTCTATGAACATTCCTTTAGCTGCAGCATACAGCTTGAGCGGCGCAGGACTTCTGCATGAGCAAGCAGCTATGACATCAATAGGAACTATTGGGCCAACTATCGTAGTCGTGCCGCTGTTGATCCCTGTTCTCCTGTAGCGATCTAATGCCCAAAACTTGACACCATCATAATGCCGGACAGAAAGTCGGCAGAAGTCATTTGCAGGATCCCAAGCGACAGTGATTCTAGGGGCATAGATGCCGTCAAGCATCTCAACTGGCCAAAAGCAGATGTACTGCATTGTCTGCTTGAGCCTGTCATTGTACCATGAGTTCAGGTACTGGAAGATTGGCAGCTCTTTTTGATGTTCATTCATAATTATATTGTATCAAGAAGTCTAAGCTTGTAAACTAGTCCTGCGCGTATATGCGTTCCAGGGCAGAGGACTATATAGTCTAGACTTCTTGGGAAGTAAATAAAGGCAAGTTAACTTGAAACCTTAAGGAACACCACATGAAAACCAAGAAAGAGATAAAGCCATACGTACTAGCTAAGTCAGTGGCTAAGTTCATCAATGAGAGCTTTGATGAAGAGTGGGATGACCCAGCTAATGACGCAGCTGTCAATTCAATTGAAGGCAAATGGACAAGCATGGTCAATGACATTGAAAAAGAGCTGCATTTCCAGCAAGTAGTAGAGAGGGTCGCTAAGAAGCACTTTCCAGCTGCTGCTTCTAAGATCGCTGCATGGATTGTAGCTAACATCAACTTCATCTACACGAATGGCTATCCTGAAGACTGGCTTGACTTCTCTTCTGGCATGACTGCTTGCGACTGCGCTGAGCAATGCAAGCTTGGAATTGCTGGCATGGCTGAAGGCGAGAAGAAAGAAGAGCTTGACGAGACTGAGCCTGAAGATGGTGAAGGCGACGACGCCTGAGTTTAGGAGGTTGCCATGAGAATATATCTTTGCTCA
>Ga0310694_10001474_pt1 | contig 26535 bp, 20 predicted proteins | sample 174DNAGHGhighgp2_FD_203884 | JGI IMG/M metagenome (GOLD analysis project Ga0310694, IMG submission 203884) | Sheep rumen microbial communities from Palmerston North, Manawatu-Wanganui, New Zealand - 1742 DNA GHGhigh gp2 (v2) (version 2) | ecosystem: Host-associated > Mammals > Digestive system...
CTCACATAGCTTTTTTCTCACTTCCGGCATTCTCATCTCCCCTTCCATCTCCTCCCAGTCATTTTTTCAGGGAATCAGGAACGCATTGTTAAGCAATGCGTTACGCGTGCTTGTCACTTTTCTGTCATTTTCTGCTCGCCAAAAAATTTGGCCGCGCCGCACATTGGTGTTATTTTTGCCGACGAGTTTAAACCCTAAAATCAACAAAACACTATGAAGAAAACTTTCATTCTGCTGCTGAGCGCGTTTATGCTCACGGCCACAGCCAATGCGCAAGTCCTGGACACACTGCACCTGAGAACCATTCATGTGCCAGGAATTCCTGGGCCAGGAGATGATGATGGTAACGACGGAGAATTGCCGCGCCCCAAGACGCCCATTTTACCACCCACCGTAGCCATCAACGGGCACACCTTATATATAATAGACGGATGCGACGGCGCGGAACTGGCAATTGTCTCTGCCGACGATGACGAAGTGTACACAGCCACCCTGCCCGAAGGCACTACCCTGCTCGTCCTGCCCGAATGGCTGCAAGGCACCTACGAACTGCAGATACGCCGTGGCCAATACGTATTCGCGGCAGACATAGAATTGTAAAGACCATGAGAGAGACGGAGGAACGGAGGGGAAAACACATTTTCATAAAGTGAAACACATAGAGGACCCCTCCTCCCTTCCCTCTCACCTCTAACCACTCACCTATCGCAGACCATGCGCATCGTACAAACTTTCTGGACAGCCCGTCAAGACCCTCTCCGCCACGGCTACGGCTGGCCACACGCCGAATACAACCTCATGTCGTGGGCATTGAGCTGCCTCTCCCTACGCCAACACTACGACGAGGTGGTGCTCTATACCGACTCTGCTGGCAAGCACGTCCTCATCGACGAGTTGCGCCTGCCCTATACCGATGTGCAAGTGGTCTACGACGACTTCGAGTGCCTGCCCCATCATTGGGCACTCTCCAAGGTGAAGACCTACTCCATGCAGAGCGAGCCTTTTCTGCACGTAGACGGCGACATTTACGTCTCGCGTCCGCTTCCCGAGTCGGCACTCACGGCACCACTCGTAGCACAGAACCGCGAAGTGGGAACCATCTACTATCGCAACATGCTGCAGCGCATCCTCTCGCACAGCAGCCTCTCTCTGCCCGACTATGTGGAGCAGAGCATCCACGAAGAGAGCGTAGCATCCTACAATATGGGCTTCTTCGGCGGCACAGACATCCCATTCATACGCCGCTATTGCAACGAGGTATTCCACTTCTTTGCCCTCAACGGCATGAACGACATGGAGAACAAGAACTCCGCCGTGGGCTGCAACGTCTTCTTCGAGCAGATACTCTTTGCTCTCTTTGCCGACAAGGAGCAACGCGAGGTGGCCAGCGTCTTGGGCCGCGAGATGCGCGACAACGGCTACTCGCGCAGCGAGTTCTGCGACCTCCGCCACTTCCATCGCCACACCTTCCACCATCTGTTAGGCGGGCACAAGCGCAACCAAGATGTATATCCAATACTAATACTCGCTTTGCTACAAATGTTCCCCGACATGTACGTCCGCATCCTCTCGCTCTTCCCCGAGCGCAACGTGCGGCTGGCACGCCATGGCTCCACCACGTTCACCATCGCTCCGCAAAACCATCTTACCATCGAGCAGAGTCTGGCACAATACGAAGACTTCAGAGAACAGAAAACGGCGGAATGGAAAGATATACCCTTGGACATATTGCTCGAGCAAGCCAAAGGTGCGGCAAACTACATGGACTTTGCCATGGCATCGGACGAAGAACGCAACCATTGCACCCTGTCGCTCAACCCCTATCTGGCCATCTTCGAGATTCCAAGGGAATGGCACCTGAAAGCAATAGAGATGATAAAAGACAAAATGAAATGCAAAAGAGAATTTCCTTTGGAATACGTTGCTCTCATTCCATGCATAAACGGAAAGGGATACAGATGGTTGCCATTACTTCGTTTAGAAATTGAAATTATAAATATATTCAAAAAAGGACTAACCAATTATTCACAAGTGGTCAAATCTTTCGCTATAAAATACAAACCTCAAACAAAAGAAAAGAATAAAGCGCTGTTTGTTATGGCCGAAAGAACTATAATAGACCTTCATGCGAAGGGAGTCCTTTTTCACCAAGGTAAATGCAACATAGAAGAATAAAATGAGTGCTATGCACCAAGTGATAAATACCTATTTTCAAATCAACTAAAAATTTTTTTATTATGGAAATTCATGGAGACGGTTCACAGGGCAATCCTTACACCCTTGAAGAGTTTAATTATCTTTTGAATTTGAATCAGTGGACAGGCGGCTGGGTACTACTTAGTGAGTATGGAGAAACATGTTATTACGACGCTTATGGAGAACCTAACACAAACATTGGAAACGATGGAGATGACGACGTAGATGGTGGTGATAATGAAGGAAGTGGTGAAGGCTCAGGGTCTGGATGCGACGAAGGATGTGGTTGTGGCGATGAAGGAGATGGCTGTGGATGTGGATGTGGTGATGAAGGTGGAGGAGATGATGGAAGTGGAAGTGATGACAATCTCTGGATGAAAGAAATACAAGCTGGCTCTACAGAAACACAAATTGGCGGAACATATGTTTTAGATGTTCTAATCTCTTGGACACAGGGCATAGTAACGAAAGAAGGGAATGAATACCATTATATCATAGATCAAACACATGGTGGCCTTGTTAATAATCAGGGGTGCGCCGTTCCAGAATCTCGTTCCTTGGTAAGTGTTTCGTTTATTAAAGCAGCCATAAATCTCACATCAAATTCTTTCCATGTATATGGTTATTGGGTAGGTTTTAATACAATACACGTTGCTGGCACATATTCGTATATAGAAAATGGAAGTGTTGTGGAAGAATCTATATCTCAAGATATAAGCATTGGAGGAGGATCGGGAAGTAATTAAAAAAGAAGGGGGCTTCCCCCTTCTTTTTTAATTTGTATATTTGCCTTGTTTAAATAATTTAAAGAAATGCTACCTACTAAATTTCACATTACGTTCTCACTATTATCCATTTATGCTGTTTCCCTCCATGCGCAGCAGACATTCCGTGGACGCGTAGTGGACGCCTCGACCGGCGAACCGTTGCCGTATGTTATATTTAAAATGATTGACAAAAGAGGGACTCTAAGCAATGTGGACGGATACTATGTGCTGTATGCAGAACCATCCGACAAAGTAACAGTTTCTTTCGTGGGCTACGAACCACAAATATATAAGGCAAAGAAACTGCCGGACGAGATTAGGATGAAACCTCTTACGAGCACCTTGACAGAGGTGAAGCCTATACCCATAGAGAATATAATGCTAAAGTTCATAAAAAAACTCAACAAGGAAAATTCTATATGGGCAAGCTATTACAACTATTATTTCTTTCGGCAGAGGACAAGTAACCCCGACTACGGAGAAGTAGTAGTAGAAGCCTTCTTTTGGGCATTCTCTTCCATCAATATAAATCATCCACGCTTTGTAAATGGGCGGAAATATTATGCAAAAAAGACAGAGAGAGTTAAGGACTCTGATATTTCCTCGTACACGCAATCCAACATTCATCACCTCTTATGCCTAAGTCCCGAAGTACCACTCGGCGGACGGAACAGGCTGACCGAGAGACTCAACTTTCCGCTACCCGAATGGGCAACAGAGATATCAGACCTTGAAGGGCGAACCTTCACCTGCACAGAAATTATCTCAGAGAAAGGAGACAATCTATATAAGGTTGATATCCGCGTGGATCCAAAACGAAGCGCAGAAGCGGCAGGTCTAAGACCCGAACTGAATAACATACGGCTCTCGTCGGAACATGCATTGTCCGGAACGATGTATATTAAAAAGAAAAATCTGCATTTGGTAAGTTTCGACGGCAAATTAGAGGGTTACTATGCAAAAGAATACTATACCGACGGAGAAATGACAACGCCTGTGGACGTGCGTATCCACATCGACTACACACACCGTCTAAACTTCACCGAACCTATCAGCATTCATTGTACAATGAAGTATGGCAACAAGAAAACACATTTTGTAGCCTTTAAAGTAGCCACGACACACATGATAAGAAGAATGAAAATATTGTGGGGTATGGAGGAAGACATGATAGAGACTATCGACTCAACGGGATATAAAGAAAAAATCTACAAGGAAGACATCATCCTTCGCTCACAGAAGGAAGAGGAAATCGTCCGCAAGGCAATGGAGACAGATAGCATACGCTGAAAAACGTTATCCTCTGAGATATAGGAAAGACCGAGAGTTGGCGACTTTCGTAAAGTGAAACATACAGGGCACTAACTGCTCTCCCTCTCTCGCCTTTACCACGAAAACGAAAAACCTAACACGCGAACCATATGTTATTAAACATCTGTTTTGCTCTTGGTCAGTCGCGCAAAACAGCGTATCTTTGCCACATGAGACACACCACACTGTTCATATTTCTTCTCCTCGCCGCCACGCTCCACGCGCAGCAGACGTTTCGCGGCCGCGTGGTGGACGCCGATACGGGCGAACCATTGCCGTATGCAAGCATCTACGTGGCAGAGGGGAAGGGAACGCTCACAAACGGGGACGGAGAGTTTACCATCGAAATGAGTGCCACCGAGAATATCAAAATCTCGTATCTTGGCTATAAAACTGTCTTTATCACAAATCCCGAACCTTCAATGAGCATCAGAATGAAGGCATTGCCCCGTCAACTGCGCGAAGTGGAGGTTTACGCTGTCAATATAAAAAAGGTCTTGAAGGGCGTAATAAAACAACTAAAGGGAGACTTTAAAAACACGAAGGACAACACAAATCTTTATTTCTTCCGCATCGTCATGGGACATCCAAAAGGCATTCCCGATTTGGCAGAAGGCTTCCTTGTGGCGAAATCTACGATGAATCTTCGCGAACCACTTTTCATCAACGGACAAAGCCGTGCCACTGACTCAGGGGGCATCCGCAGAATTCGCAGGACAAACATTCAGAGGTTGTTCTCACTAAGCGCCCGGATGAAAGGCACAGACTTCTGGACAGAGGCAATTCTTCCGTTGCGAAACTACTCCACGGCCAAACGACTGTACGAAACAGGCTGTTCATCGTTCAAGGACGAGGATGGGCACCGCATTTATGTGCTCGACATGAAATACAAGGGAAAGATACCAAAAGACAAATATGCCCCACCCATCTTCGAGGGCACGCTCTATGTCGATTCCGCCACATTTCGCCTTCTACGTTTCGACGGTAACGCTGCCAGTCTGGTACAACGTGTCAATTTCGATTGGAGACAAGCAGAAGTTAAATTGCACATCGGCTATGACTACTCAGAAAATTGCGCTATGGTAAGCCGGCTCTCCATCATGGGTGGAAACAAAGACATGACATACAAATGTCTCCTCTTCAACGTGGATAAAGCAGACAGCAAGCACTACTATGGCAAACGGGGACAAAACTTGATAAAAGTACTCAAAGACATAGAATACGACACTTCTCTTTGGAACAAATACAATATCGTTCAGCGCACCAAAGAGGAAGAGGAAATAGTACGTAAAGCCACAGAGCAAGGATTATTCTCTGCCGACAGTATTTCGCAGAGAAAATGAAAAAAGTGAATCCTCGATGTTAGGTTGTGCTTTCTCATACCCTTATAGAGATAGAAAGAATACCGTAAAACCAAAAGACTATGAAAAGAATACAATTATTCATTTCGCTTATAGCGATACCTTTTTTACCATTGATTCCACTTTCTGCACAAAACAAAAACAGATTCAAAGGTGAACCCGAGATTCGAGAGTCATACAGCGAGAAAGACAAAAACCACAGATTTGAAAGTCTTGATGACTATATGTTCAATGATGAAAATTGGAATGATTGGTGTTATACATTGGATGGAGAGTTCATCGGATGGTATCCTATAGGTATCGACTGCTATGCTGTGGAGGTGGAAAGTGCGACAAATGCGAAAGGCGGACTGAAGTTGCCATTTATGATACACGGCATCGGGCCGCAGAGAGATTCGCTTCGAGTGGAAAAGACTCTCAGAGAAATGAGAGAAGAAAACATAAGCTACAAAATTGGGGGAAAAGAAGTTCGTTTTTTCACAAACTACAAGTCACTTAAAGGAAAGGTGGAACTACTGACGCTGGACGAAGTGCGCCAAAAATATGCCCCAAAGGTAAAGGGACCAGTTGTATACATGATAAACAAGTTCTTCATTATGCACGATGCAGAGTTCTACGAAGTATAAGGTTTAATAATAGAAATAATAAGAAATCAAATCCAAAAATAAACACAAAATACCATTGTATTTAAGCACTTTAGCAAATTTTGAGATAAAACTTAAACTTTGCTAAGATTGGGGATTGTTGGTGCATTTTTGTTGCATGTTTGTTACGCGATTCAAAAATTTGTTGTATCTTTGCACCGTGTTTTGAACGTTATGTGTAACTTATAACGATGCAGCTATGGCACGACCGAAGAAATCTTTGAAGGTGAAGGAACCCATCCGCATCCGCGAGCGCAAGCTGGCAGATGGGAATATCAGTCTGTATCTTGATATATATGTAAAAGGTACACGCAAGTATGAGTCGCTGGGCCTGTATCTCATTCCAGAGAACCGACCCAATGCCAAGTCTATCAATGCAAGGACGAGGAGTATTGCCGAGAAGATAAAGTCTGACCGCATCATCGCCCTGCAAGACAGGGGCATCAAGCAGTGGGACAAGATTAAGCGGTCGAACATGCCGCTTATCGACTGGCTGAAGCAGTACGAGCAGGACAGCTTCGGCTTCACCCAATCCACACTGGATGGTCGGAAGGATATGCGCAAGAAAGTGGAACTGTATCTGGAGCAGGAAGGGTTATCCTATATTGGCATGAACGAGGTGGATCAGGACTTCTGCCGTGGTTTCCTCCGTTTCCTCGAAACGGCAAAGAACGGTGTTGTCAAGAAAAAGGAAGGTCGCATCATAAGCAAAAGCTGTGCCCACCATCATCAAGCAGTGCTGAACGGTGCGCTTAACAAGGCTGTCCGTGAAGGTATCATCCAGCAGAACCCCATGAAGATGCTCGACAAGCGCGAGAAGTTCCAGCCTTCACCAGAAGAACGTGAGTTCCTGACTATCGAAGAACTGCGGACGCTCATAGATGTGCCTTGTGGCAATGAACAAGTGAAGAGTGCGTTCATCTTCTCGTGCTTCACGGGCTTGCGTCTCAGCGATGTGCGCTCACTCACTTGGAACAAGATACACACGATGCCGGATGGCAAGACGCTTTATGTAAGTGTGGTGATGCAGAAGACACAGAAGCCGATTAACGTTCCCCTTTCGAGCGAAGCCTTGCGCGTTCTTGCCAAGAAAGAGGATAAGGACGAACCTATCTTCACCTTGCCAAAAGGCGATGCCACCATCAGCTATCACATAAAGCGATGGGTAAAGGCAGGGAAGATAAACAAGGTTATCTCCTATCATTGCAGCCGTCACACCTTCGCTACGATGATGCTCACCCTGGGTGCTGACCTCTACACGACAAGTAAGCTGCTTGGCCATGCCAACGTGACCACGACACAGATATATAGCAAGATTATCGACAAGAAGAAGGTCGAGACCGTCAACCTCGTTGACAACCTCTTTACTCCTTCCACCGAACAGACAACCGATAACACAGAGAGCCATGAAGATTGAGTTACGCAACAGGACACTGCCCAGCGGAAACAGGTCACTCTATCTGGAGTTTTACGAGAAAGGAGGCAAGCGTACCTATGAATCATTGAATCTTTTCTTTATTCCAGAGAAGGATGATAACGACCGCAGGGTCAACGAGAATACATTGAGCCATGCCTTGAAGATAAAGGCAGAGCGCATTCTTGGTATTGAGAAAGAGAACGACGACGATAAGAAGCCGAATACCCGTCCTTGCGCCTTTGCCGACTGGATGGACGAATATGAGGTGTACCTCAAAGAAGAAAAGAAAGCATCAGCCTCCTACTGTAGGAGAATTCACTCTTCCATAAACATCGTCAAGAGCTATCTGAACCACATTCGCCGCCCACGGATGCGGTTTGACAAAGTTGACAAGACGTTCTACAAGAATCTGCTTGCCTACATGAAAGATGTCTATAGAAACACCAGGTCGCCCGACAATCCCAAGCCGCTGTCGCCAAAGACACTACATCTGACTCAGACGAACCTGAACACGATGCTCAAATATGCCGTTGCGAAGGGAGTGCTGCAAAAGCACCCCTGCTACGAGCTTGATGCACGAGAGAAGTTCCAGAAGACACCGAGCACTCGCGAGTATCTTACCGTCGAGGAACTGAAAGCCCTGGCGGATGCCCCAACCGGCAGTCCCATCACCAAGCAGACCTTCCTGTTCTGCTGCTTCACAGGCTTGCGCCACAGCGACATGATAGCCTTACGCTGGAAGGACATTCAGAAAACAGACGATGGCGATATGATACATATCTCATCAATGCAAAAGACGGGTAAACCAGTTATCATTCCACTTGGCATTCAGGCGAGGACCTGGCTGCCTGAAAGAAATGAAGCTTCGCCAGAAGATAGGGTTTTTGCAAATGTGCCCTCGCTCTGTAGTGCCAACAGGGCTTTGAAGCGCCTTGCCAAGAAAGCAGGAATCACTAAGACGGTCTCGTTCCATACGAGCCGTCATACTTTCGCCACGATGACACTCACTGCTGGCGGCGACCTGTACACGACGAGCAAACTTCTTGGACACACCAACATCCACACCACGGAAATATACGCAGACGTGGTGATGGAGAAAAAAGCGGATGCCGTTAACCTGATGAACGGTTTGTTCGGTTAACATTATAGGCTGGCATTATAGGGTAAAAAGCAACGGAATTGAGATATTCGTTAGAAAAAAGGCATAAAAATATATAAAAGTCGTTGGAAAAATGACAGCGACTATTGCAAAAGTCGTTGGAAAAACGTATCTTTGCGCACAAAATTAAATGTAATATGCTTAAAAGAAAAATATCTGACACGTTAAAGAATTGGAAGGAACAACCAAGCCACTTCCCACTTGTCATCATGGGCATTCGCCAATGCGGAAAGACATATATTACCCAGTCATTCGCTGAGGAGAACTACAAGCATGTGGTATATATCAATTTCATCAAGCAAAAGAGAAGGAAGGAAGCCTTCTATGATTCAAAAGATGTAGATAACATTATCCTTAACCTTTCAGCCCAGATGAGGACTGCAAAGTTCGTCCCTGGAGAGACGTGCATTATCTTTGATGAAATCCAAGACTGTCCGGAAGCACGGACCAGTCTGAAATTTTTCAAAGAAGACGGCCGTTATGACATAATTGCGACGGGGTCGCTGCTTGGAGTACAAGGCTATGGTCAAGACGAAAAGAAGCAGCGCACAAGAAAACCCATCGAACAAGAAAAGGGAAGCAATTCAGTTCCTGTGGGCTATGAGCAAATAGTGGAAATGTACCCACTCGACTTCGAAGAGTTTCTGTGGGCCAACAACCTGAATGAAGAAATCATCAACGTATTGAAGCATTGTCTGGAGGAGGAGACTCCTGTGCCAAGTGGCATTCATTCTGCCATGAAAGCCCTCCTGTATCGATATGTCGCAGTGGGAGGAATGCCTGCCGCTGTCAATGCACTGATAGAAACAGGAAACATGGGAAAGGTAAACGAGGTTTGGAATTCTCTTCTAAAAGAATACCGTTCAGACATGGTGAAATATGCCGATGACAAGGACAAACCTCACATTCGGGCATGCTTCAATGCCATTCCAAAGCAGCTTGCCAAAGAAAACAAGAAATACCAGTGGTCAAAAGTGGAAAGTGGCGGACGCGGTGTGCATTACAAAGACTCCCTTCAATGGTTGGAAGATGCCGACATCATACGCCGTTGCTATAACTCAAACATTACGGGACTGCCGCTGGAGGGCAATGCCATTGACAATGTGTTCAAGGTCTATACTGCGGACATCGGCATGTTGGTTGCCATGCTTGGAGGCACGACAAGAGCGGACATCCTTCAAGGAAATCTAGGAGGATTCAAGGGGGCTATCTTTGAAAACCTGATGGCTGATACACTCATCAAAAAGGGGCAGAGCTTATACTATTTTCAAAAAGACTCAGGCTTGGAGTTGGATTTCCTTGTCCGGTATAAAGGCGAGTGCGTTCCTGTGGAGGTAAAAGCAAAAAGCGCTCAGGCAAAAAGTATCTCTACCATCAGAAAACATCCAGAGAAATATGGCATAAAGCATTTCATCAAGTTCGGAGACTACAACGTTGGGCGTGATGGAGACCTGCTGACGCTTCCAACCTATATGCAGTTCCTGCTCGATTTAGAGCCAGAGGAAATAATTCTGGAAACGATAGACACCGATGAACTTACTCGAATGGCAAGAGAGTTTCTCGACCAGAAGTGACAATGCCAACATCCACACGGCGGAGATATACGCCGATGTGGTGATGGAGAAGAAAGCGGATGCCGTGAACCTAATGAACGGATTATTCGGATAGCATGTGTTCAAAAAATGCTTGTGTTCAAATAAATCTGTTGAGTTATCTGAATACGGGCATCTTGGGTGTTCAACAATATCTTTGATAAATACTGAACAGATTTTGCAACACATATTTGGCAATTGTGTCAAAATGACGTTAAAGTTTGTGATTTATAATACAAGATTCAAAAAATTGTTGTACCTTTGCACCCGCAATTGGTTCACTGCCCCTGTTGTGCCCGCCACAGGACACCTCAGACAGTGATTAAAAGGGAATCAGGTGAGAGACCTGAACTGTCCCGCAGCTGTGAGTCGCATTTCCGGCCAAACATGACGTCACTGAGATTATCGGGAAGACGTTTGGCATAGGGCGACAAGTCAGAAGACCTGCCTCTTGCATCGTCATTCAAAAGCCCCTGGGGTTGGGCTGAGACTGGAAATGTTAGGAACAAAACAAATTGCAAAGCATCTTTTGCTTCTATTGTATTGCGTCTTTACGCAGACAATGGTCGCGCAGCATGTTGAGGCACCGAAACAGTCGGGTCGTCTCGACAGCATACAGCATTTGCAGGAGGTGACCGTCACTTCACGCCAGCCCTCACGCACCATCGCCACCTCACAGACCATGCAGGGAGCCGACCTGCAGGCGCTGAGCACCACCTCCGTAGCCGACGCACTGAAGTATTTTGCCGGTGTGTTGATAAAGGACTACGGCGGACTGGGTGGACTGAAAACCATCAACGTGCGGTCGCTTGGTGCGCAGCACGTGGGCATCTATGTCGATGGCATCCGCGTCACCAATGCACAAAACGGTACCGTTGATCTGGGCAAGTTCTCGCTCTCGTCGATGGAGAGCGTGTCGCTCTATAATGCCAACAAACTCGACCAGTGTCAGTCGGCATCGGAGTATGCCAGCGGTGCCACTGTCTATCTGCGTACCCGTCGCCCCACGAAAGACTCGCTTAGCGTGCAGTTGCGCCGTGCGTCGTTCTCCACTTGGATGGCCAAGGCTAACGCGCAGTTTGAGTGGAAAGGCTGGAGCGGTTTTATTGATGGAGAATACACCGACTCGCGCGGCGACTATCCCTTCCGTTATCACTCCGAGTTTGAAGACACCGTGGGCCGCCGCGCCAACAGCGACATTCGCTATGGCCGCATAGAGGGCGCATTGTTCAAGGGTGGCTTTTCTTCACACATCTATTATTATGACTCCGAGCGCGGCTGTCCGGGCGGCATCGTCAGACGACTGAGCGACAAGTACGTGAATGTGGGCCGTGAGTGGGACCGCGACTTTTTCGTGCAGGCCAGCTACGAGCAGGAGTTCCTGGAGCATCATCGCGTAAAGGTGAACGCGAAGTACACCAACGAGTACCTGCGCTACTGTACCGACTACCCCGAGAACCAGAACACAGCCCGCGTCGACAACCACTACCGCCAGCAGGATGGCTACGGTGCTGCGTGCTATGCCTACGAGCCGTGGTCGTGGCTGACGCTCTCCACGAGCTATGACATCCGCTACAGCAAGCTGTGGGCTGACCTGAAGAAGTTCGACAACGTGTTCCGCTTGGACCAGAAGCAGGTCATCGCGGCACAGGCCAACTGGCACGGACTGCAAGGTGCCGTGTCGATGCTCCATCAGCACTACCACGACTTCACTTTTGCCCATGTTGGAGCCGCCGACCCCCTCGACCGTTGGACACCCGCTGTGTCAGCATCTTACACTTGGCAGGGTCTGACGTTGCGTGCATGGTACAAGAAGATATTCCGCGCACCCACGCTCAACGACCTCTACTACACGCAGGTGGGCAACCGCAACCTGAAGCCCGAATACACCAAGCAGTGGAACCTCGGTGCTGAGTATCACTACGACTCGCGGCACTGGAACGTCTCTGTCCAGGCCGATGTCTATCAGAACAAGATAGAGAACCGCATCGTATGTCTACCGCTGAAAGGCACCTACACATGGTCGATGATGAACTACGGCTACACCTTCTGCCGCGGACTGAATGCCACAGCCCAGGGGCGCTACCATATGGGGCCGTGGCAATTCTCGCTGCTTACCTCGCTGACATGGCAGCGCGACGTGAACCGCACCGACCCCGACGATGAGGACACTTACGACAAGCCCATCTGCTATTCGCCCACGCTCTCTTCGGGCATCACCGCCATCGTGGGCTGGCGCACCGTGCAATTCACCACCTCCTATCTCTACGTGGGCGAGCGCATGTGGAGCTATGCCGACCCCGACGACGTGCTGATGCCCTATCACAACATCGACATGAAACTCACCTACACCCACCACATCGGCAAGACCGCTGTGGGGGCGTGCCTTGAGGTGTGCGATGTGCTCGACGAGCAATACGAACACATACCGCGCTACCCCATGCCGGGACGCAACTATAAACTCACACTCACTTTAGGAATATGAAGAAGCTGCGCTACACATTATTTATAATAATAGCCCTGCTCGCAGCAGGCACCATTAGCGCCCAGGAGCGCATCATCCTGCTGAATGAGGGGAACTGGCAGAGCGACAACGGCCGCGTGACCTACTTCGAGAACGGCAGCGTGGTGTCCAACCAGTGGTTCCGCGACAAGAACGGCTACAAGCTGGGCGACACGCCCAACGACATCATCCAGGTGAGCGACAACCTCATTGCCATAGCCATCAACTGGAGCAACATCGTGCAGTTCATCACCCCCGAGGGCCGCGCCGTGGCCGCCACCGAGGACGTGCCCAACAACCGCAAGCTGTGCAGCGACGGCCGCTACGTCTATGTCAGCAGCTACGGCCACGAGTGCGGCACCACGCAGGGCATGAAGTACTTTACGAAAGGCTATGTGGCGAAGATCGACACGCAAAACGGATACAAGGTGGTCGCCGCCACCGAGGTGGGCTACGAGCCGGAGGGCATAGCCCTCTACCGGGGCCACCTCTTCGTGGCCAACACGGGCGGCTACGCCTTCGAGGAAGACCACGACTATGAGACGACGGTGAGCATACTCAATGCCGAGACCATGCAGGTGGTGAAGACCGTCGACACCCACGTCATCAACCTCTACGGCAAGATGTCGCAGAGCGGACAGTATCTGCTCATCAACTCACCCGGCGACTACTACGACACGGGGGCCTGCTGCCTCGTCTTCGACTGCGAGAAGGCGCTCAGCGGCGATGCCGACTGTTTCGTAAAACTGGAATGCGCCGCCACCTACAACTGCCCCCTTGCCGACGGCCGCTTCCTCGCTATCGGCTCGCGCTTCAGCTACTACACCAGCGAGTACACCTTCGACTACAACCTGCTCGACCCTGCCGACCTGATGCACTCCGCCGGCGTGGTGGGCGTCAGCGAGATAGGCATAGGCACGCTGCTCAACGACCTGAAGCAGCTCACCATGCCCTACGCCGTATACCAGAACCCCTACACCGGCTACTTCTATGCCACCGATGCCGGCTCCTTCGCCGCCGCCGGCCAGCTGGTGCAGTGGAGCCCCGAGGGCCGCCTGCTGGGCAAGCACAAGGTGTACATCAACCCCGGCCACCTGCTCGCTCTCCCGCCCGACGGACAGCAGTTCAGCGGAATCAGAGAAATCGTAAATGGTAAATCAGCAGATGGTAAATGCTTTGACCTGCAAGGCCGCCGCGTGGCTACTCCGCAGAAGGGGCACGTCTACCTGCGCAATGGGCGGAAGATTCTGGCACATTGAAAAAACAATCACAAAGTAGTTTGTGACATAAACAACATCTATTATTCACTAAAAACAAAAAAGTATGAAGAAATTCTTAACTTTCATGGCTCTGTGCCTTGCAGCCGTGGCATCTGCCTTTGCGCAGAGTTCAGCAATTCTTACATTTGAGGACAGCAACTATGTTGGTGGTGTTGAAAACTATTTGCATCACACCAGCGATTTCTGGTCGTCACTCATCGACAGCCCTCAGTATGGTGGCGACCTGCTCTATGGCGAAAACCACGGCGACACCGCAGTTGTGTACACCAGCACTAACTACAAGTGGTACGACAAGGGAAACACCTATCTATACCACGAGTTGCCCGAGAACTATGGTGTGACAATGTATTGGGGTGGCGGACATGCCATTTCCAACTACTGGGACGGTAACCTCAGTCATGGCGACTATTTACATCAACTTTCTGTGTATGTTCCTGACAGCATCTCTTCGAGTGGACAGGGAGGTCAGGGGCATAATGGATCTGATAATTTCTGTGTTCACTTTGGATATTCAGACAACTCTGGTTATTCGGCTCCAAACCTTCCTTATGTCACCTTTGGTGATGGAACAGCAAGATACATTGACAGTATGTGGATTAACAACACTGTTTATATGGTTAATTGCATGCTTAATGGAAATTCTTTGACCACTCCTTTATCCGATGATGATTATGTAGATATTATAGCAAAAGGATACGATGGCAACACATTGCTATTCACCAAGACCTTTCCACTCGTTAATGATGATGGAACTGTTGTGACAACATGGACAAAATGGGATTGGAACGAAGACAATATCACCAATCCAAATCAGCCAATTACGAAAGTTACTTTCAATATGGAAAGCGAAGTAAACAATGGATATGGTTTTTCGCTTCCTGCTTACTTTGCATATGATGATGTAACAGTTAGGACACCCTCTTTAAATAATCGAATGGCAAAGGCTTCACGAAAGAAAGCAGAAGAGTCGAATGATAAATATTTTTCAGTTATCGTGAAGACGGCCTTTGATGATGATCATAACCAATATTTTTATGGCGAAACAGAAGGCGACGTACCTGATGATTTTGAGTTTGAATATGTTTCAGAATCAACGATGCCTAATCAATTAGAAGCGGGGCAAAAAGCAACAATGACAATGACTGGATTGTCAGAAGGAACAAAAATCACAGCACTTAAGGCAGCTGTGGGGACACCTTCTACAAGAGGTGGTGCAGGCAAAATAATTGCCGCTATCGATGGGACAGATGTTGCAGATATTGCTTGGTATGCAAGTGGAATGAAAAACCTTACTAACGATTATGGCACGTCTGTTAGTAGCTCGGCAGAATTGGATTTCAATTTTTATGAAAGCACGCCTGTTGACTGCAATGAAAAAATAGAATTAAAAATAGAAAATGTCAACGTGTCAGAAAAAGAATCATATAATAAAGCAATCAGCATAGGAAAAATATTTGTTTATTACAATATTGATGGTACTACAGGCATAGATGAGCAGGTGAATGCTAAGGTAAAGTCTTCTGACTATTACACCCTCCAGGGTGTTCGCGTAGCCCAACCCACCAAGGGTGGCATCTATGTGAAGAATGGCAAGAAAATGCTCATGAAGTAAAGGGATAACCAAGTCATCAGGCATATATCTGCGCACAAGCAGTGGCGCAGATATATGCTTTTCCCAATATCTGCACCACCATGAAGAAAACCTTATTTACAACCATTGCGCTGGCAATGATCGGTTTTGCCACCAATGCCGCCACGGTGAAGGTGACGATGAACCGCACGTCGCCCACGATGACACTCGCTGATAAAGCCAGCGGACAGACCATCAACGTGGGCGAACGCGACGGCATGACCTACACCTTCTCTGCACCCGCTGCCACCTACGTACTCACAGCATTGGGTACCGACGGCGAGACCGTGAACGGCACCATCGAGCTCGACGTGACGGAGAGCGACGAGGAGCAGGCCTTCTCAGTGCTTACCTGCACCACCTATGCCAGCAACTCGGGATGGACCATCGACGAGGACTACACCGTAAGCGTTGTTATCAACACGCGCGAGGGGGAGACCGTGGCGCAGACCCTCGGCCAGAGCGTGACGGCAGGACGCCGCACCTTCCTGGCCTTCGTGGGCAACAGCTACTACGCCACCCTTACTCCCAACGCTGCCCATCAGGAAGAGGGCTACATGGCCTTGCAGCGCCAGGGCACGCTCACGGCAAACGTCAACGTGCAGGGTGCCATACCGATGGGCTATGAATACAGCATAACACTGCCTGCCGATGCAGGTCTCTTCGTGGGCACCAAGGCCGCTCACTACCTGCCCTTCAGCAAGATGGAGCCGCTCGCCGAGAAGACGGAAGGCACGCAGAAGACCGTGACCTACAAGCTTGCAGCCAGCCAGGTGTACAACTACCGCACATGGCGCGAGGGCGAACTGACGCAGGCGGGCTATTTCACCATGAACGCCGACGAAACGAAGCGCCCGCAGCTGGCTTTCACCGACGACGACTACAAGGCCTTCGACCCGCAGACCATCAAGCACGACGTGACATGGAACGGCGGCTACGAGACGGGTGACATCTTCCTCAACATCAATGAGCGCGGACACCTGCGCCTCAGTCATGGAGAGACGCACGACCTGCTGGCCCTGCGCTCGTGGCAGCTCACCGACAACTCCACCAACAACTACTTCATGGAGCCCGACTTCCACTACACCGTCATCGGACTGGACGGCCAGCCCAGCACCGGCGTGGTGACTGTTGAGAAGGGCGAAACAGGTGCAGATCCCTGGGCCAACCTGAAGGCAGTGGGCGAGGGTACGGCAATAGTGCTCGTCACCTACGATGCCATCGGCTTAAATTACTACGCCTCGGGCAAGCAGGAAAAGACCAACTACATGGGCGGCGAATACTGGAGCGCCATCTGGCCGGAGAATACCGCAGCCTTCGTGGTGACGGTGGGCGGCAGCGAAAGCACCGCCGACCCCAACATGACCATCAATGAGGCCTACAACGAGGACACGAAGAAGCTGGCAGGCAAGTATGTCGATGCCGAGCACGACGTGTTTTATTACCTTGACACAGAGGAGGGCTACAGCTATACCTTCACCCCCACCGGCGTGAGCAGCGTGGAGATAGCCTATCCCACCATTGGCGAGCGCATGGCCACCTACAACGGCTTCTCGGCCGAGGGCGTGACGAAGAACGACGACGGCTCCTACACATTATTATTAAAGGAAGGTCGCCAGATAGTGCGCCTCACCGATGCCGCAGGCAACAGCGTCTACCAGGTGCTCACAGCCAAGCAGTGCCATAGAGAAATAGTAAACGCCTCGCGCGAGGGCAGCCAGATCTTCCAGCCCGGTGACAAGGTGAAGATTCAGTACAGCGGACTGCGCCACCCGGCCAACAAGATGGCGGGCATTTACAATATGTCGGCCTACGTCACCTACAACGGCACACCCAACGGCACGTCGCTCATCCTCAGTCCCAACCAGTACACCTTCGGCTCGGCCGCATCGGCACAGGCCGTAACCATCGACATTCCCTCTGACTACGACACCGAGGCCGCGCCCGAGCTGGTGATGAGCGAGGGCGTCATACAGGTGAACGGCTACGGCGACCCCATAGGCAATCACCGCAACACCACGCGCAGCGGAGGCCGCTCGGCCAATTTCACTGCCGTGGCCCACAAGACCTACTTCGGTGCCATTCCTGAGGTGCACCTCAACATATCGCCGGTGACGAACTTCATCGTGCGCCCCGTGGCCAACGTGGAGGACTGCCGCCTCAGCTTCTCGCCCGACGTAACCGACAACGGCGACGGCACCTACACTGCCACCTACGGCACCTACACCGTCACTGCCGCAAAGAAAGGCTATCGCTGCTGCCGCACACAGTTCACCATCGGCGACGACGCTGAGGGCGAGCAGACAGTGGCAATAAACATGGAGGTTGCCTCCACCCCGGAGGCGTGGGACGGCACAGAGACATCACAGCCGGCTACCGATGGCGACACACTGCTCATCAGCACCGCCGCTGAGTTGGCATGGCTTGCCACCGAGGTGAACGACAGTGCCAAATACACAACCAGCGCGGTGCTCACGGCCGACATCGACCTGGCCGACTATGACTGGACACCCATCGGCGGTCAGAACAAGACCGTGGCCTATCGCGGCAGGTTCGACGGACAGGGACACACCATAAGCGGGCTCTACATAGACCGCCCCAACGACACGCACCAGGCTCTCTTTGGCTACTGCCAGCAGGCAGCGATAAGCCGCCTCACCGTTGGCGGACAGGTGCGCGGCAAGCAGTATGTGGCCGGCATCGTGGCATTCCAAGACGAGACAAGCGTAGACCGCTGCACCAACCATGCTGAGGTGGTAGCTACCGCAGGCGTGGCCGGAGGCGTCTCAGCCTACCACTGGGACGGCATTTCCTACACAACGAACAGCATCAACACCGGCAACGTTACTGCTATTTCAAAAGCAGGTGGTATTGTTGGCAGCAACTTCCTCACCAGCGTAGTGGCCAACTGCCTCAGCGTGGGCAAGATTACGGCCAGCAGCGATCGCGGTGCCTGCGTAGGCGGAGGATACAGCAAGAATAACGTCAGCAACAACTACTCCACATACGAGTACGCAATAACCGACGGGCAGACACTCGTCAGCCAGGAGCAGCTGCTCTCGGGCGAGGTGGCGTGGCTCTTGGGTGACGCCTTCGGCCAGAACCTCGGCACCGAGCCAAATGCCGGCGAGGCAGACACCATTCCTGTGGTTGACGGCATGAAGGTGTATAAGGTGCTTTACACCACTAACCTAAGCACCGAGGCTGACTCGCTCTTCACCAACGGCACGCTGCCCACCCTCGATGCCACCGGCACATGGGTGATCACATGGCACACAGCCCCCGACGGCGACATCGTCACCACGGTAACAGCCGACAGCACGCTCTATGCCGAAATGAAGGATGCAAGCGGCATTGAAGAAATTGCCGTCTGTCAAAGCAATGCGGTCAGCAACCACCCTGTCTATGACCTCAGTGGACGCATCATCAGCGGGCAACCCAAATGCGGCATCTACATCAGAAACGGCAAGAAGATATTGGTGAAGTAACAGCAGATAACTGCTATAATTAAGCTCAGAGCAGCCAAAACGGTTGCTCTGAGTTTTTAGTGGTAATACATTCGGACTTTCTTCAAAGCCCCCCAAACAATATCAACAGGCCATAGACTATCTCTAATACGATGATGACAGAACATATCCAGAATGCAATAAACAGCCGCAAGAAGGTTTTCCTGCCGAGATATGCGCCATCGCCCCTGTTGATAATTTCATAACATCTGTTCACGTTATGTTCGAGCATTGTTGCAATGTTATTACCATGCTGCTTGTATAGTTCCGCTTCTTTCGTGGAATACTCGGCATACTTGGTCTGCAACTGCTGTACAGATTCATCATCCAGTTTGTTCGTAAAAACGACATCCCGGCTGTCAAGAATAGCCTGAGTGATGGCCTCCACGGCGTTGTCGGTGCTTTGGCTGGCAGCAGTGACGGCTGGTACTATCTTTTTCAAATCTTCAATGGCCATTTCAAGTTTGCCGACGATTTCCTTCACATCATTCACATTATTAGTGACTTGGCTTAACTGCTCCGTCAGGTTCTCTTTCTGCTCGGCAATTTCTTCCTGCTTGTTGATTTCCTCAACAAGGTTAGCATATTTGTTACTCATAATGGTTTGTTTTTAACGGTGATACCCTGTGTTTCTTCTTACTGACCTGGCCATAGGCTTACATAGCCAGTTGGCATGGTTGGCGCAGCGACGTGCCCAGTCGCGTTCGTCCTCGTCCTTATCCTTGCCCCAGTTTGACGGCGTGCTCCCACCGCCACCACAGGATTCTGATACGGTGGTGGCTGCATCGACATAGTTCATGAACAGCAGCATGGCCGTATGCAAGACATTCTCGAATGGCACAGACTCGTCGGGCATTTCGATGGCGTTCTCTAAAGCCCTGTATGCCTCCAACGGCATAGTGATGGAATAATTCTTGCCGTCAACAGGCACTATCTTCCTGAATTTAGATGGGGCTTCCTGCTTCGGTTGGGCAGCATTCAGACGCTCGGCATAGCGTTCAACGAGTGACTTTCTTCCTGCGGTTCTGGAGGTGCCCACGGCAGTACTGGGTTTCTCAGCCCTCGGAGCGACAGGACGCAGATTCTTCCATGTGTCTTCCAGCTTGGTAGATGTCAGGTTGCGGCCTTTACCCAAGATGGATGACTTGAAGCGGGAGTTGCCACGAAGTACGGTGTACCCATGCAAAACGCCTTGCTTGTCACGCTGCTCATGCACCTTGTAGCCACACCTTTCAAGGCAGTGCTTATAACTGTCCCAATCGTAACTTGGCATACTGCGAAGTATGTCGTAACAGGCATCCGTTATCTCTTTCAGGTGAGCCTCATGAATATCCTCGGGCAGCTCCCATCCACGTTCTACGTTGATGGTGTGGGCAGCCTTGGTTGCTTTTTCCCCGATGAAGGAGTCGTTCATCAGATTGCCGTCCAGGTCGATGCGGTTGATGATGATGTGAAGGTGAGGGATGCCGGACTTCGCATCAAAGTGAAGACAGGCAAATATCTGTGCCCTGTCCAGATTGAACTTGCCGCTTCCCTTCTTCTTGCCGTCCTTGGTCTGGGCAACCTTCTTGAACTCTGCGAGAAACCGCAGCGCATATTGGTACCAGTCATTTAGCGTCCAGCCTTTGGTCTCTTCAAGGGATGGGGAAACCTCCAGTCTGAGGGTCGGCTTCTTGAAGGGCTTCCGCCTGAATTTCGGGGCATACTTCTGGTGTATGGTTTCCATCGCTCCCCACATGGCGAGAGGGGTAAACCCCTCGTCAAGGTTGCGTGTCAGCACGATGTCTGCACGGTTATGCTTGGTGGCATAATTCGTCATGGCGGCACCATGGGCTATAGGCTTTGCTTTGGCTATCATACCTGATTATCTTTTGAACATTCCTTCTATCTCGGCCATTCTGCGTATCAGGCTGTTTACGCCTTCCATCCACTGCTTCATGAACTGCTCGTTGCGGAAGTATTTCTTTCGCTGTTCCTGTGGAGTACCATGAAGGGCATTCTTAATCAGAACAAGTTCACCTCGGGCAGCTTTCAGTGATATGAGGGCATCAGCCTCCTTGTCGGTCATCAACGCCTTCGGCTCATACCCCAGGGAGGTGTCATGGATGTACTGGCTTTTCTTCAGCCCACAGGCTTCAGCCATGCTGACAATCCTTTCATTCTCTTCGGGCGTATAGCACACGGTGATACGTGGATTGCGCCCTTTATGTTCTAACTTCTGTTCCATTGGTAAATGGCTTTATTTATAGGTAATTAACTGGGCTTGGACAACCCAATGCGAGCCTGCGAGTATTGCAAGAGGTCAAACAGTCGGGCAAGTAGCGGAGCGGATTGTCTGACATTGACACTTCTTGTTTAGAGAGTACGAAAATTCAGGCTCCCTTCGGGTCGTCCCAAGCCCTTGAAGTATTCACACGGCATTCTCGGCAATCGTTTAGGCTTGTGCCGTGGCGGTAGCATCCGTATTGCTCTTGCCAGTCAGTCCAAAGGAAGGCTGCACTTCGTTCTCTGGGCTGTAGCTGCCAGAGGCGGCTTCTTCTAAGGTGATGGATGGGGAAAGGTTTTCTTCATTCTGGGTGGTCGGCTCGTCACCATCATTGAATAGTTCCTTTTCCCTGCCGTTACCTTCATTAGAATTGTCACAGCTTACAGGGTCAGAATGCTTAGTGGTGTACCCATCCCTTTGTTCGATGGTTTGCCCATCTGATTGATGTGCGGACTCTCCCAAATCAATCTCATTAGAAGAAAGGGATAAGGAATGGTTGTCATTGGCATCAACAGCCGACTTGTTATCAATCGCAGCATTGGCATCAATTACTGCATTGTCAGCAATCGCTGCATTGGCTTCATTGACAGCAACGGCATCCATGCCTTTGTGGTTAGCCTTGATGCGCTGCTCGACCTGGGGATGGCGTGAGTAATGCGTATTGCGGACAACCTGATTGCCGATATACCAACTGGCCACACAGTGGACTGTGAAGACAGTGGTACGGCAATTAGGAACGGATGATACCAGTCCCACCTCATGGAACATGTCAACCATCTTGGAGGCAGTCTTTCGGTTGCACTTCCAGAGTTTGGCAAGTTCGACTTCCGAAATGGCAAACTGGCCTGGGGTCAGGTCTACTGAGTAGTCCTTCTTCTCATAGTGCGTCGGCTCCTTCACTGCCAGACGGAGGAAGGTGGCAAAGCACTTCATGCGGTCAAATCCCTGCGGATAGTTAGACAGGAAATCCAACTGCCGGTCTGATAGGAACAGACCATAATTCAAATCATTATCGTACATGGCAAATTGTTTTAATTGAAATGGGTGCGGACACCCTTCATGTTCACTTCTCATTCATGGGTTTACTCATCTGTGGAAGCCTCTGCTGCGAGTCTGCGGCAAGTCATCGGCTATGCTGATAAGGGCTTCGTTCAACTTCTGTTCTTCCGCCTTGTTCAACAGATGGATGGCATCAATGTTGATGGCGAGTGCGGCGGCTTCACGTCCGTACCTGATAGCCTCCTGGTCATCATCAATGGCTCTGTTCGCTCCTGTAGCTTCGATGTAGTCGTTCACCTTGTCACACATGGTGAAATAGCCCAGGCCAGTTTTGGCCCAATTGGCAGCTGAGTAAACGGCACTCTCTTTGAGTGCAGACAGTTCCTGTTCCTTCATGTCAGTGCTTCTTGCTTAGAGTTTGCATGTGAAGACGGGCTTCTTCGTCAATCTCCTCTTGGGTATAGACACGGTTCCTGCGAATCCACGAAAGGATGTCTGCCTTCTCGAAGAAGATCATCTTTCCGTTGGGTCGGTAGAAGGGGATGCTCTGGTCGCACGTCATCTTATATAAAGTGCTGCGAGCCATGCCCATGAACTTGGCGGCTTCTTCCACGGTTAATACTTCCTTGCCATTGTCAAGGATGTCTTCCAGAGAGTCAACGCGCTTCTGGAGTTCTGCAACCTGTCGTTGCAGTTGGGTGTCCTTTGGGACGGAATTCTGCTGATTCATTTTCAAATACTTTTTAGTTTTACTATTTTACTATTCACAAATATTTCGTTCAATCGGGCGGCAAAATAAATAAGACTTTCTCAAACAAAGGAAAAAGAAGAAACCAAACTCTTGATTTAACACTTTTACGACTTGACGGGTTCTAAATCCTGTCCCGATTAGGACCAACACTGCCGGATGCTTTCATTTGAATTGCCTCTGCAATCACCGTCCTTCGTCACACTCTCACTGACCAGATAAGCCATGGCTTTTGCCAGTCAAAAGAGAAATGTGGCGATGCGAAGTTAGGGGTAAAAGATAAGGTGAAAGAAAAACAGCGAAACAAATGTATGTTTTTTCAGCATACTTAACTTTCGAGTATGATTTTAAGCGAAAAATCAGACTATTAAATTGTTTGGGATGGTCATTTTCTTTCACTATATTATAATCGGAAAGAAGGGAGCCTGGAACACCAGTTCGTGCCACTTCCGGCAGACAAATCCCACGGCAAAATATCTCGCTTAAAAAAGTCGTAACAAATCGCACCATTCTCAAAAGTTTTTTGTATCTTTGCATTGTGTTTCAAGTCACCGTGCACCACATTTCGGATGCTTCGATTTATTTAACACAATTTTGGTGCAGATTTGTTACGTTCGAAGAAAATAAAAATTAAAGCATCTGGAACACAGAGGATTACAAACTTTCTAAAACTTACGAAGTAAAAGCAAAAGCGAAAAGCCTCGACGGGGCGACAGGACAAAAATGTCTCTGTCGCCCCGTCCCTATGATACCTACCTCACCTACATTACCTACATTACCTACTTCACCTACCTCACCTACCTCACTCACGACAGCAGCTGCGTCAGGAAAATATCGCTGAAGAGGATGAGCATGCTCGACGCCACGACGGCGTTGGTCGATGCCTTGCCCACATTGATGCTGCCGCCCTCCACGGTATATCCGTAGAACGCGGGCACACTGCTGATGATGAAGGCAAAGAACTGGCTCTTGATGATCGACATCCACAAGAACCACGGTACGAAAGCATGCTGCAGACCCACGGTCAGGTCGTCGGGCGTGATGATGTGGCCGATGTAGGCAGTGCCGTAGGCGCCGACAATGCCCATGGCGCTGGAGAAGATGACCAGGATGGGCATGATGGTCAGCATGCCTAATATCTTCGGCAGGATGAGGTAGCACGCTGAGTTGACACCCATGATGTCGAGGGCGTCAATCTGCTGCGTCACACGCATCGTGCCCAACTCAGACGCGATGTTCGAACCCACCTTGCCGGCCAGGATGAGACACATGATACTGCTCGAGAACTCCAGCAGCATGATTTCGCGGGTGGTGTAGCCGGCCACCCAGCGCGGCATCCACGGGCTCTCGATGTTCACCTTCATCTGGATGCAGATGACGGCGCCGATGAAGAACGAGATGAGCAGCACGATGCCGATGGAGTTGATGCCCAGCTGCGCCATGTCCTTCACATACTGTTTCCAGAACATGCGGAAACGCTCGGGCATGCTGAATGTGCGGCCCATCAGCATCAGATAGCGCCCGAAGGTGGTCAAGTATCGTTGCAGCAGTTTCATTTTCTTCTTTTGCCTGCAAAAGTACAAAGAATTTGTGAAACGCCGCCTCTTTTCGTTGAAAACTTTGCAACCAGATTGCAAAAAGAAGTGCGTACCTTTGCACGCAGAACGAGAAAAAACGAAAAGAACTATGGCACATCATCATCAACATGAACACTGTGAGCACTGCGCTCACGAACACCATCACGAGCACGGAGAGCACCACCATGAGCACGAAGAGCACCACCACGAGCACGAAGAGCACAGCCTGCGCAGTCAGCTGACCTTGATTGTCGTCACTGTTTTGCTGTTGGCTGCGGCCATGCTGGTTGAGAAGCACGCAACGCTGACCACCTGGCAGCTGTTGCTCGTCTACCTCGTCCCCTACCTTGTTGCCGGCCATGAGACGCTGCGTGAGGCTGCTGAAGGCATAGCCCACGGTGACTGGTTCAACGAGCATTTCCTCATGTCGGTGGCCACCATCGGCGCCTTGGCCATCGGTTTCCTGCCCGACGCAGAGCCGCAGATGGCCGAGGCCGTCTTCGTCATGCTGTTCTTCCAGGTCGGCGAGCTCTTCGAGGGCTATGCCGAGGGAAAGAGCCGCCAGAGCATTGCGCATCTCATGGACATCAGGCCCGACGTGGCGTATGTAGAGGCCCCCCTTTCGTCCCCCGAGGGGGACACAAATGTGCTAAAGAGTAATGAAGCCCCCCTTTCGCCCTCGGAGGGGGTAAAAAGTAATGAAGCCCCCTCGGGGGCAGTAGGGGGGGCCTCTGGGACTTTGCCTGTTCACCCCGATGATGTGGGCGTGGGCTCTATTATCGTCGTGCGTCCCGGCGAGAAGGTGCCCTTGGACGGCGTCATCATCGAGGGCAGTACGTCGCTGAACACCGTGGCGCTGACAGGCGAGAGCGCACCGCGCGAGGCAGCCGAGGGCGACGAGGTGCTGTCGGGCTGCATCAACCTGAGCGGCGTGATACGCGTGCGGACGACGAAGACCTTCGGACAGAGCACCGTATCGAAGATCATCAGCCTGGTGGAGAGTGCCGCAGAGCACAAGTCGAAGAGCGAGACCTTCATCACCCGCTTTGCCCGCGTCTACACGCCCGTCGTCGTCGTGCTGGCCTTGCTCATCGCCATCCTGCCGCCGCTGTTCATTTCTCTCACCTCTCACCTCTCGCCTCTCACCTCCTTCTCCACCTGGGCCTATCGTGCCCTGCTGTTCCTCGTCGTGTCGTGTCCCTGCGCACTGGTCATCAGTGTGCCGCTGACGTTCTTCGGCGGCATCGGCGGCGCCTCGCGTAAGGGCATCCTCATCAAGGGTGCCAACTATATCGACGCATTGGCCGAGGTGGACACGGTGGTCTTCGATAAGACGGGCACGCTGACGGAGGGTGAGTTTGCCGTCAGCGCCATCCATCCCGACACCTGCAACGAGCACCAACTGCTGCACCTTGCCGCCCATGTGGAGCACTACAGCACGCATCCCATCGGTGCTGCCCTGCGTGCCGCCTTCCCCGAGGAGGGCACCGATGGCTGTACGGTGACCGATGTCGAGGAGGTGGCGGGCCAAGGCATACGCGCGCGTATTAATAATAATAATGTGTGCGTGGGCAATACG
>Ga0310694_10001475_pt1 | contig 26527 bp, 27 predicted proteins | sample 174DNAGHGhighgp2_FD_203884 | JGI IMG/M metagenome (GOLD analysis project Ga0310694, IMG submission 203884) | Sheep rumen microbial communities from Palmerston North, Manawatu-Wanganui, New Zealand - 1742 DNA GHGhigh gp2 (v2) (version 2) | ecosystem: Host-associated > Mammals > Digestive system...
TTGCGGTTCGCTACACTTGGCGGTAAATACCCGTGGCAGGACTTACACCTGCTAGAATTGTGCCATGCCCGGCACACACATCCAAGGCCGCCGGCAAGCGCCGGCGGCCTTTTCATGTGCCCGTGGTTCATCTTCCGGTCCACTGCGCCAGCTCGCCGTCCGTAGCGAGCACGGTATGGGTACCGGAAACGGTATGCTCTGTTCCTTTGGCATAATCGATCCTTACACGATTCCCTGGGCCTGCATCGCGTCGACCACCTTCTCGAAGCCCGCAATATTCGCGCCGACGACGTAGTTGCCTTCGAAGCCGTACTTCTTCGCGGCGTTGTCGATATTGTGGTAGATGTTCGCCATGATGCCCTGCAGCTTCTTGTCCACTTCGTCGAAGCTCCAGCTCAGCCGTTCGCTGTTCTGGCTCATTTCCAGCGCAGAGGTGGCCACGCCGCCGGCGTTGGCAGCCTTGCCGGGCAGGAAGATGATGCCGTTATCCTGCAGGTAATCGGTCGCTTCCTGCGTGGTGGGCATGTTCGCGCCTTCCGCGACGACCTTGCAGCCATTGGCAACCAGGGTTTTCGCGTCGTCCAGGTTCAGTTCGTTCTGGGTTGCGCAGGGCAGCGCGATATCCGCTTTCACGGACCATACGCCGCGGCCTTCATGGTATTCGGCGTTGGGCCTGTAGTTCCGGTACTCGGTCAGGCGGGCACGCTTGACTTCCTTGATCTCCTTGAGGGCCGCCAGGTCGATGCCGTCCGGATCGTACACCCAGCCGGTGGAATCGGAGCAGGTCACGGGTTTGCCGCCCAGCTGGTACGCTTTCTCAATCGCATAGGTCGCCACGTTCCCGGCGCCGGAAACGATCACGGTTTTGCCTTCCAGGGTGTCGTTGTGGCACTTGAGCATTTCCTGCACGATGTAGAGCAGGCCGTATCCGGTGGCTTCCTTGCGGGCCAGGGAACCGCCGTAGCTCAGGCCCTTGCCGGTCAGCACGCCTTCATACAGGCCGCGGATGCGCTTGTACTGCCCGAACATGTAGCCGATCTCGCGGGCGCCTGTGCCGATATCACCGGCAGGCACGTCCGTGTCAGCGCCGATGTATTTGCACAGCTCGGTCATGAAGCTCTGGCAGAAAGCCATCACTTCGCGGTCACTCTTGCCCTTGGGATCAAAGTCGGAGCCGCCCTTGCCGCCGCCGATGGGCAGGCCGGTCAGGCTGTTTTTGAAGATCTGTTCAAAGCCCAGGAACTTGATGATGCCCAGGTTCACGGAGGGATGCAGACGGAGGCCTCCCTTGTAGGGGCCGATCGCGCTGTTGAACTGGACGCGGTATCCGGTGTTCACCTGTACCTGTCCGTTGTCATCCACCCAGGACACGCGGAACTTCAGCTGGCGTTCGGGATTGACGATCCGTTCCAGCACGGCGTCCCTCCTGAACTTTTCTTCGTTGGCGTCCACCACGGGACGCAGGGAGTTCAGCACTTCCTTCACAGCCTGGTGGAATTCCGGTTCATTGGGATTTTCCTTCACGACGCGCGCGATAACCTCATCTACATAAGACATGTCTGTTTCCTCCTCGTTTTCTTCATACGTTTAAAGAAGAAAACGCCTTTAACACTGTGACTGTTAAAGACGCCCTTGCCTTTACGCGAGCAATTCTATTCCCGGAAACATCGCATTGTCAATGTGCGCGCTGCACTATTCGTGTTTTTCTGACGTGTCAGGAGGGACGGTTTTCCCGGGCATGCATGAGCGCCGGCAAATCCCGGATATCCCCGATGGCGGCATCCGGCGCCGCCGCGTCCCCGAAGCCGTATGCCGCATGGATAAAGGGCACGCCGGCAACCCGGGCTGCTTCCTCGTCTTTCCGCGTGTCCCCGATATATACGGCACGCGAAAAACCGTTCCGTTCCATCACGAGGCGGATGTTCTCCCCCTTGGGCAATCCTGTCCGCTCCCATTCCTCATAATCCGCGAACATATCCCCCAGCCCGGAGCTGTACAGGAACGCCTTTACGTAATCCCGCTGGCAGTTGCTGACGATCGCCAGGGTGAACCCCTCTGTCCGCAGCTGCTCCAGCGTTTCCCGCAGTCCGGGGTACAGCCTGCCGGGATGGCTATACAGGTACTCCACCTCGTGCCTGCAGCACTCATCGAAAACCGCGTCGCGCCGCAGCGGATCCATGGACGGCTGCAATGCTGCCGCAATTTCCTTCATCGTCATACCCATCACGCGGTGGATATCATCCGCCGTCAGTGCCGGCAGCGAAGGCTCCCGTTTCATGAAAACTTCATTCCACGATTCTGCCACCGGCTGTGCCGAATCCCACAGCGTCCCGTCCAGGTCAAACATTACCATGATATCCTGTTTCTTCATCTTTCAAGCCCGTCCTGTACAAGATAAAACGGCATTCCCGCATGCTCGGCCCGCGGCGGGCAGTGCGCCGCATTTATACACAGACCATGATATTCATGTTCCGAACCGTATTGTCCCTGATGCCGTCATTCACGGAATACGCATGTTTCTCCAGGTCGCCGCACACCGCCTGTGTCAGCCCCTGCTCCTGCAGCTGCCCGATCACGTCGCCGGCGATCCCTTCCATGCAGAAATACTTGTCCTCCGCGATGCCGCTCCCGTTTCCTGTCGTGAGCAGCCATTCCAGCGACCGTTCAAGATCCTCGCCGCCCGGGAGCTCCCGCAGTGCCCGGAAGCTCCACTTGTAATACGGCCTGTATTTTCCCGCCAGCAGGAAAGCCGTAAACATCGCGTGGTTTACGAATTCGCCCGCCGCCAGCTGCGCCGCGCCTGTTTCCCCGTGCTGCAGGCACCGCCTGTAGTTGTACTGTCCGCTTTGCGCCATCATCAGCAGATGGCCGGCCAGCCGCTTCCGCCTGAAATCCTCCGGCATGTTCCGCAGGATTTCCCGGTCCCGGGTGATTTCCCCGGTATCGTCCCGGAAGATTTTCCCGTTCACCGCTTCCGCCAGCGCCCAGTCCGGCAGCCGCAGCCAGTCCTGCGCTGTCATTTCCGCCGGCAGGCATCCGAGTTTTTCCCGGAAATACTCCTCCCGCCGGAACACGCCGTGCCGCTGCCCGCCGGCCGGACTCATCTTCTGCCTGGCGAAACCTTCGAATGCTGCCGGCAGCTTTGCATACGCCCGTTCCAGCCGGAATGCCGTCCGCCTGTCGACTTCATCCTCTCCGGGCAGGAACAGGCAGAAACCCGGTTCAAAGTCATGGTCGGCGGATACCCCGTCGTCGTAACCGTAGCATTCCGAACCGCTGCCCGTCAGGCCTGCCGCAATCTTTCCGCCGATTTCCGGAAACTGCTCCCGGACCATCGGGATCCCGAATGTTTCCCAGTATTTCTCGGCCAGTTCCAGCCCTTTCATTCCCTTGTCCCCTCATGGATTTCTTTCGCGCGGCGCAGCAGCTCCGCTTCCGCTGCGAAATATCCGTAATGCCCGAAAACCGGCGCGCATTTTTCGCATACGAACGCATAATATCCGTTCCGCGGCAGGCTTTCCGTATCCAGGAGCTTTTCCGCCATGTCCAGGAGCTCCTCAGCTTCGTCCGCGGCTGCCTCTGCCCCGATTTCCGCCTCCAGCGTGTCCGCCATGTTCAGGAGCGTGATGGCCCGTTCCGGTTCACCGTGCTCCTGGCTTTCCATCACCTTCAGCGCGCTGCGGAACATGGCCTGCGCTTCCCGGTACCGTCCGCAGGAGGCCAGGGCCAGGGCCATATTGTTATACAGGCCGCCCAGCCTTTCGTCCTCCTCCGGCAGGTTTTTTTCGTAATTCCCGCGCGCCTGTTCGAAAAAGCCAAGGGCGCCCACCGGATCCCCGAATGCCTCGTGCACCGTTCCCGCGTTTACCCATGTTGTGCCCGCGGTCACAGTGTCTTCCATCCCGAGCTCTTCCACCAGCGCAGCCGCCGTGCCTGCATGGGCCAGCGCCTTTTCCCGGTTTCCCTGTTTCCGGTGAAAGCCCATCAGTTCATTGTGCAGCATCAGCGCGCCGCGCCTGTCACGGTTCATTTCCGCTTCCGCCAGCCAGTAATCCAGGTGCCGTTCCGCCCCGGCCCAGTCGGAGGCGTCTTCATACTCCCGCATTTTCGCCATGATCCTGTCCTGCGGCACCGGCTTCGCGCTTTCGGGTTCGCCCGGCCTTCCGCATAAAGGGCATGCAGGATCAAGATAATCTTCCTTCTCGAGCTTCATTCCCTTGCCTCTTTGATCGCCCGGATAAATTCACGGCTGCGTTCTTCCTTCGGCGCCGCGAAAAATTCCTTCGACGATCCGCTTTCAATCACTTTTGCCCCGTCCATGAACATCACTTTGTTGCTGACGTTCCGCGCAAAATCCATCTCGTGCGTCACGACCAGCATCGTCATGCCTTCCTCTGCCAGCTGCCGCATCACCGCGAGCACCTCGCCGATCAGTTCCGGGTCCAGCGCGCTCGTCGGCTCGTCGAAGTAAATGATTTCCGGATCCATCGCCAGTGCCCGTGCGATGGCCACGCGCTGCTGCTGCCCGCCGGACAGCTGCACAGGAAAGCTCGCTGTTTTTTCCGCCATCCCGACCTTCCGCAGCGCCTTCATCGCCCGTTCTTCCGCTTCATCCTTCTTCATGCCTGCGCCTGAGGTCAGCCCCAGGGTCACATTCTGCATGACGGTCTTGTTCAGGAAAAGGTTATAGTTCTGGAACACGAAAGCGGTTTTCTTCCGCACCCGGGCGATCTCCTTCTTTTTGGCCGAGGCGAATGAAAAGTGTTCCCCATCGAACACCATCGTCCCGCTGTCCGCCCGTTCCAGGAAGTTCAGGCAGCGCAGGAACGTGGTTTTCCCCGATCCGCTCGGGCCCAGGATGGCTGTTACGTCGCCCTTCTCCACGTCCAGGCTGATCCCGTCGAGTACGGTCAGCTCCCCGAACTTTTTGCGTACGTCCCTGACCTCCAGCATCATGCGCGTACACCCCCGTAACTGCTCAGGCGCTTCTCTCCCCTGTGCTGCAGCCATGTCAGGATGGTGCAGAACATCAGGTAGATCAGTGCCGCCTCCACATACAGCGCCAGCGGCTCATACACGCGCCCGTTGATCACCTGTGCCTGCCGGAACATCTCCATGACCGTGATGGTCGCGGCCATGGAGGTTTCCTTCAGCATGGAGATCATGGAATTGCTCAGGGCTGGGAACGCCGTGCGCATTGCCTGCGGCAGCACCACATGCCAGATGATCTTCGGCCAGGTCATTCCGACGCAGTAACCGGCCTCCAGCTGCCCTGTGCTCACGCTTTCCAGGGTGCCGCGGATGGTTTCCGCCATGTAGGCCGCCTCGTTGAGCCCAAGCACAATGACCGCAGCCGGGAACGCGTCGAACACGATCCCGACCTTCGGCAGCCCGTAGAACACAATGTACAGCTGCACCAGCAGCGGCGTACCGCGGGTGACCCAGATATAGAACCGGCAGACCTGCCGGAGCACTTTGACTTTCGCGTACTGGACCAGCGCAACCAGCAGCGCCACCGTCAGGGCAAGCGCAAAACTCAGCACTGTCAGCGGAATCGTAACCTTGATCCCGTATTCCAGCATCTTCGGAAAAGATTCCGCCAGGATTCCCCATAGTCTTTCAGTCATAAGCTTTCCCTATTCGTCATAAATGATACGCAGTCCGGCTCCCGCTGCCGCTTTACTCCAGGGGCTTGGTCAGGTCGACGCCGAAATACTTGATGCTCAGCTCTGCCAGTTTCCCGTTCTCCCGTGCTTCGCGGAAGATCCTGTCGATCTCGGCCTTCAGCGTATCCGATCCGGCGCCCTTTTTCAGCGGAACAGCGACGGGTTCACCGGCAACTGTCAGCACGATCTTGATTTTCGCTTCAGGATGCTCACTCAGGTAGCTTTCCACGGAGTCCTTATCGTTCAGCGTCGCATCCACGCGGCCCTGTGTCAGCAATTCCATCGTTTCGCCCAGGGTATCCACATAGGTCACTTCCGCGCCGTTGTTCTGCGCCACGGTAGCATAGGTGGAGTTCGGGGAATTGGCGGTCTTTTTGCCCTTCAGGTCTTCCAGGTTCCTGATGTCCTCGTTATCATCGCGGACCACCATCACCATCTGGGAATAGACATAGATATCGCTGAAGTCATAGGCTTCCTGCCGCTTCTCGGTAAAGCCCACGCCGTTGAGTGCGATATCGAACCGTCCGGAATCTACGCCGGCCAGGATGCCATCCCATGCGGTTTCCTTGAATTCCGCCTCCACACCCAGGCCTTCTGCCACCAGGTTGCCGACTTCCACATCGAAACCGGTCAGCTTGCCGTCCGCGTCATGATAGGTCCAGGGCTGCCAGGCGCCTTCCATCGCGATAATGATCTTTCCGCGTTCCTTGATCTGCGCCAGTTGGTCCTTTGCTTCTTCGGTCTTCTCTTCGGTCTTCGCCGTTTCGGTTTGCACAGGCGCTTCCGTCGTTTCGGGCTTCGCTTCCCCTGCCGGGCGGGTCACTGACCAGACCAGCAGTCCGATTGCCACCGCCAGGCATACGCATCCGGCCGCCAACCAGATTTTCCTGTTCTTCATACGCTTCTTCCTCCCAAAGTATATCTCTGCCACCACCGTGGATCTTTCACTGTTCCAGGATTACATGCAGCAGCCTGTACAGGTTCGCCGCATCTTCTGCGTCCATTGTGAAGCACTGCCCGATCTTCTCGGGAATGACCTTCAGTTCCTCGCGCAGTTCCCAGCCTGCATCCGTCAGCGATACGTACACGACCCGTTCGTCCACCTTGCACCTGCACCGGTTCAGCCATCCGCTCTCTTCCATCTTCTTGAGCAGCGGCGTCAGCGTCCCGCAGTCCAGGTACAGCCTGCGTCCCAGGTCCCCGACCTTCATCTTCCCGTTTTCCTGTTCCCACAGGGCCAGGAAAACGATGTACTGCGTATAGGTCAGCCCGTAGGGCTTCAGCAGCGGGTTGTATTCGTTCACAACCTTCCGCGCCGCCGCATACAGCGGGAAGCACAGTTGGTTGTCCAGCTGAAGCTGCGGGTATTCCCTGTTCTCAACACTCATTTTGTCTTCTCCTTGTCAAATCCGGATACAGCGCGCTGATACCGGCAGTTCACTGCCGGCGCCGGTCAGAGGTTTCCCTCGATCCAGCTCTTCATCTGCGGCCCCGGCTTGAACCCAAGGGACTGGTCCACGACTTTCCCCTTCTTCAGGATCAGGATGCAGGGAATGGAACTGATGGCGAATCCGGCCGCCAGGGACGGGTTTTCATCCACATCCACATTGTAGAACGCTGCTTTGCCGGCGAGTTCCTCCGAGATTCCCTCCAGCACCGGTGCAAGCATCCTGCAGGGCCCGCACCACGTCGCGGAAAAGTCCACCACTGCCGCCTCGTCGTTGACAACCTTCGTCCGGAAATCCTGTTCGTTAATCTTTGTGACCATTTTCTTTTCCTCCTGTCTTTTATTTCTTTCGTCCTCTTTGTTTCCTGTACGTTTCACCGTAACTGGTCCAGGTACTGTGCGGCGCTGATCGCGGCCACGTTGCCTTCGCCGGCAGCCTTGACATACTGGTACGGCAGCCCGGTGAGATCCCCTGCGGCAAACACGCCGGGCAGGTTCGTTTCCATCTTCCGGTTCACCTTCACATGGGCTCCTTCCGTTTCCAGCCCCGGCACCAGGTTGTCCGGCGCTACGGCTTCCCGGAGGACAAACACCCCGTCAGTCCTATATTCCCCGTTCTCTGTCCTGACGATCCGTTTTCCGCCTTCCTGGACAATACCGGTTACCTTTTCGCGGATCACCTGCACCTTTTCCGGCAGGTTCGTCTCCTCCCGGTACACCGGGAAGTACGTCACGTCGCTGCAGACTTTGCTCAGGAATACCGCCTCCGCTTCCTCCCGCGGGCTGTATCCGATCACTGCCGCGCTTTTCCCCCTGTACAGCGGCGCATCACAGGTCGCGCAGTAACTCACACCCCGCCCGAGGAGTTCCTTTTCTCCCGGCAGCGGATTCGCATTCACGACGCCGGTTGCCAGGATGACCGCCTTCGCTTCCCGCATTTCTTCCCCGATCTGCAGGGCAAAGTAATCCCCCATGGCGTATACAGCACCGACGCGCCCTTCCGTGATGGTGATGCCCGCTTTTTCCAGGTGGTTCCGGAAGGCCTCCGCCATCTCCGTCCCCTTCACTGCGGGCAGTCCCGGATAATTCCGGATTTCATGGGCTTTCACGATTTTTTCACTCATATCCCGGCTTCCCAGCAGCAGGACGGTTTTATTCCTGTTTGCCGCCGTCAGTGCCGCGGACACCCCCGCCGGTCCGGTTCCGATAATGGCGATATCAATCCGTTCCGTAATCGCCGCCCCCTTTCAGAAACGCCTGTTTTTCTTGCGCCAACGTTTCTTTTTGCAAATTATATTTTATGCAATATATTTAGTTTGTCAATACCTTTTTTACAACAAAAAAGGCGGAGCGGGGGGATTTTTCCCCGTTCCGCCGGCCAACGGCCGGACACCCTCAGTTCAGGCTGCCTGCCTCTGTGACACCGTATGCATTCGGATCGAACGGATCCACCGTCGTCCCGAAGATATCCTCCACTGTCAGGTGAAGGTCGATTTCCAGCTGTTTCATGCCGTCCGCCTGCGTTTCCAGCGAAAGGACGATCTTGCCGTCCAGGCTCTGCAGGTCCCCGTTTCCGTCGGTCTTTGCCGTCAGGTCCGCATTCCTGACCGACAGGTTTTTCATCGTCCATACGACGCCTTCCGTCACCGTGAGGAAACTGCTGGCGTGCATATTGTAGTTTTCCGTGTTGATCCGGTCGTAGTCAACGCCGAAGTAACGTTTTGCCGCAAACCTCGCGGCCTGGTTCAGTATCTCGTTGGCTGCTGCGGGCACATCCGGGCCGAGATGCAGGCGGTATTCACCGTCCCCGGCCTGCGTAACCACGTCTTTCCCGAGCAGCAGGTCCGCATTGGAAAAAAGCACACCGCCCAGCCGGGCCAGTGATTCTGCCTCAACCGACCGGCGCAGCAGCGAGTTCCTTTCCCCTGACATGCCGCTCCTGTACGTCCCGGCTGCGTATACGTCCATGATGTAAAGCGCGTTCCCGTCCGTTACGATCGTATATCCGTTCTTCAGCTCCGTCCCGTCCTGCTTCGGCGACGTGAGCAGCATCTGCCTGAAGGACCGGCTCCCGTCCTGCCTGAGTACCACATCCGCGGTCTTAAACCACTGTCCGTTCAGGGAGAAGTCCACCTTGGCCTTTACCGTCACATTGCTCGTGTAAAACAGCAGGTCGATCAGGTTGTCATACAGTTTGTCCGTCGCGAATTCCGCCAGGGCGGCCGCGAGAACGGCCAGGGCCAGCATTGCCGCAGCCAGACCGGTCAGGATCCTCTTCAATGTCTTCTTCATCATCCGGTTAACTCCTTGTCCGGGAACGCCAGTCCGCTCCCTTGTCTTTTTCATGATATATCACGCTTCAGCTCCGTGCTTTCTTCCCGGGCTGCACATTTTTCATGCGGTCCTGAACGTCATCTCCGTTTCGCACGCTTCCAGCAGCTTTCCCGGATCCGCGCCGCGGTCCAGCCAGTCATCCTTCCGGCGTTCCGAAAAAATGACCGGCATCCTGTCATGGATAAACTGGATTTCCTTTGCCGGGGCCCGCGTCAGGATCGACAGGACCGGCAGTTTTTCCCCTTCTTCAAAGCGGTAAATGCCCGCCAGGTACATCAGCCCGTCCGCTTTCGGGCGGATGGCGTACCTGATCTTTTCATTCCCCCGTTTTTCCCATTCAAAATAGTACGCGGCGGGAATCAGGCACCTGCGCTCCGCCATGGAATGCCGGAACATCGGTCTTTCCATCGCCGTCTCGCTCCGTGTATTGATGATGAATCCTTTCCGGTCATACCGGGTGAATCCCCACCGCATGGGGTATACCCCCGTCCCGCCGTTTTTCCCGGCCGCCAGCGCGGCGACGGCCTGTGACGGCGCAATTTCGCCCCGCGGCATCGTTTCCGTACCGGTCAGTGCTTTCATCTTCCGGGACGCTTCCTGCAGGATTTCAAGGATCGCCTCGTTTTCGTCATCCTCAGGAATATAAAACCTTCCGCACATACTGCCCTCCATCCATGCTGTCCGGTTCGCCGGGCATTCCAGGGGCTTCCCTGCGCAGGATCATCCTTCCTCCCGGCCTGCCGGTTTCGAGACCAGCCCGTAACTGTCCCTTTCGACCCTCAGCACCATGTCAAACCGGTCCCGCGCAATGCACATCCAGAAATCCTGCTCCGGGTAAATTTCCTGCTTGTCCGGATTGAAGAAATGCTTTCCGCCGCCTTCCCGCAGGCTCCACAGCCTCCGGTCGATCCCGGGCATATCGCCGGATGTCAGCAGGGCTTTCAGGTATTCCGCGCAAAGTTCGTCCTCTTCGGCCGGCTCCAGCCCTTCTTTGCCCATGCACACCAGGCTCACCTTCCCGGGCGCCTTTTTCCGGATATACCCTGCGACCGCTTTCGCATTGACGAAGCTTCCCGTAATGATTTCTTCCGCGCGGACCGCATTCACGATTCCCTGCGTTCCCGCGCTTGTGGTGTGGATGACCCGCCGGTCCCGGATCATCCGCCGCTCAACGGAAGACGGGGAATTCCCGAGTTCACACCCATCAATCCGCTTCCCGTGGCGTTCCCCGACCAGGATGCACTCCGGGTCCCTTTCCTTCCAGGCAAACGTCTCTTCGATGCTTCCCGTCGGCCGCACTTCACGCGCGCCCAGCGCGTACAGGTAGCATTCCATGGAAAAAGCCCGGAACACGTCGATAATAACCGCAAGTCCTTCCGCCTGCCTTGCGCCTTCAATCAGATGAAGAATCCCGATTTCCATACTTTTCCCCTCTTATCCGGCATGCTGCCGCCTTCGCCTGTCAGACAACCTGTTCAATCCGGCTTGCGCCGCCTCGAACCTTCCTGACCACGATCTGCCTGTCAATGGAACTGCGCAGTTCCGCCACATGTGAGATGATCCCGATGAGCCTGTTTGTCTGCGTGAGGCTGTTCAGTGCTTTCATGGCCTGCTGCAGGGTTTCGTCGTCCAGCGAACCGAAGCCTTCGTCCACAAACATCGTATCCAGGCGGATTCCCCCGGCGCTCATCTGGATCTCTTCGGACAATCCCAGCGCAAGGGACAGCGACGCCAGGAAGGATTCCCCGCCGGACAGCGTCCGGACACTTCGCCTGGTTCCGTTCGCGTGGTCCAGGATGTCGAGGTCCAGTCCGCTTTGGCCCCGGTTGTCTTCCGCGGTTTCCTTCCGGACCAGGTCGTACTGCCCGTCGCTCATCTGCATCAGGTGTACCGTTGCCCTGTGCAGGATCCGGTCAAAGAACGCCATCTGGATGTATGTTTCAAACATGATGCGCTGTTTTCCCTTCAGCGTCCCGTTCGCCGTGTCCGAAAGCACATTCATCCATTGCCATTTTTTCTCCAGTGCCGCCATCCGCCCGGAGACCCGGCTGATGTTCGCCAGGACATCCCGGTTGGTCCTGATCCGTAGGTCAGTTTCAGCGCTGCTGCCGGAGACCGCGGCCTTCCTTTCCTTCAGGGCAGCCTGTTCCGCGCGCTTTTCGTCCGGATCCTTTACCGGATCCTCCTGCAGGAGTTTTTCCGCCTGTGAGATACGGCCTTCCAGCTCCCGGATCCCGTTCACACAGTCATTGACGCAGCGCTGTGCGTCCTCAAGCCGTTTCCTGTCCCCGGAGATCTCCTGTTCCAGGCTTTCCGCCGCCTTCTTCGCGGCATCCCTGTCCGGATATTTCATCTTTTCCTGCAGCTTCTGCAGGTAATCTCCCCGTTCCTTCAGCCCGGCTTCCTCCCGGCCGCAGGCAATCTCGGCGTTCTTCAGTTCGTCCCTGATCCGTTCAAGCATTCCTTCCTTTTCGGGAATCATCCGCTCCAGGGTTTCACGGCGGCGTTTCCGCAGTTCCTCCGCCTCAAGCTGCTGCCTGATGCTTTCCGTTTCCTTCAGGATCCCGGCCAGCGCGTCCTCCGTCTGCGCCGCAGCGGTCTCCGCGTCATAACCGCCCAGGAGTTCCGCCGCCTTCCTGGCAATGCTTTCCGTTGCAAGGCTGACCTTTGTCCGTTCCGATCCGGCCGCCGTGCCCGCAAGGTTTTCCCGCTGCTGGGCTTCCCGCGCCTGGTGTTCGGCCTCTTTCACCGTCTTTTCGCTCAGTTCGGCCGACGTCCTCACTGCCTTGTGCGGATGATGCACAGACCCGCAGACCGGGCAGGGTTCCCCCTCCTGCAGGCTTTCGGCCAGGATCCCCGCCTGCTCGTCGTTATATGCTCTGCGCTTCGCGTCCGCAGCCTGGCGGCATGCCTCGGAGTATGCCTTTGCCTTCAGGTACCTTTCCTGTGCCTCCTCCAGCTTCTGCTGTTTTCCCTCCAGTTCATCCAGCTCCTGCTTCAGTCCGGACAGCAGCTCCCGCCGGTGTTCCAGGCTGCTCAGCCGCACCTTCAGGTCGGCGTCCTGGCCGGTTGTATCCTTCAGCCCCTGCTGTTCCTTCCGGAGGGTTTCCAGCTCAGCGTCCAGCAGCTGCTTTCCGGCCTGCATGGCTTCAATCCCGGAGCGTTTATGCGCCAGTGCCTCTTTTCCGGCATCCAGCTCCTTCCGCTGCCGTTCCAGCTCGCCGTATTCTTTCAGTTCCTCCCGGATCAGCCCAAGCTCCGCAGCCTTCCTGTCCGTTTCCGGGGCTTTCTGTTTTTCCAGCCCGAGGCGCTCCTGCAGCACTGCCAGGGCGGCGTTTTTTTCCGCTTTTTCTTTGCAGGCCGCTTCCAGGTCCTTCCTCGCTTTTTCCTGCTGCTCCGCTTTTCCGATAACCCGGTCCAGTTCGCCGATCTTTTCCTCCAGGGCGGCTGCTTCCGCTTCCAGGGCCTGCTTCAGTGCCGTATCCTTCTCCAGGATCCTGCCGACCAGCCCGGCCGCGTCTTCGGTCAGCATTCCTCCCTTGCGCGCCTTCGCCGCGTCCAGGGCCATCGGATCATTCTCCGGGCAGGAAATCCGTTTCATGTAGATTTCCAGTTCCTTTTTCTGCAGCTGCTGCTCGCGGTCGACCTCACGGGCCTCCTCCTTCAGCTTTTCCTGGAAATCCCTGCAGGCCTGCGTACGGAAAATCTCCCTGAAATGCGCCTGCCGGCTCTTCGTATCTTCCATCAGGATCTTCTGGAAATCCCCCTGGGCAATCATCGCGATCCGGCAGAACTGTTCATGGTTCACGCCAAGGATCTCCGTGATCTTTTCCGTTACGGTGCTTTCCTTCTTCTCCGTCCTGCCATCCGGCAGTTCCAGTTCCGCTGTTGCCGGTGCTTTTGTGCTGCCTTCGCCTGCTTTTTTCGCCCGCAGGTGCTCCAGCGTCCTCCGCACAGTATACTGCTCGCCTTGATGCAGGAAAACAAGTTCGACGCCCGGTTCCGCGAATTCGTCCGCGTATTTTGATTTCATCATGGCAGGTACACGGTTTGTTCCGCTGGCCTCGCCAAAAAGCGCAAAGCAGATTGCGTCGAAGATCGTCGTCTTCCCTGCGCCTGTATCGCCTGTGATCAGGTAGAGTCCGCTGACGCCCAGGCTGCTGAAGTCAACCTCTTCCCTGCCCGCATAAGGTCCGAAGGCCTTCATCGTCAGTTTCAGCGGCCTCATTGTCTCTCCTCCTTCAGCTTCTTCAGCAGTTCCCCGGAGAAAGCCCGCTGTTCGTCGTTCATCGGCTGTCCGTTCTGCATTGTAAAGAACTCCTCGAAAAGTTCGATCTCGCTCTTTCTTTCCGTCTCTTCCGCCGCATGGAATTCCAGGGATGCCCTGGTCCGCCGGTTGTCATAATCCAGCTTCATGATGTTCGGATAGATGACCCGCAGCCGGGCCATCGCATCAAACACATCCTCCTCGTCGGTCAGGATAATATGCAGGTAATCGTCCGTTGCCGTCCCTTCGTAATTTCCCCGCAGCGTAAGCTCCTCGTATGTGCCCCGGATCTCGCGCATTTCGTGCTTCGGATGCAGCGGTACCGTCCGCACTTCCGTATTTCCCTTCTCCGCCATTTCCACGATCGTAACGGATTTCACGTGGTCTTTTTCCGAAAAGGAATATTTCAGCGGCGTTCCGCAGTAACGCACCGTTTCCTTCCCGATCTGCTGCGGCCCGTGGATATGCCCGAGCGCGACATAGTCGAACGGTTCGAACACGGAAGCGTCCACATTGTCCATTCCGCCCACGGAAACATCTTCCGAATCGGAGCGTGCCGCACCTGTGACGAATTGATGCGCTGCCAGGATATTCCGGACAGAACGGTCAATATTCATGTGTCCGATCACCGTCCGCATGGCGTCTGTATAGCTGCCGGGTTCCTCCCCGGGATATGCCCTGCGCACATCCACCGGTTTGATGAACGGAAGCATGTAGATGCGGATCTTCCCGGCACCGTCCTCCATTTCAAACGGTTCCGGCTCACCGTTGAAAACCGGTGAAAGGTGAATCCCGCCCGGTCCCATGATTCGCCTGCCGAAGGCAATCCGTTCCGCTGAGTCATGGTTTCCGCTGATCACAAACACCTGCGTATGCAGCTTTGCCAGGCGCGTAAGGAACTCGTCCAGCAGGCTGACCGCCTCTGCCGGCGGAACTGCCTTGTCATAGATGTCGCCTGCGATGATCACTGCGTCCGGCTTTTCCCTTTCTGCGATCCCGAGGATCTCCAGCAGAATGTACTGCTGGTCCTCCAGCATGGAAAACTCATTGACCCGTTTCCCCAGGTGCAGGTCTGACAGATGCATCAGTTTCATTCAGCGAACCTCCTGTTTTCCGCCTGCCCGCTATCAGTTGAGGAACCACGTGGCATCTTCATACCTGTTGAATCCCTGCCAGAATTCGGATTCGCCCGCCAGTTCCCGGATTCTTGCGGTATATTGCGTCAGCCGGCCGTTCCCGATCATTGCGAAAAGCGTGTCGTGGCTTTCCCCGAAGCGTTTGGTCCCGTCCGCATCGGTCGTCAGCCGGCCGTATTCCCGGTTGAATCTGACGGTCGCATACTCGTTCGCCGTACTGTCCAGGTCGGTCAGCCAGAACCTGATCCCGAGGCTGTCTTCCCGCAGTTCCTGCAGTTTTTTGTAGAGCTGCTGCAGCTCGTCCAGTGCCGCCTCCGGGAAACTGCCGTCCAGCGGGAGATGGAGCTGGATTGCGATATATCCCTTCCCGAAATAAGTTTCCGCCGCCGGGTCGATGTCCTTCACCGCTTTGGCAATCCTGCTGATATCATGCGTATCCTGTACGCCGAAATCCGCGTCGCCCGGCAGTTTCCCGTCCTGCCCCTTGTTCATCTGCAGGTATGTGTCGTTGATGGACGAATACATCATCCCGGCGGTATTCAGGCATTCCGTGACCAGGTTCGCGTACCATGCGTTCTGTTCATCCACCGGGACCGTTTCAATCCGCGCGTTATCCATCCTGCACAGCCCGGAAACGAGCATCCTCCCGGAGGCAGCGGCTTCCTGCCTGTCAATCACCAGTTCAGGCATGTCGTCCATCCACAGGCAAACCGTTTCTCCCCTTTTTTCAGCAGTTTTCGCCATCACCGCGATTTCCTCTTTCCTGCTGTCATAGGACGGTTTGATTTCATAGGCAAAGCTCTCCCCCGGCCGGCCTTCAACCGTGTATAACGATGAAAAAAGCTCCGTAAGGCAGGACCGCGTCCTGACCTGCTGATTTGTGTTGTGATATCCGACCAGCCCGATGATATGGGGCCCCATGTGTTCGAGCGTCGTCCTGACCGCGATCCGGGCGTCGTCCTGCCCGGCGGCGTATGTACCGATCGCATAGGGAGATCCCAGGGTATCCATTCTCCGCTTGATCGCTGTCATGGTATCGACAATCTGGCCCGTGGTCGCTCTCCTGACCGTGAAGGCAAAGGTCACCGTCGCTTTTTCGCCCAGTTCCCCGGGCGTCCGCTGGTTCGCGCCGCGGTTGGCAGCCTGCCCGGGATCTTCCCATGCAACACCCGCATTCAGGTCCACCAAGAAAAGGAAGCTTTCGGGCAGGCTCTCATGCTGCAGGTTAAAGGCCAGGAGTTCGGAGAATTTTCCGCCCAGGTCATCATTGATGATGTAGAACGTTTTTCCGTCCTCCCCGGGCACTGTATGGTAATAATAATATTCATTTTCTGCTTTTTCACAGTCCTGGGCAAAGGCAAACTGCTCCCACGCTGCATACTCTTCCCTGTGTTTCGCCGCGTACTCATCCGTCAGGGTAATGACAATATACTGGTATTGGTCCCCGCTGATTCCGATTGTGCCCGCATCAAACCCCGGCACAGCTCCTGTCTTCAGTTCCACGCCTGCCAGGTCACTGCGTTCCACCTTTATCCGCTGCTTGGTATTGCTGATGTTGATCGCATACAGGTCTATTGCCCTGCTCAGGTAGCACCGGAGGATTTTTTCCGGGAAATACCCGGCAAATGCCTTTTCCGGCAGGAACAGGTCAATCTGCCCGTCCCCGTTGTCGATCCACTGGTACGCAGCCCCGTCCGTAAATACATCCAGCCGCTCGCGGAGGATATCCTTTGCCTTGCTGAAATCCCTGACGCTCACGTTCTCCGACGGATACAGCATGATATGGAGCTCCGTGCTTTCATCCGCCTGTCCTGGCGCCGCTGCCTGTCGCGCAGGTTCACGGCCCGATGAATCCGGCTTCTTTCCCGTAAACGCGGTCACGCCTGCGGCGATTCCCGCAAGCAGGACCAGCGCACAGCATACGGCTATGATTGTTCTCTTCCTGCCTGCTGCTTTCACAGCAGCCTTTTTTCCTGCGGTTTCTGTACTGCCTGCAGGTTTTCCGCCCGTCCTCTTTCCAGCGCTGCCGCCGGAACCGGGGATCTCCGGCGCAGCGGCTGTTTCCTGCCCGCCGGTTTCGACGCCCAGGATTGCCTTGATTTCCTTCACCATCTTGCCAATCGCGTTGGCTTTGTCCTCGTAAGCAGCGTAGCGCTGGACGTTGGAAAGGTAAAAATTGAAATCGTCCCGCAGCTGGAACCGCTCCGTCATGAACGGCATGATCACTTTGCCGCGGTTCATGGCCAGGTCGATTTCCTTGGGAACCCAGGTGGATTCCTGCGTTTTTGAGGACAGGACAACCACAAAGATCCGGGCGCCTGTAATCGCTGCGGGAATCTCCGCCGCGTAATTTGAGCCGCCCGGAATGTCCCTCGGCGCCATCCAGCAGGAGATCCCGTTCGTTTCCAGGACGCTCCGCACCCAGCATGCCGTTTCAAAATCTTCTGATTTATAGCTGATAAATACATCCCGTTTCGCCATAAGCAGCCTCGATCCATCCTGTTCTATCCGGTTGCATCAGTCGCTCTTATGATATCATACCGGCTTCTTCTTTGCCAGAAAGATATTGTATCCCAGAACGGAACACACGACGATGATACAGCCTGCCACCGAGAGCGCCGTGATCCTTTCCCCATAGAAAAGGGCGACCAGCAGCGGGTTCAGGATCGGTTCCATGCCGGTAATCAGGCTGGCTGTCACAGGCGGCACGCGCCGGATTCCTGCCGAAAAAAGGATATAAGCCCCGCCGACCTGCACGACGCCGAGCGCCGTCACCGCAGCTGCCACCGGCAGCCGGAAGTCCGTTTCCTGCAGGCACAGCGGGGTAAACAGGAGCCCGGCTGCCAGCTGGCCCAGGAAGCAGGACGAAATCGCGTCCGCATCCTTTCCCGTGTTCATCATGAACACGCCCGCATAGCAAACACCGGACAGGATGGCCAGCACGTTTCCCGGGAGATTGCCGGCACGGATTCCGTCCACAAAAAAGAGCACCACGCCCAGCAGCACCAGGAAGCATACGGCGATATCCACCCTCCCCGGTTTTTGCCCGTACAGGAGTGCCATCAGCAGCATGACAAACACCGGCGCAGTGAACTGGAGCACAATCGTGTTCGCAGCGGTTGTCAGCTTGTTTGCCACGGCAAACAGCGTCGTGACCCCGATCATGGACAATGCCCCGACCGCTACGCGTCGGCTGAAGATGATCCTGTGCCCCGTTGCCAGCAGGTAGATGCCGATCACAGCCGAGCCGATCAGGTTTCTCGCACCATTGATCGCCAGCGGTGACCATGGAACCATCTTGATAAACAGGCCTCCCGTACTGAAGCATACGGAGGCAAGAAAAACGAGCAGGGCTGGCCTGCGCTCTGTGTCCATATTTGTATTCCTGCCATACTTTCTTCTGTCTGCCGGCCTGCGTATACAGGGACTGGTTTATTTGTCAAAAAAATGCCTGTCGATCCGGTTCACGTAGGCTTCCTTCGGATCGTCCGGATTGTAATGCACAGAGACCGTCTGCCCGACGAAAGCCTTCCGGCCAAACCACCGGGTGGTGATTTTCGAAATATCTGCCTTTGTTTCATACTCGGTATTGCCCACAGTGTAGCGAATCCTGGCATGGTTTTCCGTAACGGATTCGTCGCTCCGGTCCAGGTGTGTTTCCCCGACAATCTGGATAATTTTCCCCTCCGTCAGGCCAACCGCCCGGAGGCGCGCTTTTTTGCGCAGGGAAGAGGAACGGATCAGGGGGCTGAACGATGCCGGAATGAGTGCAAGCAGCACCGCCAGGATAATCCACGTATCGATGCCGGCCGTTTTGCTCTCGATATCCCGCCAGACCCGGTAAACCATGAAGACGAACACAAACCCGATGATGACCCAGATCACCAGTGCGGTCAGGTGTGCAGCCGTGCCCTTTCGGGAAGCAAACCAGAAACTGTAAAGCAGCAGCGCCGCCAGTGCCAGGCACCCGCCGATCACTGCCAGGGTGGAGGTGGGGCCGTAGGTGTTCAGCAGCGATTCATACTCGACCGCCACCATCGCCAGCAGGCAGCATGCGCCGTGGGCATATACCAGAAGCGGCGGATGCTTTTTCCGGACAGCGCGGTAAGCCGCCAGGTTGAGGCCTGTGCATACCAGCGCGCCCAGCAGGATCAGGAAAACCGCTGCATCCGATGCCCGCACCGCGTTTCCGATCGGGCGTGCAAGCAGCACCAGGCACAAAACCGGCGGAAGCACATACAGGAACAGTCCCCGCAGGGCCTGCTTCCCGCAGCGGATCACGCTTGCCCGGATTTCTTCTTTCCTGTTCATGTTTCCACCTGCCGGCAGGTTCCGCTGCCGGCATCCTTCATCTTTTACTTTTTCCCTGCTGTGCTTCAGTCCCGGTGCATATGAGGAAGATCCCTTTCGCGTCAGAACCCCAGCGAATCGTTCACCAGGATCACATGGATTCTCCCTGCATGCCGGGAAAACCTGGTAATCAGGAACTGGCAGCAGATCGTATCCGGTGATTTGCAGTCCATGCATTTTCCGGTCTTCGCGCAGGGCGTATCCAGTCCGAACCGCTGCGCGTTGATCGGCGCGGCCACATTCCTGGCCCGTTTCATCGCTCCGTCCAGATCGCCGCACACTTTGTTCATTCCGACGATGAAGACCACTTTTTTCGGCCCCTGCGCGATCGCGGAAACCCGGTTCGAATTGCCGTCGATATTCACGAGGATCCCGTCATCCGTCATGGCATTCACGCTTGCAAGGAACACGTCGGCATCATACGCGGCCAGCATGGCCGCCCGTTTGTCCTCATACGCGTTCCGGTCAATAAAGTTGTACGGCCCGTTTTTCAGCTTGTCCACAAGTCCGATCTCATGCGCGCTCGTCGCGCCGCCCATGGTCACCGTGCTTCCCTCCGGGATCAGGGAAAGTGCCATGGAAAGCGCTTCCTCCCTGCTCGCGGCATAGTATCCGTCCATGTTCCGGGAAGCGAGCCCTTTGATGGTTTTCTGTGCGAGCAGTTCATTGCGTCTGAAAATGATTTCGTTCATATTCCGGGCCTCCTCTTGCCTTTTTCCGCAGGTTGTTTTTGCCGTGGCTGCAGTATCCGTATCCTGAGTATCATCATACCATGTGTATCGGAAACATGTGCATTTTTTCTGTTCTTTAATTTCAATTTAGGAAAAAGGGATATGCTTCCACTGTCAACTTTTCTTATCCCCCTTTTCCGGGCGGCGCCTTCCGCGCCGCCTTTTCAGCGGCGGAGGCCGTTTTGCCAGGTGCCGTTCGTGCTTCGTGCTTTCCGTATGGTGCAGGAATCATGCGGCATCATCGCGAATCGTACTCACCGGATCCTGTTTTGTTTTCCTGGGATACTTTTTGGCAAACGCGGGAGGAATGTTCGGATGAGGCGGATGGCAGCGTTATTGTTCGCACTGGTTTTGCTTTGGGGGATCGCGGCAGCCGGGGAAAACGCAGGTCTCCCCGGGGACGCAACCTGTGCCTTCCCGGTATCCGCCGGCCGGGCGGTGCATGCGGAAAATGAAGATACGAAGACTGTCCTCTTTTTCGCGGAGAACAGGCCGGCGCCTGTCATATGCTGTATTGTCCCGGATGACACAGCGCACCTCCGCATCGGCCTGCCGGCCTCCGACGATCCGGAGGCGGTCCTGTTCCGTGACCTGCGGGGGAACGTTGAAACGACAGTCGCAAGCCTGCTGGATGCAAGCCGCTGGATTTATGCTTATGACCAGGCGGTTCCCTCTGCGGAATCGGAATACCGTTTCAACGCCGGCAGCCTATTCCTTGCGGAAACCGGTGCGGAAGACCCGGACCGTGTTGATTTCTACCTGGTCCGGAGCGATGAATTCCTCCCGGACGTGGCGGAAGACCTGCGCGCCGCCGGCGGCGTCAATATCCGCTGGGAATACGCGGAACCCGCAAGGGAAGAACCTGCGCCTGCGGCATATATCCTCCATCTGGCAGACCAGGACAATCAGCCCGTTCCCGGCGTGATGGCCAACTTCTGTACGGATACCGCCTGCACCCTGGAAATTTCCGGCCCGGACGGAACGATTACCTTCACCGGTCCGCCGGACAGCTACCATGTGCAGCTGCTGAAGGTCCCGGACGGCTACAGCTTTGACGCAGGTTATGAAATGTATACCGGCCCAGGATACGGGGAATGGGTTTTGCGGATCCGGAAAAACAGAACCGGAAAAGCCGGCAGTTCAGGCACGGGAACGTGCCTGCTCTGCCGGCTTTTTTTATTTCTGCCTGTTGCCCTGCCGGGTGTTCCCCGCGCCGGGCCTTATTCTGCCGTAAATGTGACGGATACCGTCGCATTCACAACCAGTTTTGCCGCCTGCACCACGGTGCTCCCGGAATCCATCGTTGCAGACTGCCGCATCCCCATGGCCTTCGCCGAGAAGTTGCTGACATCATTGCCGTAACTGAAAGTCCCGCCTTCGGAGATGATTTCCATCCCGGTGATTTTCATGCCTGCGGCTTCAGCCAGCACTTCCGCCTTGGCTTTTGCGTTCTCCACAGCCTTCTTCAGGGATTCTGCCTGCGCTTCCTCCGTATTCTCCGCAGAAAAGCTGATCCCGTTCAGGGTGTTGGCACCTGCGGCAAAAGCTTCGTCAATCACCATGCCCGCTTTTTCGATGTCCTCCACTTTGATCGCCAGGGTGGAACTCGCGTTGTAGGCTGTGAGCATTTCCGTCTCTTCACGGTAATCATAAATCGCATAGATATTGATGAAATCCGTATTGATGTTTTCCTCCGGAATACCCTTTTCAATCAAAGCCTTCCGGATCGCGGCGATCGTCTCGTTCACCTTCTGCTGCGCTTTCAGCACGTCCTTGTCCCGTGCGCTGACGCCCAGCGAAATGACAGCGGTGTCCGCCGCGATACGCGTTTCCCCCGTTCCTGTCACAGCAATCTTTGTTTCCGCCAGTGCTGCGGAACATCCCAGCAGCATAAGTACCGCAAGTACAGCAATCAGTTTCATGATGGTTCCTTTCATTTCCGTTTTCTCCTCCCGTTTTTTTTCTGCATATAACCAGGCTTTTTATATGCCTTTCCCATTGGGGTTCCATCTATCTGACGCGCGAAAGGAGGAAAAAGTTCCCTGCCGGTTTTACCTTCCGCTTTTCCTGCTCCGGAAATCCCTTTCGATGTCGTCCTTCCATGCCTTGCCGAGCGAAGCGTTCGCCCGGATCATTCTGACCGCCCTGCCCACCGACTGGTAAACCACAGCCTGGCCCTGCGTATCGTTGTGGAAATCTGCGGCCCTGTCACGGCCGATGCCGAACCGGCCGGCGGTTTCCACCGCGTCGATGTTTGCGCCCAGGAAAAGGAATTCCCATCCGTACTTCTCCTTTTCCCTTTTCACCATAGTCTTCACTTCGTCGCTCGAATAAAAGTGGGATGCGTTCTCCATGCCGTCCGTCATGATCACGAACACGGTATGCTCAGGGACATCTTCCTCCCGGGCATATTTGTGGATGTTGCCGATATGGTGGATGGCCTGCCCGATTGCGTCGATCAGGGCTGTGCATCCGCCCACGCGGTATTCCCGCTCTGTCAGCGGCTCTACCTTTCGCACGTCCACGCGGTCATGGATTACGCTGCTTGTGTTTGCGAAGAGCACTGTGGAGACCAGCGCCTCCCCTTCCTCCTCCTGCTGCTGCCTGATCATGCTGTTGAATCCGCCGATCGTATCCTTTTCAAGCCCGCTCATGGAGCCGCTCCGGTCCAGGATAAACACCATTTCCGTCATCTTTTTTTTCATGGCACCCTGCCTCCTTCTGTTTTATGCAGGAGTCACCCTGCATATACAGCATAGCGGCAGCAAGGCCTGCAGCGGTCGCCCCGGAAGCGACATTTTTCAGGGTGTCACGGATCCGAGCAGCTTCTGGTCAAAGGAAAACAGCGCTTCGTTGATCTCAAAGATGTTGTAATTCCCGTGCTCAATAAAGTATTCGACAATCACGTCAAACTTGTCGCTGCGCGTCAGGGCAAAGCCGGCTTTCGCCAGCATCTCCCGGATCTCCCGTTCAGGCAGCTCCAGGGCAATCGCCAGTGCCAGCACCGTTGATTTCCCCGGTTTGTACCCCGGCTGGTTCTTGATTTTGTTGAACAGTTTCCTGTCCACATTTGCCTTTTTGTAGCATTCCGCGTCGGTGATCCGCTTTTCATCAATCTTCCTCAGCAGCATTCCGCGGAATCCCTCGTCCATATGCGTAAGCATATCCTCCAGCCCGGGCTGCTGCGCTGAAGCTTTTGCATCCTGGAACGCACCTTCCGTCAGGGCGTATTCCTGTGGCATGCAGGCATCTGGATCACGCCTGTTCCGGGCTTCGGTGTCCTCCCGCGCCGCATTCCCCATGTAATGCAACGCCTGGATCCGGCGCCGCCTGCTCTCTTCCCGTTCATATGCGGGGCCGATATAGCTGTCGTCGATGTATGCCTGGATATTGGCATACAGTTTGCGGCTGATCAGCCAGGCGCCATGCCCGAAAACAACCAGGTAAACATACAGGTCATGATCCGCAAGGTAATCCAGGATCGTCTCCGTCGCAACCTTCAGGGCCTGGTCCTGCGGATAACCGTATGCGCCGGCGGAAATCAGCGGAAATGCGACAGTCCCGCATCCGTACGACGCTGCAAGCCGCAGGGATTCCCGGTAGCATGACGCAAGCAGTTCTTTCTCCCCGCATCCTCCGCCGGTCCAGACCGGCCCGACTGTATGGATAACATATTTTGCCGGAAGCCGATAGCCCTTTGTGATCTTCGCCTGTCCAGTGCTGCAGCCGTTCAGGCCTTTGCATTCTTCCAGCAGCTGCGGCCCGGCCGCCCTGTGGATTGCCCCGTCCACGCCGCCTCCGCCCAGCAGTGAAGGATTCGCGGCGTTGACGATTGCGTCCACCTGCATCCTGGTAATATCGTTCCGTATGATTTCAAACGGCAAGCCTTCCACCCTCTCCATCACGGAATATATGCACCGCAGCTGCGGCACATGCATACTGCCCTTCCCGTACAGGACCGCCTGCAAGCATCATAGCACGGCCTCCCCTCCGGGGCAAGGAGGATGGCAGTTTTTCCCGGAATCCCCGGGCCGTCCGCCTGCCCTGCAGAGCAAACGCGGTTCGTGACATCCATTATATCGTATGTTATACTCTTACCTGCGGATAAAACCGGAAAATGTGAAACATACAGCATGAAGGCGGATCAATGATATGGATACACGGAAAATGCTCAGGACAGCAGCCAAGGCCGCTTTGTTCTCTGTTCCCGTCATTCTGGGGCTGATCGGTTTTGCAGACCTGTACAGGGATTTCTGGAGCAGGCTGTATCATACGATGGCCTTGTTTGCCCTCAACTTCAACGCGGATGAGGAATACCTCCAGGCGCACAAATGCCTGCAGGTTGCCCGCCTTTTTGCCGGTGCTGCGACCTTCAGCGTCGTCATCGCCATCCTGAACAATTTCTGGTCGGCATTTTCAGCATTTGTCCAGGTCAGGCTTTTCAAGGCCGTCGTCGTTCACGGGGAAGGCGGCCAGGCTGCCCGGATCACGGAAGGCCTGGAAGACAGCGGCCTGAAAGCCGTCACATGCAACAGCCGGCTGTGTTTCCGGGCCAAAAACCAGGTGCTTGCCTTTGATACGGATACCGAAGCCCTGCGCTATGTCGATGCACACCTGCGGGACTTCTTCCCCCGCGGCAGCCGTGAAGGCACCGCAAACAATATCGTGCTGTGTTCCAGCAGGTATTCCAACAGCGAATGCAGGCGCGAGTATTTTTCCGTCTATAATCCGGCTGAAACCTGCGCCCGCCTGTACTGGAGCGAACACTGGCTTGACCGCTGCAGGTTTGCCGGCGGGCCGGACCATGCGGCTGTGAAAAAAGTGGCCATCATCGGATTTGGCTGTTTCGGGGAGCAGATGCTCAGCCAGGCCCTGATCATGAACGTGACGGACCGGCAGCTGGAGCTGACAGAGGAAGACCGACCCCTCCTCGGCAGCCACTGGGACCGGATCCGGGAAATGGAAGGGATCAGTTACAGCGTATTCGGAAGCGACGGCGCTGATTACTGCGCCATGCACCCTATGCTTTCTGAATTCCTGAACCTGAACGGCGCCGGCAGCGGCCACAGGGACAGCCTGTCTTTCTTCCCCTCGCTGGCAGGCCCGGGCATCCCCGCCCTTGCCGGTATGGACCGGATCATCATTGCCCTTGACGACCCCGAAGCCTGCCTGGAGATGATGAACCGGCTTATATGCGCCGGGCTGTCTGAAGATATCCATATCCACTGTGCCAACGAGGAAATTCTGTTTTCGCTGTACCGGACCGAAGCGAACGGATTTGCCATTGTTCCCTATGGGATGAACCGCGTCCTGTACAACCGTGAAAACCTCCTTCATGAGCAGATGGAGCAGGCCGCGAAGGCTTTGAATTTCGAATATGCCAAAGAGTCCCTTGGCCGTGCGGTCAGCCCGGCGGAGGAAATCAGGCTGCGTGAAGACTCGTGGCGGAAGCTGACCGGTTTCCAGAAAATGTCGAATTTTGCAAACTGCGACCATATCGCCATCAAGAAAGGCTTGATGGCGTGTTACCCGTTTTCCGAAAACGAGGATTCGGATACGGCAAACCTGCTGATGGAGATTGAGCATACACGCTGGGAGCGTTTTTACTGGTTCCATAACTGGGCCTATGATCCCCGGCGCGATGACGCGAAACGCCGGCACCCCTGCCTGGTGCCTTTTGCAGGGCTGAGCCGGGCAGACCAACTGAAAGATTACCACATGTATCGCAGGATTGCGGAAGGGAACATGCCCTGATTATCCTTTCTTCTTTTTCCGGAGCCACCTGTAAACAACCGCGCCCGCAATAAATGCAGCAGCCACCACCGCACTCCCACTGTTGATCACGGGTGCGAAAGCATCCAGGACATCCGTTGTCAGGGAAAGGATGACGACGGCGGCCAGCGCCGCCAGTGCAATGATCATACCGGCCATTTTCAAACCTCCCCGTGATCGGTTTTCCCGGGGCACGGGCTGCTCCCGGTCCCGGCTGCAGGAAGCCCGGCCAGCTGCATTTTCTGCCTTCTGGTCATTTTTTTAATCACTGCCTCCCGCTTCATCGCTTCCTGCCTGGTTGCAAACCTTTCCAGGTAAACGATTTTCACCGGCCGTCTGGATGCCGTATACTTTGAGGCTGTCCCTGCGTTATGTGCTGCAAGCCGCTTTTCCGGGTTGTTTGTCCAGCCGCAGTACAGTGTTCCGTCCGCGCATTCCAGCAGGTAGGTGCAGTTCGGTTCCGTTTTCAAACTGATGTCCCCCGGGCATATTTTCAGTCTCTGATAGTTCTCCCGGGCGTCCCCCTCCGGCAGCACGGGAGAAATCCTGTTTCCTGCCGGCATTATACCATATCTTCCGCCGGTGCTGCCCCTTTTTTTCCGTTTTCCGGCAATCCGTCCCGGAACAGTCCGGATGCGCGAAAACCCGGGATTCCCCCGGGTTTTCCTGTATCCTCCTGGCAGGCATGTTCCGTGCCTGTGCGTCACAGGCTGCGGACAGCCTCAAAGCCCTTCTCCAGGTCAGCAATGATATCGTCGATATGCTCCGTGCCGATCGACAGACGGATGGTGTTCTCAAAGATACCCTGCTGCTCAAGCTCCTCC
>Ga0310694_10001476_pt1 | contig 26527 bp, 72 predicted proteins | sample 174DNAGHGhighgp2_FD_203884 | JGI IMG/M metagenome (GOLD analysis project Ga0310694, IMG submission 203884) | Sheep rumen microbial communities from Palmerston North, Manawatu-Wanganui, New Zealand - 1742 DNA GHGhigh gp2 (v2) (version 2) | ecosystem: Host-associated > Mammals > Digestive system...
ATAAATTGTTTTGCTGTTGACCTGCTTGAGATTCAACTACTTTAAAAAATTAGTATCGAAATATAAAATCGACGGTGATTCTTTTGTATATAGTGTAGATAATCTTAAATGCAAAGACCTTTTTGAAGAAGGTGATGCGCTTGAAAATGAGACCAAGAAAGATACATTTACGAGAATCTGGAAAAGCAAGATAGAGGAAATATGCAATCAAAACAACATTAGGACTCCTCAATATAAGTTGCTGTTTGGTGATATTATGAATGTATCACTTTGGATGCAATCTGATGAACCGTTCACAGTCGTATATGCCGATACATGCGACAATGTGACAGATAAATTCTTTTCATGGTTGTTTAACGAAGACACACATAATGGAGTGGCGAATGACGGAGTTCTTGCATTTACTCTGATGCTTAATCGTGGAAAGGAATTTAAGTTTCCAGAGAATGTAAAGAATAATAGTGCTAAATTTGCATTTTATGGAGCAGAATACGATGATATGTTCAATATGGAGCATTATGAACAGCAGATGAATGGACTGACACATTTGATAGAATCCACTCATCAATGGGAAGTCGAGGAAATGATTCATTACTGCGAGAAGAACCGAAAGTCCCAAATGGTGTCTGTGATATGCAAGAAATGTAAATAATCAAAAAAGGCTGGAACTTGATTGGTTCCAGCCTTTAAGTTTTTAAGCCACCGACCCAGACTTAGGCTTCGGGGCTTTCGTGCATGTGTAGAACACGTGGTTCGCTGAAGTCTCGACTGGCTTGAATACCGAAAATGACCCCCATCCACTTGGATGCCCGTATGTCCCGTCCAGACCTTTGGACGTGGAATTGATTCCGACTCCTTTCTTTGCGAGGTTCTTGGTGCAGTAGAACGTGTAGTCGTCGCTCCCTTTCAATCCAGACGCATCTCCTGCGACCACCTTCTCGGCGAGTTCGTAGCATTTCTGCGTCGCCTTGTTCAGATTGCGCGAGTAGTTCTTGTATTTTACGTTGCCATCCGCGCCACCCACGCACGAAAACTGCCTGCGCTGTCTCACCACGTCGTATGCCGTCGAAGGGAACATCCCGCTTTTCATGCGGTTGATTATCAGGTGGGCAATCATCTCCATCTCCTCTACGGAGTTGCCAGATTCGGCGTAGATTACACGAGCCACGAAGTCCGTCTTCGCGTCGGTCTTGGTCTGGGGCTTCGTGGCTGGCTTCTGGTTCCTGAGATTGCGGATTGCCTGCATGTCTAGGAACACCTTCTGACCGATGGACAGCTTGTTGACATCCTTAATCTGGGGATTGAATCCCTTGAGCATCTCGGTCGTGATTCCAAGCCTCTTGGCGATTCCTGAAAACGTGTCCCCCTGCTTCACTTCGTAGTAGGTGTTCAGTGTCTTCGGTTGCGCTGGCTTGGGCTGGACTTCGGAAGGCAGGATGACTTTCATTCCAGGCTTTAAAACCGTGTCCTTGGTCAGCCCCGTGTTCAGCGCGAGGATGTTCTCCACCCCTTTCGGCGTGCCACCGCCAAGTCTCCACAGGCTGTCGCCCTTCTGTATGGTATGCGCACTCAGCAACCCGTTGGAAAGCATCAGCGCAATCACGCCAGCCATAAGCTCCTTGTTGCCGACGCACTTCTGCTTCAGCCATTCTATGACATTGAAAGCCACTTTCATGTTACTCGTACTGATGACGGATGCGATGGCGACCTTCTGGAGAATCTCGTTCACCAGTCGCTCGTCGTCGCAAACGCTATTGATATAGCTAATCGCCTGTTGCTCGGACAATCTTCCGTCAAGGGCGAGTTCCATGATTCTGTCTTTGTCTTCTGTCATTGTCCTTTTACCTTGTATATAATGAATCCCCCGTTCAGCACCATAAGGCGAAAAAGTACTTCCTGAAGGAATTGAGTCCAGCCTCGATTCTCTCCCTCTCCTCTTCCGAACTATGGTGCCTTCCCATGCTCAAACCATTGTATTTAACGGCGGATATAAGAGAAAAATAAGAGCACCACGCCATTGATTAATATGGCATGGTGCCGTGGAATTTCCGATTAATATGAATGACACAGCCTACTTGGTCTTCTTCTTCGACTTGTTCAGGCTCTCCATCAACGCCTCCGCGTAGTACGGGCATCTCTTGCTCAAGAGCCTTTTTTCGCCGTCCATCGTCGGATAGACGTACTCGTACCCGCATGCCACCTTCTCGCATCGGTCGTGCCCTTCGACGGAATGCCAGCCTCTTTTCACGACATCAATCTCCCTGTGCTCGCACTGCTTGCACCACTTCCATTTCGCCACCGCCTCGCCTTCCTCGGCGATGACGGTCTCCTGAAAGTCCGTCGTCCCGTTGGGGTTTATCACTTTGCCGTACCAGACATGCCTTTTGTAATCCGTCATGAGAATTCACCCTCCATCATCGAATAGTTGCCGTCCTGCCCAACAACCCTGTCGCCGACCGAGAACAGCCAGCAGGTTTCATCGAGGACATACCCGTACTTCCTTGCCGACTCCCGCATGCTCTGCTTCCTTTCCTCGGTCATCGGCTCCGTGCTCTTTTTCAGGATGATTTCCTTCATTTCGTCGAGTGGCACGGCATCGCCGTACTCGTCGAAAATCCTCGTGCAGGTGTCGAGCAGTTCCGCCCACGACTTGTAGTCGTTCAACCCTTTTTCTGGGATTCCGTGCAACGTGAATTTCCACCCCCACGAATTCTTGCCGACATGGAGGGACTCAGGTATCTGGTGCTCGAACCCGCAGTCGCATGTGACTGTGAGCACCCGACCAGTCTCGCAATAGTAGTTCGTGCCCATGCCAAACCTTCACTCCTTCTTTTCGGCAAGCCCCTTCATGCCTTTCAGGGTTTCCTCAATCCTGAACAGCCTCAGCTCCATGTCGTCGAAACGGCGTTGCGCCTCGTCAGAGAGGATTGTCGCCTTGTCCTGCCTCTTGAGGATTTCCTCGGCTTCCTCCTTGCATGGGACGAATACTGCGGTGAAAAGAAAGAAGAACGTCGCCAGAATCGAGGAGACGATGTGCCTCTTTTTGATTGTGAACGTGAATATGTTGTCGTTGAAATACCCGATGATGAGAAATGTTGACAGCACTGCCAACAGCGTGAACAAAACAGCCGAAATCCCGCAGATTGCCTCGCCCTTGCTCAAAAGATACACTTCCCACGCGCTCATTCCGCACCTCCTTCTGGGACGACCTTCTCCGTCCCGAAAACCTTTCTCCCCTTAACTTGCGCACCGTCGTAAATCCAGCATTCCCCATACTGGGAGAGGTTGTCCTCGGACTGGACAAGCCCTCCGAAATCGCCTCTCTTGACATCGCCGAAGTCCTTGCAGGCGCGGATGCGCCACATCCCGTTCGCCTCCTGCTTGTAGAGGACGTACTTCTTGCCGTCCTTCGCAGCAAAGTCGAGCATCTCGTCGTCGAAGTCCATCTGGGGTTCGGGCGCGGGTGGCGGAACGGCGACCGTTTCCCGCGTGGAAGGGGACGAACTCGAATCGCAGAATACCTTGTGAAAACGATTGCCGAGAGTGTCGAAACGAGTGGCTATCCTGTCATGCATTGTCTTGCTGGCGGGATTCTGGCCTCCCTCCTGCATCCGCCCGATTGTGTCGCCCTGTTTGACAGCCATGCCAGCGTAGCCACCGCCGTTTTCGATGCCAGCATGCTTCCAGTCGTCCCACAAGTACGCAAGGTTGTGTTTTCTCTCGCATTCGGCTAGTTCGTTCGCGTCATTGAGGATGCTGGCAACCTCCTTATCCGTTATGGCATTGACTTCCCCGCTCTGATTGCCCTGTTGGTCCACGGGCACCATGTCTTTCGCCAGCTTCATCATTTTCTTCGCTATTCTCTCGTTTTTCATCCCCATTTCCTCCGTTTGTTTCCCCCTGCTTTGCTTCGGTGGTTTGGCAGGAGGCATCGGGATGCATGGACCAATCGGTCTTCCGCAAAAAGACATTTCCTTCCTCCGTACAAGCCTTATCCTCTTTTTTCCTTCTCAGCCGTAAGCTCGTTGTACAGCAGTTGCAGACGGTATCTCCTCCCGTTGGTTTCCTCGACGGCTTGCTGGTACTGCTCTCTTGACTCCCTTTCCTTCTTGTCGATGCGCCTCCTCATCTCGAAGATGAGCCTCTCCTTCCAGAGAAGGAGGTTCTCCTTTTTGGAGTACGCGGTCATCCTGCCTTCGACAAAATCGCCGTAGTCCGTTATCCCCTCGTTGTAATTCGCAACCGCATTCTCGGTGGGGCGTTCGAATTCCGACACGGTGAACTGCTCGTTGTGCAAGTCGATTCTGCACCATGTCTCGGTCTTGTTAAGCTCGCTTCTCATGCTGTTCAGCTTAATCAGCTCTCTTTCCTTGTCGTCAATGCAACTTGCGCTTTTCCGACATTCATCTATTTCGAATTCCTTGTGCCTTACAAGAGCCTCCATCAGCATGCGCTTCGCGTCTTCTTCCTGCCCCTTGGATTCATAGACCACCATGTATGTGCATTCTGGAGGATGGAACATTCCACGACCGACGACACTCTGCACAAGCGTCATCGTCCCATTGGAATCCGTATTTGCCACGGTATCCGTATAATATCCCTTTTCCCCCTCATGCGAATTGAAAAAGGCGTTGGTCTTGAATTCGCCGTTTTCAAATTTCACACATAATAGATTCTGTTTTTCGTTCATGTCAGTCTCCTTCTTCCCAAGCCCTGTCCTCAAGCTCCGCCTCGAAGTCGTCTCCGTCCTCGATGGCGTTCTGGATGGTTCGGAAATCCCATTTGAACGCCTTGATTGCCTTCGACATCGCCTCTTCAAGCGTGTCGGCGTAGCCCTCGCCCTCGAATATCGGGGCACTGCAATACGCCTTGGCGCGGTACTGGTGCAACTCCTCGTTCGGGGGATAGACATCAATCTCCATCTCCTGCGACCCCTCGATGTGGTATCCGCCCTCCTCGTTGTCAGTCCCGTTGAAATACCTGATGACCTTCAAATCCTCTTCCGTGAACCCGTTCATTTCCGCTCCTTCTTCTTCTTGATTCCAAGCACATTCAACGCCTCGTCCGACTCGAACGAGAGTATCAGATTCAAATGCATCGTCCCGAACGCATGCGTCCTCTCCACTATCGCCTCGGCGGAATCGGGGTTGCGTTTCAACGCCACCCCCTTTCTGCCGTTGTCGCACGTCACGAAGAACATGTCGTCGAAACGGCGCATGAATTCGTCAAGCTCGTCCTGCGGGAACCAAGACGAATACTCCTCCTTGTACTTCCTCTCGGCATACCCCCTCGCGGCGCGACCGTATTCGAACAGCTTGCCTTCAGGGATGAACACGCATGGCTTCCCATACAAGTGCTTGCAATAGAACGCCATGCTTATCACCTGGCACCATCCGTATCTCCCGACTTTCTTCATTTCGCCACGGTCTCCATCTTTTTCCTCTCCTTCAACAGCATGAGAGCGTCGTGCAGTTCGCGGACGGTCATGCCGTCTGGGATGTTGCCCGTGACATCCGCCGTCTCGTACTCGTACTCGAAGCCGTATGCCTCAAGGAGCTTGAAGTGCGCATCCTGCCTTGCGCGTTCGAACGAGCCAGTCGTGAAATCGGAACGCCTGCCACGCACAGGCTCCCACGTGAGGGAGTCGTTGCTCCAGCGTTTCAAGTCCTCAATCAGGTTGAGGTACTCCGTGCATGCCTCGATTTGCTCCGAGGTCATCGTGTTCTCGTTCTCCTCTCCACGGGCGCGGACAAGCACGGACTCCACATGCTTGCGCTCGTTCTCTGGAATCGCTCCAGACTCAAGGAGCTTCTTCAGGACGCAGTACATCTCCACGGACGTGGACGCAAGACGGGCGTTAGCCTCGTCAGCATTGTCGTCCCCCGTGTGGAACACGGCGATTTTGCGACCGTCCAATGTCTCAAGCCACCATTCCATGTGCTTGCCGTTGTCCTCGGCGGGGGCTGGCTCATGCTTGACATCGCCAGTTTCGGGCATGAGATGGAGGCTGGTTTCCTTCGCAAGGCTCTTCGTCGCGTAATCCAGCGTCCCGTCGTTGGCTTCCTCAAGCCTCGCCACCCACGGCTCCTTCGTGAACTTTTCCATGATTCGCTCCTTATGATTCGTATATCATGATGAACATCACAACGACGACGAACACCACGATGGTTATCTGTGTCTCAGTCATTTTTCCCAAGCCCTTCAGACATCAGCTTCATGCGTTGCTCGCAGTCGTACTCCCAGTCCTCGTAGCACTCTCCGACGATTCTTCCGTCAAGCTTGGACACTTCCATCAGGCTCAATTCCTTGCCAATCGGGACGTTCGCCACGTCGCGGACGATATTCCCGTCCTTGTCGAAGCTCATGTAAATCCGTGGGACGAATCCATCCGCATCGAAATGATTGCCGATAATCTCCTTTTCCTTTTCGTTCAGCTCGGAGATTCTCTTCTGGCTCTCGGCGATTGCCTTCGTCTCCTCTTCGCGCAACTTTGCAAGCAACGCGACCTTCGCCCTCGGCACGTCCTTCGGGTCGCACACGGCGACAATCCCATATTCGTCGTAACAGAACATGATTCCGTCGCTCTCCTCATGGCGTTTGAACTTGCCCATGTAACGCTTGAGCACGGGAGGGTTGCTTATGAGTTGCGGATACCACTTGCCGTCGCTCCCGTACATCAGGAACGCCTTGCGTTTCGGTTCGTCATTCATTTTTCTTCCCCAGTTTCCGTTCGACCGCAACCCTCTTGGATTTCAGTTTCCTGATTTTCCCACGTTGCTCGGATTCCAGCTTCCTGCGTTCTTCAACGAGCTTGCTGAGATTGTCTTCCTCGACCTCAATCAGGGCATCAAGCAGGACAGCCTTGCCTTCCTCGATTTTGCTCTTCGGGCAAACCACGAACTTGGTAATGAAAGAGCGCGTGTAGCCGTCGCCCTCTTCCTTCTGGTACAGCGTGATTCCGTCGCCGAATTCCTTAAGCTTATCGACGGTCACGGAAGTCGGTCCATAATAACCGTCAACGTTGCGTTCCTCGAACTTGGTCTTGTAACAGTCCATCTTCAAGACAATCAATTCATCCATGCCGTTCATTCCCCAATGCTCCTTATGCCTCAAGATTCTGCTTTATTTCCTCGTAGTCCCTGATTGCCTTGTCGTTGAGGGAGGTTCTGGCTTCCGCGCCTTTCCTCGCCCTCTCCGTGCTCGCCTTGCATTCGGCAATCATATGGTCGAGCAACCCCTTCTTGCACTCAATCAGCCTGTCCTCGATGCAGTCGCCGACGAACGAGCCGTCGTCCTCTTTCCTGATGATGATGGTAGCCCTTTCGCAGACTCGGTTGAAGACCGCCTTCTCCACAAGGAAGCCGAAGTCGCCGAACTTGACGTGGCACCAGACTTCCTTCTTCTTTTTGGACGACTCCTTATCGACAAGCCGTCTCCAGTCCTCTATCTCGCCGACGTACAGCTTCTCATTTCTGAGAGACTCCTCAAGATTCGCAAGATTCCTCTTGTGGAGTTCGAGGTAGCACGACGCGATTTCACGCTTCGCAACCTGTATGTCGGATGCGTAGCATACCGCGAACACCCTCATGCTCTCGTCGGGGGCGATTTCGGACAACCGAATCTCCATGCCTAGGGGCAATGCCTTGTAGAGCGAGGAACGCACGAGTTCCTGACAGTCCATCGGGTATATCTTCCATTCTGTGATGCCAGCCATCATGACCGTCACCCTGTCGTGTTTACCGAACCTTATTTCCTCTGTCTTTTCCATGAAGCACTCCTTTGGTCTTCTTTTAAATCATCGCCTTGTATTTTTCCGCTCGCTTCGCCTTGTTCTTGGATTCCTTCTCAAGCTCCCTAACAAAGATTCGCATCAGTTTCTTCTTGCATTCGTCAAGACGCTCGCCGATGCACTCCCCGTGGAATTCGCTCTCGGTGTGGAATTTGTCCTTGATGACGCAGGTCTTCAGCGTGTCCTTCTCGTCGGTCTTCAACAGCACCCTGAACTGGTCAATCGACATGCCTTCTTTCTCGAAGGATTTTTCCGTGAACCAGATTGAGTACCACGTGAACCACTTGTACCCCGCTTTCGGGTTCTTGAGCGTCAGCTTCTTCTTGGACGGCTTGCCGAGTGCTTCCAGCTCAGCCTCATGCCGTTTGACATCATCCATTAGCGTTTTGTATCGGTTTTCCCGAATGGCAAGCTCCCACTTCTCCTTTTCGAGCTTGTGGCGAATCATGATTCCCAACGCCTTATCGATGTCGCGCACACGGCACTTCATCTCCTCGTAAAAACCGCCGACCATGATGGCTTCGATTCCGTCTTCAAAATGGGTTCTTTCGCCATTTTTTCTTTCCCAGTCCGACTTCGAGAATGGAAGCACCTTGTATGTTTTCGTGACAACAACAAGCTCGTCGTCGTTCGGCGTGACTTCGGTCTCATTGGCAGATTTCACCGTCTTTCCCATTTTTTGACTCTCCTTCGATTAATTTATTTCTTCCAGCATATCCCTGAAACGGTCGGCGAGGACATCCCCGACATCGACCTTCTTCGCGTATTCGTCTTTCTGCTGTTTAATCAGCGAGATTCGCTTGTCGAGCACCATGCGCTTGCAGGCTTCCAAATCCTCTTTCCAGCATTCGCCGACGACTTCGGATTTTATTACCTTGATTGTAAACGCCTTGTTGACGAAATGCTCCTTTCGGCTCAGCGTCTCCTCGACCCTGGTATCCTTCTCGTATCCGTCCGCTCGGTAAATCTCCTTCTCGTCGATTTGCCACCCCTTCGCGTCGTCATACCTGACAGTGCAGAACACGGCGAATTTCGACTCGTCCATGTCGGGCATGGAGTTGTACTTCTCCTCCCATCTTTGTTGCTCTTCCCTCAGCGAATCCATTTTTTCCTTCAATTCACCGATTTGCTGTCCAATATAGTAGGAGGCATAGCCTTTGGCAAAGAGCTTCTTGCCTTCCTCGACATACTTCCGTGGGCAGACAACATAGATGTCATCACCATAATCTTCGTCGTAGTAGTTGACGAAGAAACGGGCGTTGTCCGTCTTGAGCCTGTAGCCGTAGAGAGAACGACGTTTACACGGATTTATCCTGAAGTTGATTTCCTCGTCAACTTTAATGCATCCATTGAACCAGATTTCCACAAGGTCTAGTTCCTTCACCTCTTCTTCGGTGATTGTGTCTTTCAGCATTGTCATTCCCCTTTGATTTCAATTCGGTTCATGATTCCTTTGCAACGGTTCATGAGATGGTTGTTTTCGTTCACATCCCTTTCGTAGTATTCCTTCAGTTTCTCGTTTCTCTTTTCAAGCCACTTGATTCTCCTGTCGAGGATGATGCGCTTGCATACGTCGAGGTCTTCCTCCCAGCATTCACCGTGGTACTGCCCGACGAGGTTACGGTCCTCATCGACTTTGAATGCGTTGCTGACATGGTGGGTTTTCCCAGTCGTCATTTCCATGACGATGCTTGTCGCGTCGTACTTGTCGCGGGGCTTCATCGTCTTTTCAATCTTCCAGCTTCCATGCTCGACAAACACGACGTTGCACATCATGCCGTTGCCGATGCCTTCGTCGCACCCGACCGAGGCGAACGCATTTCTCATTCGCTCGATGTCTTTTTCCCTGTTCTCGATGTCTTCCTTCTTCCACTTGATTTCATTGTTGCCTCTTTCCATGAGGTAGCGGAGCAGGAGCTTCTTGGCTTCGGAGACATGCTCCTTCTTGCATAGGGCGTATGACTCTTCCTCGGTCGTGTCGTACTCCCTGTCGTCGTCGAAGTAGTAGTACACGACCGCGTTGACGGACTCAGCCACCTTGTCGCCATAGGGCTTGTTCTCCCCTCCGTACTGGCTCCGCTCAGACCACGCCGTGATTTCGAATTCGCCGTGCTCGTATTTGATTTTCAGCATTTCATCGCTTTTCTCTTCGTCCATGAAACCGCTCCTTTCAGGATTTCGCAAACAAAAAAGGCACTCCTGCGCCTTTCCAATAATATACCGCGTTTTCTGGAAATTGCAAGTAGTGCCTTGTGATTTTTTTCTTTTTTCTTCGGTTACGGATTTACCGCTTGACAATCATCCCGCTGAGGTCGTCGATGTCGTAATCGACTTTTCTCAATCCGAAATCCTGACCGTTGAAATCAATCCTGCATGTGTACTTTTTCTTTTCGCTCATTTGAAAATTTCCTTGTCCTTGTGGAATTTTGCGATTGCATCCTCGATTTTCGAGTAGTTCATCTTTTCTTCGTCTATGCGGATGAGCGCATTCATCCTCTCATTGTTCAAGAAGTTCAATGCCAGTTGAAACAAATTCCGCTTGCACACTTCGACATTGTTGCCCTCTTTCCAGCAACTCCCGTAGAAAAAATGACCATCGACAAGGCTCTGGGACAGTTCACTGTCCCTGTACTTGTCCCTGTCGCTCGCGGGGATTTCCTTCTCCGACACGTCGAAGCCCTTTTCCCAACTCCATGAAATGAAGAAGCGTGTGAGCTTCTTCTCGTCCGCGTCCTGCGTCTTGCCTTGAATCGTTTTCAGGAGGCTCTGCATCAAGCCAAGCCTGCGCTCCCTGTCCTCGATTTCGTTTTTCTGCACATCAGACAGGTGCTTGAGCAACAGCTCCTTTCCTTCGTCGGCATGACCAGCGTCGCAAATGACATAGGTCTCCTCCGCCTGTATTGTCATCGAGTCGGAACTGCGGAGCGACCAGTGGTACGCCTTCGCGTGTTCAGACTGGGCTACCACATCCCCTTTCCTTTGGTTCACGAACCCTTCCGCGTCCCTGTCCTGCCAGATGTTCGTTTTCAAAGCCCCGTTCTCGTACACGATGCGGAGCTTGCTCAATGGCGTGTCCATGCCGTTTCTCCTTTAAAACAGAATATGAGGTTGCTTTTTCTGGACTTCCTGCGTCTTCGGCTTGTCCTTCGGGTCATCCCTGTCCATGAAATAGAACATGGTCGAAAGCACGACAATCACGGCTAAGACAATCACGAGAAAGGCTTTAAGAAACGCCTTGAACATCTCCCATTCGCGCCGTTCTCGGTCGGCTCTCCCTTCCGCGCACTCCTCCGTGTAGAACGACATGCCTTTTATATACGACTTGTCGAACCACGACGCGCAGTATTCCTTTCTCAGGTTGCACCAGTATTTCAGCTCGCCATCGACCAGCTTGTGATTGCCATCGTCGATGTAAACGCATTCCATGCATTCATGTTCGGGATGGACGAAATGCTCATGCTCGTCGTCATCGTCATGACGGTGGTGGTGCCCGCCACCGTTCATGCTCTCCCTTATCCTCTGCGCCGCCATGTGGGACGCGACATACGCGCCCACGGGAGCCACGATTATCGGAAGCATCATGCGTCAGTCTCCTTTCTTTTCATTCTCTTCTTTTTTGATTTCGCTGATTTCAGAGTCGATGATTTCAGAGTCGATACTGCTTTCGACATCGAATTTTATCATCAAGAGGAGAAGTAGCGTGAAAACAATGCCGAGAATAATGGCGACCGCTTTCGGATACAGGACGAGAAAGGTGAACCCGATTATGAAGAAGAAGAGCACTTCGAATATCTGCCAGAATGTCCAGAACCACAATGCGACTTCCCTTTTCAGACCGCCTTCCTTGCAACTTTCAAGAACCTTTTTCTTTACAATCCACATGTCAATTCTCCTTTGCCTCCGATGCCTTTTTGAATTCTTCCAACGATTCCAGCTTGGATTCGAGCAAAGCGATTTCCTTGCGTTTCTTTCCAATCTTGTCTTCAATGCTCCCCATCAGCTTCTCAAGCAGGATTGGCTTCGCCTTTTCAACATCGTTGTACCTGCATGTCGCCTTCACCCATTCATCGGACTCGTTGAATTTGCATTCGAAATCCCCTATGAAAACAGGTATGGCGCATGCGTTTGATTCATTGACCGTGAACTTCCCGCCGATTCCGAACGAGTCGAACCCGCAGGTGACTTGGACGAAATGATTGCCAGAAGGACGCAATTCGTTCTGCATCAGTTCGGTCAGCTTGTCGAGCATACTGCACGGGAGTCCAACGCGGAATTCCTCTTTCCGAGCCACGTCGAACAGGACTTTCCTGCCGACCGCCTCATCTTCGCAGACGGCGTGGTACCACCTGTCCTTGTTGATACGATTCTCGCACCAGACTTCAACCCCGTCCGTTGCGGTGACAAGCTTCCAGTCGTCTGCGCGTCCCCAGTATTTTTCAGTCTCGGTCTTGTACTCGCACGTTTTCAATGTAATCATCGTTTTTTCCATATCAGCCCTTCCGTCATGGTTTATTCGTCATTGCCGAAGTCGTTGCCGTACCCGTTTTCCTCAAGGTCTTCAAGGTCCACGTTCTCGTCGAATATCCGACGCATGGTTTCAAGGACTCGCATCAGCCTGTCCATTGTCTCCAGCTTGCCCATCATCTTGTGCCCCCTTTGATTTCAGCAATACACGCCATTTGGCATGCCATTCTGGGACGAATCCTTTTTGAACACATTCAGACGTTTCAGCATCCCGCCCATGTTGACCGACATGCACACGCCCTGAATGACAGGCATAGGCATTGTGCCGTAGCTCTCGTTTTGAGCCTTCCTGCATTTTTCATGCAGGTCGCATCTATCGCAGTTCTCGATTAAATTCGCGTAGCTACCGTCGTTTTCGATGTCGGACGGAACCACATCGTACTTCTCGCCGTCGATGACGATGCTGTTGATTGTAACTGGTTTGCTCATTGTTTTCTCCTTTGGGACAAAAAATCCGCGATGTACTTTCCCTTAATATACATCGCGGATTTGAAATTGCAAGCGGAGATGGAGAAAAAATCACGGATTTATCTGGATTCCTGTTTTTTTGAAACAACTGTCGATTCCCAACAGACTAATGCACATGTAGCGCAACACATTGTCGTCGATTCCCCCATGATAACAATATTCATAAAGGTCGCAAAAGGAGCAGATTCCTTTAAAGCTTGACATTTCTTTCTTTACATACCTGTCCCCTCTGAAAGTTATGTACTTAAGTTCCCATGATTTCATTTTCATTCCTTTTTGAGATATTGGTTTATCCTGAACAACGAATTGCATAGGGAATTGAGAAAGTTGCCTTCTATGGGTTCTAGGCAGTATTCCTTCAAATCGCATTTGTCGCACACCTTGCTGAAGCCCTTCGACTTCCTCAGCTTGTATCTCACGCCACCAAGCGTTACCATCTCAATCTTTTCTTTTTTCATCTTCAACCTTCTTGAAGCTCATGCATGCCTCGTAATTGATGTTGGCGCAGATTTCCACAAGCATGTTCCCGTCGTAGCCGAACGCCTCCTCGTCGCCCTTGACGCAGTACCCGTACAGGTCGCAACACTCGCAGACATACCCCTGTTCACGCCTGACCAGCCTGTACGTGTTCCCGCCAAGGGTTATTGCCCTGAGATTAAAACGGTTTATCCTGTCCATCTTTCTTTCCGTGTGCCTTCCAAATCATGTTGTGTTCGATTATGCTGTCGCAAATGTACATCATCCTTTCGTGCCTCTCGCATTGCTTCAAAAGCCCGCACGCCTTGCAGATATTGGGTTCATCAGCGTGCACGGGCGCATACTCCACGCCGTCGAAAACAATCCTCGTAAACCTTTTCATCCATCTGCCCTCTTGAAGTAAGTGCTTGCATCCGTTATCTTCCCGCAGAGAATCACCAGCCTATTGTTCAGACCGCCGTCATCCGCCCAACAGTACTCGAACAAGTCGCAGATATGGCACAAGTGGTAGTCACTTGGCTTTCCTCTCTTCGCCACGTACTTCTTGCCTTCCAGGCAATACACCATAACATTTTTCTTCATCATTGCCTTCTTTCTTGAAACAGTATCTCGTGCCGACCAGATTGGTGCAGATGGGTATCAGCTTGTTGTCTCTTTCCCCGTTTGGTCCGCAACGATAAATCAAGTCGCATCCGTTGCATGGAAAATAACCGTCGTATGGCTTCGGGACATACGTCGTGCCGTTCAGAATGATTTTAACAAGCGTGCTCATTTGTTTTTCACTTTCCTGAAGAGTATGTGCTCCCCGAAGTCCCCGCATATCCTTCGGAGCTTCTCGTCGTAATGGTGCCTTATGCAGTATTCATACAGGTCGCAACGCTCGCAGACATTGTACATTGCGTGATTGAGCAACGTGTACGCCTCGTACTCCGCGCCGTCGAAGACAATCCTGCTTATCTCCTTCGTGTCCATCCCTATCCCTCCTGCTCGAAATACATCCCTTTCCCGACAATCGAAATGCATATGTTTCTCAGATTCTTCCAGTCGTCCTCCCTTGCCCTGATGACACCAATGCAATACTTGAACAAATCGCAATGGGTGCATGGAAAGCCCTGATGCTCCCCCATAGTCTTTGGGACGTATGTCTTGCCGTCGAAGCGTATTTCCCTGAGAATCCCTTTCATTCTTCCGTTTCCCTTACAAAGTACATCCTTGTCGGCGTTGAACACGTGCAGAAGTATGTCAGTTTGTTTCCGTCGTCGCCATGATAGCAGTAGTCATGCAAGTCGCAGTAACCGCAATGAGCCTTGTCCTCATCTCCGAGCAACGCCTTGTATCTCACATCGTTCAGAACCCAAGTCTTGATTTCCTTGTCAAACTCCTCGTCATACTCTTCGTCATACTCTTCGTCAAACTCCTCGTCATATTCCTCGTCCATGTCCTCTTTCATTTTCCGTCGCCTCTTTTGAAATAAACATCATGGCGGATGGTATTCGCGCAAATCCTTGGAAGAAAGTCCTTGGAAGGGGAGCAATACCTGAACAGGTCGCAATCATAGCATGCGTATCCGCATCCCTTCCTTTTCGGCATGTATCTCACTCCGTCGAAGACCACGCACTTGATTTCATTCACGTTGAATTTCAATGGCATTTCCGCATCTCCTTGAAACGGGAAAGATTCGGGCATATATGAAAGCAAATCTTCCTTATCCGATTTCTTTCATTCGAAAAAAGGCATTGTTCGTTCAGGTCGCATTTCATGCAACACTGCTCGCCTGTTTTCGAAGGGATTATCTCATATACCGTCCCGCCTAGAACAATCCGATTCATTTTCATTTCCTGCCCGCTTTCTTGAAATATACGAAGTTTGAAAACGCATTTGTGCAAATGCGCTTCATCCTGTTTCCGCCCGTTTCCGAAATGCAGTACTCGAACAAGTCGCATTTCGAACATGGAACCGCCATCCCTTCGTATTTGGACGGGACTGGGTAGTACATTGTCCAATCCAAGGAAATGCCGATTATTTTATCGTTCTTGTTCATTTCCCTTCAGCTCTCTTGAAGTATATGTCCGCGCCGATTGTCAGTGCACAGATATACTGCATGTGGTCTTTCGCTGGATGGCAGTATTTGCTGAGGTCGCAGACATCGCATGCATCGACCGAATCGTAGAGCACCTTGTATCTCTCGCCGTTCAGCAGTATCGCCTTGAATCTTCTCATCTCTTTTATCTTTTCTCCGCCTTCTTGAAATAAACTGTTTCCCCGAACTTCGTGCATATCTCCCTTATTTTATTGCCTTTCTCATTCTCGAAATAATGAAGGGAAAAGCATATTTTGTTCAAATCGCAATTGAGGCACACCCCAAGACCGTCCTTGTTAAATATAGCATCGTATTTTGTGTTGTCAAGGACGACCGACTTGATTATCCCTTCCATTTTCAATCCTTCTAAAATAAAAGCCAGAACCGAACGTACAGCAGATTTTCAGCAAATTGTTTTCAAGCCTCCCATTTTCGCATACGGTCGTGCATGGTTTTCTCAGGTGGCAAATCCAGCATGCCGCCTTTCCCGTCTTTGTCGCCTTGTATCTGGCTCCTTCGAAAACGACAATCCTTTCCTTTCTGCATGTCAGCTTTCTTGTCCGCCTTCTTGTCCGTGTCAGCTTTTTTCTTGTCCGTCTCATCTTTTTTCATCCTTCTTGAAACGGATGCCTTGCCCGAAACCGCCACATATCACAAACATCTTATGACCTCTTGCCATGCGGTTGTTCGGATGGCAGTAATTGTACAGGTCGCAACTGAAACATGTGCTCTGGTTCTCGTCGCTCGCAATGTATTTCACGCCTTCCAGCAGTATCGACTTGAGTTTCATCCCCTTCATTTCCCTTCCGCGTCTTTCTTCACAAAGTACATGCTTTCGCCAAATGTCCGACAACAGAAATCCCCAAGGATGTTGCCGTCTTTATTGCAATAGTCGTTCAAGTCGCATTTCATGCACACCCTTGAGGAAGTGTACGACCTTTTCGGTTCGTACTCCATCCTGTTGAGTGTTATCAGTTTAAGCTTTTTCTTCATTTCAGGCGTCCTTTTTCTTCAAGTATCCGCTCGACCCCATCATCTGCACGCACATTATGCGAACCATTCCTCTCGTTGAAAGGCACTTCTTATGAAAATCGCAGAAAACGCATCCCGCGATTTCTGGATTCCCCGATTCAACTCCTTCGTATTCCGCCCCTTCAAATACGACCTTGACTAATTTCATCGTTTTCATCATTATTGCCCCAAGGCTTTTTTGAAACAAGCCCCCATTCCAAGCGTCTCCGCGCAGAATGGGCGAAGCCCACCATCGGTTTTCGTGTTTTCCCAACAATATTCCTTCAAGTCGCACTTGTCGCATGAACACCCCACCATGACCCTGCACGGTATGTACCTCACGCCGTCAAGGACGATGCACTCCATCTCGACTTCCTTATGGTTGAATATCATTATCATGGTTCACCCTTTTGAAAAAACGAAATTGCCAGTTGTCGCATATCATGCTCAGATTCCCGCCTTTCTCAGAATGGCATTTTTCCTGAAGGTCGCAATACGTGCATGTCAGACCGCTGTCGCTTTCCTTCATCTCGTACTCCTCGCCGTCAAAGACAACTGAAACAAGCCTCAAGTTCTCCCAGTTCATTCGACCTTCCTCTCAAAATGAAAATGGGGTTTGTTCGCCCTGACGCACAAGCCATGTATCAGCTCCATCCTTCCCACGAAGCACACTTGGTAAAAATCGCAATTCCCGCACACAACCATTTCGTCTGGCGATTCCACCGCCACGTATGTTTCACCCTCGAAACGGATTTTTGTAACCGTCCTCGTTTTCATACTCTGTACTTCTTCAACCTCTTGAGGCAATATTCAAGTCCAATCAATTTAGAGCATAAAGTGCAGAAATTCCCGTTTCCATTGTCGTTTTCATCGCAGATTTTTCCTGCGTCGCAATGAAAACACGCACTGTCTGTCACAAAGTGTGGCTTGTACTTTACGCCATTGAAGACAATGTATTTCACTCGCATGATTCATTTCCGCATCCATCAATTCCTATTGCTTCATGTGCCTTTTCTCTTGAAGAACTTATTGAATCCAAGAAGGAAGACGCACATACTGCCATTAAAGCAAGAATTGCATTCCTCGTTGTAAACGAATTTTCTCAAGTCGCAACAACCGCAGGTCTTTCCGTTTGCTTCACAAGGCTCGTACTCCACTCCCATGAGGACGACCTTCTTCAGCTTTCCTTCCGTCCTCCAAGACCATTCCTTTTTTCGCGGGTCGTTCATCTTCAAATGTCTTCCTTCTTCTTGAAAAAACAATCCGCTTCCAGCAGATTGAGGCACAGGCTGTTGAGATTGCTTTCAATATCGTATGTCACGCAGTCGCAACTCTCGCACAAATCGCATTTGGAGCAACAAGGAACGCCAGCACTGTAGTTCCTGCAAGGTTTGTACATCACGCCGTTGATGGAAACCATTTTCAAATTGCGTCTGATGTCTTCTAAAAACTTTTCTCTCAAGGATTCCATAGGTGCCATTTTGCCTTCTTCACAGTTCATTCCAGTTTTCCAGACTTTTCATCTTCAAACCCGCCGTCCGAGACTTTCTTGAAGCAATATCCTATTCCAATGAAATAGGAGCACATGCGGTTGAGTCCTCCCCTTTCTTTGCCGTAGTGCTCGTCGCAAATCTTCCTTACGTCGCAGAAATTGCAAGCTCCGCTTCCTCCTCTTACGTAACGAGGCGCATATTTGATTCCGTCAAGGACAATGTACCGCAATCTGCATTTCCAAAAGTATTTTTTGAATTTCATGCTTTTATGCCTTGCCGTCGTCTTTCTTCTTGAAATACCTGCTGTTGCCAATCATGCATTTGCAGAGCCTACCCATGTGAATGGCGCATCTGTTCCACAAGTCGCAACGACCGCATGTCTCTCCGTTTATCGAATCGCATGCCTCGTATGCCGTTCCTTCAAACGACATCTTCTCCAATTTCATTTCCTCAAACCGCATCTTTCGAATCCCTCGCAAAGTAACGCTTGTCTCCGATAAGATATACGCATACATGCGCAAAGCAATTCCCTTCGTTGAGCAAGCTCATGCACTGGTCGTGAAGCACGCATTGAAAACACACGGATTTGTCTTTCCGTTTGCCCTTCTCCACCTTGTACTTCTCCCCTTCAAAGAGGACAACCAGATGTTTCTTCATTGGTTCATCTCCTTGAAATATATGTCGTGCTTGGTCAAGTTACGGCAGATGTGCCTCATGAGGGTGTTGTATCTCAGTTCATTGTTCTCGTCAATCCTGTATGCGCAGTAGCGAGACAGGTCGCATTTGAAGCAGGGTGCCCCAGACATGTCCTGCTTCGGGACATACGTCTTCCCGTCAATCGTCACCTTGCTTATGGGTTTCTTCCTTCTCATCCCGCATTCCTTTTTTCAATGCCAGACACGTCCCAAGACCGATGATGTTATAGCACAGCGTGCCCATGAAGCTTTTGCTCTCCCTCTCGTTGTTTATGCTGGCGCAATTGTGTTTCATGGCGCATTCACGGCATGACGGAGGTGGCATCGGACAAACCTTGTATTCCACGCCGTCAAACGTGATTCTTTTTACGCATTTTTCGGACATCGGGTTCTTCCATTCCATCTGGCTTCTCCACTTTCTTAAAGAACTTGTTGCTTCCTCCCAAGTGACCGCAAAGGTAAGGTATCCTGTTTTTAGGGAGACTGCATTCCTCCAATTCACAGTAGTAGCACGCGCTCTTCACGCCATTGTTCACGCAAGGCTCGTACTCCACGCCATTGAAAACAACCCTGTTTACGTCAAATACTATCATTTGGCTTCCCTTCTTTTGAAATGGAAATTATCCCCTAGGATTCTGATGCAGAGCATCATCATGTTTTCATCGGGGCTGTTGTTGTTTATCTCATTGCATATCATCGCCAAATCGCATTCGACGCACGAGTAGTTCGGGTCTTTGTTCTCCTTCTGCTCGTACTCCACGCCGTCCAAGACGATTCTTCTTTTGCATTCCTTTTCCTTCATTGGATTCTTCACCTCTTTTCAAAATGCGAATGCCCGCCGATGAGGTGGTCGCACAGGTCGCCGAGGGTGGTTTTCGATTCAGGCACTATCCAGTCGCAGGGACCTCCGTTCCTGCAACAGAGGTCGCAGAAATCGCACGCCCCCTTGTCGGGGTATTCTTCCTCGTCGTTCCTGCAAGGCTCGTACTCAATTCCATTGAGCACCAGTTTCGTCAGTCTCATGTCGTCAATGCCCATTCGGATTGCCCTCTTCCATTTTGGAAAAGCAATAATAGTCTTCGATAAGACTGGAACACAGCCCCTTGATGTGATTGCCCTCCCCTGAGAAAGCGCATTTCATTCTGAGGTCGCACATGGTGCAATCGTAGTCCCAGTCTCTCTTCAGCGCGTACCTAATCCCTTCGTACACAATCTCCTTCACTTTTTTCTTTTTCCCAGCCATGATTAAGATTTTTCCACTTTTACAAAGCAAGTGTAGGTAACGGATTTGTCCAAGCATGAATGGATGCAGAGATTCACAAGCAGACCGTCATTCATGTCGTCCATCTCAATGCATTCATCACGGAGGTCGCAAACAGAGCATGACAAATCCGTTCCTTCCAGTGTCTTGACCGCATACCTTGTCCCGTTCAGCATGATTGCCTTTAACTTGCGTTTCCTTTTATTTTCCTTCATTGTTTCCAGATTTCTTGAAGTAGTAATTAGGGTCTATCATGTTGTCGCACAAATAACAGAGCATGTTTTCATCATCGCAAAATTCATTCAGGTCGCATTCCTCGCATGTGTCAAGGATTTCATCGCCTGTCACCTGCGGTTCGTATCTCGTCCCGTTCAGGACAATCGTCGTGAAGCGCAACCCCTCCTGATATTTCCTGCTTTTCATCTCCGTTTATCCATCTTCTTAAAATAGTAGTATTTTCCAGCAATACTGGCGCAGAGGGACACGATGCGGTTCGTATAATTCCCGTCCGAATCCTTTTTCCCGCAGGCATCCATCAAGTCGCATTCGTTACACGCAGTCTTCTCGCCTGTCATGTCATGCAATTTGCATTCGTATTCAGCCCCGTCGAAAACAAGCCTGCATCCTTCCCCGTTCATTTCCCGTTCCCCATCCTGACAAAGTAATGGTTGGTTCCGATATAATCCGCGCATAAAAAGAAGAGCTTGTTGTCGTCGCGCCTGTCACCGCAGTAATCCTTAAGTTCGCAAAGCCCGCATTCGTCGTCATTCATGCTACAGCTCTTCACCTTGTATTTCACATCGTTCAACAATATGAACTGCATTGGCTTCTTCTTTTTCATCCAGACCGCCCCTCTTCTTGAAAAGCATCCTTGTGTAGCCCTATCGGATTGACCTTAATCCCGTTTCTTCCTGTCTTCATTTTTGTCAGCCCTCCTCATGCATCTTCCCACGCCAGTCAGATTGACGCAAATATGAAACAGGTGCCCTCTTCTTCTGCACATGTCGTACATGTCGCAATTCCCACACGGGTCGTTCGACATGGAAACAAAGAATTTCAAGCCGTCAAGAACAACCACCCGTCTTTTGTTTTCTTTTGAAGAATTCATAATGCGTTATCAGTTTTGTGCACAGAGTCCCCATCGTATTGCTTTTTGTACAGAACTCGAACAAGTCGCACTTGTTGCAGACGCAGACAATATCCTTCGGTGATATTTTGCCGACCATGAATTCCCGACCTCCCGCTATAACAACATGCAACTTCTTCCCTTTCATTGTGATTTCTTCACGTCATCGGCTTTTACCCAGTATTCCTGCAATCTCGTGATGTTGTCACAGATTTTTCCGAGATTGTGGTTCTCCGCATTGCTCGCGCATTCTTCTTTAAGGTCGCATAATGCGCATACAAGTCCGTAAGGCGCACTGTTTTTCATGTACCTGTTTCCGTTCAGGACGATGGAATGGAACCTTTTCGTCGTCTGGATGCTCATGATTTCTCCATCTTCTTCTTGAAGAAATGATGCCTGCTCATTATTCCCATGCATATCGTGCGCAACTTCCTGCTCCTCTTGTCCTTGCAGGACGCGAGCAGGTCGCACCCGCTTCTTTCGCACCCGCAGGAAAGGAAATCGTCGGTCCAGTGCATTTCAAACATCTGGCCTCCGAACTCAATCATTCGCCTTTTCTTTTCCATTCTTGTCCTTTCCGCATTTCCTGAAATTTTCACGCCTGCCTGTCGTCTTTATGCAGATTCTTCGAAGATGAGAATACTTGCGACAGAAAGCAATCATGTCGCATCCCCTGAAGCACCCCGTGTTGTCCTCTTTCCCGACAACCTCGTACTTGTTCCCGTCAAGCTCGAATATGTGTTTTCTCTTTCCGACGTTCATTTTGCCTCCGTCTGGCTCCACCAGTAGTCAGGGCTAACAGATTTATCGGCATCAAGGAAACTCAAGCACAGCGTACCGAATTTGTATTCATTGTTATTGCAACCCTTGTATAAATCGCAACAAAGACACGAGAAGGTCGTGTCGGATTTGTTCGGGAACTTCCTTCTGTACTCTTTCCCGTCGTATCTGATTACACGCTCCTTCATCGCTTCCCTCTCTTGCTCTTGACTTCCACAAGGCAGTCGTCCAAGCTGGTTATGCTCTGGCATATCTGCGAGAGAAATGGGTTGTCGCCACTTGTGATGCACGGCTCGTACAGTGCGCATTGCTTGCAGATTCCTTTCCATTTCCCGTTCCCGTTCCTCCGTAGCGGAACGTACACCTTCCCATTGAAGGCAAGGACGTGCTTTCTTTTATTGTCTTTTCTTTTCATTACTCTTCAACCCTCTTGAGACATTCGCCGACCCAGACGAAGTTTCTGCCACACAGTTGCCAGAGCGTCTCGTTGTTTTGGAGGCATTCGCCCTTGAGGTCGCACTGCTTGCATCCCCACCTGAACGCCACCTTGACGACCATGAACAGCCTTCCGCCAAACTCGACCACCCGCTTCTTCCTGTCGCCAGTCTCCTTCCTTCCGCCACTGTCCATCGTCATCCCTTTTCGGCTTTCATGAAGTACCCGTCTCCCCCGCAAAGCACGTAGCATAGTCGTGCCATCATCGCATTGCCATTTGTTTCCCCGCATAATCGGCACATCGCGCAATACTCCGTGCATAGGTCATGTGGTCTTCCGTCTTTGGACTTCATCTGCACCCAGAATTCATTCCCGTTGAACACGACAACACGTTTCATGATTCTATTCTCATCTCTCAACAAGGCATTTGTTGCTTCTGCGGTCAAGCTTTTCGCACAGATGCTCGACATGCCGATGCCTGTCGCAGAAGTCGGACAGGTCACAGTAGTCGCATGAATAGTCGTCATGCACCGTCGTGTACTCGAACCTGCGCCCGTCCACTTCCACCACGTGAATCACATCCTTCCTTTTCTTCATGTCCTTCGTCATCGTCATTTCTTCCCGACCTCCATGAAACAGCAGTGGCATTCGCTGTCGGACATCCTCTTGCAAATGCTTTTCAGGTTGCTCCCCTTCTCGTCGCACAACTTCCCAAGACCGCAACCCCAGCATACGAAGACCGACGACGACTTGCAGACATCGTATTCCAGACCGCCTATCTCAACCCTGTGCCTTACCCTTTTTACTTCCGTGCCCTTCAGCGTCATCTTTCTTCTCCAGCCTTTCGAGGTACTCGTCGCTCCTCAACACGCCCTTGCAACAGATGCTCTTCCCTGTCAACTTGTCAGTATCATAGCAGATTTTCCTCGCATGGCATTTGAAACACGGCGAGCCAATCCTTCCGTACCTTGCACGGCGCACCCTGAATTCCCGACCGTCAATCCTGACGACGTGTATCCGTTCCCCGCTCATTCCGACTTCTTCTCCTTCTTGAAGCCCATGCCCTCATCGTCCGCCAGACGGTGCCTCTGCTCCCGACCGCCCGTTCCGTGCGTCGCCTTTTCCGTCCTCGACCATTTGCGCCGTCTCGTAGAGGAATTCATTGTTCCTGCTCACATTGCAACACAGGGCTTCCATGTGCGGATTCTCGTCGCAGAATTCCCTGATGTCGCAACGGTCGCATGTCAGCATCAGCTTACCATTCTTCGCCACGCCGTACTCGAATCTGCGCCCGCACACTTCAATCACATGCGTCTTGCCCATCAAGGCTCCCTTTTCCGCTTTTTTTGAAGTTCATGCCCTCGCCGTTGGCACCGCACACCTGCTCCATCCACGCGGGGCAGTTGTCGCACACCCACGACAGGTCGCACCCGCCACACGGCTTGATGCCCTTCTCCACCTTGTTGAAGAGGTACACTTCGCCGTCAACCACGATTCCATCCAGATTCCCGTTCCTTTCCTTGCTCATCCATCAGCCTCCGCCTGTCCGTCTTTCTTCCAACTCGTTCGGGGTATGGAACCAGCATCCATACCATATATAATATATGCCGTGAAACGGATTTTGCAAATCCAGCCATCCGAAAAATCATGGTAGTACAATCGCCCTGCTCTTCCTGTCGCGCCATCCGCAAGGCTCCACCGAGTAGTCCCCGCGACCGCCCGTGAGCCGTGGCAACACCTGCCCGATGTCCCACAAGTCGTCGCTTTCGATGACGAACGACATCCTGACGCTCTCCCCTTGCCCCGACACCTGCATCCCGTCCGCGCCACGGGAGGACACCCATCCCGACACCGCGCCAAGGCATTGCTTCGGGAACCACAGGTCCGCCTTCACGACTGGTGCCAAGGCGACGACACCGACCTCCGCCATCGCCTTGTCCACGCATTCGGCACCCGCCATGTACAATATCCCGTCTGGTGGCACGTCGCCAGACCATGAAGCCGAGACGACCTCCGCCGACACCCGAACCATCGAATCCCCGTTGCATCCAGTCGCCATCCCGTCCAGAATCCCGCGTCTCAGGCTGTCCGCGAGCCTCCTGTCCGCGATGCACGGCACCGCCACCTCGCACGAGTCCCCGTCGTCCAGAACCTTGAACACGCATTCGATTTCGGCGCGAGCCGACTTCCCGCCGACCGACCGCTCGCACACCGTCCTCATACGCGCATCTCTCGCGGGACGGCACTTGAACACCGACATCCCGACGCTCCGATTGTTCGGCACCCCGTACTCGTCCTCGACGCATTTCAGCGCGACATCAAGTTGCAACATCCCAAGACCAGACAGCACCAGCTCCCCGTACTCGTCCACACGGCACTCCAGAGTCGCGTCCTCGGAGCACAGCGATGCCACCGCCTCCTCAAGCCTCTTCCTGTCGGACGACCTGACTGGCTCCACCACGCACTTCACGAGCGGTTTCCGCAAGTCCGCGCTCTCGTACTCCGCGTCGCACCCGCGCCTGAGCGTCTCGCCAGCGGACACGTCCTTCAGCCCGCACAGCCCAACGATGTCGCCAGCCGAGGCAACCGCCACGTCGGTCTGCCTCCTGCCCTGCACGTCCACCATCTTCTGAATCCGCACCTTCCGCCCACGGAAGCCCTCGACCGTGTCGCCGACCCTCACGCTCCCCGTGAACACGCGCATCAGCCGAAGCCCGTGCGACACCTTGAAAACCTGCCCAGTGAAGCACCCGTCGCCCACCGAGCCAGACGCGAGCCTCCTCGGACGGGACTCGCACGGCGACGGCAGGACACCGATGATTCCGTCCATCAGCATCCCCACCCCGTCGCCAGTCTTCGCCGAACCGCACCACACGGGCACGGCGGACCCTTCGGCGCACAGCCTCTTCAGCTCGCCGACCACGGTCGCGTCGGACACGGCTCCGAATTCGACGTACTCCTTCAACGCCACGTCCGACAAGGAGCAGAGCTTGTCAATCCACGCCTCGCCCCTCGCCACGGCTCCGACCCCGACGAACCTGCCAAGCCCGTCCAGCACTGGCTCCGACATCGGCACGGCCGCCACCCCGAACGACTTCCCAATGCCGTCAACCGCCTTCCAGAAGTCCGCGCCGTCCCTGTCCGCCTTGTTGACGAACACGATTTTCGGCACGCCCTCCGCCCTGCGCCACGCCCGTTCGGTCTGAGGCTCCACGCCCTCGACCGCCGAGACCACGACCACCGCGCCGTCTATGGCGTTCACGCACCGAACCACCTCGCCACAGAAGTCCTCGTGGCCAGGCGTGTCCACGACGCAGACCCTTTCGCCCTTCCAGTCCATCGACACCACCGCCGACTGAATCGTTATCCCGCGCTCGCGCTCCTGCTCGCCGAAGTCCGTCACGGTCGTCCCGTCGTCCACGTCGCCGAATCTATGCACCGCGCCACTCAGGTACAGCATCCTCTCGGTCAGCGTCGTCTTCCCCGCGTCCACATGCGCGATTATCCCGATGTCCTTCATGTTCCAAGCTCCTGTTCATTCCACCGTGTCCATGAGGCGGGACGCCATCTCCATCAGGTCCTCGTGCCCCTTGAACTTGCTCTTGTCCCAGTCGATGAAAAGGCTCCCGACGACGTTCTTCGCCTCGTCCGAAACCCACTTGAACGCCTTCCTCCCGCACGACAGGCTCATCCTGCCGTCGCCACGGGCTATCTCGACCGCGCCCAGCTCGTCCGCCTTCGGCAATCTCATCACCATCCTCGACGCTCCGCCCCACAGCCATCCGAAGTCGAACCGATTCTGGCTCCGCCACTCGAACGCCTCGCCTTTCATCCTCACCCACCGCTCGACGGTGCCGTTCCCCGTGCCACACCAGAACGACAGGTCTGGCAGAACCCTGTACACCCCCTCCATGTCGGTCTTCACGCACCGCCCCTCCTGATTGGCAACCTCCCTGTACAACGCCCTCGCGAAGCGGTACGCCCCAAGGCAGATGGTCGTGTCCACCCCCAGAACACCGCACGTCTCCAAGCCGTCAATCTCAACCGACACGTCGCACACGTCGTCCATCCCGCGTGGCAGAATCCTCGCCTCGTACCTAGGCATGGTGCTCCGCCTCCGCGTCAAGCCCCCTGCTCGCGTCCCACGCTGCGCGGTACAGGAACCTGCACCCGTGCAACACGGACTTGTCCGCCACGCATTTCAGCTCTCCAGCCACTACCGCCGCCTTCTCCATGAACCACTGGATGTCGTCGGCGGAGCCTTTCACCTCCAGATGGTCGGAATATTCGAAGTCGCCTTTCCGCTCCCGCCACGTCGTCAGCGTCAGCACCGACTCCTCCCCCTTCAGCAACGGGAACCTGAGCGTCACGTCGGCGCGACCCTCCCA
>Ga0310694_10001479_pt1 | contig 26514 bp, 15 predicted proteins | sample 174DNAGHGhighgp2_FD_203884 | JGI IMG/M metagenome (GOLD analysis project Ga0310694, IMG submission 203884) | Sheep rumen microbial communities from Palmerston North, Manawatu-Wanganui, New Zealand - 1742 DNA GHGhigh gp2 (v2) (version 2) | ecosystem: Host-associated > Mammals > Digestive system...
ATGCCCGTCACATCCCCATTGATGAGACCTGTGATGCTTTCATAGCCTTCACCATAGAGGGGCGGCATCAAGAAGATGAGCAGGCTCAACGTCAAGCCGCCCACTGCAAACCTCACCCAGCGGTTGCGCAAGCGCTTGAACCGCCTTTCCACCCTGTCAATCAATGTGATGAAATAGAGCGACACAAAGCCGCAGAAAACACCAAGAAGAACGACAAACGGGATGCGGAAGGCATAGAACGGCTCACTCTGAGAGAAGAAGAACTCAACATTATAGCCGGTGAAAACATAGGCTACCGTTGCTCCGGCCACCGACGCCACAATCAAGGGAATGGCTGCGCCCGCTGTGAGATCGAGCATCAGCACCTCGATGGTGAACAGCAGGCCGGCGATGGGGGCCTTGAAAATGCCAGCAATACCGGCTGCAGCACCGCAGGCCACCAGCATGGCGAGCTGTTGGGGCGTGAGCCTGAATGCCTGCCCCAGGTTGCTGCCGATGGCGGCACCGGTGAATACAATAGGGCCCTCGGCTCCCACCGATCCACCAAACCCGATGGTAATCGATGAGGCAATGAGCGATGAATACATGTTGTGGATCTTGAGACGGCTCTTCTTCAACGCCAGGGCATAGAGCACACGAGTCACACCATGCGAGATGGGTTCGCGGGCGATATAATAGACATACAGACTTGCCAACAGGATACCGATTGCCGGAAAAACAAGATACAACAAGTTACCTTGCTCGATGCTGAAACGGCTTGTCAGGAAACCGGCAATCAGGCCGATAAGCGTCTTGAGCAAGACTGCCGCCAAGCCGGCTGTGGTGCCTACAATCAATGCCAGCAGCACTACAAAGGTCTTGTCGGGAATGTGTTTCTCACGCCACACAAGAAACTTTCGCCACCGGTGGTTGCCATCGGTGGTGCTGGTCTGAGGCGCTTGTGACAGTTCTTGTGTTATTGGTGAGCTTGCCATCACATTCCGCGTCCGGTAAAGACAATTTTGATAGTGTAAATAAGTATCTTGATGTCGTTAAGCAGCGACATGTTGTTCAGGTACATCAGGTCATAACGCACACGTTCCACCATCTCATCAACATTCTTGGCGTATCCGAACTTGACCATACCCATTGAGGTAATTCCAGGGCGCACCTGGTGAAGCAACGCATAGGCTGGGATGCGCTCGATAATCTGGTCGATGTAGAACTTGCGCTCGGGACGCGGCCCCACGAGAGACATGTCCCCCCTGAGCACATTCCAGAACTGCGGCAGCTCATCAATGCGATACTTGCGCATGAAACGGCCAAAGGGCGTAATCCTCGGGTCATCGTCCGACGACAACTGCGGTCTCCCGGCAGCCTCGGCGTTCTGGACCATTGAGCGGAACTTGATGATATGGAACGGCTTGTTGTGCAAGCCGATGCGTTCCTGCAGGTAGAATATCGGACCCGGACTGGTGCGCTTGATGATAATCGATACAACGGCATAGAACGGCATCAACGCCACGAGGGCGATGCATGAAATGAACACGTCGAGTGCCCGCTTGATGTTCTTGCCGCTATCGCTCATGCTGCTGCGCGAGATGTTGACAAGAGGCTCACCGTAGATATCCGAGATGGTCACCGGAGTCTGCATCTTGTTGAAATACTCGGGAGAAATCATGATGGGTAAGCCCAAACTGAAGAGCCTGTTAATGGCATTCATCGTCTGGGGTGTATCATCACGCGTGGGGACCACGATGAGTTCCCAAATTCCCTGGCTGTCACACACCTCTTTGATTTCATCCAGATCATAGCATGGCAGCGGATTGCCCTTGACAGGGTTCTCGCCGGGAATGTTGACAAATCCCTTGATATCATGGCCCGAGGACTCGCGGCGGCTATTCAGCTTGTTGGCAAAGGCCACGGCCGACGAACCGCTGCCAATGATCAGCGTGGGGAAAGTCCACTTGCGGGAGTGGATTTGCCGTGAAGCAATGTTCGTTATGGAGGCACGCACAAGATACACGAAGCCAAAGAGCAGGGCAAACAAGATGAAAATCATCTCATAATCACTGCCTCGCACACCGATGACATCGTTGATGAGTGCCAGGAAGAATATCATCAGCGTGTTGATTCCCGAGCTGGCGGCGGTGGTCAGCAACTCCTGCACACGCGACTTGCGGCACACATTATTGTAATAGCCGCTGAAGACATGGGTCACCATCATCAACATCGGGAAGAACAACTGTCCAAGAACCACCATGTTGCTGGTCAGGTAGCTTGCCAGATACTTGTGCCCGATGACAGTACCCATCTGCCAACGCACGCAGTTATAGGTAAACCAGGCAAGGTTAGACATCACATAGTCCCCCACCACATACTTGATGCGCTGGCGATGGGCCTTATTATTGATGTCGAGCCTGATCTTCATGATTGACTGTTGAGTGGGATTTTATCTGATAATCTTGAATGTTCCGTCTCGGTTAAGCAGAATGATATTTGACGGCTCATGAGGAGTGTTGTCGTCACGACGATAGGACACGGCATAGTCAACACCCTGGACAATGTCGCTGGAGATAGCGGCAAAATTCTTGGGTGTCGGTTCTCCGCTCACGTTGGCCGAAGTGGAAACAATGGGCTTGCCAAAACGTGAACACAATCGGTGGCAGAATTCGTCATTTGGAATGCGGATGCCCACGCTATCGCCGTCACCCAGGACGTTGGCAGCCAGATTGTAAGCGCCCTCATAGATGACGGTCAGCGGCTTGACGGCCACATGAACGAGTTCGCGGGCGATGTCGGGCACATCGACCACATAGTGGTCAAGATTCTCGGCATCATCAAGTAGCACAATCAGGGCCTTGTGGTCATCACGACGCTTGAGTTCATACACACGCTTTACCGCTTCGGCATTGGTGGCGTCACAGCCGATGCCCCAAACTGTGTCGGTCGGATACAAAATCAAGCCTCCCGCGCTCAACACTTTGAGGCATTGAGTGATATCGGCATCCTGTGAGGCAATAACCGCTTGTTTCTTGTCCTTTTTATTACTCATTCTGATAGTTTGCAATCTGCAAAGATAGTGCAAACAAATCAACCCCGCAACACTGATGCCCGTTTTTTCACGGCAATTTGGCCTTTTCATTTTATTCACGCAATCGGTTGCATTGATTTTTTCAAATTGAATTACATTATTTATAAACAATTTGAAAGATTATATGTTATTTTTGTAGGTGCAAATAGTAATAACCAAGAAATTATCACAATAACACTTAAAATAAATTACAATGATGAAAACTAAACCGGATTTGAGTTTTTGGAAACTCTTTAATTTAAGTTTCGGCTTTTTTGGCGTACAAATCGCTTATGCGCTGCAGACCGCTAATATTAGCCGCATCTTTCAGACAATGGGAGCCGATCCTAAGAGTCTAAGTTTTTTCTGGATTCTTCCTCCTCTGATGGGCCTTATTGTCCAGCCTTTTGTTGGCAAGTGGAGCGATAAGACATGGTGCAAGTTGGGCCGCCGTATCCCTTACCTGATTGCGGGAACCGCCATTTCGGTACTTGTGATGTGCCTGCTTCCTAACGCTGGCCGTTTGAGTTCAGTCTTTTGGGTGGCCATGTTGATAGGCACCGTCATCCTGATGCTTCTTGACACGAGCCTGAACATGGCGATGCAACCGTTCAAGATGATGGTGGGCGATATGGTCAACGAGAAGCAAAAAACCAAAGCCTACTCAATCCAGAGTTTCTTGGTCAACGCAGGCCAGGTTGTAGGCTCTGTACTCCCCTTTGCTCTTACCTACTTTGGCGTGAGCAATGATGCCAGCCAAGGAGTCCCCGCCTCATTGACCTATGCATTCTACGTCGGAGCCGCTGTGCTCATCCTGTGTGTCATTTACACATGTCTTAATGTTAGAGAGATGCCACCTGAGGAGTTCAGACTCTATCATGATGACACCGACCTGGAGAGCAACCAGCCTAAATCCAATATGCTCGACCTGCTGAAAAAAGCCCCGTCGGCTTTTTGGCAGGTTGGAACCGTACAGTTCTTCTGTTGGGCCGCGTTCCTGTTCATGTGGAATTACTCAACCGGAACACTTGCTGAAACCTGCTGGAACACCACTGACGCCAAGAGCACTGGATTTCAGGATGCCGGCGACTGGGTGGGTGTAGTCTTTGGTGTAGAGTCAGTAGCCGCCGTACTGTGGGCTATTGTCCTGCCTTATTTCAAGGAGCGCAAGACTGCCTATATCATCAGCATTATACTCGGCGCCATCGGTTTCTTCATGATTCCATTTATCCACAACCAGTATCTGCTTATCTTGCCCTATGCCCTGATTGGTTGCACGTGGTCTGCCATGCTCGCACTGCCGTTCACTATTGTCACCAATGCCCTTGAGGGAGACCCGCACATGGGCACCTACCTCGGCCTGTTCAACGGCACCATCTGCATACCCCAGATTGTTGCCAGCATTGCCGGCTTCGGCTTTATGTTTGTGTTTGAAAAAATGGGCTTGACAATGAAGACGATGATGTTTGTTTCATCGATTCTGCTTGTTGCCGGTGCATTCTTTGTTCTAAAGATTAAGGAATCACACGGCATCAAGTCGAGCATTGAATAATGTCGAAAGACGATAACAACCATAAAAACAATACACTTATGAAAGTTAGATTTAACATCGAGTACAGCACCGTTTATGGTGAGAACCTTGTGCTCAACATCATGGATAACGCTACGCCCGACAAAGTGACCGGGCATGTGATGAAGCCTGCAACCGACAAGTCGTGGAAATGTGAAATCGACGTCCCTGCCAAGGCGGGCCACATCGACTACTATTATAGCGTGGAGCGTGACGGCAAACAACTGCGTCACGAGTGGACAGTCATTCCGCACCGTCTGGACTTGAATGCTGCCAAGACGATAAGGTATATTACCTATGACCACTGGAATGACATGCCCGACGACAGCTATCTCTATAGCTCGGCATTCACCGATTGTGTGGCTCTGCGCAAGCAAAATGCTGTGACCAAGGCCAAATACCCGACCTGCATCCAGCTCAAAGTGCGCGCTCCGCAACTGCGCACTGGCGAGACGCTGGCAGTGGTGGGCAATGAGCCCGCCCTGGGTGACTGGAACGAGGACAAAGCGCTCAAGATGGTGGAACACAACCACAATGAGTGGGTCATCACCCTCGACGGTGCCGCCTTCAAGAAGGCAATGATTGAGTTCAAATTCGTCATCTTGGGCAGCAAGGGCAAGGGCATCATCTGGGAAACCGGCGACAACCGCACCGTTCTGCTTCCCGTTTTGAAGGAGGGCGAGCACATTGTCTATGAACTGCAACAGGCCTACTTCCCTCTCTATCCCGCCAAGCTGGCAGGCACCGTGGTGCCCATCTTCTCCCTGCGCAGCGAGGGCAGCTTCGGTGTGGGCGACTTTGGCGACCTCAAGATGATGGTAGACTGGGTGGCCAGCACAGGACAGCGTGCCCTGCAGGTGTTGCCCATTAACGACACCACCATTACCCACACGTGGAGCGACAGCTATCCCTATAACAGCATCAGCATCTATGCCCTGCATCCACAGTATCTCGATTTGCGCCAGCTGCCCAAACTCGCCGACAAGAAACGGATGGCCGAGTTTGAGAAACTGCGCAAGGAGCTGAACGTGCTCCCGCAAATCGATTACGAGCGCGTGAACAAGGCCAAAGCCGAATACATGAAACTATTGTTTGAGCAGGAAGGTGCCCAAGTGCTCAAGAGCGACGAGTTCAAGGCGTTCTTCAGTTCCAACGAGGATTGGCTGGTACCCTATGCCGCATTCTGCCATTATCGCGACCTGTACGGCACAGCAAACTTCTCACAATGGCCCAGCCATCACGTCCTCACCGACGAGGAGCGTGCCACATTGGCCAACCCGCGCACCAAGGGGTTCAAGGAGGTGAGCCTGTGGTACTATATCCAGTACTATCTCGACAAGCAGATGCGCGCTGCTCACCAGTATGCCCAGAGCAAGCATGTCATCCTCAAGGGTGACATCCCCATCGGCATCAGCCGCGACAGTGTGGAGGCCTGGGTTGAGCCCAAGTACTTCAACCTCAACGGCCAGGCGGGTGCACCGCCCGATGCCTTCTCTACCAACGGCCAGAACTGGGGCTTCCCAACCTACAACTGGGAGGTGATGCTCGCCGACGGCTGCAAGTGGTGGGTGAAGCGCTTCCGCAAGATGGCACAGTACTTCGATGCCTACCGCATCGACCATGTGCTGGGTTTCTTCCGCATCTGGGAAATTCCCATCAACGCTGTTCATGGACTGCTGGGCCAGTTCTCGCCCTCACAGGGCATGAGTGCTCAGGAAATCCGCAGCTATGGGCTCAACTTCCAGGAGGAACTGATGACCAAGCCCTTCATTGCCGATTGGGTGCTCGACCGCGTCTTCGGCAAGTGGGCCGACACGGTGCGCGAGAAATATGTCGAGCGTGTGCATGACGACATCTACCGCATGAAGCCCGAATATGACACACAGCGCAAGGTGGAAGCGGCCTTTATGGGTAAAGAGAGTGATGACGACATCTGGATCCGCGACGGGCTCTATGCCCTCATCAGCGACGTGCTGTTCGTGCGCGACCGCAAGAATCCGGCCCTGTTCCATCCACGAATCTCGGTGCAGTTTGACTTCATCTACGAGGCGCTCTACGACAACGACAAGGCTGCCTTCAACAAGCTCTACAACGAGTACTTCTACCACCGCAACAACGACTTCTGGTATCACGAGGCGATGAAGAAGTTGCCCAAACTGGTGCAGGCTACCCGCATGCTCGTGTGTGCCGAGGACCTGGGTATGGTGCCCGACTGCGTGGCATGGGTAATGAACGAGTTGCGCATCCTGAGCCTCGAAATCCAGTCGATGCCAAAAGACAACCACATCAAGTTCGGCAACCTCAACACCAACCCCTACCGCAGCGTGGCCACCATCTCGACCCACGACATGCCCACAATGCGTCAGTGGTGGGAAGAGGACTGGGACCGCACTCAGGAATACTACAGCACTACGCTGTGGCACGCCGATGCAGCGCCACACCCGCTGCCAGGCTGGCTGGCCGAAGAAATCGTGCGCAGCCACCTCAACTGTCCGTCAATGCTGTGCCTGCTCTCGTTGCAGGACTGGCTGGCAATCGACGAGAAGACAAGACTGGCCGATGCCGATGCCGAGCGCATCAACATCCCAGCCAATCCTCGCCACTACTGGCGCTATCGCATGCACATGACCATCGAGCAGCTGATGAAGGCCGGCGAATTCAACGGCCGCGTGAAAGAACTGATTTCTCAAAGCGGACGATGATGAAGCGACTCACTTTACTGGTAGCGATAATCATGGCATTACTCGTACCACAAATCCTTAACGCTCGCACCGGGGTGAATTACACCCCGAGCGCGAGCGCTTTTTCGGTAGAGACCAACGATGATGCCCAACAGGTGAAACTGCGCATCTACAAGGACGGACTGAGCGGCAAACCCGTCAAGACCGTCAACATGAAGCGCGACAAGGCCGGCATGTGGCAGGCCACCGTCAAGGGCAACCTCAAGGGCATGTTCTACACATTTGACGTGAAGTATAACGGCAAATTCATGGGCGAGTGCCCTGGCATCTGGGCCACTGCAGTGGGTGTGAACGGCAAACGCGGTGCCATCATCGACATGGGGGACACCGACCCTGCCGGATGGAAAGCCGACAAACGCCCCAACATTGCCGCCAAAGACCTGATTCTCTATGAGATGCACCACCGTGATTTCTCGATTGACGAGTCGGGCGGCTTTACCAATAAGGGCAAATTTCTCGCTTTGACCGAGCCTCGCGCCATCAGTCACTTGAAGGAACTTGGCGTGAACGCAGTGCACATCTTGCCGTCGTTTGACTATGCCTCGGTCGATGAGACGCGCTTGGGCGAGCCGCAGTACAACTGGGGTTATGATCCCGTGAACTATAACGTGCCCGAGGGCGGCTACTCCACCGACCCCTACAAACCCGAGGTGCGCATCCGCGAGTTCAAGCAGATGGTGCAGGCCCTGCACCAAGCCGGCATCAAGGTCATCCTCGACGTGGTCTATAACCACACATGGAACATCGACGGCAGCAATTTCCAGCGCACACGCCCCGATTACTTCTACCGCAAGAATGCCGATGCCACCTACAGCAACGGCAGCGGTTGCGGCAACGAGACGGCCAGCGAGCGCGAGGGCATGCGCAATTTCATGATCGAGAGCGTGAAATATTGGGTGGACGAGTACCACATCGACGGATTCCGCTTCGACCTGATGGGAGTGCATGACGTCGAAACGATGAACGCCATCCGCGCCGCCCTGCCTCAGGACATTTTCATCTATGGCGAGGGCTGGAGCGCCGGCAGTTGCGCTTACGCCGGAGAATTGGCCATGAAGGCCAACATCAACAAGATGCCGGGCATCGCCGCCTTCAGCGACGAGATGCGCGACGCGTTGCGCGGCCCGTGGGACAGCAACAGCAAGACGGCATTTCTGGGCGGTGTCAAGGGCAATGAAGAGAGTCTCAAGTTCGGCATTGTGGGTGCCATCCAGCATCCCGGCGTGGACTACACAAAGGTGAACTACAGCAAGGAGCCCTATGCCCTGGAGCCTACCCAGATGATTGCCTACGTCAGCTGCCACGACGACATGTGCCTCGTGGATCGCCTCAAGACCAGCGTCAAGGGCATCACTACCGACGAACTCATCCGCCTCGACCTGCTGGCACAAACCATGGTCTTGACCTCACAGGGCGTACCGTTCATGCTCAGCGGCGAGGAGATGCTGCGCGACAAGAAGGGCGTTCACAACAGCTACGAGAGTCCCGACAGCATCAACCACCTCGACTGGAACAACTTGGAGCGTTATCCGCAGGTGATGGAATACTACAAGAACCTGATTGCCCTGCGCAAGGCACATCCCGCCTTCCACATGGGAAGCGCCGACTTGGTGCGCCGCAACCTGGATTTCCTTCCGACCGAGAACTGCCTTGTGGCCTACCACATCAATGGCCACAACGTGCCCGGTGAACAGTGGGGCGACATCTATGTGGCCTTCAACACCCACAAGCGCGCCCGCAGCATTGAGGTCCCCGAAGGCTCCTATACCGTCGTGTGCCGCAACATCAAGTGCGACCAGGGCGGCATGGGAACGGTGAAAGGCGGCAAGGTCATTATCCCGGCCCAAAGCGCACTCATCATCCACAATTAATTATCGGTTAACACATAAATAAATTGGCAAGCATCTGTTTGTCGATTTATTTTTGTACCTTTGTGGCCGGTTTACTGAACGACCATTAACTCAAAAACCGACAACGAAAAACCAAGAACTTAAGACTTAAAACTCATATAATAATGATTAACCAGCAATTACTGAATCCCAAGAGTATTGTCGTCATTGGCGGCAGCAACAACGAGCAGAAGCCAGGTGGCGCTATCGTGCGCAACCTCAAGCAGGGCGGTTTCAAGGGCGACCTTTACGTCCTCAACCCCAAGGAAGATGTGGTGCAAGGCATCCAAGCCCATCATGACATGAAGGACCTGCCCAATGCCGACATGGCCATCCTGGTAGTGGCAGCAAAGTACTGCCCCGAATATGTTGACTACCTGACCGAGCACAAGGGCGTGCGCGCATTCATCATCATCAGCGCTGGCTTCGGCGAGGAGACCCACGAGGGTGCCGTGCTCGAACAGCACATCCTTGACACCTGCGAGAAGTATGGTGCCGCACTCATCGGCCCCAACTGCATCGGCCTGTTGACAACCAACCACCACAGCGTGTTCACGCTGCCCATCCCCGCACTCAGCCCCAAGGGAGCCGACTTCATCAGCGGCTCGGGCGCTACCGCCGTGTTCATTATTGACTCGGGCGTGAGCAAGGGCCTGCAGTTCAACAGCGTGTGGTCCATCGGTAACGGCAAGCAGATCGGTATCGAGGACGTGCTGGAATATATGGACGAACACTTTGACCCCGAGCACGACTCCAAGGTCAAGTTGCTCTATATTGAGAATATCTCACACCCCGAGCGCCTGCTCAAGCATGCCCGCTCGCTCATCAGCAAGGGCTGTCGCATCGCTGCCGTCAAGTCGGGTTCCAGCGAGAGCGGTAGCCGTGCCGCATCGAGCCACACGGGCGCCATCGCTTCGAGTGATACCGCCGTTGATGCCCTGTTCCGCAAGGCAGGCATCGTTCGCTGCTACTCGCGCGACCAGTTGACCACCATTGGCTGCGTGCTCACCCTGCCCGAGATGACTGGCAAGAATGTCGCCATCGTTACCCACGCCGGCGGCCCCGGTGTGATGCTGACCGACGCTCTTTCCAAGGGCGGCATGAACGTGCCCCTGCTCGATCCCAAGATTGGCGAGGAACTCAAGGCACAGCTCTATCCCGGCTCATCGGTGGCCAACCCCATCGACTTCCTGGCAACGGGTACTCCCGAGCACTTGGGCATCTGCATCGACTTCTGCGAGAAACGCTACGACAACGTGGACGCCATCGTAGTCATCTTCGGTACACCCGGTCTGGTACCCTGCGATGATGCCTACAACGTGCTGCACGAGAAGATGCTCACCTGCAAGAAACCCATCTTCCCCGTATTGCCGTGCCTCAACATTGCCGGACGCGAGGTGAAAGAGTTCATCGACAAGGGCCATGTGAACTTTGCCGATGAGGTGGCTCTGGCCGAGGCGCTTATCCGAGTGAGCGACACGCCCAAGCCCGCCACGACCGACAACCTGTGCCCCGAGGTTGACGTGAAGGCCGTGCGTGCCATCATCGACGGCATCAAGGAAGACGGCTATATCTCGCCCGACAATGTGCGTGCCCTGTTGCAGGCTGCAGCTATCCCCGTTGTGCCCGAGAAGGTATCGGCCAACCGTGACGAGCTCGTCGCCGCAGCCCGCGAGATGGGTTATCCCATCGTTGTCAAGGTCGTTGGTCCCGTGCACAAGAGCGACGTGGGCGGCGTGACGCTCAACGTCAAGGACGATGCACAGCTCGAGGCCGAGTTCGACCGCATGATGCAGATTCACGACGCCACCGCCGTGATGATTCAGAAGATGATTAGTGGTACCGAACTGTTCATTGGCGCCAAGTTTGAGCCCACCTTCGGCCACAACGTGCTGTGCGGTCTGGGTGGCATCTTCGTTGAGGTGCTCAAGGACGTGCAGTTCGGTTTGGCACCCCTATCACAACCCGAGGCCGAGCGCATGGTACGCTCCCTCAAGGGTTACAAGATTATCCAGGGTACCCGCGGCAAGCAAGGTCTTGACGAGGCCACCTATGTGAAGATCATCTGCCGCCTCTCGACCATGCTGCACTACGCTCCCGAAATCAAGGAGATGGACATCAACCCGCTGCTGGCTGGTCCCGACCATGTCACCGCCGTTGACGCCCGCATCCGCGTCGAGAAGTAATATCACTACCAGGGCAGAGCCCTGGTCCACGGGACAACACGACCACATCCAGCCTCTCAAGGCACCTTGTGCACGACTTGTCCCGTGGGCCGGGGCTCTGCCTTGGTTAAAAATAGTAAATAATTACTACTTTTTTTTGAATTGTTGTAGTAATTCATTATTTTTGTGCGTCTTTCAGAATAGAATAGTTTTTATTTTCAACAATTTAGCAAAAAGTATTATGAAAAATCTAACATTTCTAATCGTTTTTACACTATTTCATTTGTGTATGACGGCCCAAACCATATCGGGCCAGACTGGAGTTATCACTAGTGCACAATCCGATGCCGAGGGCACCGTTGCTCCTAGAACAATCGAAATGGCTACCTTTGTCGGAGTTACGGTTACACGCACTATAACCATCACCAACACAGGGACTGTCACGTTCACCCCATTGACCGCGTTTAACAGCGACTATGGCTTTATCTGGATTGACACCGACGCCCTGGGCCAAGAAGTGCATCCATTGCCCGACAATAATATATTAAAGGTTAATGTCACCTATACACCCACAATGACGGGCACACATCACGCCCATTTAAATGTGAGAATCGGAGACGTGATTCACTATGTGGATATGTATGGTACAGCCCTCATGCGTGGCGATGCCAATAAAGACGGGAATATATCTATCTCAGATATCAATACCATTATCGACGCTCTGTTAGCAAACAGCGAATATGATCTCGCACTGGATTGTAACATGGATGGTGCCGTGACAATTCAGGATCTCTCCATTCTCATCGATTTCCTGCTTGGGGGACCTTGGCCTGATCCCCAGCCCGAGCCTGAGATGCAACCCGGAATTGTCACTGTCAATGGCGTATCGTTCAAGATGATGCCTGTCGAGGGCGGCACATTCACCATGGGAGCAACTCCCGAGCAAGGCAATGACTTCTACAGCAATGAGTGCCCCACCCATCAGGTCACGCTCCCATCCTACTACATGAGCGAGACCGAGGTGACACAAGCCCTGTGGCGCGCTGTCATGGGTTCCAATCCCAGTTATTTCTCGGGAGACCTCATGCGCCCCATCGAACAAGTGTCGTGGAATAGCTGCCAACAGTTCATTACCAAGTTGAACCAAATGACAGGCTACAACTTCCGCCTGCCCACCGAGGCCGAGTGGGAATATGCGGCTCGTGGCGGCAACAAGAGCAATGGCACTAAATATGCAGGCAGCAACTCTCCCGATGGTGTGTGCTGGTATAGTCACAATAGTTCCAATGCCACGCATCCCGTAGCTAAGCTGGCACCCAATGAGTTGGGGCTGTATGACATGAGCGGTAATGTGTTTGAATGGTGTCAAGACTGGTATGGCGAATACAACAGCGATTCTCAGGTCAACCCCACAGGACCTGCCGACGGTACGGCGAAAGTGTGCCGTGGTGGCGCATGGGCTTATGATCCCGCTTATGAACGCATCACCTACCGTTACAACTACGCCCCAGCTTCCCGTGGGGCCGATATTGGTTTCAGGCTGGCTATTGATTCCACATTCACGCCGCCCACTCAACCACCATTTACCCTCTCGTGCCTGGAAGTGAACATGACGGTTGAAGATGTCGTGAAGGTGGGCATTAACAATGGTTCAGGCAACTATACCGTTTCCTGCACAAATGCAGGCATTGTTTCCTGTGCCATCGAGGGTGACAGCATCGTGCTCACCGGACTTGCTGAAGGCGCTACTAAAGTGACGCTCACCGACACTGACACCGAGGCCCAAATTAGTTTCCCTGTCACTGTCAATCCCAAGGACAACTCCGAGACCTTTGTCGTCAATGGCGTGTCCTTCAAGATGGTGCCCGTCGAGGGCGGTTCGTTCATGATGGGAGCAACGCCCGAACAGATTGAGCAATATTATACCCTCGCCGATGAGTATCCTGTACACAAGGAGTTTCTGTCCGATTACATGATTGGCCAGACCGAGGTCACTCAAGCTTTGTGGCTAGCCGTGATGGGCAGCAATCCTAGTGAGTTCTCCAGCAAACTGATGCGTCCCGTCGAGCGGGTTTCTTGGTTAGACTGCCAAGAGTTCATCAGCCGCCTCAATGCGTTGACAGGAAAAGAATTCCGCTTGCCCACTGAGGCCGAGTGGGAATATGCCGCACGCGGCGGCGTCCGCAGCGAGGGATACAAATATGCGGGTAGCGATAATGTCAGCCAGGTTGGCTGGTATTTTATGAACGCTTATGTAATGGGCGAAAGCAGTCCCAACTACGGTCCCCATGAAGTGGCCAAGCTAAAAGCCAATGAGTTGGGACTCTATGACATGAGTGGCAACGTGGCTGAATGGTGCCAAGACTTGTACGCCACCTACACCGCCGACCCTTTCAGCACCGGCACACCCTCCAATGACTCCACACGCGTTTATCGCGGTGGCAGTTGGGCCGAACATGACAATAAACTGCGCATCTCCAGTCGTGACTATCGAGTTCCGACTGTTGCCTACACGATGCTTGGTCTGCGTCTGGCCATGAGCGCCCCTCTCGACCCCACTCGTCTATCATTATCCCAAGACTCGCTCAACATGGATGTGGGTTCCACCCAGCGCGTGAAAATCATTAACGGCTCGGGGCAATACACGCTGGATTATGACACCACACTCGTGACGTGCCAAATCACCGTGGACGGCATCCTCTCAGTAACCTCCAGAGTAGCTGGCGAACATGTCATCACCATCACCGATGAGGTCAGCCACGGACAAGTCACTCTGAACATCCTTGCCATCGAGGCCCAAACCATCATCGTGAATGGGGTGAGCATCAGGATGATCAAAGTCGAGGGCGGATCTTTCATGATGGGAGCTCAGAATGGTATCGGCTCCGCCAGCGAGATACCCTCCCACAAGGTGAACGTTTCCACCTTCTATATCTCTGAGGTCGAGGTGCCACAAAAGCTGTGGAGGGCAGTTTATGGCTATAACCCTCAGAACTACACAGGCGACGAGAACCCATATCTCGTAGTATCGGCAACAGACCAAGCATTCATCAAAAAACTGAACCAAAAGACCGGTTTGAACTTCCGTCTGCCCACCGAGGCCGAATGGGAGTATGCAGCCCGTGGCGGTAACAAGAGTCAGGGATACCTGTATGCCGGCAGCAATAATCTGGACGAGGTGGCATGGACCATCGAGAACAGCGATGGAACACCCCAGCCGGTAGGCACCAAAAAGCCTAACGAACTATACATCTATGACATGAGCGGCAATGCCCTTGAATGGTGCCTTGACACGTACAACGACTATGACTTGATTGAACAGACCAATCCATTATTCGTCGGGACCAGCATAACACACATCTACAGGGGAGGCTGTGTTACCGACACCATTGGCTGTTGCCGGACCACTTGGCGCTCATCGGCTCACCCTGCTTCCTATAAACTTGGCGGTGTGCGCCTTGTCCTCGGCGATGCCATCGACATGAATGCCCTCGCATTGTCGTGCGTCAAGAAGTCGATAGCAGTCGGCGGCGAGACCAGTGTAGCCATTACCAACGGCTCGGGGTCTTACAATCTAAACTATGATAGCGGCATCATCTCCTGCCAGGTAGTGGATGACAACCTCGTTGTGACGGGAACGTCACTTGGAACCACTACCGTCGTGGTCACCGACCAGCAGACCCAGCAGCAGTGCTCGCTTGAGGTCAATGTTATCGTTGCCAATACCTATACAGTCAACGGCATCACATTCACGATGATCCCTGTTGAGGGTGGCACCTTCACCATGGGAGCGACCGAGGAGCAGGAATACTATGCGGCATCCAACGAGAGTCCCGCCCATCAAGTGACGCTGTCAGACTATGCGATTGGGCAAACCGAAGTCACCTCGGCATTGTGGAACGCCGTCATGAACGGTACCACCACGACTAGTACCTATCCTAAAAGCTCCGTAAACCTTGAGGATGTCAAAGCATTCATCGGACGCCTGAACGCCATCACGGGTGCGAAGTTCCGTCTGCCCACCGAGGCCGAGTGGGAGTATGCGGCACGAGGCGGCAACAAGAGTCAAGGATACTTGTATAGTGGAAGCAATTACATCGACAAAGTGGCATGGTTCAAATACAACTCCGATAACCATAATCATCCTGTGGCCTTGAAGGAGCCCAACGAATTGGGACTCTATGACATGAGCGGCAACGTTAGGGAGATGTGCATGGACTACTCAATCCCCTACACAGCCGAAGCTCAAACCAATCCATGCAACCTCATCGAGTCTTTCTTTCTTAATTCACGTGGCGGCATTTATGGATGGGAAGCCAAGTTTCTGAGGGTATCGGCACGTCAGGATATGATACCCAGCAGCACTGCTTCCTACCAAGGATTCCGTCTGGCGATGGGCAATGCACAGCCCTCTCCTGAACTGACAGCTATACCCCGTCACCTCAACATAAATGTGGGGCAACAGGATAGTATAACTATCAAGTATGGTAGCGGCAACTATATCCTCAGCAAGGATAAAGACATCGTCACCTGGGAGCAGGACAGTAACAAAGTCGTGTTCACAGCGACAGGCCCTGGCGATGTGACAGTCACCATTGAAGACATCATGAGTCACAATCAAACCAGCGTTGAAATCACCAATACCCAAACGACGACCTACACGGTGAATGGTGTTTCATTTGACTTGGTAGACGTTGAGGGAGGCACCTTCACGATGGGTATTCCAAGCACCGCTTATAACAATGACTATGGACATGAGGTGACATTGTCTGATTACAGCATAGGCCAAACTGAGGTCACTGTTGAATTGTGGCAGACAGTGATGGGTGGCAACCAGACTACCAATCTGCAAGTTCCCAAAGCAGGGCTTTCATGGTACAAGTGTCAAGAGTTCATCATGAAATTGAATGCCTTAACCGGTGAAAACTTCCGTCTGCCCACCGAAGCCGAATGGGAATTTGCCGCCATGGGCGGCAACATGAGCCACGGATACACCTATGCAGGCAGCGAGAATATTGACGAAGTCGCATGGTATAAAAGCAATTCCTCAAGACTGATGCCTGTTGCCCAGAAAAAGCCCAACGAGTTGATGCTCTATGACATGAGCGGCAACGCCCAAGAGATTTGCAGGGACATTTATGGATACTATCCCCAAACGCCACAAGTCAATCCCACAGGTGCCGCAGTTGGAACGTCAGTTCCAGCCCGTGGTGGGGACTATGTCAACACTGAATACTCCAGTAGAGTTAAGCGGAGGTTTGGCATGGAACGCACTGCAACATATTCTACCAATGGCCTAAGACTTGCCAAGGGTGACGCTGTCACTCCCCCGACAATAGAATTGATTCAAAGCGATATTGCCATGAACGTCGGGGAACAAGCTACAGCAAAAATCGCTTACAGCACGGGATACTGCCATGTGGAGTATGATCCGAACATCGTGACCTGTCAGTTGAGCGGACAAAACATCATCGTCACGGCCAATAAGGTCGGTGCAGCCAATGTAATTGTCTATGATGATCTGGCTCACTGCCAAACAACGCTCTACGTCCTTGTCAAGGACACCGAGACCGTCACCGTCAACGGAGTCTCGTTTGAAATGGTGAACCTGCCCGGCGGAACATTCACGATGGGCGCTACCGATGAACAGGCCTATACGATTAACATCACGTCTTATCCCGACGAAAAACCGGCTCATCAGGTGACTCTTTCGCCCTTCTCTATTGGCCAGACCGAGGTAACTCAAGAACTATGGCTCGCAGTCATGGGCAGCAATCCCAGCACATTCAACGATGACCTGCAACGACCTGTAGAGACCATCTCTTGGGACGATTGCCTGCAGTTCATCACCCAGCTGAATGCACTAACAGGCAAGCACTTCCGCCTGCCCACCGAGGCCGAGTGGGAATATGCCGCGCGTGGCGGCAACAGCCAACGCTATGTGTTCTCGGGCGCCAATTCCGTTGGTGATGTAGGCTGGTATAAATCCAACAGCAGCTCGATGACACATCCCGTTGCCCAAAAACGCGCCAACGCCATTGGACTCTATGATATGACAGGTAACGTCGGCGAGCGGTGCTCGGATTGGAAGGGAGCCTATAGCGCCGAGCCGCAAACCAATCCCACAGGCCCTGCTACCGGCAACTACCGCATTGTGCGTGGCTCGAATTGGACGACATCGTCACAATCGTCCTTGAAGAACGCATACCGTGGCTCAGCTCCTGAGGGCGCATACGACTTTGTGGGCCTCAGGCTGGTGATGGTGGCTGACTGACAACCGTCCACACAGTCAATCATTTAGAGACAAACTGCACGTTCCTATCAAAGATAGATACACAAGCGGCCGCAACCCCTTCATCAGGTTGCGGCCGCTTGGCGTGACAGGGCCAAAAGTTCCTATAATTTGCTGACTCCGAAATAAAGGTTCCCTTATCCGAGCCCAGATTCATATCATTGTCTTTAGCATTTCATAGAAAGATAAAACAGGGGGCAGAATTAGGGTTAATTGTGAGAGAAAAGGCCCCAAAAGGAGCAAATAGGCCAAATAAAATTGTTAATCTTTGTTAAATATTATGGATTCATGGCTGTTTTCGGGCAGATAAACAGGCAAAAGGCTGAAAAATTTTTGTCAGCTCGGGGGAAAGCAGTACCTTTGCGGGCCGATTATTATCAAAGTAATAGCCTTTTAGGCAATGCTGTGTGGAATTTGGCCGTTCCGCACGGTGTTGTTCGGGCAATTAACTAACTATTAATTAGGAATTTTAAAAGTGGATACTTTAAGTTACAAAACCATTTCGGCTAATGCCGAAACCGTTCAGAAGGAATGGGTGGTAGTTGATGCTACCGACCAGATCCTGGGTCGCTTGTGCTCGAAGGTGGCTAAGATCCTCCGTGGCAAGTACAAACCCAACTACACTCCCCATGTTGACTGTGGTGACAACGTCATCATCATCAATGCCGACAAGTGCAAAATGACCGGCAAGAAGTGGACCGAGCACCAGTATGTTCGCTACACCGGCTATCCCGGTGGCCAGCGCTTCAGCACCCCCGCCCAGCTGCAGGCCAAGAGCGAGAAGAAGAAAGACCTGCGCAAGGGTATGCACCCCCTGTACATGCAAGTCATCAAGGGCATGCTGCCCAAGAACCGTCTGGGTGCCAAGCTGTTGAAGAACGTTCACGTTTACAACGGCCCCGAGCATCCCCACGAGGCACAGAATCCCAAAGTAATTGACATTAACAAACTGAAATAAGAAGCATGGAACAGATTAATGCAGTAGGTCGCCGCAAAGCCGCTATCGCTCGCGTGTATGTGAAAGAAGGCAATGGCGAAATCACGATCAACAAACGCCCGTTGGCAGACTACTTCCCCAACCCCATCCTGCAATACATCGTTAAGCAGCCGCTTAGCACCCTGGATGTTGCCGAGAAGTATAACATCAAGGTGAACCTCGTTGGTGGAGGTTACAAGGGACAGGCCGAGGCTCTGCGCCTGGCTATCGCCCGCGCCTTGGTGAAGATCAACCCCGAGGACAAGAGTGCCCTGCGCAAGGAGGGTTTCATGACCCGCGACCCGCGTGCTGTGGAGCGCAAGAAACCCGGTCAGCCCAAGGCCCGCAAGAGATTCCAGTTCAGCAAGCGTTAATCGCCGAGAGACGACGCTGGTCCAGCGATGGACCGATGCTTGCTCTACATTATATAATAAGTACCGTCTCACGCGCTGGGACACACTTATTAATGAGTTTAGTATCCAAATCGCATAGACTCACACTGGGAACTGCGGTGGCTACTATGCGATTGATTTAGTCGAACGTAAACAATTTCAAAAAAACAAAACAAACAATGCAAACACCTAATTTTGACCAACTGCTGGAGGCTACTTGCCACTTCGGTCACCTCAAACGCAAATGGAACCCCGCTATGGCGCCCTACATCTTCATGGAGCGTAACGGTATCCACATCATCGACTTATACAAAACCCGCGCTAAGCTGGAAGAGGCAGCAAATGCACTCAAGAACATTGCCAAGAGCGGCAAGCGCGTGCTCTTTGTTGCCACCAAGAAGCAGGCCAAGGACGTGACCCGCGAGCGTGCCATGAGCGTTGATATGCCCTACGTTATCGAGCGTTGGCCCGGCGGTATGTTGACCAACTTCACCACCATCCGCAAGGCTGTGAAGAAGATGGACACCATCGACAAGATGGAAACCGACGGCACCATGGACAACATGTCCAAGCGCGAGAAGCTGCAGCTCAGCCGTCAGCGCGCTAAGTTGGAGAAGAACCTGGGCTCTATCAAGAACCTGAACCGTCTTCCCAGCGCTCTGTTCGTGGTTGACGTGCTCAAGGAGCACATTGCTGTTGCCGAGGCTAACCGTCTGGGTATCCCCGTGTTCGGTATCGTTGATACCAACAGCGACCCCAACAGCGTGGACTTCGTAATCCCCGCCAACGACGACGCCAGCAAGTCAATCGACATCATCCTTGCAACCGTTTGTGAGGCCATCAAGGAAGGCCTTGAGGAGCGCAAGGTTGAGCAGATCGACAACAAGGATGCCGAGGGTGATGAGGAGGAGATGAAAGAGGCTCCCAAGCCCCGTCGCCAGCGTGTTCGTCGTCCCAAGGCTGAGGACGCTCCCGCCGAGGAGGCCCCCAAGGCCGAAGAGGCTCCCAAGACTGAGGAATAATTCCATCATCAATAACAACAAACCAATTTTTCTAAAACAGAATTATGGCTGTAACCATCAATGACATCAAGAAACTGCGCGACATGACCGGCGCAGGCTTGAGCGACTGCAAGAAGGCGCTCATCGAGAGCGACAACGACATCACCAAGGCTATGGAACTGATCCGCAAGCGCGGTCAGGCTATCGCCGCCAAGCGTGAAGACCGTCAGGCAGCTCAGGGCATCGCTATCGGTAAGACCGACGGCAAGTTCGCTGCTATCATCGCCCTCAAGTGTGAGACCGACTTTGTTGCCAAGAACGAGAAGTTTGTCAACCTCGCCAAGGCTATCCTGGACCTCGCAATGGCTCAGAAGCCCGCTAACCTCGACGCGCTCAACGCCCTCGATATGGACGGCAAGCCCGTGAGCGAGCAGATCACCGCTCTGAGCGGTATCACCGGCGAGAAGATGGAATTGGGCGCTTATGAGTGCCTCGATGCCCCCACCACCGTCGTTTACAACCACTTCAACGGCATGTTGTCGGCAGCTGTTGCCTTCAACCAGGAGAACGTGGCCGAGGACGTTGCCAAGGCTATCGCTATGCAGGTTGCCTCGATGAATCCCATCAAGGCCACCCGTGAGCAGATTCCTCAGGAGGTTATCGACGAGGAGCTCCGCATGGCTATCGACAAGACCCGTGCCGAGCAGGTAAGCAAGGCTGTTGAGAACGCCCTGAAGAAGGCCGGTTTCAACGCTTACTACTGCGCTACCGAGGAGCACCGCGAGGAGGCTATCCGCAAGGGTTACATGACTCAGGAAGACGTCGACAAGGCCTTGAAGCTCATGGAAGAGACCGCCAAGCAGAAGGAGGCCAACATGCCCGAGCAGATGATCCAGAACATCGCTCAGGGTCGCCTGAACAAGTTCTATCAGGAGAACGTCCTGATGGAGCAGGTTTACGAGGCCGGCGAGAACAAGGAGACTGTTGCACAGTTCCTGGCTGCCGCCGACAAGGACCTCAAGGCCATCGACCTGAAGCGTGTCAACCTCAACGTTGACTAATTTCTCATTTCGAGATACAACAATGTGAGTGCCAGTGGCTTGAGTCACTGGCACTCGCTTTATCTCTCGCGGGCATTACCAGGGATGCTGAAAACGTTTTTTTTACAAGAAATGCATTGCCAGTCGGGAAAAATGTTGTAACTTTGCCGCGCTTTTTTGAAGTTTCCAGTGTGATGGGAAATTAAAGGAAGCGTTTTTACGTAACTATCACTTTAATTTTGAGTAACACAACTAATTAAAAATGAAGACTTATCAATTGAACGCAGAGGCTCGTACTGACCTCGGCAAGAAGGCCGCTAAGGCCCTCCGCAAGGAGAACAAGATCCCCGTTGTCCTGAATGGTGGCAAGCTCGTTGAGCTCGACAAGGACGGTAACTACAGCGGCAAGCTGCTGGCTGGTGAGAAGGTTGTTCCCGTAGGCCGTGACGGCAAGGGCATCATCACTACCGACCTGACCGTGAACTTCGCCGACGTGCGCAAGCTCATCTACAGCACCGACGTGTGTGTTATCGACCTGACCTACGACGGACAGACCCGCAAGGCTGTCTTGAAGGATCTTCAGTTCCACCCCGTTAGCGACGCTGTTCTTCACATCGACCTCCTTGAGGTTACCGAGGACAAGCCCGTCGTTGTAGAAATCCCCGTGCACCTCGAGGGTCACGCTGTGGGTGTTAAGGCTGGTGGTAAGCTCTACCTGAGCATGAAGAAGGTAAAGGTTAAGGGTCTGTACAAGGACATTCCCGAGACCATCATGCTCAACGTGGACAAACTGGAGATTGGCAAGACCATCAAGGTTCGCGACTGCCAATTCGACAACATCGAGCTGGTTAACGCCAAGGATCTGGTGATTGCTGGTGTTCGCGCCACCCGTAACTCTGCTGCCGCTGCTGCTACTGAAGAGGGTGAGGCTGCTGAGGGCGAGGCTGCTGCCGCTGAGTAATCAAACTTGTTGTGGTGACATGAGTCACCCTTCAACATCACTCACAACCTATGAAATATCTCATTGTCGGCTTGGGGAACATCGGTGCAGAATACCATGGTACCCGCCACAACATAGGATTTACAATATTGGATGCTCTCGCCGAGGCATCCAATATTGTTTTCACGACGCAACGATATGGCGCCGTGGCCGAGATGCGCCTGAAAAACCAGCAACTGGTGCTGCTCAAGCCGTCCACCTACATGAACCTGAGCGGCGAGGCTGTGCGTTACTGGATGATCAAGGAGCACATCGAGCTTGACCACCTGTTGGTCATCGTGGATGACATCGCTCTGCCGTTCGGCCAAATCAGAATCCGACCCAAGGGGGCTGACGGCGGCCATAATGGCTTGAAGAGCATCAACGACCTGCTGGGCAGCCAGCAGTGGGCACGACTGCGCTTCGGCATCGGCAACGATTTTCCTCCTGGAGCCCAGGTCGATTACGTGCTGGGCTACCCCACCCCCGAGGAACTCGATGTGTTGCCCGAGCGTGCCAAGATCGCCATCGACGCCATCAAGGCCTTTTGCCTGTCAGGAGTGACATTCGCAATGAATAACTATAATAATAAATAGGCTTTAGACTTTAGGAGTTAGAAGTTAGAAGTTAGAGGTTAGAGGTTAGAGGTTAGGAGTTAGAAGGGCATGAAGGAAGTGAGAATTGACAAGTGGCTGTGGGCCACCCGTGTGTTCAAGACACGCACCATCGCCACCACGGCGTGCAAACTGGGCCGCGTGACCATCGGCGGCATGACCGTCAAGCCTTCACACGGCATCAAGGTGGGCGACCGCATCGACGTGCGCAAGCCTCCCGTGACCTACTCGTTTGAGGTCATCGGGCTGCTCAACAACCGCGTGGGGGCTAAACTGGTGCCCCAGTACCTGAAGAACATCACGAGCCCCGACCAACTGCGGTTGCTCGAGATGGTCAAGATTGACGGTTTTGTCAATCGCCAGCGCGGCTTGGGACGTCCCACCAAGAAGGAAGGCCGTGAGTTGCAGGACTTTACCGACGATGCCTTCTTCGGGTTTGATGACCCAACGCCGATTGACGACGCCTTTGACTGGGAGGACGGAGAGAATCCGCTGTGGACCGACGAGGACGAGGCGCGTCTGAACGAGGAAATCGCCCGTAACAGGGAAAAGAACAAGTAAACGCACGGCGATAGCAATGACACAGAAACGCTCGAGAGGACCCATCTGCCTCCCGAGCGTTTTTATTTTTGGGATACTGCCGCAAGGACGGCGTTATTTTTCCTTGGCGACCGTGCGGCGGCAGAAGTCAATGAAATGGCAATAATCGCAGCACGGAGCGCCCTCGGGAGCCTGCTTGAACGGATCCTGCTTGAGCGACTTGACGGTTTCCTGCATACGTACTATAAATTCCTGTGCATCAGGATCATCCTTGGAGTAAATCACCTGTTTATTGTTCCTGCCGTTAGAAGAGCCCTTAAAGACGCCGCTCTCCTTCATCGACGACAGCTTGTAAATCACGGGCATCACGCTGTCAAGCTCGGTGTGCTTGGTGAGATAGGCATGGCAATACAGGAAAATCTGCAGGATGGCCTTACGACGGTCCTTCGACGACCTGAACAGGAGATCTATCCCGGAAAATGCGGTTTGATCAGCACCCGTCTTGTAATCCACGATGCGCACCATGCCGTTGGCCATGCGGTCGATACGGTCAGGGGTAAAAGTGAAGTTGAGGGTCGTGTCACCGATGGGCATGTCCTGTACGGGATGAGGAACCTCACACTCGAGGATGGTGAAGGGTCCCTGCTGCTCAATCAGTTCCAGGTCGTAATCAAGGACAAAGCTGACGTAGCTCTTAATGGTATCGATAAGCATGAAGGCCTCACCGGTAAGGGGTTGAGTGTTAGAATCGAGTTCCTCAACCGGCACATGCATGTACGTTTTTTTGATGTTCCGCTCGACGGCCGCATTCAATCGGTCACGCTTGAAGGCGGTTATGAACTCCCTGTCAATCAATCCACTGCGCACACGCGCCTCAGGGCCGTTGTAACAGTCGGCCAGCGTGTCGTGGACAATGGTGCCAAAGGTGCTGCTGTCCATAAAGTCGCTCATCTCGTTGTCATCGTTGAGACCCTGTACGTAATGCATGTAGAACATGAGCGGGCAGTTGATGTACTTGTTGATGGCACTGGCCGACAAGTACCATTCCTGGGCCTTTTCATGATGGCTCAGGTAATGGGCGCGCAGGTCATCAAAGCCCCGGTTGGGCACCTCGATGGCAACAGGCGATGAGGTGTGTATCGCAGGCGTCAGTTCAACGTGCTCAATGTCAAAGCCATATACTTTCTCAAGCTGCATGATGTAACGCGACGGCTCGCTGGAACCCAGATTCTGGGCACTGGAGTCATAGATGAGCGTCACGTTGGCCGCGCGATTGAGCAAGCGATAGAAATTGAATGCGACGATGGCCTCTTGCTGCTCGGTGGTTGACATGCCGTGAGCACGGCGTATGTAGTTGGGAATAAACGAGTTGATACTGCGATGACGGGGGAACACACGTTCATTCATCGACAGGATGATGACGTTCCTGAAGTCGAGGCTACGCGTCTCGAGAAGTCCCATGACCTGAAGTCCTTGCAAGGGCTCGCCGGTAAAGGGGACGATCGACGAAGCCGAGAGGCGGTCAATCAGGTAGAACACCGTGCTGCGCTGCAACGAGCGGTTGTTTGCAGCGAGGGCAAGCTTGAGCTGGTGCAGGACATCAGTGTACATCACAAGGAACGCTTGCTGCAATGGCAGCTGCACCTCGCTAGCATCGGCATCCTCATCAGCAGCATCGGCATCGGTGGTCATCCTGTCCATCAACAGGTCACAAAATTCCAGCAGATTGTCGAGATAATCCTCCTGCAGCTGATGCTCGCCTGCTGCCGAACCGCTGTCCATGGCAGGCTTGAACAAGGAATAGAAACTCAACTGCTCGAACTCGGCGGCAGGCACGCGGAAGCGGTTGTTGCGACGCAATTCAGTCACCATCGTCAAGGCCTCGTCGGTAAAATAGGACTTGATCAGCGGATGGGACATGATGTCGTAAATGTCTTCACGATAGTAGGTCCACACGCCATGTTCCTTGCTGGCCTGGTGATGCATGCGCGCCACGATGTGCATGAGCGAGACGATGCCTGAACTGCGCAGGGGGTAACCCAGGGTCACATTCAGCGTGACCGAGCTGTTCACCGAATGCAGCAGGGGCACGAGCAGGGACTCGTCAGGCAGGACAACGGCGGTCTCAATGCCAACGGGAGTCTCGTCGGCATGCAGGCGCTGCACTTCGTCAAAGGCGACCTTGGCCTGCCCCACCGTCGATGATACGGCCATGACGCGAACATGCGGCAGCTTGTCACTGAGCGGCTCCAGCGGCATGGCACCAAAGCGCTTGCAATAGCCGTCGATGAGCAGGGCACCCGGGTCGTGAGGCGCCTTGTCGAGCAAGGCTTTGAGACCGGTGTTGTCCCACCAGAAGTCGGCCTTGCCATCGAGTTTAAACCGCTCGAACAACTTGACTTCGGCAGCCGATAAGACGCCGAATCCAACAAAGACCATCCGCTGATAAGGCAGCTCTTTCACGTTGCCCTCGGCAGCCTGGCGCAACTGGTATCCAGGAGAGAGCACGTCACGCTCGGCAAGTGCCTGGTGGTAGTTCTCGTAGATGGTTCCCAATGCGTTCCACAGGCTCATGAATTGACGCTTCACACTGTCGTCGCACGCTTCATCCCCTTCACTTGAGCCGGCCTGCCCGCGATGCTGCCACAGGTCGGCATCGACGCTCGTATCAAAGAACGAGGTAAACAGGTCGTCACCAAATATCTTTCTTACCTTTTCCTGCACCTCGGGCGTGAGGTAATTGCTGCTCAGGCGGTGCAGGTCGTCTAGGTTACGGTAGATGTCCCGGGCATCGGCCAGCGAGCGGTCAATATCGTTGAAATCGCTCACGATGAGCTGCGCCCAGTAGATAAACTTGTCGAACTCCTGGGCCGCATCGCCCATGGCCTTGCAATAGGCCTCATAGAGGGCAAACATCATCTCGATATCGGTGGCGGCCACCGTATCAGTCAGTTGGGCAACCAGTTCGTTGATTGTCGTCACGCAGGGCATGAGATGTGGCACGGGACTGGCCGCCACAAGCTGCTGCTGCAAGTAGTGGGTGAAGAACTGGCCGCTTCGGCGGTTGGGAAACACAAAGCAGTAATCCTCAAGGCCTTCGGCCTCAAGATAATGACTTGCCACTTGCCACAGGAAAGGTGCCATTTTTTAGTTATTAGTTAGAAGTTAACAGTTAACAGTTAACAGTGAACAGTTAACAGTGAACAGTTAATAGTTAACAGTTAATAGTTAATAGTTAATAGTTAATAGTTAATAGTTAATAG
>Ga0310694_10001480_pt1 | contig 26513 bp, 22 predicted proteins | sample 174DNAGHGhighgp2_FD_203884 | JGI IMG/M metagenome (GOLD analysis project Ga0310694, IMG submission 203884) | Sheep rumen microbial communities from Palmerston North, Manawatu-Wanganui, New Zealand - 1742 DNA GHGhigh gp2 (v2) (version 2) | ecosystem: Host-associated > Mammals > Digestive system...
CCATCAAATCGCACCTTTTCAATGCCACCCGACTGCTTTCCGAGCAGGAGAGTGACAATATATTATATATATTGAAGAGCCTTCAACAGGAACTTCGTCCACTCGAATCGGTAGGTGCCGAATATGCAGCCTTCAACCAACGTATTGAAAATCTGCTGGTTGAAGCACAGGATTTGGCATACGAGATTGCCCGTAAAAACGATAACGTGGAGGTAAACCCCGCCCTGACCGAACAGCTGAATGCCCGTCTGGACGAACTTTTCACCCTCCAGAACAAATATCACGTGGACGACAATAAAGCCCTGATAGCGCTTTTGGAGAAGCTGCAACAAGAGGTTTCCTCCTTTACGGATGAGAAAGAGCGGCTTGCGGAGAGTGAGCGGAACGTGAAAATCCTGGAAGAGAAGGCCACCGACGCGGCCAAGAAACTATCGGAGACGCGTAAAGCGGCCCTTCCCGCTTTGATCAACGCGATGGAGAGCCGTTTGCAACAGCTGGGTATGGAGGGAAGCCGATTCTCCGTCGAGTTGGAAAGTACTGGCGAGTTGCGCGAAAACGGCGCCGACACCGCCACATTCCTCTTCTCTGCCAATGCCGGTGTCAACCCCGCCGACATCACCCGCATTGCTTCAGGCGGTGAAATGTCCCGTATCATGCTCTGTCTCAAGTCCATCATCACCGACTCCATGTATCTGCCCACCATCATCTTCGATGAAATCGACACGGGCATTTCCGGTGAGACCGCCTCGAAGGTCGGCCAGATGATGCTGCTTCTTTCGCAGAAACATCAGGTGCTGGCCATCACCCACCTCCCGCAAATCGCCGCCTGCGGAGACCAACATCTGCTGGTCTTCAAGCAGACTGCCGACAATAAAACATTCACGAATATCAAACAGCTGGACATGCAAGAACGCGAGCAGATGATCGCCACCATGATGAGTGGTGAAAACTGCACCGAATCGGCCGTGGCCACCGCCCGCGAAATGCTGAAACATGCCCCGCACAAACAATCATAAAGAGGTATCATTATGAAAAAGACACTCATTATCCTCATAGCTGCACTGTTCTGTCTGAATCTTCATGCACAGAACCGCCGACCCACTCCCGAAAAGAAGTTCATTTACATGACCTCCATCGGCTATGCCACCGGACTGGGCCAAATCGAACTGGAGAACAAAACGGTGCAGAACCGCAACTTCGACATCTCCGTCAACCAGCTGCTGGGCTACCAGTTCAACCCCTATTTCCAGATGGGTATCGGGGCCGGTTTCGACTTCTGGAAACACACCGCCTTCATCCCCGTCTATCTCAACTTCACCGTCAACTTTACCGACACGAAAATTGAGCCGCTGTTCTACGCCAACATGGGCTACAGCTTCAAATGGTACGTCTCCTCCGTTCCCGAAACGATGGACCGCGTGGTGCACGGCACCTCCACGGGTCCTATGGGCGAGGCCGGCATCGGTATGCGCATCAACCTCAACGAACAACTCTCCATCGTGCTGGCCGCCTGCTATAAAAACCAATACAGCGACATCCGCTACACCATCCTGAAACCGGACGAACAGGACTTCTCTGCCTACTCCACCAACGCAGTCAAAAATGTGCTTTACCATTTCGCCGGAGTCCGTCTCGGAATTCAGTTCTAGCGATGAATGACGATGAATGACGATGAATGACGATGAATGACGATGAATGACGATGAAAAGCGATGAAGAACGATGAAGAACGATGAAGAATAAAGAATAAGATGAAAGAAGAAATGACATATACCGCGGCTTTCGAAGAATTGAAGGAGATTGTGGACCAATTGGAAAACGACAGCATCAGCGTGGACGAACTGACCGAAAAGATGAAACGCGCGACCGTTTTGATGAAAATTTGTCGTGACAAACTGACCAAAACGGAAGAGGAGGTCAATAAAACCATTGCAGAACTGACCTAAATGTCCACATTCGACCTCATAGATCCCGAAATCGAATCCTACTGCGAGGCACACACCACTGCCGAGACGGATTTGCTGTACCGTCTGAACCGGCAGACCCACCTGCAGACCATCAATCCGAGGATGGCCTCCGGACAACTTCAAGGACAGTTTTTATCGCTGATTTCCAAAATGATACATCCAACGAGAATCTTGGAAATCGGCACCTTCACCGGCTACTCGGCCATCTGTCTGGCGGAGGGGCTTACGGATGACGGCATCCTGCATACCATCGAAATCAATGAGGAGTACGAAGACCGCATCCGGGAATTTGTTTCTAAAAGTCCCGATGCCGACAAAATCCAACTGCTCATCGGTGACGCAAAACGCATCGTGCCCGCCATGAACGAGACGTGGGATTTGGTCTTCATCGATGCAGAGAAAACCGACTACCAAGAATATTACGACATCGTCTTTCCGCAAGTGCGGGAAAACGGATTTATATTGATTGACAACACGTTATGGAATAGTAAAGTAGTACACAAGGTGGCTCACAACGACCGCGACACGCAGGCGATCCTGGCGTTCAACGACCACGTACAGCAGGATCCGCGGGTACGCAACCTCTTGCTTCCTTTCCGTGACGGCATTATGATCATAGAGAAATTACAAGGATGAGAATAGACATATTGACCCTTTTCCCCGAAATGTTCCCGGGCGTGTTCGGCAGTTCCATACTGAAACGCGCCGTGGAGAAGCAGTATTTGGAGTTGCATGTGCATGACATACGCGCATTCACGTACGACAAACATCATCGCGCCGACGACTATCCTTTCGGCGGCGGTGCCGGTATGGTAATGATGGTGGAGCCCATCGCCCGCTGCATCGAACAGCTGCAGAGCGAGCGCGAATATGACGGCATCTACTTGATGGCTCCTGATGGCAAAACTTTCAACCAACAGATAGCCAATGAGATGTCCATGCTGAACAACATCATCCTGCTGTGCGGGCACTACAAAGGCGTGGACGAGCGCGTGCGCGACCTCTTCATCACCGGCGAGCTTAGCATCGGCGACTACGTGCTTTCCGGCGGCGAACTGGCGGCCATGGTCATCACCGACGCCATCGCGCGAGTGATTCCCGGTGTCATCAGCGACGGGGCCTCCGCCCTCTCCGACTCCTTCCAGGACAACCTGCTCTCCGCTCCCGTCTATACCCGTCCCGCCGACTTCCGCGGTCATCGCGTCCCCGACGTGCTGCTCTCCGGCAACCAGAAACTGATTGACGAATGGCGTTACAATCAGCAGATGACGAGAACCCAACAACGAAGACCCGACCTCCTAGAACATGAATAAACTATCCGCATATTGCCAATCGTTGCGCACGCAAGACGTGTTCTTCAACATCAGCTACATTCTGATGATGATTATGATGGGGCTGTTACCCATCACCACCTATCTCATGTGGCCCATTGGCGTCACCTTGATGGTGCTCTGGATCTGCCAATGGAACTGGCGCGAGAAATGGGAAAACTTCAAAGCCAACGACGGCATTCCCTACGGTTTCTTCCTCCTGGGCATGTGCCTGATCCCTACCCTTGGATTTATCAATTCCGAAAACATACCCATTGCGTGGCGCACTTTCGAATGCTATATTTGGTTCTTCTTCGCTCCTGTCATCTTCCTCACCACCTCCCCAAAAACGTGGAAAAAACAGCATTTTGATGTGCTTTTGACACTCTTTGCCGCCAGTGAAATCTTATTGTTACTCTTCCTGTTTGGTTTCGGAATCTATCGAACCATCCAAACGGGCGACTCCAGCTACATGTACAACAACTTCTTCTGCTATCAGCGGCACCACGCCTACGTCGCCTTATATCTTACATTTGTCTATATCCTGATTTTCAACCATTTAATCAATCATCAGCACGAGATGACCAAAAAGCGTATCGTGCTGGCTTACCTTTTGGAACTTGTCATTTCCGTCGGCGTTTTCTGCGTCTATTCCCGCGCAGGAATCCTTATTTTCCTGTTTATGCACACCTTATGGTGCGGTTACGCCGTCTATCGAAAGCGTTCCCGACTGAAATACATGATACCGTTGTTCATCTTCACCTTTGGTCTGTTCACCACGCTGGTGATCACCTCGCCGAGCAACCGTTTCACCCAAAATGCCCTGTCTTACCGTCACAAGAACAAGAAGCCCGATGCACGTCTCATCATCTGGGAGGCGGCCTGGGACGGTGCTGTGGAGAACCTTCCCTGGGGCGTGGGCACCGGCGACGGCAACGATGTCGTGATGGAAAAATATCACGAAAATGGCCACTGGAAAAACCGTGAACACCCCTACAATGCACATAACCAGCTTCTTTTCGCCCTCCTCACCAACGGCATTCTCGGACTGATCCTCACCGCGCTCTATTTCATCACCCCATTATGTACCGGTATCAAGCATCGCGATATGATGTTGCTGTCCCTGTTCCTGCTGCTATTTCTCAATTGCTTGGTCGAATGCATGTTCGACCGACGGGCCGGGGTTGATTTCTTCGCCATCATGATTCCACTCTTCATGGTGCAAGCCAACAGCTTGACCAAACAATCGTAAACCAAAAATCGCAAAACCATGCGTCGATTCATCCTTGCAATAGCATTCATCATCAGTTTCTCCACCGTATTTGCACAAGAAAAGGAGACCTACCTGTATGCCACCAAGGATACCTCCAAACTATTCATGGATGTCTATGTGCCACAGGTGCAAAACGAGCAGCAGGCGTGCCTGATTTTCGTGTTCGGCGGCGGCTTCGTCGGCGGGAAACGAGACGACAGCCAGATCCAACAAATCAAGAAGCACTTCACGGACAAGGGTTTTGTGGTCATTGCCATCGACTATCGGTTGGGAATGCGGGGACAGAAGAAAATTTCAGCCGTCGCCTCCGTGAAACAGTTCGAAAAAGCCATCAATATGGCAGCAGAAGACCTGATTTCCGCCATCGACTACACCCTTAAGAACCTTTTGGACACGAAGAAGTATAAAATCAACCCCACGAATATCATCCTCATGGGCAGCAGCGCCGGAGCCATCACCGTCTTGGAGACCGACTACGCCCTATGCAATGACTACCTCAACAGTAACATCCTGCCCACCGATTTCCGTCCTGCAGGGGTCATTTCCTACGCCGGCGCCATCTTCTCCACGCACGGAAAGCCCAAATACAAGAACCACGAGCCCGCCCCTACCCTTCTCTGTCACGGAACTATTGACAAATTGGTGTATTACAACAAGTTGCAAGTCTTCAACTTCGGACTTTTCGGTTCCAGCTCGCTTGCCAAACAGTTCAAGAAAAACGGTTACAGTTACTACATCCGTCGTTATCCGGATCTCGGACACCAAGTAGCCATCCGCTACAACGACGAATTCGACTTCCTCGACCGTTTTATCGCCGACTTCGTTTTCACCCACAAAAACTTGCAGATCGACGAGATTTTCCACGACCCGACCATCGAACCCAAGTGGACCAATCTGCGCATCCGCGATCTGGAAAAAGCATCTTAATAACGCAAAACAAGACGATATAAAAACCGTAGAGCCGCCACAATGTGACGGCTCTACTTGCGTGTGTATTAAGGTTTCTTAATGATGTATCGGTCGGATGGTATTACCGGATCAAAGTCACGGTTCCGGTGTATTCCTTGTCCTCCACATTCAGATTTCGCAACAGAATACGATAAACATAGACCCCTTCGGGACACTTCTGGCCATATTTGTTGCGACCATCCCAATAGTCGTAAGGATTGTGTGTGGTGTAGATCAGCATACCCGAGCGGTCGAAAATCTGCATCAGATAATTCTCCGGGTCAACACCCTGTCCTTGCGGGGCAAAATATTCGTTGACACCATCGCCATCAGGAGTGAATGAATTCGGGATATAGAAGAAATACGGCACTTCCACAGAAACGCGGTTTTTCACCGAATCCACACAACCCAATGAATCGGTAGCCGTCAAAGTGATGGTATAATAGCCGGAATGGGTATAATCATGCGCAGGATCCTCCACATCTTCAATAATATTGAGGTTGGAGAAGACATCTCCGAAATTCCACACCAGATGGTTATCGCCTGGCGTCAGGTTGACGCAGTTCACCGTTCCGATGCCGTTTTCCACATAGATTTCCGTCGGTGTGGCCTGGAACTGCGGTTTCGGCAACTGCAACACCGTGACGGTGAGCGTATCGGTGACGATACAGTCGCCAATCATGGTGGCAGAGACGATATAGGTAGTGGTCACCTGCGGAGAAACAGTAATGGTAGAGGTGGTCTGACCCGAGCTCCAATGGAATTGGTTGGAGGTGGGGTGAGAAGCCGTCAGAGTGGTCGATTTGCCAAAACAGATGGTGTCAATACCGGTAATGGTCGGGAATTCCAAATCAGTGACCAGTACGGCCACAGAGTCGTAGTTGGTACAACCGTTGTCAAAGGTGACCGTCACCCTATAGGTTTGTGTTTGAGAAGGAGATACCACACAGGTGGCGGTGGTGTCACCACTGCTCCAACGGTAACTCATCGGTTGGACATCCGGATAATTCTGGAATGAAACGCTCAATGTGGCATTGTCATTTGGACAGACATGGTTGGTTCCTGTATTGCTACTGGCAAGAACCGACGGAATACGCACCCGAATCGTAGTGGTATCGCGAATAATGAATTCGTCATTATTGGCATTATGGTATTTGTACTCCGAAATATACTTCGTGGTTTCCGTCGGGCTCACGGTAATCTTGCGATTCTTGGCATGGGCATCATAGCTGATGATGTTCGCCGGCGAGACGGAATTGGCATACCACGTCAACTCTCCATTCTCATCAAACGGGGTAATCGGAGTAAAACGCCAAGCTTCGTTATCAGTATTCCAGCTAGTCATACCACGCTCGGGTGCCAACAAAATCTGGGAAGAGGTGTTGTTCTGCAATCCGATGATGCCCTCTCCATGCGAATTAGTCGTGGCACAACACTTACGATGCTTCACATAGACATCGATAATATTGGTGCCCTCATACAAGACCATCTGATAGGTATTGTAATTCTGATATTGGCTGCCCGTACTTGTATTGGTCAGTCCATAGAGACCCACATTCAGATAATTGAACACGAACGCCCGGCAAGGATACTGTCCAAGCACTTTCACACGCACATTACCCTGACCAAGACCATCTTGCTTGTTGGTATAATAACGGCAGTCAATGTCCTCATAAACTCCATATACACAATTCTTATAAACATAAGGAATGGAGGAATAGGGCGGTGTGGTGGGCGGTTGCTGATAGGAATAGGTACATCCGCCAGACTGAGGATTCATGGAAATCAATCCATTGGTACCCGGATAGACCATGGTGTAGGGTCTTCCAAAAAAGATGAAGGTGAAGGGCAACGACACACCTGACAACCAGTTATCGTCAGAAGAAGCGCCAATAGGATCGCCTTCATTATAGGCAAAGAGCATATTTTCCTCATTATAAGGGATTTGCTTCACCGTATAGTCATTCGTATAACGTCCCGTGGCGATCACCTCGGCTTCCAGCAGGACCACCGGGTTGCTGCAGTCAAAATCGAAATCTTTCGGGTTTGGTGCGTCCGCATAAACACCGGAAGGGATATTGGTGACGCTTGGGCAGGCGCTACCGTCCGGAGATTCAAAAAGGGTGGCCACACAGGTAATTGTGGCATGCCAACCCGCTTTGTTGACATCGTTGGCTGCACCCACATAGACGAAACTCAGCGTATTGCCGCTGGAAAAGAGCACCGGCGGTCTGTTATTCGTGGTCCCATCCAACGTGGAGGTGCAAAACTGACCAATCAGACGTTTGTCAGGATCCATATACATGCCATCGTAAATCTTCATAATGCCGTTGACCGCAAACTGCGAAAACTCGCATTTAATATGCGTGCCTACCGGTGAGGTGAATTCGACGTAAGAAGTTCCACTCGAGTTCTCATTATTGGCCGCTATATTGCCTGTAGGACCGCCGGAATCATAGAATTCAGACAAGCAGGTGAGGTTATAGACATATCCGTCTCCAAACAAGCGATTGGCGGGCAGCGTGTCGTATGCATACACTTTTGCCTGCCAGCCCGCCATCAAACCCGGGATATCCACCTCATCGGAATGGAATACAAAGGTCAGGTTTTTCCCCGTGGAGAGGAACTCACCGGGAGAGTTCACCTGATTATAAACCCCAATAAGCGGTGAGGAACAGTTCGGACCGTCAAAAATCCACAACGAGTCACCTTCAGTCATGGCAAATTCCTCAAACAGTACGTACAACACGCAGTTGTACGTGTTCGTTCTTAACGTCATCGTGTCTTTGAGGTTAGGTGCGAAATAGCCATTGGGATCTTGGTTGTCACCCATAGCGCCGGGCACGCCGCCCGGGTCATAAAAGTTTCGAACCTCCTCGTCAATGTCACCCACCAACGGCGTTGACCCCATTATAATAGTTTGCGCCACAGCCATTTGAGCAAAAGCCAAAAACATCAAAAGCAAGCTGATGCCGAATATGTTTTTCTTCATTCTAGTAAGTTTATCTTATTAATACACTCTAAACGAAAAAGGATTCCTATTGTTACAAAAAAAATCAAACACCCTGACACATCGCAACAAAACGTTGAGATATAGGCATTTCCAATGAATTTGCAAAAATACAAAAAAAACATTTCTACACCCGTCCATCAATTCAAAAAAAGTGTATTTTTGCAGCCGCAAAACGGACGGGGTGTGGCGCAGTTGGTAGCGCGCTACGTTCGGGACGTAGAGGCCGGAAGTTCGAGTCTTCTCACCCCGACATTACCAAAAGGCTGTCACTATGTGACGGCCTTTTTTTGACCATTGACTGTTGACTTTAATTTCTCCCTACTCACTCTTCTATAACCACTAACCCATAACCAATAACCATTAAAAATTGTATCTTTGCGCCCAAATTTTGAAAATATGACCAGACAATATAGTATATGGATTGTCGCCATTGTCGCGCTGCTTTGCGCCGGCTGCAAACACACCGAAACCACCTATTTCCCTGACGGCCGCACTCAGTCCATCATCCAATACAAGGGCAAAAAGGAACACGGCAAAACCGTCTATTTCTACCACAGTCCCAATACCGTGGAAATAGAGGTGGAAATGAAGAACGGCAAACGGAACGGCGAATTCAGAAGATATTTCAACAACGGCCTTTTGGACACCTACTGCGTGTATAAGAACGACTCTATCGAAGGGGTGGAGGTGATGTTTCTCGCCAACGGATGCAAAAGTCAAGAAACCACCTACCTACACGGCCGCAAGAACGGTCCCCACAAAGCCTATCATCTCGACGGCAGCGTTAAGTTGGAGGGCGGTTTCCAAAACGACCTCTTTGAAGGGCCTTGGACCTACTATGACGAACGCGGCGTGCTCGTCGGGGAAGGCGAATTCCATGACGGCACCGGCGAAGTGACCTTTTACGACAAAAACGGTCATCCGCAACGCACCACCCACTACAAAAGCAACAAAAAGGACGGCAAAGAGCTCTATTACACCCCATCAGGCAACGTTTATCGCGAAATCACATTCAAAGAAGACCGCATCATCAGCGACCACACCGATTCTACCCTCTTGAAATAATCATGAGACGCCTACTCGCCATTATCCTGCTTTTCATCCTGTGTATCAGTAGCATACACGGGCAGGAAAACCGCAGGATTCGTTATCGGGCGGATATGGGCTATTACGACGAAGAGGTGCTCCCCGGCGCACAACGCCTCATCGGAAACGTGAAATTCGCCCAAGACAACGTAGTAGGCTTTTGCGACAGTGCATATCTCTATGAAGCAGACAATTACATCATCGCGTTCGGTTCGCCCGTCCGCTTTGTCATCAGCGACTCTGTGATTCTCACCGGAAGACGCGCCACTTACGACGGCAACATCCGTCAGGCGGCCATCGCCGGCAAGGTCAGGCTCGACAACGGCAAATCCTATCTGCTTTCCGACAGTATCTTCTATGACCTCAACATCGACTGCGGATTCTACACGACCGGCGGCGAAATCTACAATGAAGAAGACACGCTCACCAGCGAAATCGGGAAATATTTCACCAACACCGACGATGCCTATCTCCACGACAGCGTCCTGCTGCGCAGCACCAGCTACCGGATGAACTGCGACTCCCTTCGCTATAATGCCAGCTCCAAAATCGCTTACTTTATCTCCCCCACAAAACTCGTCAGCGAAGAAAACACCATCTATGCCGACGGCGGAATCTACAACACCAACCTGGACATCACCATCCTAGATGGCCATGTGCAACTGCTCGGCGAAAAACAACAACTCTTCGCCGACAGTCTTTACTACGACAAAGAGAATCATTTCGGAAAAGCTTGGTATAATGCCACTTACGTTGATACAAGCAACCATTTTATCCTCAAGGGCAACTATCTGGAACACCATGAAAAGGGCGGAACCTCCATCGCCACCGACAGCAACCTGCTTATATATATAGATGACAATAAGGACACCCTTTTCATGCACTGTGACACCCTGCTGGTCGATTTCGACACCGCCTCCAATCCGACCTTGATGCGAGCCTTTTTCCATACCAAATTCCTGCACAAGAACTTGCAAGGTGCCTGCGACTCATTGGTTTACAACGTCGAGGACTCCCTTCTGACTCTGTTCTACAACCCGATACTATGGTCGGAAAGTTATCAGCTCTCGGGCGACACCATTCGCTTCACCATCATTGATTCCGTCAGAAGCAAGGTCGAACTGTGCAAATCCGGGTTCATCGTCGGCGGGCTCTTCCGCGACACCGAGTTCAACCAAATCAAAGGATTGAACATCATCGGACATTTTATGGAGAAAAATCTGCAACGCGTTGATATAGTGGGCAATGCAGAATGTGTCTATTATCTTCAGGAAGAAGACAGCTCCCTGGTAGGCATCAACACCTCCATCACTACGGAAATGTGCATCTTACTGGACAGCAACAGAATACAACAGATCCGCTACTACGACTCGCCCAACGGGCACGTGCACCCCGACGACAAGCTGGATGCCAAAGACCGTAAACTCCAGGGGTTCCGCTGGTTGATTGAATACCGGCCGCGAAAACCCGAAGATTTGTTTGTATTACCTATACCGAGAGAGACTGTTGACCATTGACTGTTGACCATTGACTATTGACTGTTGGCCATTTACCCTGAAACTTGAAACTTGAAACCTGAACCCCTTTGAAAGAAACTCCCGAACATATCAAACTGATTCTGAAAACCTTGCCGGAGAAGCCAGGTGTTTATCGCTTCTACGACGACAAGGGCACGGTCATCTATGTCGGGAAGGCAAAGCGTCTTAAACGAAGGGTTTCTTCCTACTTCAACAAAGAGCACGACTCCGCAAAAGTGCGGATGCTGGTGACGAAAATCCGTGACATACAGACTGTTGTAGTGGATACGGAGTGGGATGCCTTATTATTGGAGAACAGCATGATCAAGGAATTCAAGCCGAAGTACAACATCATGCTGAAGGACGACAAGACCTATCCTTGGATTGCCGTCACCCGCGAACCCTTCGCGCGCATCTTCCCGACGCGCAGGCCCGATGCCGCCACCATGCATCTCTTCGGCCCCTATTCCTCTGTAAAACAGATGAATATACTGTTGGATCTCATCTATAAGATGTTTCCCATCCGCAACTGCAAAATTTTGCGGAACAACGACCGTCCATGCATGCAATACCAGATCAAAAAGTGTGCTGCACCCTGCTGTGGGCTGATTTCAACGGAAGCATACCAGCAAAATATTGACAAGGCGATGCAAATCATCAAAGGTAACCGCAAAGAGGTGATCCGCCAGCTGAAAGAGGAGATGATGCGGTATGCAGACGAATGGAAATTCGAGGAGGCCGCCGATGTGAAAAGAAAGATTGAGACCCTGGAGAACTATATCGGGAAGTCGGTGGTGGTGAACCCGGCCCTCACCAATATGGACGTTTTTGGCATGGAAGAGGACGATGACTGCACCTACATCAGCTTCCTTCGCGTGGTCGATGGCGCTGTGGTACAAGCACATACCTTGGAAATCGACCACCAGATCGAGCCGAGTCGCGAGGATGCTTTGTGGACCGGCATCTTGGAGATCAAAGAACGGCTGAAAGGACTGTGTCCCACGGTGTTAGTACCGTTCGAACTCACACTGGCCCCGAAAGAGTGGGACTTTCAGGTTCCGCAGCGTGGTGACAAACGCAAACTGCTGGATCTGGCCGTCCACAACGCCCACTTCTACATGCTCGAAAAGAAGAAACGGCAAGATCTCGCCGACCCCGAACGCCGGAATATGCGTGTGCTGCAGGCACTACAGGAAGCTCTGGGTATGAAGACGTTACCGCGCCGTATCGAGTGTTTCGACAACTCCAACACGCAAGGCGAAGAACCCGTGGCAGCCATGAGCTGCTTCATCGACGGGAAGCCTGCCAAGAGTGAATACCGCCACTTTAACATCAAGACTGTGGTCGGTGCCGACGACTTCGCCTCCATGGAGGAGGTCATCTACCGCCGCTACCACCGACTGTTGGAGGAGAACAAGCCCCTGCCCGACCTCGTGGTCATCGATGGCGGCAAGGGACAACTCCACGCTGCCTGGAACGCCATCATTGCTCTGCACATCGAAGACCGCCTCATGATGGTGGGCATCGCCAAACGGTTGGAGGACATCTTCAAGGTCGGCGATGACGTGCCCGTCTATATCGACAAACGTTCCGAAGCGCAAAAATTACTGCAGCACGTCCGCGACGAAGTGCACCGTTTCGGCATCACCCACCACCGCAAACGCCGCTCCAAAACCAGTATCGCCTCCATTCTGGACGACGCGCCTGGAATAGGGGCTGTACTTAAAACCAAACTATTGAAAGAATTCAAAAGCGTTTCCAAGATAAAATCCGCCTCCGAATCCGAACTCGCTGCCGTCATCGGCCCCAAAAAAGCTGCCGCCCTCCGAGCTTATCTTGACTGTTGACCATTGACTATTGACTGTTGACTATTGACCGTTGACTATTGACCGTTAACCTTTAACTACTAACTGCTAACTATATTTTTCCCAATATGAAAAAAAACATCCTCCCCCTCATCGCCGCCATCCTCATCGCCATCACCGTGTCGGCCCAGGACACGGCCCTCACCTACCCCGCCACTTACGTGGAGACCGTCCTCGATGCCGCCACACTGCAGTCGCTGTCGAGAGACTTCTCCGTGGACAAGGTGCAGCGCAATGCCGATGGCACTTTCAACACCCGCATCAGTCTGTCGTACAAAGAGTTCGATGCCTTTCGAGCCTTGCACATCCCTTACACGGTGACACCGAAGAACCGCGCACAAGTAACCATGGCACATAATTACGAGCAGATGACGGCCAGCTGGACCCGCTACCCGACCTACAGCACCTATCTCGCCATCATGGACACCTTCCAGACTCGCTACCCGAACTTGTGCGAAATTGACACCATCTTGGCCACGACTCCGAATGGACACAAGATTCTCTGCGCCCACATCAGCAACAACCTTAACGACAATGAAGGCAAGCCTTCGGTATGCTATATTTCCACCATTCACGGGGACGAGGTAGTCGGATACCATGAAATGCTCCGACTGATACATTATCTTTTAACAAACTACAACACAAACTCTTACATCACCCATCTTGTCAACAACATTGACCTTTGGATATGTCCGCTCTACAACCCCGACGGCACTTACTTCAGTTCCGACAACCAGATTAATGAGACCCCTGTTTCCATGCGCTACAACAGCCACTGGGAGGACCTCAACAGGGATTTCCCATTGGCTGGAGAGCCCATTGCGAAATCGTCCTACGAGCCTGAGATAGAGGCGATGATGCAATTTCTGTCGGCACACAATTTCACGTTAGCAGCCAACTTCCATGGCGGCGCAGAGGTTTTCAACTATCCTTGGGACACTTGGATGACTTGGCAACGCAGTCATGCGGATGCCGATTGGTGGGAGTTGGTCGGCCGCCAATTTGCCGACACCTGTCACTTCGTTTTCCCTCTATTCATGAACGAAGAGGACAACGGTGTCACGGAAGGCGGCGACTGGTACGTCATCACCGGTTCCATGCAGGATTATCACAACTGGTATCTCGGCACACGGCACGTCACCGTTGAAGTCAGCAACGACAAAGTACTCAATTCCAGTCAACTGCCCATTTATTGGGGATATATCTACCGTTCACTGCTGAACTTCATTGCGGAGGCCGACAACGGCATCCACGGCACTGTCACCGATTCGCTGACCGGAGAGCCGTTGGAAGCGCTGATTTATATCGCCAACCACGATCTTGACCACTCCTACGTCGAGACCTCCCTTCCCCACGGCGACTACCACCGGCCCATCAAAGGCGGACAGTACGCGGTGACCTATTCGGCGGAGGGGTATCTGCCCAAGACCATCGTCACCAACGTTGTTGACGGCGAGAAACTGGTACAAAACGTGCAATTGAGCAAACCCGTCGGCATTGATAATTACGAAAACAAGGTGACGATCTATCCCAACCCCGCGAAGGACTACGTAACCGTGGAGGTTGACGGTGGTTTGGAAATCGTTGACATGGCCTTATATGACATTCATGGCAGACCTGTAGAGACGTTTCATGAAACGTCTCTACAACGGGACGGAATCATCAAATTGGATTTCCGCGCCCTCCCCTTTGGCACGTACATCCTCCACCTCAAAACCGCCGATAACCGCGAATTCATCCGCAAAATTATTCATAATTCATGATTCAACATTCATCATTAAAAAAACGAGACCGACATTATTGCCGGTCTCGTTTTTTTTATCGAAAAAGGTTACGAAAACCTTACTTCTTGATAATCTTGTGAATTGACGTGCCGTTATCGGTCGTGAGCTTCAAGGTGTAAAGACCGTTGGCGAGATCCTTCACGGAGATGTTGTTCACAGCACCGCTTTCAGCTTTCACCAGTTGGCCTTGCATGTTGAAGATCTCCACACGTTGGATGTTCTCGGAAGTGGTGATGGAAATCATGTCGGTGGCAGGGTTCGGATAAATGCTGACACCCAATTCGTTATTTTCGTCAATACCAGTGGCACCAGCAAGCTTTACGTTGTCAATCCAGACATTGTTGCCATAGCCGCTCTTGAATTCAAAACGGATAATGACGTCGTCATTGTCGGTGATACCCGAGAGATCAACGGTTTCATTGCGCCAATCTGCGTCAACAGGGATGTAGTTGCTCGTGGTCGTACCTGCGGTAGCAAGGTTATTGCCAGACTTACTGTAAAGATTGGTCCAAGAAGCACCACAGTTGGTAGAGCACATCACACGCAATCTCTCTGAATAGTTAGAATTATAACGTTTGTGCGCCAAATCAAATGACAAAACGGGGTTATTGATAGTGGAAAGGTTCTCATAAGGGAGATAGAGGTTAGCGATGGTGCCGCTCTCATAGTTAAAAGCATTGAAAACCACCGCATTTCCGTGGTTGCCGTTGAGTTCATGAGTGAAAAGGATACCCTCTGCATTGGACCAGTCATCCGGGATGCCTTCGCTGAAGTTTTCGTCAATCGTGGTGGACGTCGGGTTGATGTTCACAGCGAATTCAGTAGAAGAAGTGTTCATGGCGGGATCAGCGTCAGCCGCACCATTCACCGTGTTAATCGTCACAGTGTAGGTGTGCATACCATCCACGTTGGAGGTAATCTGAGGCAAATCGATGGAGACCACGTTGTATTTGGCCAGGTTGCCGCTCCAGTTGAAAGTGGAGGTCTGTCCATCGAAATCGATGGTCAGCGTTGCAGAAGTCAGAGGATTGTTACCCACATTTTGCAGGGTCACAGTCGGGTTGGCCGTGCAGGAGCAGTAATAAGCGCCGTCAAAGCCTTCGGTCTTAAGCAGCAAAGCGTTGTTGTCCAGCGTGTTGTCATACTGAGGACAAGTACTTTTTGCAGCGTACAGGTTGGCAGTGGTCTGCTGACCCACCTCATAAACCAGACGGTTCGGGCAAACCATATAGACAGTCGGGAAGTAGGAAATGGCATAGTCATTGTCGAACTGGGTTGTGTTGGGAGACATTCTCAAGGGGATGACGGGATATTCCACACCATTCAGCCAGTTGCCCTGCGTGGCTTGGCCTCCAGCATCGGGACCTGTGCCGCTCAAGGAAGCATAGTTACCATAGCTACCCTCGATAGCCAACACGCGCACCTCATTGGTACCGGTAGGACCATACTGGGAATAGAGGTTCTCCAAATGACCTCCCGTATGGAAGTTCCAACACGGATTGCACCACGTGGCGAAAACATCCATATAAACCGTATAACCTGCATCGGTAAGGTCGTACAACGTAATGGGGTTATTGGTGACAATGGAGCCGGTTGTTTTGTTAATCTCATAACCGGTAAAAGCGGGAGCGTAAGTCCCATTCGGCAATTGTGCGAAAGAGGCCATCACTAACGCGCTCATGCAAAGAAGTAAAGATAATTTTTTCATACGATTATTTTTAATTAATACTGATTTATTTGATTCTAAATTTATGCCTGCAAAAATACATTTTTGTTTTACATTATCAATGGGTAAAACACATTTTTTGATTTTTGATGTTTTTCGCTTTCTGTAGAAGGTGTGTCAAAAGTCCAAAATTCGGCATTTTTCGATTTGTAACTATTTGATAATCAAATAGCAATTTTTGCCAAAACAGACTTATGACACACCCTCTACAATTTATTTCAATACTAGCTGTATCGTGTGCCGGTTGCTCTGCCGTATTAACACCTCTTCGCCCGCAAACATCTTTAACACAGCCTCTTCCGAGGCGGCATCGTAGTGGCGGATGGTCACTAAGCGAATGCCGTCGTTGAATTTGACGATGAACTCCTTCTGCAATGCCTCGATACAGGGCTGCAGGCGCAGCGGCACATTGTCGGTGCAGACAGAAAAAGTGAGCGCGGAGTTCTGGATCATGTTGATTTTGACGCGATATTTCGCTAAAATGTCCAAAATGATGGAGAGATTATTGACCCCGATGATAGAGAAGTCACGCGGGGAAACCGAAATCAGCAACTGGTTGTCCTTCACAATGTAGGATGGAACAGCCACGGTGTCAGCGTTTTGCGTAATCATGCTGCCCTCATTCTCCGGATGGAAGAAGGATTTGACGAATAAAGGTATCTGCTTGTTGTGTAGGGGCTTAAGGGTCTTCGGGTGGATGACGCTCGCACCGTAATAGGCCAACTCGACAGTCTCGTGGTAGGTCAGCTTGTCGATTTTGACGGCATCCGCGAACCGTTTCGGATCGGCGTTGAGGATGCCGGGGACATCTTTCCATACCGTAACGCACTCGGCATCAAGGGTGTAAGCCATGATAGCAGCGGAATAGTCGGAACCCTCGCGACCGAGAGTGGTCGTCTGGTTCTCGGCTGTGCCCGCGATGAATCCCTGCGTCAACACGATGCCGTGTGAGCGGTTTTGGAAGTAGGGGTTGATGGTGTTGCAGACCAGCTTCTGCGTCACCGTCCAGTCCACGTGACCCTCGCGATAGGTATTGTCCGTACGCACGAGTTGCCGTGCATCAAGCCACTGCGTTTCAAGCCCTTGCGTGTTCAGATAAGTGGCGATCAACGTCGTGGAGAGCAGTTCACCGAAGCTGACGATGCGGTCGTAGTCGTAGTCGAAGTTGTCGGACGTGGGACGCTGCAACTGCTCATTCAGCAGGGTAAACAATCGTTCGGAATGCGGCAGGAAGGGGTTGTCCGCGCCCATCAATTGCGCTGCCACCGTTTCGTGCTGTGTGCGCAGTTCCAAAAGCAACGTTGGAACGTTTTCCGGCGCATGGTAATAGGAATCCAGCAACTTTTCCAAGAAGTTGGTGGTCTTGCCCATGGCGGAAATCACCACCACAAGCTGCTCGTTTTCATAACGTTGCAGAATGTTTTTCAGATTTTCGATGGCTGGGGCGTCTTTCACGGAGGCACCGCCGAATTTGAACACTTTCATCGTAGGTTATTCGTTTTTAAGGACTTGCAATAAGGTTGTACCCACCACACCGAGGGTGTTCCGGTCGATGTGCTGGATATTGTCGTTCACGGTATGCCAGACGGGGTCGAAACCAGTGCCGGAAGCCGCGTCGTAGTGAATGATGTCGATCATCTTGAACGGTGCGTATTTATTGACATAGTAGTGGTCGTCGGTGATCACGCCGCCGGGCTTGTTCTGAAAGTACTGCCCGTGCCCAAGTTCGTAGGCTGTGGACCACACCTTCTGCACCACATTCTGCGCATCCCGCAAGGAGAACTGCTCCTGCATGAACTGCGCGTTCGGACTGCCCACCATGTCGAGCAGGATGCCGTAGTTGGCCGTATATCCTTGGATATGAGGATTTTTCGCCCAATGTTGTGCGCCTAAGCCCCACCAGTCGCCGGGCACGCTCTCGCTTTCTCGCGGACCGTAGTCTTCGGCATCGAAGAAAACGATATCGACACCCACATTCGGCTGGTTCTCGTGCAGTTGACGAGCAATCTCGAGCAGCACACCCACGCCGCTAGCGCCGTCGTTGGCCCCGTCAATGGGGGTTTCGCGGTTCGCGGGAATCGGATCGTGGTCGGCGAAAGGACGGGAATCCCAGTGCGCAGCTAAAACGATACGCTTCGTCTTTTCGGGACCGAAACTGCCGACAAGATTGGCACAAGGCCACGATTTTCCATCGTAAGTTTTGGCTGTAAATGTCTGGTTGTAAACCGTATCGCAGTACTCGTGCAGTTTCCCCAATAGCCATGTGCGGCAATTCTCGTGCGCTTCCGTACCCAGCACGCGCGGTCCGAAGTCGGTCTGTGCCTTCACGAATGCGTAAGCGGAGTCGTTGTCGAACGCCGGCAGGGTGACGGTAGCTTGTGGGGTCTCTTTCGGGGTTTTCTTGGTGCGGTCGCAAGCGGAGAAGAGGAGGACCGCGCCCACCAACAGGATCAATATCGTCTTAAGTTTCAACATGTTATAATAGACTATGAATGATTTAGGATGTTTAAAAAATGACGGGCGAAGATACAAAAAATGAAAACAAAAAAGGCGGCTGAAACAGTCGCCTTCTTTTGTGGCGGGAACGAGAGTTGAACTCGTGACCTCCGGGTTATGAATCCGACGCTCTAACCAACTGAGCTACCCCGCCTTTTTTGAGGCTGCAAAAATACACTTTTTTTCGTTTGCGCGACAGGGAAGTGAAAATTTTGTGTAAGAGGGTGGTTTTCAGCTGGATATATTAAATAATAATCTAGGGACTGGTTGATCCAATGTTTAAGCATTGAGAATATTTTGAGGAATAACTACGCAAAACACGCTTTACGTTTATTCTACCAGTTGGATGAGGGGTTCGCCGAGAGCTGCGGATATTTGCGAAAGTGTGCGCAGGGTGAAGTTCGGGAATCCTGTTATCCAACGTGACACCACCGCTTCGTCTTTTCCCATTTTGCGGGCGAGATCCCGCTGGGACATGTGCTTTTCTTTGAGAATCTTGTCTATTCGTGCAATGATGCCCGCAGACAACTGCACTTCAGCCATGATTTCAGGTGAAACTTTTTCCACCTTTGACTTAAACCATTCTTGTTTGTTGTTCATATCTCGAAAGTGATTTGCTCGGTGCCATGAAGTTCTTTCTCATCGACACTGATATAACCTTTGTCAATGTTTTCCTTCAAAATTTTTTCAAAACGCTGTAAGTCCAGCACATAACCGTATAATTTAGGATCCTCCTGGTAACTTTTCGTGTTCTTAACACCACCATTTCCAAGGATAACAATCTGTTCAGAAATACGAAGACAATACAATCGTAATTTGCCTCCTTCAATCGGGATGGCATGAACATTATCGTTCATTTTCCCTTCCGGAGGGAAAAATCTTTCTAAAGCTCCCTTATCCAAAATAACCTGTAATACCGCAATAATTCTCTGATAGTCAGAGTTGTATTCGGCATTCATTTCAATTTCAAATTCGGTGGTGCCATCTTTTTCAAAGCTGATTGAGTAGAGCGTAGCCTTTTCAGATTCCGAGATAATATCTAATGTGGTCTTCTTTTTCATAACGCGGCAAAGATACAAAAATATTTGATATATAAGTCAAGTTTTGGATTATATTGTTTTTGTTTAGTGTTTGCGTGCCAGTGGCACGCAACTCTCATCACAGAATCAGACAAAGCATATCGCTAAAAAACGTATCTTTGCGTTTTCTTTTGACAAAACAATGGAGCCTACAGAAAAACGTCCGAATAGTCCTAAACTCCGAGTCGCGCTATTCGTCGTCTGTCTGCTTCTCGCTGTCGCACCATCGCTTTACGCGCAGCGAGTCTTCAAGACTCGTGAACTGAATCAAGAAGACCCTGAGGTATTGTTTTTCCGATGGGATTCTGTGAGAAGGGCGAGGATATTGGGAGGACAAGACTATGATTTCGCATTCCTTTTCATGCCAGGCAATGAAGGCACCGACTATGGGTATTCCTATCGCCACAAGACCCACAAGCTCGTGCTCCGAGAATGCAAAGCCCCGTTCCCGCTATGGGATGTCCGCCATAATCCAGACGGTTCTCCCATGAAGGATAAAAACGGTTGCTTATACATCGAGCCGATAGGCAAAGTGAAAATGCGGCAATTCACGCTTCGCCTGCCCGACAGCATCGGAAGTGCCTTGTCGGAGATGTACCGTTTGGCGATCCTGACCGCCCGCATAGACACTACCGTAAGCGATGTGCCGCCTGTCCTAGACGCTCCCATCAGGAAATTCTTCGATGTAAGCCACTATCCGTTTTCCTGTGGTTATCATTGCAATTGCTCTGATGACACCATCCGCAATGTACAGCACTTTTACACTATCCACAAAACTGTAGAAAAAGCTGTTCGGGAACATAACATGCGTTTTATTGTTGATAAGATGCCCACCATCCGGACGGTGATTGCCGACTGGCGGAAACTGTCCGACATGCCATCCGAGCCCATCCCTTTCTCTGAAAAAATCAGTGAAGTGAAGTTTTTTGGGCATCCTGTACCTGTGGAAGAGCTGCACATCAAGGAACGGCGCGATGACTTTGAGATCGTCTGCGATATATCCTACGAAAAGTGGAAAACGCGGTGCACCATCCCTGCGTGGTTGGTGGACGAAGCGAAAACCATCGATATAGGGATAGTCCCCGATGAGCAAAATCGGACGCCATTGGTCGGTCTTACATATTTTCACTCTGTTGAATGGTCTTCGATCAATGTAGGCGAATGCATACAGTGTCCAGAGGGCGTCGCTGGAAAAATCAACATCTACTTCATTAGATGAGGAGCCGAAGGAATGATAAGTTTTTTTCTTCACCGCACGCTAACCGAAAAAATCGTATCTTTGCAAACAAAATTCAAAGTTATGGCATTCACGTTTTTTAACAACCGCGAACCGAGACAGTTCAACTACAAACCCAGATTCTACGACCCCAAGAAAGAGGAATCCACCGGCGACGCACGACGCGATTTCGCCCGCAACCTCCATGATGAGTGGCAGAGCAAGCGCAACCACACCGCCGACCGCAAGAACAATTTCTCCATCACCATCCTCTTCATGGTTTTCCTGGTAGTAATCCTCGGCATCATCATCTGGAAATTCTTCTAAACTTCTAAACTTCTAAACTTCTAAGCTTCTAAGCTCCTAAGCTCCTAAGCTCCTAAACTTTTAACCAATTTTAACCGTATGGAAGACATTATACGACTGCTGCCCGACGCGGTGGCGAATCAGATTGCGGCCGGTGAGGTTGTACAGCGACCCGCCTCCGTGGTCAAGGAGTTGCTCGAAAACGCCGTGGATGCCGGCGCAACTCAGATCCAACTCATCATCAAGGATGCCGGCAAGACCCTCATTCAGGTGACCGACAACGGCAAGGGCATGTCGTTCAACGACGCTCGTCTCTGCTTCGAGCGGCACGCCACCTCCAAGCTGCGCAAGGCTGACGATCTGTTCCACATCTGCACTAAGGGGTTCCGCGGAGAGGCCCTCGCCTCCATCGCGGCCATCGCACACGTGGAGCTCAAAACCAAGCCCGCAGCCGACGAGATGGGCACCCTCGTCCTCATCGAAGGCGCTGACATCAAGGAACATGCGCCCATTACCTGCGCCGACGGCACCTCAATCGCCGTCAAAAACCTCTTCTTCAATGTGCCCGCCCGCCGCAACTTCCTCAAATCCGACAAGGTGGAGCTCACCCACATCGAGGAGGAACTTTACCGAGTTGCCCTCATTCACCACGATATCACTTTTCAATATTATAATAACGGCAAACTCATCCTGCTGCTGCCCGCTTCCAACATGCGCCAGCGCATCGTCAACATCTTTGGACAGCATTTCAACGACAAACTCTTCCCCGTAGAGCTCGACCATGAGCTGATGCGCATTTCCGGCTTCATCGCCAAACCCGAGAACGCCAAGAGGAAGAGTGAGCAGTATATGTTTGTCAACCAGCGTTTTGTGCGTCATAGTTTGCTCAATTTTGCGGTTGAGAAGGCATACGCCGACCTCATCCCGCAGGGTTCGCACCCCGCCTACTTCATCGCCATTGAGATTGACCCGGCCATGATCGATGTCAATGTCAGTCCCACCAAAGTGGAGGTAAAACTGCAGGACGAACGCCTCTTCTTCGGCTTCCTCAACTCCACGGTGAAGAAGGCCCTTGGCACCATGTCGCTCACCCCGATGATCGACTTCGATGACTCCTTTCCCGATATTATCACAGAAAAACCTGAGAACAAAGAGATTACAGCTCCTGTTTTCCATACAAACCCCAACTACAACCCATTCGACAAGGTGCCGGAAAAGAAGCACAGTTCGCCGTTCCAGCAGTTCGGCGGTGGCGGTTTCCGTCGCGAGACACCCACTTCCAACGATTGGGAAAACTTCCTCAAAGAACTCAACGTGGAGAAGGTGGAATACCCGAAAGAGGAACAGCAAACCGTTGATTTCCAGTCTGAAACAGCGGAAAACAGCATCGAAATTCCCGAAACCATTCCATTTTTCGTATTCGGTGGACGCTACCTCTTTTTCGAGCTGAACGGTCAGGTAATGACCGCCGACCTGCCCAACGTGCAGGAGCGCATCCTCTACGACATGTACGTCAACGCATTGAAAAACACCCCGATACGGCCGCAGCAGAGTCTGTTCCCGCAGACCGTCACGCTCACCGCCGCGCAAACCGACTTGGCCATCTCGCTGAAGGAGGACTTTCTGCGATTAGGCTATGATCTCGAGAAAATCGACAACACCCACATTGCCGTCAACGCCACGCCCAATGACGAAGAGGAAGAGGGTGACGTGCAAGCACTTATCGAAAATGTGCTGACCGCCTACCAGACCAACCAAGTCATCCACAAGGGCGACAAAATTTCTGGCATCGCGCAAAGTCTAGCCCGTCAGAAACGCTCCCGCCAGCGCGTGCCCGCCACGCAAGAAGAGGTCAAATCGTTAATTCGCAGATTGTTTGAAAGCGATATGCCCACCATTTCTCCGTCGGGAAAGAGCACGTTGCATATTTTCGGCGCGGAGGAACTGAGACATTATTTTGAATGAGACGTAAGACGTGAGACGTATGATTTATGAATTATAAATTGCCTATTACCTCAAACGTCTAAGCCCCTAAACTCCTAAACTCCTAAACTCCTAAACTCCTAAGCTCCTAAGCTTCTAAGCTCCTAAACTCCTAAACCTTAAACTCTAAACTTTAAACCTTAAACCAAACATGGATTCCATCAACATACAAAACCTCCATTTTGGCTACGACAACCGCGTGATATTCAACGATTTGTCCGTAAGCTTTCCCCAAGGCGGCTTTTGCTCGATTTTGGGTCCGAACGGCTCCGGCAAAACCACGTTGCTGAAATGCGTTGCGGGGCTGCTGAAGCCCGACAGCGGCACGATACAGCTGAACGGGAAACCCATGTCGGAATACAAGATGACGGAGATGGCCCGCACGCTCGCCTACGTGCCACAATACCAGGACATTGTATTCGACATTAGCGTTTTCGATTACGTGATGTTAGGACGGAACCCCTACCAAACTCCATGGGAAATGCAGCGTCCGGAAGACAAAGAAGTGGTGGAAGACATGCTGCAGCGATGCAAAGTGTGGAAATACCGCGATAATTTGTTGCAGGCGTTGAGCGGCGGCGAACGTCAGCGCGTGATGATCGCCCGCGCGATGGCCCAGCGGACAGGCATCATGCTCCTGGACGAGCCACTCTCCAACATTGATGTCACGCACAAGTTCGAAATCATGGACATCCTGCAGCAACTCAACGAGGAGCAGGGCGTCAGCATCCTCATCATCCTGCACGACCTGCCCATCGCCAAGTCCTACTCCAAACAGATTCTGCTGCTGAAAGAGGGAAACGTGCTGCAATACGGCGATCGAAACGCGGTGTTGACGGAGGGAAATATTCGGAATTGCTTCGATCTTTCCGATGTTTACCTCATTTCGGAAGAAGGGTTTATTACTAAGAAACTTTAGCTATTGGCTATTAGCTGTTGGCTGTTGGCTAAATATAGTCGAAGACTATACGCCAAAAGCCAATGGCCAAAAGCTAAAAGCTAATAACCAGACAATTATATATAAAATTGGAATGAAATATGAAATTCCGAATCACCAATGCATTTCGTATAGGAAAAAATACTATTTTTGCCGCCCGAAAATGGAGAGATGGCAGAGCGGTCGATTGCGGCGGTCTTGAAAACCGTTGAGGGTAACACCTCCGGGGGTTCGAATCCCTCTCTCTCCGCAACCTGTAGGGGCGAAAGATTTTTCGCCCCTACGTTTTTTAGATAGATCATGGTCATCCTCTTCAACAAACCCTACGGCGTGCTGAGCCAGTTCACCCCCGAGGCGGGACATCCCGCCCTCGACGGGTTCGGATTTCCTCCCGGAGTCTATGCCGCGGGACGGTTAGACCACGACAGTGAGGGCGCGCTGTTACTGACGGACGACGGACGGCTGATCAAGCGGCTGTTAGACCCGAAAAACGCCCACCCACGCACCTATCTCGCGCAAGTCGATGGAGAAATCACCGATGAAGCCCTGCAAAAGCTGCGGAAAGGAGTCGTTATCAAGGGTTATCGCACCCGTCCCTGCAAGGCAGAGAAAGTGCCACAGCCGGAAAACCTCTGGGAGCGCGTGCCGCCCATCCGTTATCGCGCCAACATCCCCACCAGCTGGGTGCGCCTTACCCTCACCGAGGGCAAAAACCGCCAAGTCCGCCATATCACCGCCGCCGTCGGTTTCCCCACCCTGCGGCTCATCCGCGTCCAAATCGGAGACCTCAGCCTGGGAGACCTCCAACCCGGAGAGTGGAAAATAATCAAGTAAGACTATACCATTGATTATCAACCAACTACTAACTACCAACTACTAACTACTAACTACTAACTAATTAAGGTTATCCCTCACCCATACGCTGTCCCGCGTAACCATCACTTGCGGAACACACGTGCGGCGGTTGATGTCCCGGTCTTGGTCGAAGATGAAGTTACCGAGACTATAGTAGATGTACTTACCACGATACTGCTCGATGGTCTGCAAGGTGTGGGTGTGATGGCAGATCAGGGCGTCGGCACCGGCATCGATGAGGCGGCGGGCAGCACTTCGCTGCATCGGAGTCGGCTCCAAGGTGTGCTCCTGTCCCCAATGCAACGACACGATGATGACTGCAGTACTATCCTCCTCGCGCAGCGCACGGATGCGGACCAGCATGGAATCGATGGACTCTTGGTTGACGGAAGGGGCTTCGGGGAGATATGGGAAATGCTCCAACGCCATTTGCAGCGAGGCGATCAGCCAGACCCTCCGGGGATGCTCCGCCAACAGGACGGGCTGCGCGGCCTCCGCCATGGTGTTGCCCACCCCGACGGCCGTCATGCCGTATCGCTCCACGTTGTGCCACGTATCGACTAATCCGCGCCGGCCTTGGTCCACCGAATGGTTGTTGGCCAGATTGAGATGGGTGAAACCGTGGGCGCGCAACGCCTCCAACCACTCCGGTTCGGCGCGGAACACGAATTTCTTCATCATCGGCGTATTCAACGTGGTGGCCGGACACTCCAGATTCCCCACCACCATGTCAGAACAGCGGAACACAGAATCCGCCTTCGCATCGAAGATGCTCTCTATCCCGTCACTTTCTATCCGCTGCCGCACTCCCCGATCAAGAAGGATGTCGCCCGTAAAGGCAATCGTCAACGTATCCCCGCCCGACGGCCGCACCGGTTGCGCCCAACCGCCCTGAAAGGAGATCAGCACCGCAAATATAAACACACAATAAACGTTAACGATCGACATTTCTACCAAGCTCTTGCCCCTGTCGGGGCTGTTCAAGGAAATTGTTTAACCCATAACCTTTTAACCCTCTAAACCCTAAACCTTAAACCCTAAACCCTAAACCTTAAACCCTAAACCTTAAACCCTAAACCTTAAACCCTAAACCTTAAACCCTAAACCCTAAACCCTAAACCAACCTCAGCACCCAGTGCTGTAATAGATTAAA
>Ga0310694_10001481_pt1 | contig 26496 bp, 22 predicted proteins | sample 174DNAGHGhighgp2_FD_203884 | JGI IMG/M metagenome (GOLD analysis project Ga0310694, IMG submission 203884) | Sheep rumen microbial communities from Palmerston North, Manawatu-Wanganui, New Zealand - 1742 DNA GHGhigh gp2 (v2) (version 2) | ecosystem: Host-associated > Mammals > Digestive system...
TGCGAGCTCACCTCGTCCTTGTCCATGCCGCACACCTTGCCGATGAAATCAAAATACTCTTCGGGGGTGAGGAAGTCGATGAGGAAACTGTCATCGACATAGGCTCCGGTATGGTCTTTCCACACTTCGGATACCGCCGGATTGACCTTTTGTTCGGTTTCCGGTGACGAAGGGTTGGCTTCATTATCCGAGGGGGCGGGGATGCCAAACTCCACCGTGCCTTGGTCGGCCTTGAGCAAGTCGAGCATCAAGCGGAAAAGCGTGGTCTTTCCTGCACCATTGTTGCCCACCAAGCCTATCATTTCGCCATGGTCGATATGGTATTCGTCGATGTCCACCGCCACTTTCTCGCCAAAAGTCTTGCGGAGATTTGATATGTCTATTCTCATGCTCTAAAGGGTGAAAGTGATGTGTCAAATCAAGCCGCGACCGTGGCAGTTCTTGAATTTCTTTCCACTACCGCAGGGGCATGGGTCGTTGCGACCGGGAAGTTTATCCTTGCGGATGGGTTGGCGGGCTTGCCGCGATGCTGTCTCGCGTGTGTCTTGGCTTGCCGCTGCCTTCTGGCCCTGGTCCACCATCTCGTCGCCTTTGCTCTCCTGATAGCGCTGGGTGTGCTGCTCGGGTGCAGCCTCTTGCACATTTTGTTGTTGGGCAACTTGTGGGATATGTCCACGCATGAGAATCTCGCAAGTGCGGTTGTGCATGTCGTCGATCATGCCATCGAAGAGTTTCGCACTCTCTATCTTGAAAATCACCAATGGGTCTTTCTGCTCGTAGGAGGCGCTGTTCTGGACGTTGTGCTTCAGTTCGTCGAGCAGGCGCAGGTTCTCCTTCCAGAAGTCGTCGATGATATGCAGCATCACCACTTTCTCGAATTGCTTCACCACAGACTTGCACTCCGTATCGTATGCCTCTTTCAGGTTGCAAGGGATGTTCATCACTGCGCGGCCGTCGGTGATGGGCACGTTGATGCGCTCGTAAATCTGGCCTTGCTCTTCATAGACCTGCTTGATGATAGGCCATGCCACCTCGTGGATGCGGTCGGTGCGGCGCTTGAAGGCGTCCATCACGGCCGTGTAACACTCCTCTTCAAGGTGTTCGCGGCTCTTGCTGGCAAGATCCCTGGCGGTGAACGGGCATTCCATGGCAAAGGTCTTGATAAACACTTCCTGGCATTCTTTGTAGTCGCCGGCATTGTTCTCGATGACTTTTGTCACACGGTCCCACATGATGTCGGCGATGTCCATGCCTATGCGCTCGCCCATCAGGGCATGACGACGCTTCTCATAAATCATCTTGCGCTGCATGTTCATCACGTCGTCGTATTCCAGAAGACGCTTGCGGATGCCGAAATGGTTCTCTTCCACTTTCTTCTGGGCGCGTTCGATGCTGTTGCTGATCATCTTGTGCTCGATGCGCTCGCCATCCTCGAAGCCAAGGCGGTCCATCACTTTGGCGATGCGCTCGGAAGCGAAGAGGCGCATCAGCTTGTCCTCCAAGGAGACATAGAACACCGATGAGCCGGGGTCGCCTTGACGACCGGAACGACCGCGCAGCTGGCGGTCGACGCGGCGGCTCTCATGGCGCTCCGTGCCGATGATGGCGAGACCGCCGGCGGCTTTCACCTCAGGGGTGAGCTTGATGTCGGTACCACGACCAGCCATGTTGGTGGCGATGGTCACGGCACCCTTGCCGTCGGTGCTGCGGCCAGCCTGGGCCACGATGTCGGCCTCTTTCTGGTGCAACTTCGCGTTAAGCACGTTGTGGGGGATGTTGTTCATCTTCAACATGCGGGAGAGCAACTCGGAAATCTCCACTGACGTGGTACCCACCAGGGTGGGGCGACCTTGGTCGCGCATGGCCATGATTTCTTCGATGACGGCCCTGTATTTCTCACGCTGTGTCTTGTACACGCGGTCGTTCATGTCGTTGCGAATCACCGGCTTGTTGGTGGGAATCTCCACCACGTCGAGTTTGTATATGTCCCAGAACTCGCCTGCCTCGGTGACAGCAGTACCTGTCATGCCGGCCAACTTGTGGTACATGCGGAAATAGTTCTGAAGGGTGATGGTGGCGTAGGTCTGAGTGGCGGCTTCCACCTTCACATGCTCCTTGGCTTCCACAGCCTGGTGCAGGCCATCGCTCCAACGGCGACCTTCCATGATACGTCCGGTTTGCTCGTCCACAATCTTCACCTCGCCGTCAATCACCACGTACTCGTCATCCTTGTTGAACATCGTGTAAGCTTTCAGCAGTTGTTGGAGCGTATGTACGCGCTCGCTCTGGACGGCGTAGTGGCTCAGGTACTCATCCTTTAGCTTGACTCTCTCCTCAGGGTCGAGGTCGTTGCGGTTCTCCAGCGCGGACATTTGCCCGGTGATGTCGGGAAGGACGAAGAGGTCCTTGTCGTTCACCTGCTTGGCCAACCAGTCGGTGCCTTTGTCGGTGAGGTCTACGGAATTGATTTTCTCGTCGACGACGAAATAGAGTGGGGCGACAGCCTCGGGCATGCGACGGTTGTTGTTTTGCATGTATTCCTCCTCGGTGGCGAGCATGCCGGCCTTGATGCCTTCCTCGGAGAGATATTTGATGAGGGCCTTGTTCTTCGGAAGGGCCTTGTGGGAGCGGTAGAGGGCAAGGAATCCCTCTGCCAACAGGGTCTTGTCGTTGGTCTCGGTACCTTTTGCAATTTTCTGACGGGCGTCGGCAAGGAATTCCGAGGCCAGTTTGCGTTGGACGTTGACCAATCTCTCCACAAGGGGTTGGTATTCCTCAAACATCTGGTCGTCGCCGTGCTCCACCGGACCAGAGATGATGAGCGGTGTACGGGCGTCGTCGATGAGCACGGAGTCCACCTCGTCGACGATGGCATAGTTGTGGGCACGTTGCACCAGGTCATCGGGGGAGATGGCCATGTTGTCGCGAAGGTAGTCGAAACCAAACTCATTGTTGGTGCCGAACGTGATGTCGGCCTGATAGGCTTTGCGACGCTCATGGGAGTTGGGTCTGTGCTTGTCGATGCAGTCCACAGAGAGGCCGTTGAACATATAGAGAGGCCCCATCCATTCCGAGTCACGCTTGGCAAGGTAGTCGTTCACTGTCACCACGTGTACACCGTTGCCTGTCAAGGCATTGAGAAATACCGGCAGTGTGGCTACAAGCGTCTTGCCTTCACCAGTGGCCATCTCGGCAATCTTGCCTTGATGGAGCACGGCTCCACCGAAGAGCTGAACGTCGTAGTGAATCATGTCCCACCGCATGTCGTTGCCGCCGGCAACCCAATGGCTGGTGTAAATGGCCTTGTCGTCTTCTATGCGAACAAAGTCCTTGGTGGCGGCCAACTCACGGTCGAAATCGTTGGCGGTAACCACGATTTCCTCGTTTTCCGTGAAACGGCGGGCGGTTTCCTTCACAATGCTGAATGCCACGGGGAGAACTTCGGTGAGGGCTTTCTCGTAGATTTCCAGAATTTCCTTCTCTATCTTGTCCACTTGGTCGAAGATGGGCTTGCGCTCGTCGATGGGGGTGTCCTCTATCGACGCCTTCAACTCTTCCACTTGGGCACGCTCATCCTTGGCGGAGTCTTGCACATACCTTTGGATTTCCTTCGTGCGGGCACGAAGCTCGTCGTTGCTCAGTGCTTCTATCTCAGGATATACGGCTTTCACACTCTCTACAATCGGTTGAATCAGCTTCATGTCGCGAGAGGACTTGTTGCCGAACATGGATTGCAAAATCTTTATAAATCCCATTTTTTATCTTGTTTTGATGGTTGTTTCCAATAATCGCGCAAAATTACACATTTTATTTCATAATGCCAATTTTATTGCGCTCATTTTGTTCCTATGGTGTTATTTGGCGGCTTTTGTCGTCTTTGGAGGGTTGGCGGATGCCGGGAAACGACTATTGGCTACACACCTTGTCAGCAAAGATAATGCCAAAATAAGCATGCCCTCGGCATAATCCTGAAAGAAGGCTCCAAAAAGGAACAAGATGCACAACACGCCCCATGCCGTCCACCACCAATGCCGACCACCGCGAATTTTCTTCCTGATGACGGGGAAAGCCAGTAGCAAGGGGAGGGGATTGAGCATCAGCATCTGAAGGTTGAGTCTGACGGTGGGATGTTGAGAGAAGAGCATCAACGAGAGCACCAGGCCTGCAAGGCCGATGACAACCAACAGTAGTGCATCGTAGAACCACATCGAACGGTGGAGCAAGGTTTCCAAGGCAGTGATGATGACCGTCACGGCGAACAAGAGCCAGAAACAGGTGCGGGGACGCAAGGGGAAATCGGCTGAAGGGGCAGAGGGTGTGGCTTCCAATACCATGGTGGTCTGTCGCACCAAGGGGGTGACGGTGCCGTCGGGACGTGACACAGTGGCGCGGGAGAAGTCTGACTCCAGGTTGGAAGGCAGGAACTGTCGCTCGCTGCGTGTGGTGGGGCGATCGGCTTGCAGGCCGAGCAATATGTCGTTGCCGAAACGAGCCCATGCCTGCTCGGCGTTGAAATCGTGGGTCATGCTGCGGAAGGTGGCCGTGCTGTCCTCGCTGCCAGCATAGCGAACCTCCCCGTCGAGATGGTTCACAACCATGTCACGGGCGCGGGTGGTGCAGTTGTCGTAGAAGAAATTGTAACGGTAAACCACGTTTTCAGGACGGCTGTTCTCGATGATGGCCGCCACAATGCGCTCTTTCTCCGCAGGGGTGAGTTGAAGGACCTGTTCGGTGACGGAGCGACCTTCATAAGCGTACTCGTCGCAAAAGAGTTTGAAAGGGCAGACTCCCATCTGGTAGTCGGTCAGACCGAAAACGAAACGGGCTACGAAATGAGGTTGCTCGAAACTGAAAACACCATAATTGATGGCGAAATCTTCACCTGTCGTGTGGTCGAGAAGGCGCAGGGCGGAGTGCCCGTAGAGGGCATACACCTCTTCGTGGGGAGAGCAGGTGAGCAAACTGATGTCTACGGAGTCTGTCGGGGTGATGCCCTTGCAGGGTGTCGAGCTCAGGCAACAAGCCAGGAGAAATAGCAGCCAATGGCGTATCTTGTCGTGTTTCATAGGGCAAAAGTACAAATAATTCCTTATAACATTATTATAGACCTCCCATTTTTCGCTTTTTTTTGAAGTTTTCGGGAAAAACACTTGCTTTCTCCAAATAATTCGCTATATTTGCAGAATTGAAAGCGAACACACCTAAACATTATAATACATGAAAATCGGTTTATTTATTCCCTGTTATGTCGATGCCGTTTATCCACAAGTGGGCGTCGCGACATACAAGCTGCTGAAACATCTCGGGTTGGACGTCACTTATCCGCTCAACCAGACTTGTTGCGGGCAGCCTATGGCCAATGCAGGCTTTGAGAAGATGGCGGTGCCGCTCGCAGAGAAATTCGAGGACATGTTCAAAGAGTTCGATTATGTCGTCGCTCCTTCTGTCAGTTGCATCGCGTTCGTGAAAATTAACTACCCTCGTTTGCTTGAAGGAAAGAAAAAATGTGTCACGGCAGAGAAGGCGATGGATGTCGTGGAATTCCTACATGATGTCGTCAAGGTGAAGAGTTTGCCGGGAGCTTTCGAGCACAAGGTCAGCTTGCACAACTCTTGTCACGGCGTGCGGGAACTGGGACTCAGTTCCCCAAGCGAGATGAACGTGAGTAAGTTCAATAAAATCAAGGACTTGCTTGAACTCAAGAAAGGCATCACCGTCGTCGAGCCTGAAAGGGCGGACGAGTGTTGCGGATTTGGAGGCATGTTCTCCGTGGAGGAGACTGCCGTGTCGGCACAGATGGGTGAAGACAAGGTGAAGCGTCATATCGATACCGGGGCGGAGTATGTCACAGGACCCGACTGCTCATGCCTCATGCACATGGCCGGGGTCGCAAAGAAACGCGGCTTGGAAATCCAATTCATTCACGCAGTAGAAATTTTAGCAGCAGGACTATGAGCACAGCACATTCTAAAAAGGCAAAAGAGTTCTTGAAAGACCAGAAGTATGCACATTGGCACGACGCCACCTTCTGGGGGGTGCGCACCAAGCGTGACAAAATGGCATTGGGACTCGACGAGTGGGAACAGCTGAGGGAAAAGGCCTCGGCCATCAAGAAGCATACCATCTCACACTTGGATGAATACCTGGAGCAATTCTCAACCAATGCAGAGAAGAATGGATGCATCGTGCATTGGGCGAAGGATGCCGAGGAATTCAACAAAATCGTGCTTGAGATACTCAGGGAGCACAAGGTCAAGAAATTGGTCAAAAGCAAGAGCATGCTCACTGAGGAGTGCGAGATGAATCCCTTTTTGGAGAAAAACGGCATCGAGGTGGTGGAAACCGACTTGGGAGAGCGCATCATACAGCTCAAGGGACAGAAACCAAGCCATATCGTCATGCCGGCCATTCACCTCAACCACGATGACGTCGGTGAGCTTTTTGAAGAGAAGTTAGGTACGGAAAAGGGAAATCACGACCCCACATACCTTACTTATATGGCAAGACTTAGCCTCCGTAATGAGTTCCTCACGGCCGACGCCGGCATGACAGGGGCCAATTTCGGCATCGCTGTTACGGGAGACATCGTCGTGTGCACCAATGAGGGAAATGCCGACATGAGCACCTCGTGCCCCAAACTGCACATCGCTGCCATAGGATTGGAGAAGGTTATCCCCAACTACGACTGCCTTGCCGTATTCCAGAGAATGCTTTGCAGGGCTGGAACAGGCCAACCCACCACGACTTACACCAGCCATTTCAGAAAGGCAAGGCCCACCGCACAGAAAATGCACATCATCCTCGTGGACAATGGGAGAAGTGAATGGGTGGCCAATCCCGAGCACTGGGAGACGCTCAAGTGTATCAGATGCGGCTCGTGCATGAACACATGTCCTGTCTACAGGAGAAGTGGAGGTTATTCATATTCCTACTTCATACCGGGTCCCGTCGGCATCAACCTCGGCATGCTAAGGGATGTCAAGCAGCACAGCGGGAATGTTTCGGCTTGTACCTTGTGTCTCAGTTGCCAGACGGTATGCCCCGTGAAAATAGACCTCGGTGACCAAGTGTACAAATGGAGACAGCAACTCGATGATTTCGGAACTGCCAACAAGGACAAGAAACGCATGTGCAAGGGGATGAAGATGCTCTTCGGAAGCAGTGGACTTTACAACACTGCCATGAAATTCGCACCCATGGCCAATTGGGTGCCGTCGTTCCTCATGGAATGTGGACTCAATCCCTGGGCTGACGGACACAAGATGATGAGATTCCCCAAGAACTCGTTCCAGGAATTGTTTAAGAAAGGCAAGGTCAACTGAAAAAAAGGAAATTATGAGTAACAAAGAAGATATCCTGTCAAGATTCAGGAAAAACGTGAAGGAGAAATTCGACATGCCCTCGCTCGACGACATCAAGGGCATCACCTATCCAGACCCTCTCGCACAATTCATTTCCATGACGGAGAGTGTGGGTGGAAAGGTCGTCGAATTGAAACCAGGACAAGACATCAATACGCTGGTGAAGGAACTCTTCCCTGATGCCAAGGAAATAGCCAGCAACCTTGAGGAGGTGACCATTGCCACAAGGAATCCCGACACCATCGGGTCGCCACAAGCCCTCAACGGCACGGATGTGGGCATCATCAAGGGTGTGTTCGGAGTGGCTGAGAATGCCTGCGTGTGGGTGCCTCAGGCCATGGAGGAGAAGGCGGTATGCTTCATCTCGGAAAACCTCGTCATACTTCTCAAGAAAACGGAAATCGTCAACAACATGCACGAGGCTTACAAGCGTATTCAGTTTAATGACTATGGCTATGGCACTTTCATCAGCGGACCCTCAAAAACCGCCGACATCGCCCAAGTACTCGTCATGGGAGCACAAGCTGCCAGATCTGCCACCGTCGTGCTGGTATAGGACGTAATAGGAAGTTCTAGGATTTCCTAGGATTCCTAGGATTTCCTAGCACTTCCTAGTACTTCCTAGTACTTCCTAGCACTTCCTATATCCTCCTGCTAGAGCCAAACTCGCATATATGGCCTTCATGCATGTTGCGGGTTTGGCTGTTTGTTTGCATTGCCTTTTAGATAAGCCGCCAGCATCCCTTTTCAAGACGCGAAATGCAAGTTTTTCATGAATTATTTTGCCTCCTCCGAATAAATCACTACTTTTGCATATCGGTATGAGGAGACACCAGTAAAAGGGTGTGGTTTTCTTGTGCCGCCCAATGCAAAACAACACCTATTCAACCCATCCTTATGAGAATCACGGTAAACAATCAGGAAGTCGTACTCTTCCATGGCGCCACTGTCAGGGATGCCATGAACAGACTTTTTGTCAAAAACGGCATCAGTAGAGACATTTTGTCATGGGTGGTCGTCTACGACCAATGGGGACATGAGATCGACCTCGATGCACCACTCACGGCAGACGCAGCCATCACCTACGAAATCAACAAACAACCATGAGAAAGACTTTCGCCTTATTGGTGGCAGTTGTCATGATGGCTGCCACCATGCAAGCACAAACCAGGGAGATACACATCCTCTCGGGGAACGACTTGCACGCCAACATCGACAATATGCCCATGCTTGCTGCCATCGCTGATAGCTTGAGAGGCATCGACAACCAACTACTTGTCTTCTCCGCCGGGGACAACAGGACGGGAAACCCTGTCAACGACCTTTATTCCATACCCACTTATCCCATGACGGCACTAATGAATTTCATCGGGTTTGATGCTTCGGCTTTCGGAAACCATGAGTTCGACAACAAGCAGAAAGGACTCTCCACCGTGCTCGCCACATCCAACTTCCCTTACATTTGTGCCAATATGAAAGCAGATGATGAGCTCAACGTGCATCCGCTGCCTTATAAAATCTTTGAGATTGAAGGTGTGAAAATAGGGGTGCTGGGCGTGGTGCAATTGGGAGCGCATGATATTCCAGATGCTCATCCTGATTATTTGGTGGGAATGCACTTCACACCTGTAGAAGAAACCATCAAGCAATATCTTTGGCTGCGCGACAAGGTGGACCTCTTCATCCTCCTTTCGCATATTGGATATGAGGATGACGTGAAGATGGCACTTCAATTCCCTGCCTTCGACCTCATCATCGGAGGGCATACGCATACACAACTCAAGGGGGGAGAAATGCACAACGGAGTACTTGTCACGCAAAATGTCAACAAACTCAAGCGTGTCACCCACATCACCGTCAAGATGGAGAATGGCAAAGTGGTGGACAAGAAAGCCGAGAACATACAAGTGGAAGGATATCCACGGAAAAACGCTGTGGCACAAGCCATGGTTGACTTCTTCAACAACAACCCGGAGTTTCATAGGCAACTCGCCACTGCCAATGAGTTCAAGGAACTGGAGGAATTGGGATGCCTGATGTGTGATGCCATCATCAGCGAGACAGGGGCAGACCTTTCATTGCAAAACTATGGAGGTGTGCGCATCTCTGAGAAGGAAGCCGGGCCTTTCACCGTTTCCGACGTGCTCAGGCTCGACCCCTTTGGCAACCCTTGCATAGAAATGAACATCACAGGAGAAGAGTTCAAGAAAATGCTGGTTTCATGCTATGAAACAAGCGAGGGCTACTTCCCTTTCATCGGAGGAGCAAAGTGCGAGGTGAGGTTCGACAAGAACGACACCACACGGATTGCCGACATCAAGCTCTTCACACTCGATGGCAAGAAACTCAATATGAAGAAAAAATACAAAGTGGTGACAAACAGTTACGTGGCTGCCATTTGTGATTCCCCTCGCTCTGACCAGGGGCGTGACACAGGGCTCGTCTGTTCAGATATGCTCATGCGTTTCTTGGAGAAGAAAGGTTTTGTCGACTATCTCGGGACAAAACGCGTGACGTTCGTCAAATGACATAGATAACTACAAATAAGGAAAAATGAATTATAGCATAGAGCAAGTGGTGACGCTCATTGGAGCGCATCGATTCGGTGCTGCCAAAGCGGACATTCAGTGGGTGCTGACCGACAGCAGGTCGCTATGTTTCGCTGAAAGCACACTCTTCTTCGCCATCAAGACTGACAGGAACGATGGGCACAAGTATGTGGAAGACCTTTATGACAGGGGAGTGAGAAACTTTGTCGTCCAGCAATTGCCTGAGAGATGGGAGGGAAGGTTTCCAGATGCCAATTTCCTTAGAGTGAAAAACTCCCTTGTGGCACTCCAAAGACTGGCTGAACGACATCGTGACGCTTTCTCCATACCCGTTGTTGGAATTACGGGAAGTAATGGGAAAACGGTGGTGAAAGAATGGCTTTATCACCTCCTCTCACCTTCCATGACTGTCACCAGGTCGCCTAAAAGTTACAACTCACAGGTGGGGGTGCCTCTCTCTGTGCTCCTGCTCGACAAACATTCACAAGTGGCTCTCTTCGAAGCGGGCATCAGCATGCCTGGGGAGATGGAAAGGTTGTGCGACATCATACAACCCACCATTGGAGTGCTGACATACATCGGAACGGCTCACCAAGAGCATTTCGAGTCGTTGGAGCAGAAATGTAAGGAAAAGATGAAACTCTTCCACAACACCAAGTGTGTCGTAATCAACACAGAGGAACCTCTGGTGGAAAGGATGGTCGACAAGATGGTGGATGAAAAGGGTTACAAGGGGTGTGTCATCAAATGCTCGCATTCTAATCCCGACGCGGCAATGTTTGTGGAAAAAATTGAGAAACAAAACAATGAAACCACCATCTCTTTCTCTTTCAAAAAACAAAAAGGCCATTATAAAATACCATTCATCGACGATGCCTCAGTGGTGAACTCCATCACGGCTGCCGCGGTCGCCATGCAACTGGGGATAACCGTCCAACAGCTGCAGCAACGCATGCGAAAACTCGAACCGGTGGCCATGAGGCTAGAGGTGAAGGAGGGACAGCATGGATGCACGCTCATCAACGACTCATACAATTCCGACATCAACTCATTGGGCATTGCGCTCGATTTCATGACCCGAAGGCCCGACCATAAAGGAAGGCGACGCACTTTGGTGCTTAGCGACATCTACCAAAGCGGGATGCCCGAAGAGGTGCTCTACACTACCGTCTCCGACCTTGCCCTCAGCAGGGGGGTGGAGCGTTTCATTGGCATAGGGCCTGTGATAACCACTTGGAAAGACATCATACAAATAACCGACAAGGCTTTCTTCCGAAGCACGGAGGAGTTTGTGGAAAGCGGCTTGCTCACTACGCTGAGAGACGAAGTAATCTTGCTCAAGGGGGCAAGACAGTTCAATTTCGACCTCCTTACAGACCTGCTCGTAAGGAAAGTGCATGAAACCATCTTGGAAGTCAATCTCAATGCTTTGGTGGACAACCTCAATTACTACCGCTCTTTCCTCAAGCCTTCCACCAAAATCACATGTATGATCAAGGCCGACGGATATGGTGCCGGGTCCGTGGAAATAGCAAAGACATTGCAAGACCAAAGGGTGGACTACCTCGCCGTCGCCGTCGTGGATGAGGGGGTGACTTTGAGAAGAAATGGCATCACGGGAAACATCATGGTGATGAATCCGGAGATGTCGTCTTTCAAAACCCTTTTCGACTACAAACTTGAACCTGAAGTGTATAGCTTCCGTTTGCTCGATGCTTTGGTGAATGCTGCCGAGAAAGAAGGCATTTCAAAATATCCCGTACACATCAAACTCGACACGGGCATGCATCGGCTTGGCTTTGACCCGCAGAAGGACATCGATAAACTGTTGGAGGTCTTGCTCAAACAAGATGCGGTCATACCAAGGTCGGTGTTCTCCCATTTCGTCGGCTCCGACAGCGACGACTTCGACCGGTTCTCCGATTTGCAATACAAGCGTTTCATCGAGGCAAGCGACAAACTGCAAGCTGCTTTCCAACATAAAATCATACGGCATATCGACAACAGTGCCGGCATTGAGCATTTCCCGGAAAGGCAGCACGACATGTGCAGGCTCGGATTGGGACTTTATGGCATCAGCAGCCGCGACAACCGCATCTTGAACAATGTGTGTACATTGAAAACCACCATCCTGCAGATGAGGGAGGTACCCAAGGAGGACACCGTAGGTTATAGCAGGAAGGGCGTGCTCACAAGAGACAGTGTCATCGCTGCCATTCCAATCGGATATGCTGACGGACTCAACAGGGGATTGGGAAGAGGCAGGTGCTATTGCCTCGTCAATGGGAAAAAGGCGCCATATGTGGGAAACATCTGTATGGACGTTGCCATGATCGATGTCACCGGCATCGATTGCAAGGAGGGTGATTCTGTGGAAATATTCGGCGACCACCTCCCAGTGACGGTTCTCTCAGACACCCTGCAAACCATACCTTATGAAATACTCACCGCGGTCAGCAACAGGGTCAAGAGGGTCTATTTCCAAGATTGAGCCAGGCATTCAGGGCTTCTAGGGTTTTAGGGTTTCTAGTATTCCTAGTCTTCCTAGTTTTTCTAGGGCTTCTAGTTTTCCAAGCAATTCCTGGTATTTCCTGGCATCCTTGGCCTTCTATTCAAGGCAAAAAATACGTTTTTCGAAAAAAAAGCAATAAAAAAGCAATAATGACGCCTTTTTTAGGTATCTTTGCATTTTGAAAGAAGAATTTAACTAATCACTTATAATATGAGTCCCATACAAACTACGAAAATGACCAACTATCGTTGGATTATCTGTGCAATGCTGTTCTTCGCAACTACGGTCAACTATATGGACCGGCAGGTGCTGTCTCTTACTTGGAAAGATTTCATCGCCCCCGAATTCCATTGGACCGACAGCCATTATGGCACCATCACGGCGGCATTCTCTATCCTTTATGCGATTTTCTGCCTCTTCGCAGGAAAGTTCATCGACTGGATGGGCACCAAGAAAGGTTATCTTTGGTCCATCTTCGTTTGGTCGCTTGGCGCATGTCTCCACGCAGCGTGTGGATGGGTTACCATGAAATATGTGGGACTCGAGAACGTGACGGCACTCAGGGCGGTGCAGGCCGGGTCGAATATCGCCGTGAGCATCGCAACGGTAAGCGTATATCTCTTCCTCTTCTGCCGTGCCATACTTGCACTTGGTGAGAGCGGCAACTTCCCTGCTGCCATCAAGGTGACAGCAGAATATTTCCCGAAGAAAGACCGTGCTTTCGCTACTTCCATCTTCAACGCTGGTGCTTCTGTGGGAGCGCTTGCAGCACCCATCAGCATACCGCCGTTGGCCGAGGCTTTCGGATGGGAGATGGCCTTTATCATCATCGGTGGACTGGGCTTCGTATGGATGGCTCTCTGGGTGTTCGTATACGACAAGCCCAATAAGAGCAAGCATGTCAATGCTGCTGAGCTTACCTATATCAATCAGGATGTGGAAACAGAGGATGACCCCAAGGATGCCAACGACGAGGGACCGGCTATCGATTTCTTAAAATGCTTCACTTTCAAGCAGACATGGTCGTTCATCGTAGGTAAGTTCATGACTGATGGCGTGTGGTGGTTCTACTTGTTCTGGGCTCCCGCTTATTTCTCTGACCAATTTGGTTATAAATCAAGTTCCTCCATGGGGCAGGCGCTCATCTTCGTGCTCTATCTCATCGTCACGGTCATCTCTATCTTTGGTGGATATCTTCCCAAGCTCTTTGTTGAAAAACGTGGGATGAATCCTTATGCCGGACGTATGCTCGCCATGCTCATCTTCGCCTTCTTCCCGCTTTTCGCTCTCTTCGCACAGCCACTGGCCATGTGGAAGGAGAGTCCTATCGACCCCGCATGGTGGCCTGCCATCATCATCGGTCTGGCTGGAGCAGGGCATCAGGCTTGGTCGGCCAATATCTTCTCTACCATTGGTGACATGTTCCCCAAGTCAACAATTGCAACCATCACTGGTATCGGTGCCATGGCTGGTGGACTTGGCTCCATGTTGATCAACAAAATCTCTGGCAACCTTTTCGACTATGCAGAGGGACAAGGTTCTGCTTTCACTTTCTTTGGATTCGAAGGCAAGCCGGCAGCCTATATGATGGTGTTCTGCTTCTGTGCCGTCGCCTATCTCATCGGATGGGTCATCATGAAAGCTCTCGTGCCCAAGTACAAGCCTGTGGTCGTCGAGGATTGATACCTCGCTTGGCATCACATCAATAGATATCTTTCCTGCCCTTTCCCTTGCTATTATGGGAGAGGGCAGGATTTTTATGGTTTATGGGAATTATAGGAGGCCTGGGAGGAAATAGGAGGCCTAGGAGGAAATAGGAGGCCTGGGAGGAAATAGGAGGCCTAGGAAGCTATAGGGGCCTAGGAGGCTATAGGAGCTTAAAGGAGTCTATAAAAACTATAGAGACTATAAAAACTATAGAGACTATAATACAAAAAAAAGGAGAGGCTGCCGCCTCTCCTTATATCTTCTAGCTAGCAAGCTTTAGAATTTAGCCATCTTGATGGCTACTATTGCACATTCGTCACCTTTGTTTCCCAGTTTTCCTCCGGCACGTTCTTTCGCTTGCTCCAAGGTGTCGGTGGTCAAAAGGCCATAGACGACGGGAATCTCGCTCTTGGAGTTCAAAGTGGCGATGCCGTAGGTCACACCCTGGCAGATGTAGTCGAAATGTGGTGTCTCGCCACGTATGACGCTGCCAAGGATGATGATGGCGTCGTATCCGCCGTTCAGGGTCATCTGATGGGCGCCATACACCAACTCGAAACTGCCTGGCACTGTCTTCACGTGAATGTTTTCAGGAAGGGCGCCATGCTTCTCAAGAGTGCCTACGGCACCTTCCAAGAGTGCGTTGGTAACTTCCCTGTTCCATTCAGAAACTACGATACCAAAGCACATGTTGCTGGCATCAGGTACTTTCTGAAGGTCTTGCTCTGACAATTGACGAAGTGCTGTTGCCATTATTATTTGTTCTCCAAATATTCAATGTACTTGTCGGCTTCTTGATATACAGCCGAGCTGAGGTATTTCTCCTTGATAGTCTTGAATATCTCAAGGGCTTCGTCCTTTTTCTTCAGTTGCTCGGACAGGATGATGGCTGCCTTTTTAAGAGCAACGGGAGCAATGGAATTGTTGATGCCATCTTTGCTGGCCTTGTCGGCTATCTTTGCTGCTTCCTTGAAAGATTCTACAGCTTTGTCATATTGCTTCAGGTTGGCATAGCAATCGCCAAGAGCCATGACGGCGGCAGGGCTGACCTCCAAGTCATCGGCAGGCTTGTAGCTTTCAAGATATTTCACGGCCTCTTCCCATTTGTTCTGCTTGGCAAGGCAGAGACCGGCATATAAATTGGCCAAGTTGGCGGCTTTTGTGCCACTGTAGTCGTTGATGATTTTTTTGAAACCGGGGGTGCCGAGGCTGTCGCCATTGAGGGCTTTTTCAAAATCTTGATTCATAAACCATTCCTGGCCTTTGGCAAGGGCTGTGCTTGCCTTCTCGTTGCGTGACTTTGAATAGTTGTTCCAAAAGATTAAACCGCCGATGATGACGACAAGGGCGATGAGGGCGGCATAAATGTGCTTCTTGTACTTGTGAACGAATGCCTCTGACTTGTTCAGGGTTTCCAAAAATTCCTGATTTCCCTGAGTTTCTTTTTTCTTTGCCATTATTGTTTTGATTGATTTTGATTATTGTTGCATGGGTTGCCATACCCATCTTTGGAATGGGTATGCATTTTTGCGACGCAAAATTACTCATTTTATCTCATATCGTAAAATTTATTATAGACTTTTTTCGTTTTTCAACCACAAATGACGTAACTTTGCAAAAATAACGTGTCTAAGTGCTCTCTAATCCATGGTACTCAACAACCTTTCTATCGTAAATTTCAAAAACATCCAGTCGGCGAATGTCAACCTTTCGCCCAAGATGAATTGTCTCCTTGGACATAATGGCATGGGGAAGACCAATTTCCTTGATGCCATACATTTCCTCGCCTTCTGCAAAAGTGCGCATAATGCCATTGACTCACAACTGATTCTGCATGGGCAGGAGTTTTTCATGCTTGAAGGTGTCTTTGAAAGCGAGAATGGAGAGGTGGAGAACATCTATTGTGCCATGAAAAAAGGGCAGAAAAAGCATGTCAAGCGCAACAAAAAGGAATACAAGCGCTTGTCTGAACACATTGGATTGCTGCCACTCGTTTTCGTCTCACCTTCCGACTCTGTCATCATCGAAGGTGGCAGTGAGGAGAGACGCAAATTGATGGACATGGTCATCTCCCAATACGACAAGTCATACATCACTGCGCTTCTCAACTACAACAAGGCATTGCAGCAAAGAAACGTGCTGCTGAAGATGGAGGAGGAGCCCGATAGCGAATTGATGGACATTCTCGAACATCAGATGGCGGAAGAGGGCGAGCGCATCCATGCTGCGCGCGATGCTTTCGTCAAGGAGTTCGTACCCGTGTTCCAGGACATCTATCAGCGCATCTGCAACGCATCGGAGAGCGTGTCGGTGGAATATGTATCTCATTGCAAAAGAGGACCATTGATTGACGTCATCCGCCGAGACAGGGCTAAGGACAGGATCATGGGATTCTCGCTACATGGAATCCATAGAGACGACCTTGAATTGAAGTTGGGAGATTATCCTATGAAAAGAGAGGGAAGCCAGGGGCAGAACAAATCGTTTGCCATCGCACTCAAACTCGCTCAGTTCGACTTCCTAAGGCGCACCAATAGCCGGACGACGCCATTGCTCTTGCTCGATGACATCTTCGACAAGTTGGATGCACAAAGGGTGGAGCAAATAGTCAGGATTGTAGGGGGCGACGATTTCGGGCAGATTTTCATCACTGACACCAACCGCGACCATCTTGACAAGATTCTCACCCATTTCTCTTTCGATTATCGAATCTTTTCTGTGGACAACGGAGATATCATCCTCAAACAATAACAAGTCATGTTCAAACGCGATGTAAGACAACTCGACAACCTGCTCGCTCAATATCTAAGGGCTACCGGGTTGCAGACGCCTTTGCTGCAAAGGAGGCTGATAGAGGCGTGGCCGGAAGTGATGGACGACGTGGTGGTGAAATACACCGGCAGGATTTATGTGTCGAACCAGACGCTGAATGTGGAAATCAACAATTCGGCCCTTAGAGCCGAATTGTTGATGAGGCGGAACGACATCGTGGAAAGACTCAACGGGCATGTGGGTGCGCATGTCGTGACCGATGTCATCTTCTTTTGATTATTTCTTGGGAAAAGCTGCATTTTTCCTGAACACGTCCAGGGTGGAGCGGATGGCGGGGTCGTCTTCATTGAGATACTCCATCCAAGCTTCTTCGTCGAGCATGTTGTAGATGATGCGGCTGTAAATGTATTTCTCAAACAGGTTTTGAGACTTCTGTAGCATCAGGTTGCGGCGTTGCAATCCATTCTTTTCACCGTAATCAGCGAATTTCTCCAACAGGTTCTGGCGTTTCAGGTGGGCCAGTAGTTCACTGACCGTCTTCTTGGTCTTCAATTCATCGCGGTGCTCGTCTGTGTACTCGAACGCGAATTGAATGATGAGCCCGCTCATGGCTGCTTCCTTGTAGTAGGAGGTGATGCCTGTGGTGTCCTCGGGTACAAAGAGGTCGGGGGTGATGCCGCCGCCGCCATACACGGTGCGGCCCAGGAGCGTGTGGAATTCGGGACCGGTGTGTTTGATGCTGTCTTGAGAGAAATATTCGCCACGGTTGTAACGGGTCAGAAGGTCTTCCTCATATTCCTTGTCCTTGCCGGTTTCATAGGGTTTCTGGATGCAGCGGCCGGATGGAGAGTAATAACGGGCAATGGTCAGACGCACCATGCTGCCGTCGCGAAGGCCGATTTGCTGCTGCACAAGGCCCTTGCCGAAGGAGCGACGGCCGATGACAGTGCCGCGGTCGTTGTCCTGGATGGCGCCGGCAAGGATTTCCGAGGCGGAGGCGGACCCTTCGTTGATGAGTATCACGAGGGGGATGTCCTGGAAAGAGCCGTGGCCGGAGCTGTAGAAGTCCTGGCGTGGTTGTTTGCGTCCTTCTGTATATACGATGAGCCGGCCCTTGGGCAGGAATTCATCGGCTATCTGGATGGCTGTCTGCATTAAACCACCGGAATTGTCGCGAAGGTCGATGACAAGGTTCTTGAAGCCTTTCCTTGACAAGAGGCTCAAGGAACTTATCAATTCTTGGTAGGTGGTCTCACCGAAATTCTTGATGCGGACGTAACCGGTGGTGTTGTCAAGCATGTAGGTGCTGCTGATGCTTTTAGTCGTGATGTTGTCACGGGTGACCGTGAAATATTTCGGCTTGCTTTGGTGACTGCGGACCACACCAATCTTCACCTTGGTGCCACGTGGTCCCTTAAGGCGGCGCATGGCTTCTTCGTTGGTCACCTCCTTGCCTACGAAGGGCTTGTCGTCCACGCTGATGATCTTGTCACCGGCTATCAAGCCTGCATTCTCAGCTGGTCCGCCGGCAATTACGTTTTGCACGTGGATGGTGTCCTTGCGGATGACGAATTCGATGCCCACGCCGGAAAAGGAACCTTGTAGCTCGTCCTGGGCTGACTGCACATCCTTCGCACTGATGTAGACGGAGTGGGGGTCCAGTTCGCTGAGGATTTGCGGTAGGGCGTTCTCCACCAATTCTTCCATGTTCACGCTGTCGACATATTGGTTGTCGATGAGCTGTAGCAAGTCGTTCAGGCGGTTGCTGCCCGAACCGATGATGCTTAGGCGGTTGCCTGAGAAATGGTAGGAGAAAAAGGTGCCGAGGAGAATGCCCAGCACCACGCATCCTGCAAGTGCCAAGGGCATGAAATGGCTTGATTTGTTAAGATTCATTCTCTTTTATGTTGATGTATTTGACTTCTATGTTTGCACGGCGCAAAAGGTCCAGGCCGTCGGAAAGACGGTATTCCTCGCCATAGACCACACGCTTGATGCCGGCTTGGATGATGAGCTTCGCGCATTCCAGGCAGGGGGAGGCCGTCACGTAGAGCGTGGAGCCTTCGCTGTTGTTGTTGCTACGGGCCAGTTTGGTGATGGCGTTGGCCTCGGCGTGCAGCACATAGGGCTTGGTCACGTTGTGCTCGTCTTCGCACACGTTCTCGAAACCGCTGGGAGTCCCGTTGTAGCCGTCGCTGATCACCATCTTGTCTTTCACCACCAGTGCGCCTACCTGCCGGCGGACGCAATAGCTGTTCTCCGACCAGATGCGCGCCATGCGAAGGTATCGTTGGTCGAGGCGGTGCTGTTTCTCTTCTCGGGTCATTGATTCAATCGTTGTGGGGGGCCTTATTCCTTTTTCTTTCTTCTCCTGATGCCGTTGCGACGGAGAAGGGCGTCGATGGTGGGCTCGCTACCCTTGAAGCGCTTGTAGAGCGTCATCGGGTGCTCGGTGCCGCCGCGCGAAAGGATGCAGTCGCGGAAACGCTGGGCGGTGGCGGGGTCGAAGATGCCGTTCTTCTTGAACACGCTGAAGGCGTCGGCTTCCAACACTTCCGCCCATTTGTAACTGTAGTATCCGGCAGCATAGCCGCCAGCCATGATGTGGGAGAATTGCACCGTCATGCAGGTTCCTGGCTGTTGCTTGAACACCAAGGCTTTCTCCCATGCTTTCTTCTCGAATTCCATAAGGTCGCCGGTGAAAGGCTCTCGCATTGTGTAGTAAGCCATGTCGAGGAGACCGAAACTCACTTGGCGGAGGCAGCCGTATGCCACCATGAAATTGCGACTGCGCACGATGCGGTCGATGAGGTCGTCGGGAAGGGGCTCGCCGGTTTCGTAATGGAAGGCGAATGTGCGGAGGAACTCTTTTTCTATGGAGTAATTCTCCATGAACTGTGAGGGAAGCTCCACGAAGTCCCACCAGACATTGGTGCCCGACATGCTTTCGAAGCGCGTGTTGGCAAACATGCCGTGGAGCGAATGGCCGAATTCGTGAAGGAAGGTTTCCACCTCTCCGAGGCTCAGCAGGGATGGCTTGCTCTCCGTGGGTTTCGTCAGGTTCATCACCACGCTCACGTGAGGACGCACGTTCTCTCCCTTGCGATTGATGTACTGACCCTGGAAACTGGTCATCCATGCGCCACCGCGCTTGCCCTTGCGGGGATGGAAGTCGGCATAGAACACGGCAAGGTAGCTGCCGTCCTTGTCAAACACCTCATAGGCCTTCACATCCGGATGGTATACAGGGATGGATTTGTTTTCTTTGAATGTGATGCCGTAAAGGCGGTTGGCAAGGCCGAAGACACCGTCGATCACGCGAGACAATTCGAAATAGGGGCGAAGCATCTCGGAGTCGATGTCGTATTTCGACATCTTCAGCTGGTAGGAGTAATGGCTCAAGTCCCATGGCTCCATCGTGAACGAGCGCCCCTCGATCTTGCGGGCGGTCTTGGCTATCTCTGCCACCTCCTTGAGGGCCGTGGGTTTGTATGCGTCGATCAGTTGGTCGAAGAGTCGGTACACGTTGCGGGTGTTGGTGGCCATGCGGTGCTTCATGATGTAGTGGGCGAACGACTTGAAACCGAGAAGGCGGGCCGATTCGCTGCGCAGGTTGACGAGTCGCTTGCAGATGTCCACGTTGTTGGTGGAGTTCTCATGCGTGCATAAGGTGTTGCTGGCCATGTAAAGCTTCTTGCGAAGGTCTCGACGGTTGGAGTATTTCATGAAAGGCCCCATGCTTGGGGAGTCGAGTGTGAACACCCAGCCTTCCAACCCACGTTCCTTGGCTTCCTGGGCGGCGGCTTCGCGCACACGTTCCGGCAACCCCTCGAGGTCGGATTCCTCGGTGAGGTGCAGCATGTATGCCTTGCGCTCGTTGAGGAGGTTTTGCGAGAACTGCAGCGACAGCATGCTGGCTTCTTCGTTGATTTGGCGCAGGCGGTTCTTGCCTTCGTCGTCGAGCAGGGCGCCGTTGCGGCAGAAACTCTCGTAGATGTTGTCCAACAGACGCTTCTCTTCAGGGGTGAGGCGGCGATGATGACGGTGAACGGCCTTGATGCGCTCGAAAAGCTTCGTGTTGAGCATGACGTCGTTGTGGTGTTGTGTCAGGAGGGGCTCCATCTTCTGGGCAAGGGCGTCCATTTCGTCGTTTGTCTCTGCACTCAGAAGATTGAAGAAAGCGTTGGAGACACGGTCGAGCAAACCATAATAAAACGGGTCGTCGTCGGTGTTGAGGATGGTGTTCTCAAACGTGGGCTTCTCAGGATTGTCGATGGTCTTCTCCACCTGTTCCTTGTCCCGGCGTATGCCTTCAATGAAAGCTTCTTCAATATCTTTCAAGGTGATGCGGTCGAAGGGAATGGTATGATGTGGGGTGTCGTAAGGAACGAAAAAGGGGTTTTCTCGATGGTTGTTGTCTATGTTTGATTCTGTCATGATGTGCACATTTTTATGCAAAAGTAATGAAATCCCATCAAATAAGCAAAATAATTAAACAAAGATTATCTTTTGTGTGCTATTTCATTCGCCTTATTCTTTTATTTTAACTATTCGCGCTTGTATTTCCAAACATGTCTTCAAGGCGAGGAATATGGATGTGTTCCCTGCTCATTTCCAAGAGGCTTTCCGACGCCATGGCGTGCAGCACCCTCGACACGTTCAACCGACTCTCGCCAATCTCCGTGGCAAGCGACTGCATTCTTATACGGATGTCTTTCGCGCCTGCCGGATATTGGCAGTGGTCGATGATGAAGCGCACGATTTTCTCACGGATGGAGTGGGGGCGGGTGCGCCAGGGGAGATGGGAGCGACGCTGGGCCTGGGTGCTGATGATGTTGAGCAGGCTTGTGCGGAATAGTTCGAAGGTGCCGAGCAGACGGTTGACCTCTTCCTTGCTGATGGAAAGGGTGTCGCAATGCTCGGATGAGGCGATGATGGTCATGCTGTATCTCTGAGTCAGACCGAAAAGGCTTTCTGGTTGCAGGACGGTGGGGGCGGGTAATTGTTCACGCACTTCCAACTGACGGTTGTCTGAGGTGTGGATGGTGGTGAGTAGCCCTTTGGTGAGGAACGTCAGGCCACGGCACATTTCGCCTTCTTGGAAGAGGATGTCGTGACGCTTGTAGCGTGAGAACTCAAACCGGGTGTGCCCCACCACTTGGGCAAGGTCGTCCTGCCCCATGCCTTGGAAAAGGGGAAGCCGGAGCAGCGTGTCATACATGTTGAGACCGGCGATGTCCATCAGTCACCCACGATCTTGTCTCTTAATGAGGGGGAATACCACTCTTCCATGTCGCCGTTGGCTCCCGCATAGATGAAGTAGGCCATCAACTCAGGGTGTTTCTCCAGCACCGAACGGGCACGCTCCATGCCCATCACCATGAACGAGGTGGCGTAGGCATCGGCGGTGGCACAGTCATGGGCGAGGACGGTGGCCGACAGCAGGCTGTGTTGCACCGGACGGCCCGTCTTGGGGTCGATGGTGTGGGCGTATTTCTTGCCGTCTTTATAATAGAAATTGCGGTAGTTGCCGCTGGTGGCCATGGCCATGTCGGTGACGTTGAGCACGGTCTGCAGCTCTTGAGACTGCTGGAGGGGGTCGTCGGTGGGACGGTTGACGCCGATGCGCCAGGGAAGGCGTTTCTCGTTCACTCCTTTCGTCACTATCTCACCACCAATCTCCACCATGTAATTGGCCACGTTGTGGCGCTTGAACACCCTGGCCACCACGTCGCACCCGTAGCCTTTGGCCACTGCACTGCAGTCGAGAGTCACGCGGGGGTCCTTCTTGCTCACATGATGGTCGGGACCGAGTGACACTTTCTCATAACCTACGAATTGCAGGAGGCTGTCTATGCTGTGGGCATCGGGGTCGGAACCTTCCTTGAAGCCGAATCCCCAGAGGTTGACAAGCGGGGCGACGGTGATGTCGAAGGCGCCTTCGGTTTCCTTGGATATCTTGAGGGAGAGGTTGAACACCTCGGTGAACATCTCGTTCACCTTGACCGATTGGTTCTCATTGACTTTGGTTATGATTGACTTGGGGTTGAAGGGGGAGAGCGACTGGTCCACCTTTTCCAACTCTTCCATGATCTCCTTTTGCAGGTCGTAGTCGTTCTGGTAGGTGATGTGGTATTCGGTACCGAAGATGGGACCCGAGGTGGTGCGGTAGGGCAGGTCGCGCTGCTTGATGATGATGAGCACCGTGCCCACTACCAGAAAGGCGAGAAACGGGAGTTGCCAGATGAGGTGCTTGCTTTTTTTCATAAGAATGGGGTCTTTAAAGGTCGATGCCTACGTTGAAGGTGCCTCCTAAGCGGGTGTTCCCGCTTTCTCCATAGCCAGGGACATACCACACGTTGCCTGTTGAACCGGTGTCGTAGAAGAGGCGTCGGCGGTATCTCACGCTCCAACCCATGTGGAACGGTCCCCATATCTTGGCGTCGACACCGATGGAGAACTCCAGCCAGTGGTAATGGCCTTTCTCTCCGTTGGCTTCAATGGGGGCTACTGTCTTCCATATCGGGTCGAGGACGCCGGGGTGGGAGACGTCATATTTGAAATAGGATAGGGCATAACGGCCGCCACCATAGATGCGATAGATGTCGTGCTTGTCTTTCAAAAGATTGTAGTCCATGCCAAGGCGGAAATAGGGTGCTGTAGACTTGTAAGAGAACTGGGTCACGACGTCATCGTGCTTGGCGTTGCCTAGGCCTACTTCGACGATGGGGAAATAACGGTCGCGGAGGTTGACGCGCAACGCGGCCTCGAACTGCCCGTAGTCGCTCATCAAGCGTTGGATGGGACCTACCAAGTCCACGGAAATGGCGAAGCCGTTGAACAGCGGTATGCTGTCGCCTGGCTCCATCTCGGGGAGGGAGAGCTGTTGAGCGTGGGATGACAGCGCAAACAGCAGGCTAACGGTAACGCTTGAGATATAGGAGAAGATGGCCTTTGCTCGTGTCATGGTTTACTTCGGCTTTGGTGATGACGATGGAGTCGATGGCGTGGCTGGTCCAACTCACATGGTCGATGGTGTGGAAGAAGGCGGGACCGCAGTCCACCGACTCGAAATGAGGGGTGTTGGTCTTTTCGATGGTCACTGTGTCGGTTTGGGTGACACCGCCGCCTGTGAAGGTGAAGAAGAGCACGTCGGTAGACTGGTGATAACTGACGGGTAGCAGGAAGTCTTTCGCATCGGTGAGGTGGTCGAGCAACAAGGTGTCTGTCAGTTCGGGACGATAGATGCTCACGGACAGGGTGTCTTCAAAGACATCCACATTGCCGCCAAACACGTATTTTGTCATGATGACGTTGTTGAGCGGGCAGTCGATCGACGAACAGGCGGTGACTATCGACGCCGCGATGATGAATGGGATTATTCTCCGCATCGGATGGTCTTCTCTATTTGATAATCATTGCGTGTGCTCGACGAACGGCTGATGAGGTCGCCAAGGAAACCGGCAAGAAACAATTGGGTTCCTATCATCATCATTGTCAGCGAGATGTAGAAATATGGAGAGTCGGTCACAAGGCGCTGCGGGATGCCGCGGCTCAAGGCGATGAGCTTGCCGGCTCCGATGATGGCTGCGGAGATGAAACCGATGAAGAACACGATGGTGCCAAGGAAACCGAAGACATGCATCGGCTTGCGACCGAAACTGCTGAGGAACCAAAGCGTGAGAAGGTCGAGGTAGCCGTTGACGAAACGGTTGAGACCGAACTTCGACTTACCATACTTGCGTGCCTGGTGGTGGACAACCTTCTCGCCAATCTTGTCAAAACCGGCATTCTTCGCCAGGTAGGGGATGAAACGGTGCATCTCGCCATACACCTCGATGTTCTTCACCACATCCTTGCGGTAGGCTTTCAGACCGCAGTTGAAATCGTGAAGGTTCTTGATGCCGCTGATGCGACGCACGGTGGCATTGAACAATTTCGTGGGGATGGTTTTCGACAACGGGTCGTAACGTTTTTGCTTGTAGCCCGACACCAGGTCGTAACCTTCAACCATCACCATGCGATACAATTCGGGTATCTCGTCGGGCGAGTCTTGAAGGTCGGCGTCCATCGTGATGACAACGTCGCCTTGGGCCTCCTTGAAACCGCAATACAGGGCGGGACTCTTGCCATAGTTGCGGCGGAACTTGATGCCGCGCACATGCTCAGACTCATTGGTGAGTTGCTCGATGACTTCCCATGAATTGTCGGTGGAGCCGTCGTTGATGTAAATCACTTCGTAGTTGAACGCATGCTCGTTCATCACACGGGCTATCCACGCATTGAGCTCGGGAAGCGACTCTGCCTCGTTGAAAAGGGGGATGACTACTGATATGTCCATGGTGTGCTTGGTTTAATGTCTGAAACTAACATAAAGGGCGGTGGTGAGGCTGATGATCAAGCCTGCCACAAGGTTGGTCCACATCATTTGAAGAGTAATGTCGATGGGGCGCATGGAGCGAAACAAATCCACCACCTTGTCCACCATTTCGTTCGTGTAACCCATGCTTTCCATCATCACCTTGTTGTCCTTGTCGGTGAGGAAGGAGGCGTATTGGTTGATGAGGAAACCGTTGTCGAGATATTGGAAATAGGCCCATTGGGCGATGGCCAGGATGAGAGAGGCATAGAACACCGTGAGGCAGGAATGTGCGTAGGCATGGCCATAGGAGATATGGCGCTCCTCCGTCTGTTCGCTGTAGGCTTGGGTGCGCATGCCTACGTAAAAGGGAGTGAACAGCATCGTGCCCATCCATAGGATGCCACAGATGGGATAGGTGAAATTGCCTATGAACAAAGCAAAACTCACCACCCAGAGCAAACCCAGGCGAAAGCCGTCCAAACGTGCAAAGGCTCGTAGTCGAATATATGTCTCACTGCTCATTATTGCCAACTTTTGCTCGTTGAAACAAAAAAGCCAAGCATCCTTGCTTGGCCTCTCTGTAGGAACAATCGGACTCGAACCGATGACCTCTTCAATGTGACTGAAGCGCTCTAAACCAACTGAGCTATGCTCCTTTCTAGTTTTTGCGCTGCAAAGGTAACACTTTTCTGCCAATCACCAAAAAAATATCTCTCTTTTTTTTCTTTTTTTTGAACCAGGCCTCATTCCAGCAGCAACACTCTGCTGCTCCAGTCGCTCTTCTTGCTCCATTCCACATCGTTGCTGCGGGGGATTTCAAGGCCATGGCTCATCAGGTATGCGCCACTGAAACTCTTCCCTTCAAAGGGCAGGGGCTGGAGGTCGATTCGGTTGAGCTCATGCACCTTATATATTTTATTGGGGTTCAGGCCGGCCATCTTCACACGTGGCAGGTGCTCGTTTTGGAACGACTCGGTCTTCCACCAGAAGAAGACGGACTTCTCTTTTTGCTCGTCAACATACATCAGCGAGGCAACGCCTTTACGGTCGTAGGGCGACACAAGGCGGTAAAGGTCGCCGAACTGCACGATGGGGCGTATCTGCTTGTATTCAGCGATGGCTTTCCTGCACAGCGTCTTTTCTTCATCTGTCATGTTCTTGGGCTGGATTTCCATGCCCAAACGGCCGCTCATGGCCACGTCGATGCGGTATTTGAGTGTGGTCGTGCGGAAA
>Ga0310694_10001482_pt1 | contig 26473 bp, 27 predicted proteins | sample 174DNAGHGhighgp2_FD_203884 | JGI IMG/M metagenome (GOLD analysis project Ga0310694, IMG submission 203884) | Sheep rumen microbial communities from Palmerston North, Manawatu-Wanganui, New Zealand - 1742 DNA GHGhigh gp2 (v2) (version 2) | ecosystem: Host-associated > Mammals > Digestive system...
ACGCCGACGCGGCGCTGTTCGTGATCAGCTGGATCCTGGGGGAAGCGGAGGTCAGCGTGGAGGACCCGTCCACCGGCGCGCAGGCCACCATGGTGTATCAGGCCGACGTGAACCTGGACCATCAATTTGACGGAGAGGACACCCTGCAGGGCAGGCACGTTTACTGCCTCATCTCCCCCGTCAGCTTTTCCTGCGGCAATCTGGTGCCCGCAGCCTGCAAGGCCAGCCAAATGGTCACCCTGATCGGGCGCGCCTCCGGCGGCGGCGCCTGCGTCGTGCGCAGCTCCAGCACCGCCTGGGGCACCACGTTCCAGATGTCCGGCAATTCGCGCCTGTCCTTCCGCAAAAACGGCTCCTTCTACGATATTGACGAAGGCGTGGAACCCGACGTATACATCAGCCGCATCGAAACGCTCTACGACCGGCAAAAGCTGACCGATCTGATCAACAGTATGCCGTAAAGCAGACACGGCCTGGCCGGCGCGCGCTTTTTTTGAAACGGTAAAACAGGATTTACGGGAGTAATACATGATCGAGCAAATCCGGGACACAGCCCTGAAGCAGAAAATCGCCAGGAACATCCTGGAATCACTCCGGGCCTGGTTCGAAATCGACGAAAGCAGGGAAAAATACATCGCGGACTGCGCCGGCTGGCTGTTCTTTGCGGCAAAAGAAGAAGGGGAATACGCGGGCTTTCTCTGCCTGAAAGAAACGGGCAGGGAAACGGCGGAGCTGGCAGTCATGGGCGTTCTTGAAAAGTACCACCGCAGGGGCCTGGGGAAAGCCCTGTTTGACGAGGCGAAAAAAGCGGCCGTCCGGGCCGGCTATTCCTTCATGCAGGTAAAAACCGTGAAAATGGGCGTCTATCCCGACTACGATATTACGAACCGCTTCTATCAGGCTTTGGGCTTCCGGGAATTTGAAGTAATCAGCGAGCTCTGGGGAAAAGAAAACCCGTGTCAGATCTACGTGATGCATCTGGCATAGCGGCGCCCCTTCATGGTACAGCGCCGGCGGCAAGGAGGAAAAACATGAAAAAATGGTATGACGAGGAATACGCGTTCACCGTGGAAGTCACCGGCTTTCTGCGCGGGGATCATACGGAAAGATACTGCCGCAACGGAGAGGAAATCGGCGACAAATACACCTGCACGTACGGATGCCCCGTCAACAGCGACGGCTGGGGCATCTGCTCAAAAACGATGATGATGCTCTACCCGCTGATGGAGGCCGTGCGCAGCGGAGGCGATCTTGAAAACCTCGGCGGCGACAGCAAATACACCAAAACGATCGTCTGCCCGGACGGATGCGTGATCTTTAAGCTGACCGCCGCGCCCTTGGGCAATGAAAACTTCCACAAGGGCGGTTTTTGGGACTACCCGGATCAAACCTGAATCCAGCCTTACCGCAAAAATACGCGCCTGCCCGCCGGCTGCCGGACGGAAATGGCGCGTATTTTTTGTGCGGACGAAAAAAAGGAGGGCGTCAGTCCTCAGCGCATCGGCAAAGTCGATGCCCTGGCAAAAGAGGGATTTTTTCGCTTCCCGGGGTGTTTTTCGATTGAAAACGAAGCCGGAATATTATATAATCATTTTGTAATATCCTTTCCGGCCCTGAAAGCGGAAAGCAATGAAGCAAAAAAACAGACGGGGATCATTCATGCAGAAAAAAAAACGCAAGCTGGCCGTGCAGATCAGCTTAATCGTTACCCTGATGTTCATCCTGGCCCTGACGTTGATCGGCGCCATTGTTTTGCGCGGCACGAAAAGGATGTTTTTTCAGTTCAACAACGAAAAAATCAAGAAGGAAATGATCGAGTGCAAGTACCTGCTCATGAGCCCCGAAATCACAAGCTGGGTGCTTGAGCAATGGCAGAATGACCCGGATATGATGCTGGAGCCCGCAACGGAAGCAGAGGAGGACTTTTACAGCAGTTTCGTTTTCTCCCGCTTCGTGGCCGAATTGGACGACATGGAAGCAATCGAGTCGATGGACCCGGAAACGCAGAGAGCGTATCTGAAAGCGCTGTTTCGTTACCTGGGGGAATGGATCGACGGCAAAAGACTAAACGGAGACTTCGACCGTTTCCTGGTGCTGGACATGCGCGACCTGGGCGTGCTTGACACAGCCGCCGGGGAATACTTCATCCTCATGGACTGCGGCGAGATTGACGACAAGGATTATCATTACCACCTGGGCACCTATTTTGAAAAGAAGGACGGCTACGGCTTCCTTTCCGCCCTTCGGTCGCCATCCTTCGGCGAGGACAGCGAGAGCATTCTGTTTCACGAAATGCCAATCGGCAACGACACCATGTACGTGGCGGCCTCTCCGGTTTATATAAACGGCGAAATTCGCTACATCGTGTGCATGGAATATGACTATGCCACCTTCGCCTTCATCCTGAACCAAAATACCCGTTCCATCGCAATCCTGGGCGCCATAACCCTGCTGGCCGTCGATTTGCTGCTCATCCTGTTCATTTATTTCAAAGCGGTGCATCCGCTGGTGCAGGTCAACAGCAGCATCCACAGCTATATGGAAACCAAGGACAGCGCCGCCGCGGTGCAGAGCATGAAAAAAATCCGGGCGAAAAACGAGGTAGGCCGCCTGGCGGACAGTATTTCCGCCATGGCGGTGGAAATCGAGCGCTCCGCGGCGGAAAACCTGCGGCTGCAGGGAGAAAAGCAAAGGGTGGAAGCCGAGCTGGATCTGGCCGCGAAAATCCAGACCGACAGCCTGCCCGCTGCGTTTCCTCAAAGGCCGGATATGCAGCTTTACGCTTCCATGGACCCGGCCAAGGAAGTGGGCGGCGATTTCTACGATTTCTTCTTTATCGGCGAAAACCGCCTGGGCCTGGTGATCGCCGACGTATCCGGCAAGGGCGTTCCGGCGGCGCTGTTTATGATGGCGGCCAAAAACCTCATTAAAAACTACGCCATGACGGGCCTGTCCGCCGCCGAAGTGCTGAACCGCGCCAACGAAAGCCTGTGCGAAAACAACCGCAATAAAATGTTCGTTACCGTGTGGTTCGGTATCCTGGATTTGTCCTCCGGCCATGTGACCGCCGCCAACGGCGGCCATGAATACCCGATCATCCGAAAGCCCGGCGGCCGCTTTGAGCTGTTCAAGGAAAAGCACGGCATGATGCTGGGGGTCATCAGGAAAAAAACCTACACGGAATACGCTTTCGACCTGGAGCCCGGCAGCACCCTGTTCCTGTACACCGACGGCGCCCCGGAAGCCACCAACGCCCAGGAGCAGCTGTTTGGCACCGAACGGATGCTGACCAGCCTGAACAAAAACCCGGACGGCGCGCCCGAAGCGCTGCTTCACGGCATGCGCGGCGATATCGACCGGTTCGTGGGCGACGCGCCGCAATTTGACGACCTGACCATGCTCTGTTTAAAATACATGCCCAATAAGGAAAAGGAGGAACAACCATGAACGTCAGCATGAACAAAAACGGCAAGGAACTCACCGTCACGCTGGAAGGCCGGCTGGATACCCTGACCTCCCCCGTCCTGGAGGAGCAGCTGGAGCCCGCGCTGGAAGGCGTTGAAAAGCTGGTGTTTGATTTTGAAAAGCTGGTATACATTTCCAGCGCCGGCCTGCGGGTGCTCCTGACGGCGATGCAGGTCATGGAGGGACAGGGCGAAATGAAGGTGAGGAACGTGCGCCCCGAAATCATGGACGTGTTCCAGGTAACGGGGCTGCTCGACGACATCGCTGTGGAATAAGAGGCGCGGAATGAACACCCTTGTTTTAACGGCAGTGCCTGAAAATCTGCCGCAGGCGCTGCGCTTCATTGACAGTCAGCTGGAAACAGCCGGCTGCGGCAGCCGCGTGCAAATGCAGATCGAAGTGGCCGTGGAGGAAATATTCGTCAACATTGCCAGCTACGCCTATGATCCGGGCACGGGGCAGGTAGAGCTTCAGGCGGCTTTGGCGGATGATCCCCTCTCCGTTTCAATCAGCTTTGCCGACCGCGGCAAACCCTTTAACTCCCTGGAAAAGCCGGACCCCAACCTGAAAGCCCCCATCCGGGAGCGAAAAAAGGGCGGCCTGGGGGTGTACATGGTCAAAAACTCCATGGATCGGATGACCTATGAATACAAAGACGGGCAGAATATTCTGACGATCACGAAAAACATACGGTAAAAGATATGGCTGAAAACAAAGAAACGATCTTTCGGAAAAAAGCGCTGGATCAGATCCGCTCGCCGGAGCAGATGAACGACTATCTGAAGGTGACCAATCCCGGCGTCTGGATCATCCTTGCGGCGGCGGTGCTCCTGTTTGCGGGCCTGTTTGTATGGGCCTCCATCGGCAAATTGGAAACCACCGCGCCGGCCGTTGCGGTCATTCAGGACGGGAAAGCGAAAATCACCCTTACCGGCATATCGCCCAAGCCCGTCACCTCCGATATGCAGGCGCGCATCGACACCCAGGACTACGAAATCGCCACCATAGAGCAGGATGCGTACGGCCGGGCCGTGGCGCTGGCGCCCATTCCCCTGCCCGACGGAACCTACGACGCGAAAATCATTCTGGAGAAGGTATCTCCCATATCCTTCCTGATCCAATGAGGCGGGAAAAATGAAACAGAAAAAAGTCAAATCTCCCGTCACCCGGGGCGTCGCCAAGGTGCCCGTCATCATGCAGCTGGAAGCGCTGGAATGCGGGGCCGCCTCCCTGGCCATGCTTGCGGCATATTACGGAAAATGGGTCCCATTGGAGCAGGTGCGCGCCGACTGCGGCGTTTCCCGGGACGGGTCCAACGCGAAGAACATCTTTCTGGCTGCCCAAAGCTACGGCTTTCAGGTGGAGGCTTTCCGCATGAGCCCGGAGGTGCTCCGGACAAAGGGCCAATTTCCCTGCATCATCCATTGGAATTTCAATCATTTCGTCGTTCTCAACGGCTTCAAGGGCAAGCACGCGTATATCAACGATCCGGCCCGGGGCTTTGTAAAGATCGGCGAGGAAGAGTTTGACCATTCCTTCACCGGCATCGTCATCTCTCCCACCCCCGGCCCGGATTTCAAGCCGGAGGGAAAGCGCAAGAGCACCCTGGCCTTCGCCAGAAAACGCCTGATCGGCGCAGGGGCCGCCGTGGCCTTCGTGATGCTGTCCACCATCATTTCCTACATGTTCGGCATCGTCAACCCCATCATGGGCCAGGTTTTCATGGACAGGCTGCTTTCCGGGATCAATCGGGACTGGCTGACGCCCTTCATTGGCGCTATGATCGCCCTGGGCGTCCTGCAGGTCGTCGTTTCCTGGGCGCAGACCGTTTATTCCCTTAAAATCAGAGGCAAAATGGCGCTGATGGGCAGCACCTCCTATATGTGGAAGGTGCTGCATATGCCCATGGCGTTTTTCTCCCAGCGCATGGCGGGCGATATTCAGCAGCGCCGCAGCACCAATGAATCCATCGCCGCCACCCTGGTCAATACGCTGGCCCCCCTGGCGCTCAATACTGTCATGATGGTGTTTTATCTCGTGCTGATGCTGCGGCGCAGCGTGCTTTTGACCGCCATCGGCATCGGCACCATCGTGCTGAACATCGGCCTGTCCCGCGTCATCTCGGAAAAGCGCGTCAACATCACCCGCATCATGCAGCGGGACAGCGCAAAGCTGGCCTCCACCACCGTTTCCGGCATTGAAATGGTGGAGACCATCAAGGCCAGCGGCGCGGAACGGGGCTTTTTCCGCAAATGGTCCGGATATCAGGCTTCTGTCAACGCGCAGACCGTAAAAATCAATAAAACCAATGAGCTGCTTGGCACCATTCCTATGTTTTTCAATGCCCTGGCCGGCTACGTGGTGCTGGTGCTGGGCATCTGGTTTGTCATGCAGGGCGAATTTACTCTGGGCATTCTGCAAATGTTCCAGGGCTTTTTGAGCGCCTTTACAGGGCCCGCCATGACCTTTATCAGCGCAGGCCAGATGATCCAGGAAATGCGCACCGATATGGAACGGGTGGAGGACGTGATGGAATATCCCACGGACCAGAACACGCAGAGCAACGCCGATGCCGCCGCCCAGCCCATGAACAAGCTGCGGGGCGGCGTGGAAATGAAAAACGTGACGTTTGGCTATTCCAGGCTGGCCCAGCCCCTGATCCGGGATTTCTCCATTTCCATGAAGCCCGGCAGCCGGGTGGCCTTCGTGGGCGCATCGAGCAGCGGCAAATCCACCCTGTCCAAGCTGATTTCCGGCCTCTACGATCCATGGGACGGCGAAATCCTCTTTGACGGCAAGCCCCGGTCCGCTTATCCCCGTCCGGTAATGACCGGATCCGTGGCCGTGGTGGATCAGGATATTACGCTCTTTGAAGACACCATCGCCGCCAACATCAAAATGTGGGACGACTCCATCCAGAATTTTGAAATGATCCTGGCCGCCCGGGACGCCCAGATTCACGAAGACATCATGCAGCGGGAAGGCGGCTATGACCACAAGCTGACCGACGGGGGGCGCGACCTCTCCGGCGGGCAGCGCCAGCGCCTGGAGATCGCCCGCGTGCTGGCTCAGGACCCCACCATCATCATCCTGGACGAAGCCACTTCCGCCCTGGACGCCAAGACCGAATACGAAGTGGTCAAGGCCATCAAAGAGCGGGGCATCACCTGCATCGTGATCGCCCATCGTCTCTCCACCATCCGTGACTGCGACGAAATCGTGGTGCTGGATCACGGAAACGTGGTGGAGCGCGGCACCCACGAAGAGCTGATGCGGCTGGGCGGCGCTTATACAGAGCTGGTGACCAATGAGTAAAGGCGGGTGAGAAAAAGTGGGATGGTTTGAGGAACAGATTGAGCAGCGGAACAGCCTGGATCAGCAGCTGTTCGAGGATTCGCTTTTTCGCGCCGCCGGCGTGGTCATGGGCCGGCGGCAGGCCGTCCGGGCCGGCAGCAGCCGTACCGTAGCCCGGCAGGCCATTGACGAGATACTGAAATATTATCACTGCAAGCCGGTGGACGTGCCCAAATCGGTCATGGACAGCGATGAATATATGGATTACTGTCTTCGTCCCTATGGGCTGATGCGGCGGGACGTTTTGCTGGAGAGGGGCTGGTACAGGGACGCTTTCGGCCCCGTTCTGGCCTTTGAAAAAGAAAGCGGCGAGCCGGCGGCGCTTTTGCCCTCTCCCTGGCACGGCTATTTCTTCACGGATCGGAAAACCGGGAAAAAAGTGAAGCTGAACCGGCAGACCGCCGCCCGGTTCGACAGCGAAGGCTATTGCTTCTATCAGCCCCTGCCCCAACGGAAGATCGGCATTGCCGATTTGCTCAGGTACATGAAAAGCTGCCTCTCAGTCAGCGACGTGGCGCTGGTGGTGCTTTTCTCCCTGGTCCTCACGCTGACGGGGCTTTTGATCCCGCGTATTACCAAAGCGCTGACGGGCCCCGTGCTGACCAGCGGCAGCGCCTCCGTCCTGATCGCCATTGCCGTCTGCCTGCTGTGTACGGCCCTGTCCACCCAGCTGATCGCCTCTGTCCGCGGCCTGTATATGAGCCGTATCCAAAGCAAAACATCCATTGGCATTCAATCCTCCATGATGATCCGGATTCTGTCGCTGCCGGCGGATTTTTTCCGCAGGTACAGCGCGGGCGAGCTGGCCCAGCGTTCCCTGTCGGTCAATTCCCTGTGCGATATGCTGCTGGGCACGGTGATGTCCACGGGCCTGACTTCCCTTCTGTCGCTTTTATATATCCCGCAGATTTTCAGCTTCGCCCCCACCCTGGCGCTCCCCTCCATGCTGATTATTCTGGCGACGGTGGCTTTCAGCGCGCTGTCCTCCTTTGCCCAGACCCGCCTGTCCCGGAAAATGATGGAGCAGGAGGCCAAAGAGTCGGGCATGTCTTATTCCACGATTGCAGGCATTCAGAAAATCAAGCTGGCAGGCGCGGAAAAACGTTCCTTCGCCCGTTGGCTGAACCTGTATGCCGAGGGCGCGGAATACGCTTTTAATCCGCCTGCATTCCTCAAGATCAACAGTGTGATCAGTCTGGCCATTTCCCTGGTTTCCACCATCATCCTGTATCTCCTGGCCGTACAAAGCAAAGTGGACCAATCCTCCTATTTTGCGTTCACAGCGGCTTACAGCTCGGTGATGGGAGCGTTCTCCGCTCTGTCGGGCATTGCGATGACGGCAGCGAAAATCAAGCCTACCCTGGAAATGGCCAAACCTTTTCTGGAAGCGGAGCCCGAAGCCTCCGAACGCCGGGAAATCGTCACGCAGCTTTCCGGGGCCATCGAGCTGAACAACGTGTGCTTCCGTTACAGCGAAAACACACCCTATATCGTCAACGGGCTGTCTTTGAAGATTCATCCCGGGGAATATATCGCCATCGTAGGCAGAACGGGCTGCGGAAAATCCACCCTCATGCGGCTGCTGCTGGGCTTTGAAAAGCCGGAAAGGGGAGCGATTTTCTACGACGGGAAAGACATGAGCAAGCTGGACATGAGTTCGCTGCGCAGCAGGATCGGCACCGTCATGCAAAACGGCAGCCTGTTTCAGGGCGATATTTATTCCAACATCGTCATCACCGCCCCGGAGCTGACGCTGGACGACGCCTGGGAAGCCGCCGAAAAAGCGGGCATCGCCGACGACATCCGCGCCATGCCCATGGGGATGCAAACGCTGATTTCCGAGGGCCAGGGCGGCATTTCAGGCGGACAGAAGCAAAGGATCATGATCGCCCGGGCCATCGCGCCCAAGCCCCGGATCCTCATGTTTGACGAGGCCACCAGCGCCCTGGACAACAAAACGCAAAAACAGGTGTCCGAGGCGCTGGACGCCATGGGCTGCACCCGCATCGTGATCGCCCACCGACTGTCCACCATCCGCCACTGCACCCGCATTCTCGTGATGGACAGCGGCGGCATCATTGAGGAGGGCACCTACGAAGAGCTGATCGCCAAGGGCGGCTTCTTCGCCGATCTGGTAGCCCGGCAGCGGCTGGACGAATCGGCCTGAAGCGCAAAAGCGCCTTTCCCGCATTCATTCTCCGCGCAAAAAAGGCGGCCGCACCGCCGCCTTTTCCTTTTCCAGGCCCGAGCGCTCCGCAGCGCGAGGGCTGTTTTCGTTTGCCGGGATTCACTCCCATCCATGTGGGATTCTGCCGCGTCCGGACGCCGGACGCCGTTCCCGTCCCGTCACGCTTTTCCCCTGTTTCCCGGCGCTTTTTTGCAGGCGATTTCCAGGAAAACGATGTTCGCCGCGGCGAAAAGGAGCAGATATACGGGCATAATGCCAATGCCCATCTTTTGCTGCAAATGCCCGAACACCATGGGCATGAAGGTGCTGCCCACATAGGCCGAAGCCATCTGCAATCCGATCACCGCAGCGCTGTGCCTGCTGCCGAAATTGCCCGGCGCCAGGTGCTGGATGGCGGGATAAATCGGGCCCATGCCTGCGCCGATGACCACGAAGCCGGCCGCCGCTGCCAAATAATTCTCCGCCGGCAGCATCACCAGCGCAATGCCCAGCAATTCTACCGCAATGCCGATGCGGATCAGCTTCCGGTCGCCAAGCCGGTTGGAAATGAAGCCGGAAATCAGCCGCCCCAGCATCAGCCCGCCAAAGATCAGGGAGCCGAAGGCGGCCACGGTATCATCCGAAAGCCCTGCCTTGGTGCCGGCGAAGAAGCTTGGCGTCCACAGAAAGCAGGTGGCTTCCCCGGCGCAGTATGCGAAAAAGGAAATCAGCGTCAGCGCCACCCCGGGCACCCGCAGCGTTTCCCCGATCCCGGCGCCGTTTTTCGCGTCCGCTTCCTCCCGCTTTTCATTCTTTTTCCACAGCGGCAGCGACAGAATGCAAATGAGCAGGATGCCCAGCTGGATATACGACGTCCACCGATAGCCCTCCCGCCACCGGGCCACCCGCAGCGCCAGCGCCATGATAGAAGGGCTGATCATCGCACCGACGCCATAAAAGCAGTGCAGGAAATTCATGACAGAGGAAGAATAATGGCTGGCCACATAATGGTTCACCGACGCGTCGATGGCCCCGGCCCCCAGGCCATAGGGCACCGCAAACAGGAACAGCATCCAGTACGCCCCGGAAAAAGAAAAGCCCAGCAAACCCAGAACGGTCAGGAAAATAGACACGATCACGATCCATTTGGCATGGAAACGACGGATCATCCGGGGGCTCAGGAGGGCGGAGATGATGGTCATGAACGAGATGGCCATGGACACATACCCCGCGTAAGAAGAGGGCACCTCAAACACCGTCTGCATCGTGGGCCAGCCCGATCCGAGCAAAGAATCCGGCAGCCCCAGGCTGATAAAAATCAGATAAATCACCGCCAGCAGCAGTCCGCCCATGCCATCCACCTCCGCGCAGTCTTGCGAAACCATTCAACAAGCCGGATTATACCGTATATTCAGGTTTCTGTACAGAGAAAAATCGCGGCGCGCCGGCGCAGCCGACGGACGCGCCATACGAAAAACAGGCCTCCGCTTTATGGGGGCCTGTTTTGCTATGACTTTGGAAGGCTTGCCTCACACGTTGAACCTGAACAGCGTCACGTCGCCGTCCTGCATCACGTAGTCCTTGCCCTCGGACCGCACCAGGCCCTTTTCCTTGCAGGCGTTCATGCTGCCCAGGCTCCTGAGGGTCTCGAAGGGCACGATTTCGGCGCGGATGAAGCCGCGCTCAAAGTCGGTGTGGATTTTTCCGGCAGCCTGGGGAGCCTTGGTGCCCCGGGTGATGGTCCAGGCGCGGCACTCATCCTCGCCGGCGGTAAGGAAAGAGATGAGGCCCAGCAGGTGGTAGCACTTGCGGATCATCCGGTCCAGGCCGCTTTGGCCGATGCCCAGGTCCTGCAAAAATTCTTCTTTTTCCGCGGGGTCCATCTGGGCGATCTCCTCCTCGATCTGGGCGGAAATGACCAGCACCTCGGCGCTTTCCTTTTCGGCGATCTGCTTCACCTGGCGGACAAAGTCGATGCTGTCCTCATCCTCGGCGATCAGATCCTCCGCGATGTTGGCGGCGTAGATCACGGGCTTGCTGGTGAGCAGGAACCAGCCCTTCACGATTTCCTTTTCCTCATCGTTCAGGGGGCAGGTGCGGGCGGGATTGCCCGCCTCCAGATGCTTGAGCACCCGGGCAGCCAGATCGGCCTCTTCGCCGTATTTCTTTTCGCCGGTCTTGATCAGCTTGCGGGCCTTGTCCTCCCGCTTGGCCACGGTTTCCATATCGGCGAAGATCAGTTCCAGGTTGATGGTTTCAATGTCCCGGGCAGGGTTCACCGAGCCGTCCACGTGGATGATGTTTTCATCCTCGAAGCACCGCACCACGTGCACGATGGCTTCGCATTCCCGGATGTGGGACAGGAATTTGTTGCCCAGGCCTTCGCCCTTGCTTGCGCCCTTCACCAGGCCGGCGATGTCCACAAATTCCACCGTGGCGGGGGTCACCTTCTTGGGGTGGTACATTTCGGCCAGGGCGGTCAGCCTCTCATCCGGCACGGCCACGATGCCGGCGTTGGGCTCGATGGTGCAGAAAGGATAATTGGCTGCCTGGGCTCCGGCGCCGGTAATGGCGTTGAACAAGGTGCTTTTGCCTACGTTGGGCAGGCCCACAACCCCTAATTTCATGGCATGATTCCCCTTCGTATACATTCTGCTGCTTTGGCAGCTCGTTTTATTATACTCCGGGAAGCACCGGGATGCAAGAAAAAATCACGCCTGTTTCCAATGCTCCAGGTGGGAAAGGGATTCCCGGTAATACGCCCGGGCCTGCGGGGCGGGAAACGCGTCGCTGGCAAAATGCTCCACCAGGAAATCCACCAGGGCATCCAGCGTTGGATATGCGAATTTTCCGTCTGCATAGCACCATTTGCAGTAATCTTCGTTGAAATCGCCGTCCGGCTCGCGGCTGATGCACGCATCCTCCTCCAGGGGCATGCCGCAGCACTGGCAAACGAGCTTCCTTGGCACGCCAAGCAGCGTATTGATGGACACCTGATAGAAGCGGGAAAGCAGCTTCAACGTATCCGTACCGGGCACGGTCTCCCCGTTTTCCCAGCGGGACACCGCCTGCCTGGTCACATACACCGCCTGCGCCAGTTCATCCTGGGAAATGCCTTTTTTCGTCCGCAGGGACAGGAGCACGTCTTTGGTTTCCATTTCAATCACCTCACCGGCAGTATACCGTTCTTTTGCGCCAAACGCAAGCAACCCGCTGTTGCCCCAAGAAAAACGCCCCCGAAGGGGCGGAACCAAGCCGCGTTTGCGTCAGCTTTTTTGCGGGCATTCCGCCCATGCCGTCTGCGGATTGCCGGGGTCGTAATGCACGTTGACCCGCTTGCCCACATAGCGCTCTGCAATTTTCTTTTCGTCGATGGAGGTATACTGGCTGATCTTATACTCCTTGCCGTCCACCCAAAAGCATACGATAAAATGACAGCTGTACCAGCAGCCGTCGCTATCCAGCCGCGCCTTCAAATCCCGGATGATCCCGGTGGTCTGGAGCTTGGCCCGGCGGACAGTCTCCTGCCGCTGCGCCGCGCCGAAAAACACCGTCAGCAAAATCACCAGCAGAATAACCGGCGGAATGATCCAAGCGCCGCTGTCATAGCTTCTCTTATAGAGCGCAGCAGTGAGAACAATGAACAGAAGACCTGTCAAAAGAAGCATGGGCAGAAGCCTGCGGTATTTTTTCATGAGCACCACTCCCGGCTGTGTTCTTCACAAGATGCCGCCCAAGGCCCTGTTTGATCCCACCTCAGCGGCCATGCCCCGGATGCGAGCATGCAAGCGCCGGAAATCAGCGCTTATACTTGGGATAGCCCAGGCCCTTGTTGAGCGCCAGGTCTTCCTTGGGATACACTGTTTCAAACTCTTTGGGAGCGCACAGCGGGCAGACCTTGGCCGCGTCCGGAATCACCTGCTTGAGAATAGTCACATAGTACCTGCCGCAGACACGGCACATCACTTCATATTCCCCGGGGTTTTGAAGCACCTTCGTCATAGCTTCCGCATAGTTTTGTTCCCGCTTGGCTTTTCTGCAGGGTACGCATTTGACAGGCAGCGATTTGATGCCGTGGGAACGGCAAAACTCCTGCTCCTCCTTGGTAAAGACGAATTTTTGCCCGCACTCCCTGCATACCAGAATCATATCCTCCATGTTTCCGCACCTCCCTTTGTTTATTGATTCCCGTGTCCGGCCGCAAGGGCCCCGCGGGCAGCCTGCATTTGCCGATTACAATGGATCGCCCTCCGTCCGCCGCTCCGCGTCCGCCGCGCTGCGCCGCGAAAGCGCCTTAAGAACATCCTCCGCGATCACCGCGCCGATGCCCCGGATGCGCAGCAGGTCGTCCCTGGACAGGCCGCGCAGCTGATCCAGGGTGCTGATCCCCGCCTTGAGCAGACAGCGCCTGGTATGCGCGCAGTCCAGCACCAGATCCAATTCCGACGGCGGCACGTCGGCGCACGTTTTTCTCCCGGCGCTTTTCATGGCTCGGTCGCCTCCCTTGTCCGTTCTGCTCCAAACGGGCGGAATTCCCGCTCCCGTCGATGCCCGCTTCCCGGAATACCGTTTCCTCAGGCCGCTAAACGGCTCGCCCCGTCTCAGGCGCCGCCGTTTTCAGGAAAATGGGGATCAGAGAAAACAGCCGGACAGAATCTCCTTCAGCTCATCATCCGGAAGGTCGCGTTTACTGATTGCATGATAGCGAATGGGATGGTCCATCGAAGTAGAGTCATCAATCCGCGGGATAAAATAGATCAGAGCCCTCATCAGGTCATCCCTGTCGGAAAAGAACCCCTCCCATGTTGTTTTCGCCATGATAAAGGACTCATCCTCATAATGCCCCATACGCCCGACTTCCTGGCTCTCGACGCTCCGGTAGACAAACTCTACCGTCCCGGCGGAGTATTCCACCGTCAGGCTGGCGTGCTGAACGGGGTAGGAACGGCCTGTCGGCAGAGTAAACTCCCATTTTCCGTGCACAGCGCCTCGTATCATAAACAAGCCTCCGATCCAATTTTATTGCTTCAGCAAAAATGCATGAGCCGCAGAAAGAACCCGTCTGGCGCCTTCGTGCTGAAAACATTGCATGGCTTCGGCATAAGGCAGCAAAAGAATCTTCCTGATTTCTCCCTGCCGTGGGATGAGCGGTTCGCCGCCGTATTCTGCCAGGAAATACACCACCTGCTTATGCGTGCCGGGCTTTTCGGCGAGATCGTATTCGTCCGTTTCCCGGAATCCGGGCAGAAACACGGGCTGCAGGCCGGTTTCTTCCCGGATTTTCCTGGCCGCGGTCTCCGTTTCCGTTTCGCTGCCCTCCACATGGCCTTTAGGGAAGCTGTATGCCCCGGAAGCTTCCTGCACGGTGACATACAGGATTTCTCCGTTGCGCCTGGTGAATACCACAACGCCGCAGGATTTTTCCTGGTTCAAAGCAATTTCCTTTCCGTTTGTCAGAATTGATGGGAACAAGTCCCGCCGTCAGGCTGCATTGCTTCCCCGAATGCCGATGGGGCAGGCTCCTGAACGCTTCTTTGTGGCAGGCGTCACCGTATGCCGTGTTCCTGCATGGATTTCATCAGGAAATCCCGCGCCTTGCTTGGCGGCAGATGGGCTTCCACATCCTTCGGATTGACATAATCACCATTGTCGATGCAAGCCAGCAGGAATTCAATGGTGAACACATCGAAAACGTGCGGATCGGAAAAGGATACTTCGATGGTGGTGTTCATGCGCGTATTCAGCGCGTCGATGATGCACTGGTAGATAAAGTGATCCCTGCCCAACAGTTCTCCGATGCGGTCCAAAGAGGACAGCGCCTCCTGCATCTGCGCCACCGTGATATGCCTGCGGAACCCGCCGCAGCCCTTGCCGCCGGACAGGATCGTGTCCACCGAGCAGTGAAGCACGCCGGCCAGGTCTGGCAGCAGCGAAATGTCGGGGAAGGTTTCCCCGCGTTCCCAGTTGGAAACGGCCTGTGGGCTGACGTTCAGCTTTTCGGAAAGCTCCGACTGCGTCAATCCCATTTTTTTGCGTTCCGTCTGCAGGAATGATCCCATGAGCTTTGAATTCAGATTCATATCGAATCCCTCCTTTTCGGGATCATCATAACAGGCCATGGAAAGAAAAGGAAGGGGTTGACGATTGACGTTTCGCCAAGAAAAACAAGCGGCGTTTGAAAACGGTGCGGCAGCACAGCCGCCCCGCAGAGCAGCAGGAATCCCTTTCCGAAATCCCTGTTCAGCAGCCCAGCGAATGCCTCGCCGTGACGGGCTTACGCCTGGATTCCGCGCGATTGCAGCACATACCAGGCAGGGCGGCGGAAAGCATCCCATTCGATCAAAGCTTGACCGAAGGAAAACCGGACCTCAAAGTAGGGTTTTTCTCCACAGCCGGACAAAACCCATTCGCCGGAATCGGCTTGTGCTAAAGCGTAGGCCCAGATGCCATGCTTGGCCTCGCGCAGAAACAGCGCGATGGCTTCGTCGCCCGTATACGATTTCAGCGACTCTGTGGGGCAGGATTTCCCCGAAGCGTCTGTTGTCCAGGCCACGCCCGGTTCATAAGCAGCCAGGCGGAACCCCATGAAGGAGACGCGCGCGGTTTCGATTTCCATATCGCAGCTTTCAGGATTCTGCGGCGCGTCCTGATGAAGATTCAGCGCTGTTACATCGAATGCAAAAGACGCGGAATCACAATCAGCCAGTGACCACATGGAATCATGAAACTCAAAATCCCGCAATCTGTTAATGGATTGAAAACGCATTACGCCACCTCGCTTCACCGGGAATATGGAATGCGGCAGGAAACCCCGCCACATGGTTGATGATTACTTCCCGGAATACCGCTTCAGCAGGCCAGCAAACGCCTTGCCGTGACGGGCTTATGGGAAACAGTCTACTGCGATGACAAGTGGTTCGCCGTCTGGGATCGTCTTATCATAAACCATCGGTTCGTAAGTTTTCACATTGACCATTCCAGTAATGTGCCAGGAAGATGTTTCTCTTTCCGCCACAAAGTCCATGTCAATCACATGCCAGTTGTTTCTGTTGAAAAGTGTCACCTGAAAAGGGGCTTCTTTGGGGCCGACGATCCATTCAAAATGGCCATAATCGCCCCGTGCGGAAAAGTTATAGGTTTTCGATGAATCATCGAGTTTAACTGTCAGCTTTCCGTGAATGCTGCCTCTGTGGTATGTAGAAACAAAGACAAATCCGACGGCAATGATCATGCAGATAATTACGATGATCCAGCGACTGAGTTTTTTCATCATTATCACATAAAAGGCGGCAGAAATACGATGATTCTGCCGCCAGTCAACAACTTACTTCCCGAAGTACCGCTTCAGCAGACCGGCAAACGCCTTGCCGTGCCGGGCTTCGTCGCGGGCCATTTCGTGCACGCTGTCATGGATGGCGTCCAGGTTCAGTTCCTTGGCCTTCTTGGCCAGCTTGGTCTTGCCGTCGGTGGCGCCGTTTTCGGCGTCCACGCGCATCTGCAGGTTCTTCTTGGTGCTGTCGGTCAGCACTTCGCCCAGCATTTCGGCAAACCGGGCGGCGTGATCCGCTTCTTCATAGGCGGCCTTTTCATAGTACAGGCCGATTTCGGGATAGCCCTCCCGGAAAGCCACGCGGCTCATGGCCAGATACATGCCCACTTCGCTGCATTCGCCGGTGAAGTTTTCCCGCAGGCCCTGCTTGATTTCTTCCGGCACATCGGCGGCGATGCCCACCACATGCTCGGCAGCCCAGGTCATTTCAGCTTCCTGCTTGGTGAATTTGCTGGCCGGAGCCTTGCAGATGGGGCACCGGAAATCGGCGGGCAGCTCCGCGCCCTCGTACACGTAACCGCAAATCTGACATACCCACTTCATTGTTGTTTCCTCCTTCTTTTTCTCCTGGTTTTCTATTCAACGCCGGCGCACCGGCGCTTGGCACATAAAGAATATACCACGGCTGCGGGCCGTTGAAACAGCATTATTGTTCGTCAAAGCCCAGCAGCACCGCTTCGCCCATTTTTTCCCTGTCGCACACCCGGTTATGCAGCACCGGAAGCTCCTTCAATTCCGACACCTGCCGGGGCGCGGCCACGCCGGTGGCGCTTTCCAGCTCCTTCGCCGCCTCAAACGCGTCGCCGGATACGGGCACACCGATGGCGGCGGCCACGTCGGCGGAGAATTTGTAGGGGCTGGCGGTGGACACGATCAGCAGCGGCGTTTGATCTTTGGTCTTTTCCCGGTAAGCCGCCGCCACGGCCTCGGCCACGGCGGTATGCGAGTCCATAAGATATTTTTCTTCCCGCCATACCCGTTGGATGGCGGCGCGGGTCTTTTCATCATCGGCGCAGCCGCCGACGAAGGTTTCCCTGAGGCGCTCGAGCCGCTCCGGGCCGATGTCGTAGCTTCCGTCCCGGATCAGCTGCTCCATCCAGGCGCGCACCTGGGCCGTATCCCCGTGGGCCAATTCCAGCAGCAGCCGCTCCAGATTGGAGGAGATCAGGATGTCCATGGAGGGAGAAATGGTCTTGTGGAAGGGCCGGCGGCGGTCGTACACACCGGTTTCAATGAAATCGGTCAGCACGTCGTTGCGGTTGCTGGCGCAGATCAGCTTCCGGATGGGCGCGCCCATGCGCTTGGCATACCAGGCGGCCAGGATGTTGCCGAAATTGCCGGTGGGCACGCAGATGTTCACGCCCTTTTCCCAAGTGGCCGCCCCCGCGGCAAGCAGATCGGCGCAGGCCGACAGGTAATACGCCACCTGCGGGGCCAGGCGGCCCAGGTTGATGGAATTGGCGGAGGACAGCGTTTTGCCCCGGCGGTTCATTTCGGAAATGAATCCCTGATCGGCAAACAGGCGCTTCACGCCGGTCTGGGCGTCGTCAAAATTGCCCCTGACGGCCACCACGTGCACGTTGCGGCCCTGGGAGGTGACCATCTGCCTTTCCTGCACGGCGCTGACGCCGCCCTGGGGGTAGAACACGGTGACGGAAGTGCCCTCCACGTCGCGGAAGCCCTCCAGCGCGGCCTTGCCCGTGTCGCCGGAGGTGGCGGTGAGGATGGCGATTTCCCGGTGTTCGCCCAACTTCCGGGCCGAAGCGGTGAGCAGCCGGGGCAGCATCTGCAGGGCCATATCCTTAAAGGCCATGGTGGGCCCGTGGAAGAGCTCCAGCACGCTGCGGCCGTCTTTCAGCGCTTTGATGGGCGCCACCTCGGGCACGGAGAAGCGGGCGTAGGCCCCCTGGGTCATGGCCAGCATTTCTTCTTCGGAAAAGCCGTCCAGCAGCTCGCACAGGATGCGCGCCGCGCGATGGGGATAATCCATTTGGGCCAGGGCGGCAAAATCCTCCCTGGCCCAGCGGGGCAGGCTTTCCGGGGCGTACAGTCCGCCGTCCGGCGCGATGCCGCGCACGATCGCCTGGGGCGCGGACACCTTTTCCGCGCCCCGCGTGCTGATGAATGCCATGCTTGTACCTCGATCAGATGAAGTATTTTTTCACGAATTCGGGCGCAACGGCGTCGTCCACGCTCATGGAGATGACGAACTGCACGTTGTGCTTTTCGCTCAGCTTGTCCAGCCGGGCGAAGAAGTCGGCGGTGTTGTTCACGTCGGTCTTGATCAGCTTGATGAAGGCGTCCACAAAGATGACGCTGATATCGAAATTCTGCGCCAGCATGCCGCAGAGGAAACCGAAGAACATTTCCGGGCTGTCGGAGCCGTATTCCCCGGCGTTCACAAAGCGTACCTCGTGGCGCAGATCGTACATGTAGCGGTTGTCATCGTCGATGAAGATGATGTCGCCCTTGTGCTCCTTGATGGCGGCGTTGGCCATATCCAGGATGCGCTTGGTTTTACCGGAGCCTTTCTTGCCGTGAATGACCTGTATCATGGGAAAAACCCCCTTCGCTTCATTTTTCTGTATCCATTATACCTTATCTTCGGGGAAATTACCAGTATTATTTTTCGCATCCGCGGACCAGGCCCGAAAGCCGGCGGAAAACGCTGTTCAAACCGTCGAAGCCGCCTGCTTTCTATTGACATTTATTTCATTTTTTGTATAATGTAGCTGAAACAGTTTCGGCAGACAAGGAGCTGAAAACAGACGGCGCGCCAAAGCGTTCCGAGGCATTGAACAAGGAAAAAACAGGAAGCCATTCAGCCGCGGCGCGAAAAGCCCGGGCCATAATCCGCACGCCGGTGCAAAGAAGGAGGCGCGGTACGCGCCGCCTCTCCTGCCATTTCCACGCTGATTCAAAACAAGAAAGCAGCCGGTCTGCCCATATACCAGAGAAGCACCGTGAAGGAGGAAAAAACATGAAAAAGATCGTATCCCTGCTGCTCCTGGCCGCGCTGATCGCGGTCATGATTCCCACCGCCCTGGCCGACAGCATCTTCAATTACTCCCTGTATGAAGTAAGAAGCTTCAACCCCAACGGCTACTGCTATCTGTACGATCAGCCCAGCAACGTCCATGGCAGGAACCTGGGCCGCCATGAAAACGGCGAGCTGGTGGGCGTGATCGCCTATACCAGCGACAACGGCGGCTACTACTACGTTTACTGCGCCAACGGCAAATACGGTTACATCCGCGCCGATGTGCTGATGGAAGCCAGCCATTACTGCAACAACGATTACGCCGTGGTGGACTGCGAAAAGACCTATTGCTATCTGTACGATCAGCCCAGCAGCGTCCACGGCAGGAATCTTGGCCGCTATGAAAACGGCGAGCTGATCGAGATCCTCGACTGGTACGCCGATACCGATTACGCCCAGGTGCGCTGCGTGAGGACGGATAAGATCGGATACATCCGCAAAACCAATCTGTATCCGCTCTATTGATCCGGGCTCCGGCCTCGGCTGCCGGCTTGTCTGTTTCCGCTCCGGCCGGGCGGAACCGCATCAGGGACGACGGGCAGGAATCACACGCTTTGCGCGGCGGCATGACCGGGCAAAAACAGGCAAAGCCAAGCGCCGGCCATTCTGAAAGGAAGAAAAACATGAAAAAGCTGCTTTGTATCCTCAGCGTATGCATCCTGATCCTGAGCATGACGCTTCCCGCCATGGCGGATAACCTGTACCTGATCCCCGACAGCAACACCCGCCGGCTCACGGAAGACGAGCTGTGGGCGTGGGACCGGGAATCCCTGTCCTTTATCTTCAATGAAATCTTCGCGCGGCACGGCTATGTGTTCGCCCGGGGCGGCAAGTACGATCTGTGGTTCAGCGCCATGCCCTGGTATCAGCCCAACGCCAGCAGCGACAACCAAAAGTATGTATATCCCTACGTATCCCAGCTGGAATGGGACAATTACCATCTGATCAAAGATGTGATCGCCAAAATGGATGCGTGGGGCTACAAGGCCCATGACAACAGCCTGAAATGCTATCGCAATTTTACCCCGCCCCAGGGCGGCTGGTCATTGACGGGCTTTTCGTATCTGCCCCTGAAGGCGGATCAGCGGCTGAACGTTTATTCCGCCCCCGGCACGTCCAGCTGGCGCGGCGCCAACGGCAAGGCCATGGTGAATACCAGCGGCGCGGTCTGGGCCGCCGGCTGGGATCAGGGCTGGCTGCTGGTGTACTATGAAACCAACAACAATTCCATCCGCGTGGGCTATGTGGACGGCAGCGCCATCCAGGGCACGGTGGATAACAGGACGTACCTGAGTTTCGACCATGCCGCCGCTTCCGTGACCCGCAGCTGCTCCATGACCGACGATCCCATGAAGGCCCGCGTCACCATGACCACCCTCGGCGTCGGTGCCCAGGTGACCTACCTGAGCACCTTCGTCAACCAGTACGGCGAAGTGTGGGACTACATCCAGACCCAGGTAAACGGCCGGCAGGCCCGGGGCTTCATCCCCCAGGGCTGCCTGGATTACGCCCTGGACAACGGGATGGAGGGCTGGAAATAATCCTCCAAATCCCTTCATCGCGAACAGAAAAAGCAAGAGGCCATGGTGCATCCGATCGGCGCGCCATGGCCTCTTTCAGGTTCACGCAATGCTTTTCACCTGGGTTCGTCCCAAGTGACGGCATCCATCTCCGGCGCAGCCCGCCGGAGCTTTTTCTTGGGGTTCACCTGCACGGGATGCCCCGTCAAACGCAGCATGGGCAGATCGCTTTTGCTGTCGCCATAGGCGAAGGAAGCGGCCCAATCCGCCCGGATGCCCCGTTCGGAAAGCCAGGATCGGATGCGCCGCGGCTTCTCCTCCCCCTTGCAGTTGCCCTCCACCGTGCCGTCCTTTTTTACATGGGTGCACAGCAGCCCGTCTGCCCGCAGATAATCCGCAATCAAACGCATGTAATTGTCCGTGGAGGCTGACACCAGCAGCATCACGCACCCGTCGGCCTGATGCTTTTTCCATTGGGCCAGGGCCGATGGATACAGGCGGGGGATCAGGTCCTGCCGGACAAAATCCTCATCCAGCTTGCGTCTGTCCCGCTGAGAAAGCCGGGAAAGGAACCGCAGGGCGTGGGTTTTCACCTGATCGCCGTTTTCCAATCCAAGGAAATACGCGCCGGTGTGCAGGCCTGTGCCCGCCATGCCCAGAGGAGAAACAAAGCCCCGCCGGCGCGCCAAACGCAAATACGCCGTGATGCTGTCCCCGCGGATCATGGTGCCGTCAAAATCAAAGCACGCAAGCGTCCTTTCCATGCCGCCGCCTCCCTTCTGCCGGTAGCATACCATCCGGCAGGACGATTGTCAATCAGGCCGTTTCAATGCCGCTGCTTTCCTCAATCACCTTGAGCAGTTGCTCCTGCGTCCCGTCCTGGGCGTTGATGTAGCACAGGTACGTATGGCCCAAATAATCCCCCCGGAATTCATAGCACAGCTTCTCTCCCCCGTCGGTGGGGATCAGGCACAGCCGGCCGTGGGTCAGTTTCAGCCGTTCGCTGACCCGGCCTTCCGCCTCTTCCAGGGAAAGGGCGGGGATCAGCGCGCCCCGGGTGGTATGATTGGTCAGGTAATTGCGCGCTTCCACCCCCACTACCTGAGCGGTGTCCATGCGCAGCTGCACCTTGATTAAGTCCGGATAGAGCAGCGTATCACCCTGCTTGGCCGCGAAGGAGATCACCGCCACGCCCTGGTACACCTGAAAATACGTGGCCTCCATGTTTTCAAAGCCGTTGCGGCGAAGAAACAAAAGAGCGCTCTCCCGGCATTCCTCCAGGCTCTTTCCGGGGATAAAATCCGCCTTTTCCGGCGCGAGCCACAAAAGCTTTCCGCCCGTTTGGGTCACGGCGGCCTGCATGGTTACGCCGTCTGCTTCCACCGTTACGCCCCAGCAGGGGATGCTGCCGCCCGTATCCGCCCCGGGAGACACCGCCGTCACCCGGTCCTCCCCGATGATCTGCCGGGCCAGCGCCATGGCTTCCTCCTTGGTGATGGTGCGGCCCGCCAGGGCCTTGGGCGCGCCGGAATCCCTGGCGTCGGAAAAGGGCCCGTCGTAGATCAGCGTAGGATAGGACACCTGGCTGTCATAGCCGCCGCCGTCGCCGGATTCGTCCCCGGCGCCGTAAAACGTTTTTTCCGACGCGGCGGCAACGGGCAGCGTCTCCCGGGCATCATACAGGGCAAGCGCATAGGCGCGGCAGGCGTCGGTAAGCGCGCTGATGCGCTCCACATCCTCCGTTCCGATGGGACGGCCCACCAGCGCGGACAGGTAGTCCGCCGCCTGATTCACGAATTTCACCGCGTTTTTTCCCGCGGGATGAGACAGCGGCAGCAGCGACAGGCTGCGCCCCACCTGGCCGGCCCCGGCGGCCGCCCGGCTCACAAAGCTGTCCGCCGACGCCTGATCGGAGGACACCAGGGCCTTGCTCAGGTTCAGTTCAATATCCTCCATTTGCCTGAGCGCCGACAGCACCGCCCCCCGGTATACCTCCCGAAGCTTGGCGTCGGCCCCATTTCTTAAAATCAGCGTCCTGGCGCACACCCCCAGGGAAACCGCCAAGGCGATTGCCAGGCAAACGGTGAGGGCCCTTTCCCCTTTTCTGCTTCGCATAACGCCTCCTTGGATCACACCGCGAACGAATGCGCGCCGATCTGCAGCCGGACCTCCCGGCTCCATATCCAGGCGCTGGTGGACGTGGCCGGATTGTAATAGTAAATGCAGCCGCCGGTGGGGTCCCAGCCGTTCATGGCGTCCCGGGCGGCCCGGAGGGAATCGCTGTCCGGAGTCAGGTTGATCTGCCCGTCGGTCACGCAGTCGAAGGCCCCGGCCTGGTAAATCACACCGCTGACGGTGTTGGGAAAAGCGGCGGATTTCACCCGGTTGAGCACCACCGCCGCCACCGCCACCTTGCCCACGTAGGGCTCGCCCCGGGCCTCGGCGTGCACCAGGCGGGCCAGGGTGTAAATTTCGCTTTCATTATAATCAGCTCCGGCCTGGGCGCTGCCGGATGAGGACAGAGGGATGCCGAGGGCCGCCAGGGTGGCCGGCCCCACCACGCCGTCGGCCTTGAGGCCGTTTTTTCTTTGGAACCACACAACCGCCTCGTAGGTGGCCGGGCCGAACACGCCGTCCGCCGGCCCGTCCAGATAGCCGTACTGGCGCAGGCGCTGCTGCACCTGCCTGACCTCGCTGCCCCGGTCGCCCCAGCCCACCGCCGCCAGGGCCGCCTGGGCGCTCAAAACCAGCGCCACCGCCGCCAGCAGCGGCAAAAGAACGCGTTTTTTCATCTGACCACTCCCTTATCGCTTCTATTGTGCGCCGATTTTTCCTGATTTTCCAAGAAATTATTACGAAAATATGAAAATTCTGTCTTGACACTGTTAAAGAAATGAAATAAAATAAATTGAATACCTGTCTGAACACCATTTTTCTTAAAATGGAGGCAATGCATTATGCGGAAACGGTTTTCCCTGCGGATCATGGTCCTGGCGCTGGCGATGCTGCTGGCGGGGGCTGCATTATCAGCGCTGGCGGATGAAGCGCCGGTGCTCTATGAAGCCACGGCCACAGCGGCCGCCAAGGTGTACGCCAACGCCGACGGCAACGGGAGGGTGCTGACCACCATTCCCAAGAGTGCGGCGCTGTACGTAACTTCCCGGAGCGTTGTCAATGGCAGCGTGGGGTATTACGCCGTGCTGTACAAAAACACCCGGGGCTTCGCCGCCGTTTCCGAAATTGCGCTGAACCTGGAAAGCGTAAAGGAGAACGACGAATCCATTTACGTGCCCGTGGCTTACGGCGACGAAAGGACCGAGGTCGCGGCGGTGCAGGAAGCCCTTAAGCAATTGGGCTTTTATTCCGGCAAAGCGGACGGCAAATTCGGCTCCGTGACCCGTCAGGCCGTGACGGCGTATCAGAAGGCCAACGGCTTGAAGCAAACCGGCGCGGCCGACGCAACCACCCAAAAGAAGCTCTTTGAAGGCGCGTCCAAAAACAGCAAGGGCAAAGCCGCCTCCATCACCACCGCCGCCGCATCCCTGGATTATACCCTGCGCAGCGGCCATACCGGCCCCGCCGTAATAGCCCTGCAAAGCAAGCTCAAGGACCTGGGGTATTATAAAAAGGCCGTGGACGGCCAGTATGGCGCCGGCACCGTTGCGGCGGTCAAGGCCTTCCAGAAGGCCAAAGGCCTGAGCCAGACCGGCAAGGCCGACAGCCAGACCCAGCGCTCGCTCTACGGCCAGGAAGCCGCCACGGTGTCCTACGTCTCCGCCACTCCCACCCCCAAGCCCGCCGCTGCCGTCACCGCCGCGCCAACGGCCTCCAGCGCCAAAACCTATCCCTTCACCACCCACACCCTGGCGGCGGTGAACCTGCGCAAATACGCCTCCACCTCTTCCCTGCGCCTTCTCACGGTGCCCAAGGGCGCGGAAATCTCCGTTGCTTCCCTCACCAGCACCTTTGTAAAAGCCACCTACAAGGGCACCACCGGTTATATCGCCATCGACTACGTATCCATTCCCGACCAGTATCTGCCGGGCAAAACCCTGAAGGCCACCGAAAACACCCTGAAAAAATACGCTTATCTGCCCGCCGGCAGCTACAGCAAGGCCACGGCGGTGTTCCAGGAAGCATTGAAGGAACTGGGCTTCTTCACCGGCTCCGCCGACGGCTATTTCGGCGCGGCCTCCACCAGCGCCCTCAAGGCGTTCCAGAAGCAGAACGGATTAAAGCAGGACGGCATTCCGTCTCCGGAAATCCAGGAATTCGTACTGGAAGGAAGGCCCCTCAACAACAAAGGCAAAAAGACCGACGTAAAGATCCTGCCGCTGATTGCGGACATCGACCTGGTAACCGGCGACAAAGGCGAGCAGGTGGTGGATTTGCAGCATCAGCTGATTTACCTGAAATTCTACACCGGCCAGCCTACCGGCACCTTCGACAACGCCACCTACAAGGCCGTAAAGGCCTTCCAGCAGGCGCACAACCTGTATGTGGACGGCAAGGTGGGCGCCAAGACCCGGCAGCTGCTGGAGCTTCTGGCCGTTACCCCCACCCCGGCGCCGATGCTGACTCCGACGCCCATTCCCGCTGCTCAGCCGGCAGCCGCCACGCCGGTCCCCGTCAGCACGCCATTGACCAGCAAAAACGTAGTGGTGATGCGCAAGGGCGTAAAGGGCGAAGCCGTGAAGCAGCTTCAGCGCCGGCTGATGGAACTGGGCTACTACACCTGCTCTGTGGACGGTGTGTATGACAGCGACGACATTGAAGCAGTAAAAGCCTTCCAGCGCAAAAACAGCCTGGACGTGGACGGCGTGGCCGGATTGCAGACCCAGATCATGCTCTACTCCAATCAAGCCGTAGCCGCCAACGAGGAAGCGCAGCCCCTTTTGCCCGTGCTGACCCCGGTGCCCACCGCCTATACCATCACCGTGCCGCCCTCCGACACCACCTTGCGCATCGGCCACAGCGGCAACGCCGTGAAGGCGCTGCAGCAGCGGCTGGCGGCGCTGGGCTACTACACCGGCAAGATCGACGGCTCCTTCGGTACCGGCACTGCCCAGGCGGTCACCGCCTTCCAGAAGGCCAACAAGCTCACCGCCGACGGCGTGGCCGGCCCCAAGACCATGAGCCGCCTTGCTTCCGCCTCCGCCGTTGCGGTGGCCACCCCCAAGCCCACCGTTACGCCCACGCCCGCCCCCGCCGCCTCCACCGTGCTGCGTCATGGCGACAAGGGCGATCAGGTGCGCGCCATGCAAAAACGGCTGGTTGCCCTGGGCTATCTGAAAGCTGCCGACGGCATCTACGGCATACAGACCTATAACGCCGTCACCGCCTTCCAGAAGCGCAACGGCCTGAAAGCCGACGGCGTGGCCGGGGCCATGACGCTGAACCGCCTCAATTCCACCGCCGCCGTGGCTGCCGCCGGCACAGCCGCCACCCCGGCGCCCGCTGTGCAGCAGGTCGCCTCCTTCAAAGCGCCTTCGGCCAGCGAAGTGCGCAACGCCAACTGGTATTCCGAAATCCGCGCCCGCGCCAAAGCCATGCCCAACGTGGTGATCTATGATCCCGACACCGGGCTGCATTTCAAC
>Ga0310694_10001483_pt1 | contig 26471 bp, 23 predicted proteins | sample 174DNAGHGhighgp2_FD_203884 | JGI IMG/M metagenome (GOLD analysis project Ga0310694, IMG submission 203884) | Sheep rumen microbial communities from Palmerston North, Manawatu-Wanganui, New Zealand - 1742 DNA GHGhigh gp2 (v2) (version 2) | ecosystem: Host-associated > Mammals > Digestive system...
CTTGTGGATATCGAGAACGAACTGAAACATTACAAGCCCCATTTCAAGGGGAAAACGGTGCTGTGCAACTGCGACGACCCTCGCGTGAGCAACTTTTTCCACTATTTCAGCTATAATTTCGAGCAGCTGGGCCTGAAAAAGCTGATCACCACCTGCTACAAGAACCAAAACCGCGACCTGTTTTCACAGAACGACAGCGAACGGGCGATATGGTTGGAATACCTTGGCGACAAAAACGGAGATCGCGTACCCAACCCCGAGGAAATCGGCATCCACTACTTCAACGGCGACGGCGACTTCCGTTCCGCCGAATGCATCGAATTGCTCAAGCAAGCCGACATTGTGGTGACAAACCCGCCCTTCTCGCTCTTCCGGGAATATGTGGCGCAGCTGATGAAGTATGGGAAGAAGTTTGTGATTTTGGGTAATCAGAATGCTCTTCATTACAAAGAAATATTTCCTTTAATTAAGGATAATCTTGTATGGATTGGGTATAGCTCGCCTAAATTTTTTAGAATCCCTGACGATTTTGAAAGCAAAACTATAAAAATACGAGATGGTGTTCGGTATCAACAATTTGGCAATATATTATGGTTTACGAATCTTGATATACAAAAACGGCACGAGGAATTGATACTATTCAAAACGTACAATGGTGAGGAATATCCGAAATATGAAAATTTCGATGCGATTGATGTTAATGCGATAAGTGAAATACCTTGTGATTATTATGGAATAATGGGTGTTCCAGATTCCTTTTTGGGGCAATTTAATCCTGATCAATTTGAGATTATAGGAATCGGTAGTGGTGAAATCGCTAAAAAAATTGGTGTGAGAAAAAATTATCGAGGAAGAACAGATATAGCATTATCTATCAATGGAATAAATAGGTGTCCATATTCCCGCATCCTCATTCGCCGCAAACCGCAGCAGGGTGACCAACCGGCATCCTATAACCAGCCCGATACAACCTTGCCGTTAGCGGCGGAAGACCCCGAAAAATATAATCGTACGGGCGTATCGCATACGCCCTCCAAATAAACAACGTTATGAAAATCGAACTGCACAAGATCACCGTCCGCGAGTTGGTGGCGGGATACGAAGACAACAACGAGAACGGCGTGCGCGCCTACGGGGGCCGTCTCGACGTGCACCCGCCCTACCAGCGCGAGTTCGTCTATAAGGAGAAACAGCGCGACGCCGTCATCGACACCCTCACGCAGGGATTCCCCCTCAACGTGATGTATTGGGCGGTGCGGGAGGACGATTCCGGACGTTCCGATGACAGCGGCGCAACGCCTGGAAACGTTGTCTCCTACGAAATCATCGACGGACAGCAGCGCACCATCAGCATCTGTCAGTATGTGCATGGCGAGTTTTCGGCAGTTTGCTTCAATGTCCCGACCTACAGGGCTTTCCATAATTTGCAAGACGACGAGCAAGAGCGGATTCTCAACTACGAGCTGCAGGTCTATATTTGCAGCGGCACCGACAGCGAGAAACTCAAGTGGTTCAAAACCATCAATATAGCGGGAGAAGAACTGACGAACCAGGAGCTGCGCAACGCGGTGTATGCAGGCAGTTGGGTGAGCGACGCCAAACGCTACTTCAGCAAGAACGGTGCACCCGCAGCCAAAGTCGGGAGCGACTACCTTACCGGTTCCGCCATCCGGCAAGACTACCTCGAAACCGCCATCTCGTGGATCTCAGACGGCAATATCGAGGTCTATATGTCGAACCATCAGCACGATGCGAACGCGGCCCCGCTGTGGCAGTTCATCCATTCCGTCATCTTATGGGTGGAGACCTCCTTCCGTCCCACCAAGGAGCGCAAGAAAATCATGAAGGGTGTCGATTGGGGGATGCTATACAAGCAGTTCAAAGACAAGGTGTTCGACTCCAGTGAAATTGACAATGAGGTGAAGCGGCTCCTCTTGGACGACGACGTGACCAAGAAGTCAGGCATCTATCCCTACATCCTCACCCGGAAGGAGAAATATCTCTCTATCCGGGCCTTCACCGAGGCGCAGAAATTGGCGGCCTATGAAAGTCAAGGCGGCCTTTGCGCCGACTGCGGGAAGCATTTCGACCTCTCGCAGATGGAGGCCGACCACATCACGCCGTGGCACGCGGGCGGCCGCACCGTCGCTGAGAACTGCCAGATGCTCTGCCGGGATTGCAACCGGCGGAAGAGCGGGAAGTGATTCAGCATTCCAACTGCGAGACGCGGTTGGCTCCTATTGCTCCATCAAAAACCTCGACGCCTCGATGCCCGCCATGCTGCCGGTGCCGGCGGCGATGACGGCCTGGCGGAAGACGGGGTCCTGCACGTCGCCGGCGGCAAAGACGCCTTCGACGTTGGTCTTCGTGCTGTCGGGCTTCGTGATGAGGTAACCCTGCTCGTTCATATCTAATTGCCCCACAAAGAGTTCGGTGGTCGGCACCACGCCGATGGCCTCGAACACGCCATCGACCGTCAAGGTGCGTTCCTCGCCAGTTTGCGCGTGCTTCACCTTCAGACCCGTCACCTTCTTGATGAACCCTTTCTGCTCGCCGGTGATCTCCACGGGCACGTGGTTCCACACCACCTCGATGTTCGGAGTCGCCAGCACGCTCTTCCGGAGGGCGACGGTGCCGCGGAACTGGTCGCGGCGGTGCACGATGTAGACTTTCGTGCATAGTTGCGAAAGGTAGAGGGCGTCCTCCAACGCGGTGTCGCCGCCGCCGATGACCACAGTGGTGCGGTTGCGGAAGAAGTTGCCGTCGCAGGTGGCGCAGGTGGAGACCCCGAAGCCGCGAAACTCGTCCTCGCCGGGCAGGTGCAGCCAACGTGCGCTCGCGCCCGTGGCCACGATGACCGTCTCGGCGATAATCTCCTCACCATCATCTAATTGGCAGTGGAACGGCCGGCTGCTGAAATCGACCTTCGCGACGCTCTTGGGCTGCATCTCCACGCCCAGTTTCAGTGCTTGCTCACGCAGCTTGTCCATGATGACCGGACCGCCCGCGCCACCCGGAAAGCCGGGGAAGTTCTCCACTTCGTTGGTGATGGTCAGCTGACCGCCCTGTTGCATCCCTTCAATGAGGAGGGGTTTCAGGTCGGCACGTGCTGTATATACGCCGGCCATGTATCCTGCAGGGCCGGAACCGATGATGAGACATTTTACGTTTCTTGTCATATCTTTCTGAATTTTAATGTTTTATAATCTTGATTCCAATTATTTTCAGACCGCGAATATACGATTTTTTCGTGATGAAAAAAATTGTACTTTTGCAGTTTGATATTTAATAGCAATGAAGAGATTATTTTTGACTGTAGTAATGATATGTTGTTGCGCGGGTTCGCTGTTGACAGCGCAAACCTCCGAAACCCCTTATACCGCTCCGAAAGATACTGTGGAAGAGCCTCTTGTGGTTTTCCGCGACCGCTTTGTCATAGATTTTTACCATACTTTTTGGATGGGAATGCCGGTCGAGGTTAAACACATGAAATTTGATCCAGGTGTCAATTTTTCGGCCATTTGGGATTTCAAAATCAAGAAAAAACCGATTGCCATAGGTCTGGGTATTGGCCTGAGCTATTACACCCAATATTCTAATGCGTTGTTGCAGTATGACAAGACCAGCGATTTTATGAAATACTATGTTCTTCCGCCGGACTTGAAATACAACCATGCGGTTATGAATTATTTAAGTGTGAATGTTCCGGTGGAATTCCGCTATCGTCATTCCAATGGATTCAAAGTCTCGATAGGAGCTCGTGCTGGTTGGGTGGCTCTCATCAATCAGGAATATAAGGGCGCTAATCCCTCTACCCCTGCTGATACTGCGATGTACAAGAATCTGATGATCAATAACAAAATGAAGTACAATGTGGATTTCTATCTCCGTATCGGTTGGAAATTTGTGGATCTCTACTATTGCTATCAAGTTACACCGCTTTTTGCCGACAACAAAGGGCCGAAGATTCGCCCGATGTCATTAGGTATTTCGTTTAGCTTATTTTAGAATTATTCATTAAAATCACCCCGTTATGTTTTACTTAATGATTGTCATTTTTGTCATCGGCTATCTTTGTATAGCCCTTGAACATCCGTTGAAAATCAACAAGACGGCATTCGCATTGCTGACAGGTGTCCTCATTTGGACCTGTTTCATTGTGGCAGGGCCGGATATCTTTTCCAATGCCAACTTCGGTGCGGGTTTCGAAGCATTCAAAGCCGCTCATCCTGATGTGGCTAATCCCTTCTCGGAATTCCTTGTCTCCCACGAGCTGCTCCACCATTTGGGCGAGATTTCCGAAATCCTCTTCTACTTGATGGGTGCCATGACTGTTGTGGAACTCATTGATACATACGGAGGTTTCAATATCATCACCGACAATATCAAGACCACCAACAAGGTGAAGCTGCTCTGGATCCTGAGCTTCATCACTTTCTTCTTTTCCGCTATTCTCGACAACCTGACCACCGCCATCGTGATGGTTGCTCTGTTGCGGAAGCTCCTTCCAGAAAAGCACGACCGCTGGTTCTTCGGAGGTATGGTCATCCTGGCGGCCAATGCGGGCGGCGCGTGGAGCCCTATCGGTGACGTGACCACCATCATGCTTTGGATTGCGGGCAAAGTCTCTACCTACAGCGTCATCCTCGAATGCTTTGTCCCGAGCCTTATCTCCATGATTATCCCGTTGATAGTGGTCTCCTTTGTGGAAAGGGGTGAAATCGACGCTTCGAAGCGTCCGCACGACGATGAGAGCTCGTCTGTGGCTGCTTGGCAGCGCAATCTCATCTTCTTCATGGGTGTTGCTGCGCTGGTGTTCGTCCCGGTTTTCAAAATCTTGACGCATCTGAAACCCTATATGGGCATCATGTTTGGACTTTCCATCCTTTGGATCACGACTGAAATTTTGCACAGTACCGGCCGCATAGATAATCGCAAATACACGATTGCCGGTGTGATCACACGTATTGATCTTCCCAGTATTCTCTTCTTCCTCGGTATTTTGTTGGCTGTTGCTGGTTTGGAAAGCGCAGGACACCTATCCTTGCTCGCAGCTGGTTTGGACAGTGCCTTTAACGGAAATTATTACCTGATTGATACCGTCGTGGGTGTGCTCTCCTCCATCATTGACAATGTGCCATTAGTGGCGGGAGCCATGGGTATGTATAGCTTCCCGATGGACCACATGTTCTGGATTTTCTTAGCTTACTGTGCCGGAACAGGTGGCAGTATCCTCATCATCGGGTCCGCCGCTGGTGTGGCTGTGATGGGTATGGAAAAGATCGATTTTATATGGTATCTGAAGAAAATCACCCCGTACGCTCTTCTCGGCTACCTCGCAGGCGCCGGCTGCTACGTGCTGATGAATAGCTACATTTTCCACAACTCTGTCGCAGCGGTTGCAGGGTAATTAGTGATTAAGGATAATCAATCGTTAATACAAAAGCAGGTCGTTCCGTTTGGAGCGACCTGCTTTGTTTTGGGCTTATAGGCAAAAGGCAATAGGCAAGGTCGTTCGGAACTGAATTGTCCAGAACGACCTTTTTCCAATCCTCTAATCCTCTAATTTCACCACTTTCACGCCGCGGACGGCCCAGCGTGTGCCGTCAATGTTGCCGTTCTTGTGATAGCGTAGCGCGATGCGGAACTTCTGGTTGCCGATGGCTCTCAAGTCCAGACCGTTGCTCAAACCGAAGCTGCTCGGGAAGTTGTTAAGGTTCGGGTTGAAGGCCGTCCAGTCGTCTTCGTTGAAGGCACCTCCGGTGTAAGTCGTGGAGTAATAGACCTGGTAGTAGGTCGCCGGACTGCCTCCCACGTTGTTCTGGTGGTCGAGGTAGAGCATCACACCGCTCAGGTTGCCGAGGTTCATCTCGGGCGAAATCAGCCAGTCGTCGCAGGCCGTATTAGCGGTGTTGTGGTAGAGGAAGTTGTTTCCGTTGTACGCCTGGAACTTCCAAGACTGATTGTCAGGATATTGCGACCAACCGCCCGTGGTGAGACTGTTCTCATCGAAAGTCATGTCTGCCAGCACGATTTGTTCTGACGAAGAGGCCATTTGGATGTCATCCTTGGTGCGCAACGTCAACTGATAATCTTTGTTGTAGATGCTTAGAATGCCATACAGACAGTACTCTTTGCTGGCGTCGATGAGGGTGTTCCGGAAATAGGCGTAGCTGCTGGTTCGCACGGTCACGTTCGTGCCGTTAAAGGTGATGACACGGTCGGTGGAGAAGTCGTTGTTGGCTAACGGAAGACCGTCGTCGGCGGCGGAGAATCTGCATCCGTCGATTTTCACGAGGCAATTCACATTCTCGGCCGTGAGATCGTTAACGCTCTTGATTTCGATGGGGTTGGCCACCAGCGGGTTAGTCGGGTCGGGAAGACCGTCTTTGCTGAGGTAGCGCGTCAACGCGATTGGCGCGATGCGACCGACGGAACCCTCATAAACCCAGCCGACTTGGTACTTGTTGTGGTAGTCGCCCACAATCAGGCCAGCACAGTTCAGATAGACGGTCTGGCCCACAGGGTAGTCGTTGTACAAACTCGAACGATCGATGGCGATTTCGATACCGCCCGTTTCGTCTTGGATGGTGAGATACTTGTAACAGTTTCCGCCCTCGTCAGAGCTTACTACCACGGCCTTGACGATGAACTGCTCGTCGTATCGGCAGATGGAGTCTTGCGTGTTGGTGCCCAATGACGGGTGCGTCGCTTTGATGTCCGCGATGGTCTTGTTGGCCGCCGGACCGTCATACACGGGCGCCACGAATTCAGGGGCTTCCCATCGGTTGCAGCCGGCCAGCACCATACAGACTATAATTGCAAAGAGTGTTCTATTTTTCATATTTGTTCTATTTTTCATTTTTTTATCCCTGCACTGCGCTTCGCTTGTTTGCTTCTTTTCATCCCCACACTGCGCTTCGCTTGTGTGGGGTTAATTGCGCTTCGCGCGTCTTGCCTCTCCGAGGCTGCTCAAGGAAGATGTTTCATGTTAGTGGGGGTGTTCGTCCTTGTTCATTCTATTGCGCCAATCCCGTAATCCTGATGTCGGACAGGTACCAGGCTGATGAGGTGGAGGTGATGTGGAACATGAATCGGAAATTGGAGGTTTGTGCCGCTTCTGGCAGGGAGAAGAGTTCGTTCGCGGAAGTAGTGGTGCCGTCGGGGGCATTGAGTGGCAGCTTGGTCCACACGGTGGTGCTTACGTCGCCAGTGTAATGGGGAGTGTAGAAGCACATCATTGTGTTGGAATCGAATCCCTGCGGGGAACGGTGAGTGAAGACTAACTCCGGACTTTTGATGTTGTCTAACGGAACCTCAGGGGAAATCAAGTAGTAGTCCTCGTTCTCTGCCGGGTTGACGTAGAATCCGCTGAAGTTGGTGTTGACCATCGTCTGCCACGGGTTGCCTGTGCCAGTCTTGATCCAGCCCTCGTTGAAGGCATTGGCGTAGTTGACACTGAAGATGGTTTGGCGTTCCACGGGTTCCACGAAGTTCACAAGGCTGCTGGGGCTGTTGATGACGATTTGCACCGTATTGTTGTATCGAGTGAGGATGCCAGTGATATTGCCGGTGCCCAAGGGCAGAATGTCGCTTGCGAATTTGGCGTAGTTGCTGGTCCTCAGCACGATAGAGGAACCATCGTTCATCTTGATTTCGTGACTGGTGGCAGAGCCAGGGTCGGAAAATGTGGCCATGCCGCCTTCCACAAAGGTGGCACCCACTAAGCGTACTAAACGATTGTACATCGTGGAAGGGATGTCGTTGGCAGCCGGAATGCTCGTCATCACATAGGGATTGGAACTGGCGGAGGGAGGTCCGTCAGGGAAGAGGTAAAGGTAGGCCTTGAAATTGGGGATGGGTTGCATCTGACCGTTGGCCCACAAACCGAGCTGGGGCAGCTTGCGGTAGTCGCCAAGCACTAACCCGTCGCACTTCACATAAATGCGCTGCCCGATGCTGTACTTGTGGTACAGGGCTTTGTTGTCGATTTTGATCTGGATGGCACCGGTCGAGTCTTGGATGTTGATGTACTTGTAGTTATTGCCATACTCGTCGGTGGTGGTGACATAACCGCAAATAACGACGTTGGACCCTAAGGGGATAGAGTCGTATGAGTCTTCCGAACCAATCGGATGCATGGCAAGAAGTTCAGCGATGGTGGTGTTGGCTTCTCCAATGAAGGTGGGCGTCGGCGCTACATCCTGCTTGAGGTCGCAGCCAGTGAGGATGGCGGCGATTAAGATGAGTAGTATTGATATTCTTTTCATATTTCTTTTCTTTTAGTCCCAGGGTTCACTTCGTTCACCCTGGGTTGAGATGTGTCGGGCTTACAGCCCTTTTGGAATACACATATTATATTATAATTACATCTGGAAGTTAATGCCTATATAGAACGTGGTGCCGAAAGCGTAGTAGTATTTGTTGGCGAATTTGTCAACGTTGTAGTTGGTGTAGTCGAAGCGGTACTGCTCCCAGGCAGTGGTGACCAAGTTCTTGTTGTTCAGTAGGTTGGTGATGCTGGCGTTGAAGCCGATGTTGTATTTGTGGTCAATGCGCCATGATTTGCTCAGCGAGACATCCACGGTGAATTGACCTTTCAGTTGGGTTTGGTCAGCGATACGGTGGTAAAGATCGGAATTCTCGTCCAAGGAACCGCGGGCGGTGGAGGTACGGCGTTCTGGGTTCATGTCACAGTAAATCTTGTCGAAGTAGTTGACATTCAAGTTGAACCACCAATAGTTGTAATTGAATTTCAGACCGGCGGTGGCCGCTACTTGCGGAGTGCCGGCAATATGGTAGTTCTTCCAATAAACGATGCGATCCATCTGGCCGTCGAAGTCGGTGCCGTTTTCGGCGTTCATCGTCACGTGCGCACGGTCGGTGTAGCGATAGTCACCCCATGTGCCGGCCAAAATCAAGGCGAACATGCTGCCCAACTTGATTTCCGCACCTGCCTCGATGCCGAGGTAACGCTGGTCGATGCCGGAGATGGCGTAGTTGACCATACTGGAGAAATCGTCATGATAGAAGCTGATCAGGCGAGAAGCGTCGTTGATTTTCGTGGCAAATGCCGTGATGCGCATCTTGATGCCGGGATAGTTCAATACGTATGACAAATCGGCAGCGAAGATTTTCTCGTTGGTCAGCCCATTTACATATCTGTTATTGATACGGGGAGAGAGGAAGGAGTTGAGGATGTTTGGAGATTTGGTCTCTCCTAAACCGTTTAGTACAATATAGTTACGTCCATTGATTTTGTAGGTGACACCCGCTCTCGCGCCGTTGTCCATATAAGTTCTCACATCCGATCTGCCTAAAGATTCGTTCGGATAACGGCCGTTCTGCATGTGTCCCACACGACAAAGTTGCGTGGCACCCGTCTGAAGTCCAAAGTAAAAGTCCCAGTGGTTATAGTTGGCCTTCACCAACCCCCATATTTTCATCTCAAGCACCTGGTAGTCGTAGTCGTAGCCGAACACATCGCCTTCGTGCAGCGAATCGCCTTTGTGTTGCAGGTCGTTGTATTGCACATTCTGGTCCTCAGGGAAATCGCCTTCGGAGAATTTATCGACATCTAACCAGTAACTTCCGCCCAACATGTCGGCGATGGTTTTGTAGTTGCGTTGGTTCATGCCGCGCATGCTGGCGCCGGCATAGAGTTTCCAGTGTTCGCCCATAGACCAGTTGAGGTTGGTGCTTCCTCCGATTTGGTAGTGATCCATTCGGCGATTCTCAACCATATATTGGGCGCGCTTGCCCTGCGTTGCAGCCAACTGGTTGACATTGTAGAGGTTGTCCCAGTTGATCTGGGTATAACTTTGGTCGTTGTTTTGCCATAAAGCCAGCACGTCATAATAGGTTTGGGAGGTGTCTCCGTCAGTGATTTGGTAGCTTGGCAGATAACGATAGTAGTCGGGACGCGGGTCCTGCGCGTCGTACCAGTTGAGGGAGGTGGTGTTGTTGAAACCGAAAGTAGAAGTGAGGGTGGTTTGTACGATAAGTTTGTTGTTGTCGGGGGTGAAATTGTGGGTCAGCATGATGACGGGTTCGCAAACCGTGCGGATGCGTGCGTTGCGTTGCTTGCCCTGGTACCAGCCCCAGTTGGCGTTGTAGTAGTTGTTGTCGAGCAGGTCGTAAGCCTCCTGAACGGAGCTCGACTGCATGCCGCGCTGCTGGTAGTTGGTGAAAGCGGCAAGGTTGAGCCAGTGTTCATGGTTGATTTTTTTCTCGATGGCCAAGAATCCGGAGAAACCGGTGTAAGAGGTGCCTTCCACGTAGGCGAGATTGTTGCCGAAACGCGACGACAGGGAAGCTGTGAACGCCCAGCCCTTTTCGTTCAGGCCCGTGCTGTAGGTCAGCATCAGGCGGTTGGTGTAGGTGCGGTCGGTCAAAGAGTAGGTGGCACGCAGTTGCTTGCGGAAGTTGCTGGCTCTCACGTTGTAGTTGGTCGCCCCACCGATGTCTCCGAAATCAAACGGCACATCGTTCAGACCGGCGATGACCTCCGGATAACGGAAAATGTGGTTCAACCCGCCCCACTGCGAGTAGATGGCGCGGCCCGTCACCAGACTTCTCATGTCGTAGCCGTTGACAAAGACATCCTGGTAGCGGTTGTCGTAACCTCTCGGCTTGAAGTAGGCGATGCTGAATGCGTAAGAGGTGTTGTTCGTATAGACGTCGCGGCTGCTGTGTAACAAACTCGGCACGAATTGACTGCCTCCGGAATCGTCGTCATCTTCACTCTCCTCCATCATAGGGGATACGTTGCCATCATCGTCATAGGTTTGTGAGGTGACCGTTTCCTGTTGTTGTTTTTTCTTGTTTTTCTTGTCCGTTTTGTCATTCTGTGCGAAGATGCTGTAGCCAGAAAAGATGACTAAAATCGTCAGTAGTACAAGTTTCCGCATATTTTATGTATAAATTTCCAAATATGTATAATAAAACGGCAAACATACAAAAAAAACAAGCTGAGAGGAGCTTTTGTTGATAAAATGTGATAATTTAGGGAATAGGCTGAAGGAACGGTCACCTCAAATAAAAAAGCTCTTCCCTAAAGCAGCCTCGAAGAGGCAAAACGCGCGAAGCGCAATGTAGAGGCTAAAATCCGGTCTCCAGCCAATGTACGATAATGCTCAGCACTTCTGGAGCAATCGTCGTCTCAATATGCCCGTACTCGTCGGGACTTCCAGTGGTGCAGGGCTGCAATAGGTGGTTGGCACCCAGAATAAGGCTTTCTTGGTGGAAAATGTTCTTTTTCAAGTATTTAGTGAAGTTGTTTAAGGTGACGACAGCATCTATCTGCAGGTCATTTTCACCGGAAATGGCCAAGACTGGAGTCTTGATTTTCTTAATGTATTTTATAGGGTTGATGCTGAAGATGGTGTAAAACCATGGAGAGCTGAAGAGTTGCATGATCTGGAACTTGTTTTCAGGGGTGAGGCCGTATTTGGTCTTCTCCTCGTCGGTAAGCTGCGAGGAGAGCTCGTCCCAAAGCTTTCCGATTCGTTTTATGGCCTCTTCTTTGCTTTTGCTTTTCAAGACAATATCATAAATGCGCCTGTTGATGTTGACGCTGTTCTCAATCTCCTTTTCGGTCATCTCTCCCGAGACGCGAAGAATGGCTTCGTTTTGATAGAGTAATATCTCCTCGAAGGGTTGCGCTACACCACCGAGGTGGATGGTGAACTTGACCCTTTTGTCGTCGGCCGCCACCATGCTGGCCACCAAACTGCCTTCACTGTGACCTAATAGTCCAACTTTAACATTTTGTAAATCTGTTCGTTGTAGCAACGAATCGAGGATGAGCTGCACGCCGTCGGCGAAGTCGAAGGTGGTGGATTTGCGGTAGATGGCCGTTGGGAAATCGTCGTAGCGGTAGGTGGCGTAACCGGCCTTGGTGAGCGTGTCGGCAATCACGGCGAAAGGACGGTGCGCGTAGATGGTTTCGTCACGGTCTTGCCAACCCGACCCGCTGATGAAGATGATCAACCCTTTGGGTTGCTCCTTCGGCATGGTGAGCGTTCCGTAGATGAGACCTTTTTTGCCGTCACGGTCGCGGAAGTTGACCTCCTCCGTGCGGTACGGATAGGGTGGGGCGGGGGTCTGTGGACGAGGGAAGGACTTTCGCTGCGCCCCTTGCGACAAACGGCAGTCGAATTTCTGTTTGTGTTGGGTGCATACTCCCGTAAAATATTGACCGTCAGTAGATAATGTGCCTTTATAGCTCAGTCCGAATTCCGGTACACGAAACGACAGCACGGAATCCTCAAAACTGATCTTTGAGGCGGGTTGCCCAGTGAAATACTGGTCGGGACTGTCTAACTCGATATATAACGTGTCTCCTTGATACTCGATCTGCAAGCCGATTGTCAACGAATCGCTTTTCGTCACACCGATTTTTCCCTCCCAGTAGCCGGTAAGGTTCTGGGCAGAGAGACATCCTGCGGTGAGTAAGAGTAGGGCTATGCCCCACACTGCGCTGCGCTTGTCATGTGGAATGCCCCACACTGCGCTGCGCTTGTGTGGGATTAATTGCGCTTCGCGCGTTTTGCCTCTCCGAGGCTGCTCAAGGAAAGTGTCTAATAAAAACATCGTGTTATTGTATCTTTGTCCAAAGTTTGCAAAGGGATGGGTAAGAGGATTTCAGTCGCTCGGGTACTTCTGCTCGTGGCATCCACACCGCCTGTGCGATGTCCTCTTCGGTTTGCGGGGTGAGCGACTGTTTCGATGCCTGCATCTCGTACCAGTGGGTGATTTTCAGAATGGGCGTGCCATGCAGTGTGTAAGTGTGATAGGTGTTGGGGTAGGGGCGTGTGATGTGGATGTTGCGGAGCCCGGTCTCCTCCTCTACCTCACGAATGGCGGCGGTTTCCCAGTCTTCGCCAGCCTCGACTTTGCCCTTCGGAAAATCCCAATATCCCAATCGAAAGATCATCAAAATCTCGTCGTTTGCGTTCGAAACGATGCCGCCGGCCGCGTGAATCAGGGTGAAATCACGCGCAAAATCCTCCCATTCCTGCACGCTGTTGATGGTGACAGGCTGGTTGGCGTGGAATACAATCAAAGGATATTTATCATTCATAGACATTTGCTCAATACGGGGGCAAAAATAGCATTTTTTTACTTGATGTGGTTTTGTTATAATTCGTATTTTTGCCAGCCGAAGTGTGATTTTTAAAACAAAGGATATGAACCATATAAAGAACCCTTTCGCTCAATACGCCATCCTGTTTATACTGTTGGTGGTCTCCTATTTCACCTTTGTCGTGGTTTCTGCGTTTCTGCCAGACAAAGCCATCCAGCGACATGTTGAAACGGCTTCCGAGTCGTTGTATCTTGAAGGGAATTATCCCAAAGTGTTCATAAATGAGACCGCATGTCAGATGGATAATTTTACAGATGCGCTCATACTCAATCAAATATATAGTGTGGACAGGCATGAACCGTTACGGTCGGCCATGCGCGTCGTTCGTTGTCAGGCAGAACCCGCCTACGACCAGACGGGGGCACTTTTCCAGAAAACCCATCATGCGGAGGGACTGCAAGAGGTGGAGTATAACTACTATTGGCATGGTAGTACCTTTCTCTATCGCTTTTTGCTGCTGTTTTTCACGTTCAATCAGTTGAAATTGCTGCAATACATGGTCTCTTTCTTGTTGATGTTTCTCTTTTTTCGTAGCTATTACCCCCTTGCAGGATTGTGGAATTCGATGGCTTTCCTCGTCAGCTGGCTGATGGTTTATGGGTTTGTCATGCCTGCCTCGCTGCAATTTTTTCCAGTGTTGGCTATCTCGCTGATAGCATGTTTGTTGTTGATACATTTTCGGAAAAATCCGCCAATTTTGGGTATGGTGTTTTTCGCTACAGCCTCCTTGTCGGCGTTTTTCGATAATCTGACAGTTCCGTTGCTCACATTCGGATGGCCCTTGGCAATATGGCTTACATTGCCGGACAAGCAAACGCTCACATTACAGACGGGTTTGCGTAATATTTTGGTTTGGGGACTGTTGTGGGTCTTAGGATATGTGCTGACTTTCCTCTCCAAATGGCTCTGTGGAGCGGTGTTTCTCGGTCCTGGGGTCTTGTCGAACGCTTTCCAATCCGGATTGTACCGCGTGGGCGCGGAGGGATTCACCCGATGGGACGGGATAATGGAAAACATGAAGCTTCTTCCGCTCACAATCATGTTGCTCATAGCTTTGGTTTTCCTGATTGTGGGGATTGTTCGCTCACGAGGGAACTTCGGGGTTCGTGATATCTTGCTGTTGTTCACGGCGGTGATGCCGTATTTGTGGTATCTCGTCTTTTCTAATCACAGCTATCAGCATTTCTGGTTCACCTATCGTTTGCAGGCACTCTCTATCTGCGCGGTGTTAATGTTGTTGCTTGGCACTCCGAGACGAAAAATTTGACATTTTTGCTTGATTCAGGTAATAAACATTCTTATGACAAATATGGATAAAAACACTAAATCTACTGACCGTTCAAAGAAAATCATCCGCACCAGCGTCATCGGCATCTTGGCCAATGTGCTGTTAGCGGCGTTCAAGGCCACTGTGGGATTGTTGGCCAGTTCGGTAGCCATCGTGATGGATGCGGTGAATAACCTTAGCGACGCGCTGTCGAGCGTCATCACCATCGTCGGGACCAAGCTCGCCGCGCGTCCTGCTGACCGCCAGCATCCCTTCGGGCACGGACGCATTGAGTATTTCAGTGCCATCATCATCGCAGTCATCATCTTAACAGCGGGTATCACTTCGTTGATTGAGTCGGTGAAGAAGATTTTCGTGCCTACTACGCCGGAATACTCCACCGTGACGCTCGTAGTCATCGTCGTGGCTATCGTCGTTAAGCTGCTGTTGGGTCGCTATGTGAAGAAACAGGGCGAAAGGTTGAAGAGCGACGCGCTGATAGCCTCGGGTTCTGACGCCCTCTTCGACTCCCTCATCACCTTGGCGACACTGGTCTCAGCAGGCATTATGCTCCTATGGAACATCTCTATTGACGGTATTCTCGGTGCGCTGATTTCAGTGGCTATCATTAAAGCCGGTATCGAAATGCTTGCTTCACCTGTCAATGAACTATTAGGCGCCCGTGTTTCGGAGGAGTTGATTCAAGACATCAAAAAAGAGGTGCTGGAATTTGAGGGTGTGCATGGGGTCTATGATCTCATTTTGCACAACTATGGACACGAGGTGATGATAGGTTCGCTCCATATCAGCGTTGACGACACGATGAATGCCTACCAGATTCACGGTCTCACGCGACGCATCTCGGGGAAAATGTATATGCAGCACGGTATTATCATGACCGTTGGTGTGTATGCGGTTTCCACCGGCGAAAACAAGCGTACGGAATTGCAAAACGCTGTTCTGAAGGCTCTTGGAAAACACAAGGATATTGTGCAAGTGCACGGTTTCTACTATTTCGAGAAAGAAAATCTTGTTTCGGTGGACGTTGTTCCTGATGTCTCTGTTCATGACGAGTCCGCCTTCTGCCACCAGCTCATTGCCGAACTGCAAACCATCCTGCCCGATGTTGACCTGAGTGTCGTGATCGATCACAATTACAGTGATTGATCTCGGCTTCATGCAAGCGAAGATGGTGTATGGGGTGTTGGGGTAAGTTACAGATTTTTGTATTTTTGCCGCTTAAAATTTGAACCAATCTTATGAAAGTTAAAACCCTCATTATTGCAACTTCCGCATTGCTCGTGGCGGTGAGTTGCTTCGGACAAAACAAAAAGTACAAAAGTATCTACGATATCACGGTCAAGGATATCAAAGGCCAGGACGTGCCGTTAGCCGACTACGAAGGCAAGGTGTTGTTGATCGTCAATGTGGCGAGCAAGTGCGGGCTCACTCCGCAATACGAAGGGCTCGAAGCCCTATATCAGAAATACAATGACCAAGGGCTGGAGATCCTGGCGTTCCCGTGCAACCAGTTCCTCGAACAGGAGCCCGGCACCAATGAGGAGATCCAGAACTTCTGTTCGTTGACCTACAATGTCACCTTCTCGCTGTTCGACAAAATAGATGTCAACGGAAAGAAGGAGAGTCCGTTATACACCTTCCTCAAATCCAAAGCCCCGTTCATCGGATATCCGGAAGGCTACGAGGCTTTCGCAGCTCAGCTCGACATGATTCACCAGAAAACCGGTTCTGGCTTCGACAAAGGCGATGCCATCAAGTGGAACTTCGGCAAGTTCTTGGTCTCCAAAGACGGCCAGACCATCCTGCGCTTCGAGCCTATGGTTTCGCCCGAGGGTTTGGAGGAGGATATTCAGCGGATGCTGGGAGAGTGATTTTTCCACCAAGGAAAAGAAACCCCAAATATATGTTTGATTTCATAGATGCCACGGGCTCTGCCCGCAAAGACGACCCTCGTATGCGCGACGTGGAGGGGGAGATGATACGAAGCCACGCGTTATGCCTGCGGATCTCCTCCAAGAAGCCCACAGATCCGGATTACAAAGCGCTGCTGGAAGAGCTGTTCCAATGCGAGCTCGACGACAGCGTCGCCATCGTCTCCCCTTTCTATTGCGATTGCGGCTGCCGGATGAAGCTTGGCAAGAACATTGTCATCAACAAAGGGGCTACCTTTTTGTCTCCCGGCATCATTGAGATTGAGGACAATGTCCTGATTGCGCCCGAAGTCAAAATCACGACCGTCGATCACGACCTCCACGACCGTCATAATCTGTTCCATTTCGGAAAGGTGACCCTCAAGGAGAACGCGTGGATCTGCATGGGAGCCACCATTTGTCCGGGTGTGACAATCGGCAGGAATGCCGTTGTCGCCGCCGGTGCTGTGGTAACGGGAGACGTGCCGGACAACACCATGGTGGGAGGTGTGCCCGCCAAGAAGATCAAGGATCTGTCGGCTTCATGTTCGGGAGTCAAAATATATAATCGGAGTGATTCCGAATTCGACAAATAATGAGTTTTTTGCAGGAGAACATTGTATGGTTAGGAGAAGGTAAGTCCTTCCGTGTTAGAACCCAATTTGTTGATTATCGCGTGACGACAATCTTCTGTGTCGGGTAGTCGCCTACTTTGACAAGATAAACGCCGGTGGGGAGACCGTGGCTGCCCACCCTGCGTCCTTCCATGTTGAAGATGCTCACCGTGCAGCCTTCGCAGCCTTCTACCGTGATATTGCCGTTCAGACTCCTGATGGTGATTCCCTCCATGTCAAGTCCGTTGATGCCGGTGTCATCGCCGCTGTTGCCGCTGACATAGCAGTTCCCTTCGAAATGGGCGGTGCCGTCGCTGATGTTATTGCCATTGGCGATCGACGGGGTGCTGGGGGCGGAAATGAAGGTGGACGAGCTGCCACTGCCGCCGGGACCGCCGCCAGGACCGCCGCCGGTGTTGACAGTGGGAGTGTAGAAGGCCACCGCATTGTCGCCGTAAGTGACGGTGTACCAGCTGTTGCTGCCGACGGATGAAGACTGGATGTAGGGCTGGTTGATGGAACTGCCGTTCTCTATTCCGTTGACCGCGATAATGACGCCGCCGTTGATGTAGATCCTCTTCTGCTCTTCGCTGTTGGCATCAAGCGCCAATTCGGGTGATCGCGCGCCGATGGCATATACCAGACCGCCATTGATGTAAAGGTTGCCATTGGCATCCATGCCGTCGTTGTTGGTGGAACGTGAATAGATGTAACCGCCTGAGACGGTGAGGTCTTGGGCTGAGTTGATGCCGTCGTCGTAGGCGTTGACATAGATTTCGCCGCCCTCGATGTTGAGGTAGTTCTTGCTCTCGATACCCTCGCCGTTGGTTCCGCCGGTGGTCACCTTGACGGTTCCGCCACTGATGACCATGCCGCCGCTGTAGGTGTAGCTGTTGCCGTTCTCGGTCTTCAAGCCGGCCTTGATGCCTTTGGGCGCCGAGTAGTAGCTGCTGCTGATGTGGTCGGTGTTGCCCGTGTAGTTGGTGTTCTCGGTGGTGCCGTTGTTGTAGTAGAGTCCGCCGCTGGTGGTGACGGTGATGTTGCCGTCGGTGAGGGTCATCACCCCGTCGCACTTCATTCCCTTGCCGCCCGAGCCGGTGGAGGAGAGGTCGAGCGTGCCGCCACTGATTTCCATGTTGCCGTCGGCACTGAGACAGCAGGCGGCTTTGGTCTCCAGATCGTCGGTGTCCCACATGCCTTTGCCGCTGGTGGTGACGGTGAGGTCGCCCCCGGAGATCTTCATGTCGCCGACGCATTTGATGCCTTTCGCGGCGATGGCGGTGCAGGTGATGTTGAGGGTGCCGCCCTCGATATAGATGTTGCCGCTGTCCTCGTCCTCGTGGTCGGCGGTCTCGCCGGTTGACGTGTCACCGTCCAGATCGCACTGGATGCCGTCGTCGCCCGTGCCGCTGATGGTGACACTGCCACTCTGCATCAGGAAGTATTCGTTGCAGGAGATGCCGTCGCCCACCGCCGAGGTCACGTTGAGGGTGGCGTTCTTCAAGGAGATGTATTCGCCGGTTTTGATGCCGTGCTTCACGTTGCCCACGATGTTTAGCGTGCCCTGTTGCGCGAACTCGGCGTGTCCTTTGATGTAGAGACAGCCTTTCTGCGAGCCTGTGGCGGCATCGGTGAGGCTGTTGATGGTGCCGGTGACAACCTTCACTTTGATGCGCTTGCTGTTCTGGATATGCACGGCGGCACCGCTATAGACCGGCGTGGCGTTGGTCAGCGTGAGGCCGTCGAACTCAAGGGTGGCCTTGTAGGAGCCCGACATGTAGAACTCGCCGTCGGCCGAGGTGCCGCTGAGGTTGTAGGTGATTTCCGTGGCAAGGCTGTCGCTCTGCGCGACAGAGACGTGCGCCCCGCTCTGCGTGACGGTCAAATATTGGCTGGCAATGCTGTCCATGTTCACCGTGGCGGTGTTGTCGTTGTACACCACTGTGACATTCTGCGCTTGTGCGGCTCCGGTCGCCAGCAACAAAGCGATGAAAAGAATGCTGATTTTCTTCATGATAATGACGGTTTTAAGATTACTTGTTCTATCTTTTCGTAGGGTTATTGTATCAGGACAATGGATTCCAGCTGCAAAATAACTATTTAATATGTTGTCTGTAAATAGCATATCGGTTGTTTTGTTTGGCAAAATTTCCGAAAGTTTCATTGTTGTCGAAAAAATACGTATTTTTGCACGATGAAAAGCAAACATCCATACACCCATCCCATTACCCTCTACCGTCAGAGAATCAAAGAGGAAGGCATTGTCGTGTTCGATGATGTGAGGGGGTTGCCCACCGACAGCGAGCCGTTCGTTTCGCACGATTATGTCATCTGCATCGGCCAAAGGGGACACATAGACCTCATGTACGATGACATCCCCGACTATTCGGAGCGGCATACGGTGGGGGTGATTTTCCCCAACCATGCTCTTGCTACGGTGAACAAAACCGACGACTACCTTGCGACCTTGATTATGGTGGACGCTTCCGTGCTGGATGATCCTATGTTGCAGATCATCAAGCAACTGCGTTATCGTTACGAACCGCATCCGTGTGTAAAACTCGATAGACATGAATTCAAGATGATAATGAATGTGGTGGAAGGGATGCAGGAGACGTCGCGCATCGACATTGCCGACCGGCGCATGTTGATGGTGCGCCAGTTGGAGTTCCTGTTGCGTTTTCTTAGCTACTATCGATCACGGAAGATGGACGAGAGTCTCACCGAAAAGCGCGTCAGCACGCGGTTTCAAAATGACCTCGCGAAACATTTCCGCCAGCATCGCGACGTGGGTTTCTATGCCGACAAAGCCTGTCTTACCGCCAAGCATTTCAGCACTGTTGTCAGAAAGGAGACCGGTCGCAGCGCCACCCATTGGATACACGCCCGCGTTGTGGCCGAAGCCAAGATGCTGTTGCATATACGGCGCGACCTCACGGTACAGACCATCGCCGACATGCTTGGCTTCGACGAGCAGGCTACCTTCAGTCGCTATTTCCGTCGCGAGACGGGGATGTCGCCCACCGAGTTCCGTGAAAAGGAATGATGATTTAGCATTTTTTGTATTTTTGCACAGCATTATGAGACGTTTTTCAAACATAGGCTCAACTTGCGTGATTTGGGCGGAATCGCCCGCACTGTTTACAAAGCTTACATGGCTCATCGCCATCTCATCGAAATCACCATCAACGAGTATTCATCATATTCTTTCGCATCAGAATGACAAAAACAAAAGAAATCTATCTTGCAGGAGGTTGCTTCTGGGGAACCGAACATTATTTCAAACAGATTGAAGGTGTGCTGGAAACGGAAGTGGGATTTGCCAACGGGCACACCGAGAATCCGACTTATCAGGAAGTTTATACCGACACGACAGGGTTTGTGGAGACGGTTCACGTCAAATACAATCCCGATGTCGTCGGGCTTGAATTCCTGTTGCAGATGTTCTTCAAGGCCATTGACCCGACAAGCCTGAACAAGCAGGGTCATGATGAAGGAACGCGTTATCGCACAGGTATTTACTATACCGACCCAGAGGATTTGCCCACCATCGAAAAGGCCTATCGGGAAGAGCAGCAGAACTACCGGCAGCCCCTTGCCGTCGAGAAGCTCCCCTTGGAGAATTTCTATACGGCGGAGGAGTATCATCAGGACTATCTCGACAAGAACCCCACGGGTTATTGTCATTTGCCCCAGTCGCTGTTTGATTTTGCAAAGCAAGCCAAGGACAAGCGGAAATAGAATGGTGTGCAGGACGCACCAATGGTCCTGTTGTCCGTGAAATAGGGGAGCGCAACTGACCGGCAAGTTCTGTTTCAACCCCGAGGCTGCAAACTCCGCCTGTACTCGCTGGGTGACTGACCGAGATGCTTGGTGCAGTAGCGGCTGAAATAGGAGAGAGAGGTGAAGTTCATGCGGTCGGCGATTTGCGTGAGCGAGAGTCGCTCGTTGTCGAGATATTTCTTCAAAATCGGCACCGTGTGGCGGTCGATGAAACTGCTGACGCTGTGGCCGGTGACGCGCTTGACCGTGGCGGAGAGATACTTTGGCGACACATGCAACCGCTCGGCATAGTAGCTCACCTCGCGCTCGGTGCGACTGATGCCCGTGGAGAGCAAATCCATCAGTTGTTTGACGATATAGGCCGTGCGGTCGCTGTGGGTGTCGGTGGCCTCGCGCCGTGCGTGAAGCTCGAAGATGTCGTATATCATCGTCAGACAGAGGCTCCCCATCATCTCGCGGTAGAAGAGCAGGTGGCGGTCGTCGAGGCGGTCGCGCAGGCGGTGGAGGTCCTCCAACAGGATTTCCGCCTGACGGTCATCGACCTTGATGACGGGGTTCTGGTTAAGGCTGATGCTGCCCCCGATGCTGTAGTTGTTCGACGGCAGCAGTCCGCCAAGGAACTTGTTGTCGGCGGCGAACCATTCGACCTGCATTCCCGGGGCGGCGGCAAGGTTCTTCGCCCGGCTGGGGTTCGGCATCACCACCAGGTCGTTTTTCCCGATGTGGTAGCATTTCTCGTTGAACACGAAACTCCCTTCGCCCGCCGTGCACAGCAGGTGCATGCAGGTGTGGGCCAGTTCCGGCGCGTTCATCGCGAGGAAGTCGGTGGAAAAGAGGAAGTCTGGATTCATTGAAAATCCTCCATCATCTTTGAAATACAATAAAGAGGTATGTTATCCATCCATTCTTGCTGTTCGAATGGAAGCATTGACAATCGCACTCCCTTCAATTCTGGATTTTTCTCAATGAACACGCGGAGTGATTTGGAATGGACGTTTTTCTCTGCTTTCACCTCTATGGGTATAATCCGGCTTTCAGTTTGGACAATGAAATCCACCTCCACTTGCGAGTCATTGGAGGAATAATAATGGATGGGCACTTCTGATGTTATAAGCTGTGATAACACATATTGCTCCGATAAAGCCCCTTTGTGTTCGGAAAATACTTTGTCACCCAACAGTATGTCTTTGGCAGATACATCCATCAACGCACCGAGAAGTCCAACATCGTTCAGAAAAAGTTTGAAAACCGAAGGTTCTTCATAGAAACGTAACGGTCTGGCCGATTTGTTGATACGGGTAATCTTGTATATTAATCCTGCATCCATCAGCCATTGTATTGAGGTCAGGAAATCGTTTGCACGGCTACCTTTTTTTACATCGGAATATTTAAACTTCTTATTTTCTTTGGCCAGTTGCTGAGGTATTGCGTCCCACACCATAGCGATACGTTCTGCCTCACTGCGCGAGGTATGCTTAGAGAAGTCTCTGCGGTAATCAGGCAGTTTTTTCATATTCTCTCCGTCCAAACTCCTTCAATATCCAAGTTTTCCCCACTTGACGTGCTCCATTCAGAAGACGTGCTCCATTCAGAATAAGAGGTTTTCTGTTGGTATTATGCTTCCATTTCAATAAATCACTGTATATCAGTCGTTTCATTATAATAAGTTACATTTTTTATGACGAATACCGAGTGCAAAGATACATTTTTTTTGACGACTAACAAATAAAAACACACATTTTTTTTTACGAACAGTGGAGAGAGTATAAACTTAAAATAAAAACGGAAACTTTTGGGTAAATTGTGAAAATACTGATACTTTTTGTGAAACTTTCACAATAGGAAACATTGTATTTTTGCCTCGTCAAAATGACAGTGATTATAGATTCGTTATAAAACAAAGAAAAACAGAAAGTTATGAAAGAAGAGATCGTTGATCCGAGATTGACTACCCCTGAAGAGTCGGCTGGGTACGTGCACCAGGCGCAAATCTTGTTTAAGCTCAACCACACCATGCCCTATACCGAAGAGTTCAACGCGCTCGCCGGAGAACTGTTCGGCCACGACGTGTTTGCCGACGGCGGCTTCGTGATGCCCGGACTGACGGGTATCTGTTTCGACCGCGTGAAGTTGGGCCGCGGCGTACGGATCATGTACAACTGCCTAATGATGGGCCGCGGCGGCATCACCATCGACGACCACGCGATGGTCGCCGCCAACGCGCAGCTCATCAGCAACAACCATGACCTCCACGACCGCGAGTTGCTCATCTGCAAGCCCGTCCACATCGGCAAGAACGTCTGGGTCGGCGCGGGCGCCACCATCCTGCCCGGCGTGACCGTCGGCGACAACGCCGTGGTGGGCGCCGGCGCCGTGGTGACCAAGGACGTGGCCCCGAACACCATCGTGGGAGGAAACCCCGCCAAGTTTATCAAAGAAATTTCCGAAAAACAATAACCAATTATCAATACAATTATGGAATATATCAAATTATCCAATGGCGTTGAGATGCCCCTGCTGGGCTACGGCGTTTTTCAAGTAAGCCCTGATGAATGCGAGCGTTGCGTGAGCGATGCGCTTAGCGTTGGCTACCGGCTGATAGATACAGCACAAGCGTATGCCAACGAGGAGGGAGTGGGTAACGCCTGGCGCAAAAGTGGCCTGAAACGAGAGGAGGTTTTCCTCGTGACGAAGGTATGGATCAGCAATGCTGGCGAGGAGAAAGCAGCCAAGAGTATTGACGAGAGTCTGCGCAAACTGCAGACTGAATACATCGACCTGCTGCTCATCCATCAGGCTTACGGCGACGTGTTCGGCACCTGGCGGGCGATGGAGAAAGCCTATCGCGACGGCAAGGTGCGTGCCATCGGGGTGAGCAACTTCCAACAAGCCCGTTTCTTCGACTTCGCCCACTATGTGGATATCAAGCCGATGGTGAACCAACTGCAGTGCAACGCGATGATTCAGCAACAAGGAATCGAGCCTACGCTCAACGAGTTCGGCACCAAGATGATGGCTTGGGGACCACTCGGCGGTCAGGGTGTGGACGGCATCATCAAGAGCGGACTGCTGGCCGGCATCGGTGCCAAGTACGGCAAGACCGCCTCGCAGGTAGCCCTCCGCTGGCTCACACAACGCGGCATCGTGGCCATCCCGAAATCCACCCACAAGGAACGTATGCAGCAGAACCTCGACGTCTTCGACTTTGCCCTCACCGACGACGATCTGGTTCAGATTGCCACGATGAACCAGCACGACACCGGCACTGTCAACTTCAACGATATGAACTTTGTGAAATATTTGATTGAAAATTACGGATAAAAATATTAACCCAATACTATTTACAATGAAAAGAATCGCATTTTTCGCCGTTGCAGTGCTCGTGCTGCTCGGCTGTAAACCGAAAGAAGAGGTTACGGCTCAAGAGCCCCAGGGCTCTGTGGTTTATATGACCAAAGAAATCACCCCCGAAGCACTGATCAGCATCTACCAAGCGCTTGGTGTGCCGGCTGAAGGCCGCGTGGCCGTGAAAATCTCCACCGGCGAGGCCGGCAACAACAACCACCTGAAGGCCGGACTCATCGGGCCGCTGGTGCAGTTAGTGAACGGCAGGATTGTGGAATGCAACACCGCCTACGCTGGCAGTCGCATGAACACCGAAGACCACCTGAAAGTCATCGAGGAGCACGGTTTCAACACCATCGGAGGCGTGGACATCATGGATGCCGACGGCGAAATCCGCATCCCCGTGCGCGACACCACCTACATGCGCTACAACATCGTGGGGAAGAACCTGCAGAACTACGATTTTATGATCAACCTCGCCCACTTCAAGGGCCATCAGATGGGCGGCTTCGGCGGCGTGCTGAAGAACGCCAGCATCGGAGTGGCCTCGCGCAACGGAAAGACCTACATCCACACCAACGGACAAAGCGAGGACTACACCCACCTCTGGGAATACATCCAGCCGCAGAATCAGGACAAGTTCCTCGAGTGTATGGCCACCGCTGCCGCTGCGGTGCATGACTACTTCAAAGGCAAGGTTCTCTACATCGCCGTGATGAACAACATGAGCATCGACTGCGACTGCAACGGCAATCCCACCCCTGTGGCGCTCAAAGACATCGGCATCCTCGCCAGTACTGATCCCGTGGCCCTCGACCAAGCCTGCATCGACCTCGTCCTCGGTCAGGAGCAGAGTGCCGACAACGATGTGGCCTCCATGAAAGAGCGCATCGAGAGCCGCCACGGCATCCACACCGTTGAACACGCCGAAAAGATCGGTCTCGGCAGCCGCAAGTACACGATTATCAGCATCGACAAATAATACCGAAATCCTGTTGGGCGAGCACGCCAAGTTCATCACCGGCACCGACCTGCTCATCGACGGCGGCGTGATTGCGAGCATCCGTACAGGCGAATTCAAACTTTGGCAATAAAAACAATAGGTTATGAACATCAAAAACATCCTCGTTGCAGTCCTCGCCGTGGTTTTCGCCACGGGCTGCAACGGACAAAATAACAATAATGCAGAGACGCGCCGTGGCACGTCTCTACAGAACGAACAAAAATCAAATTCCGGAAATATGAGCAAATCCATCGTCATTTTCTTCTCCCACGCGGGGGACAACTATTCCGTCGGCGTCATCGATACGGGCAACACCAAGATCGTGGCCGACTACATCAGTGAAATCACGGGCGCCGACCAGTTCGAGATCGTCACCCACAAATACGACGGCATGGCCTACACGCCGCTCATCGAGCTGGCCAAGAAGGAGGCCGCCGCAGGCGAGCTGCCGCCTTACGAAGGAACCGCCCCCGACCTCAGCGGCTACGACACCGTCTTCATCGGCGGTCCCGTATGGTGGGGCACCTACCCGCAGGTGATGTTCACACTGTTCAAGGACATTAACCTCGACGGCAAGACCGTCATCCCCTTCACCACCCATGAGGGCAGCGGTCTGGCCAGTTGCGCCAGCGACGTGCGCAAAGCCTTCCCGAAGGCCAAGATCACGGGCGAGTTCAGCATCTACGGTCACGAGGTGCGAAGCGGCAAGGCGAAGGTGGAGCGGTGGCTGAAAGGACTGTAGAATCTATAGAAAAAAACATCAATCAAGTCGTACTAATCAAGACAATGAAGAAAACATGGATATTTGTCGTTGCCGTTCTACTTTGCGGATGCAACAGAGAAAACATCAATGCACAAATTATGAATGAAAAGTTGTATGTGACTATCGGCGGGGAAACACGCACCGTCACGATGGAAGACAATGTCGGGACGCGTGCCTTGGTGGCTGCGCTTCAAACGGAAAACATCACCTATCTGGCCGATGACTACGGCAATTTCGAGAAAGTGGGCCATGTCGGACAATCTTTCCCGACGGCAGACCATCAAATCACCACCTCGGCCGGTGACCTTGTTCTGTATAACGGCAACAACATCTGCATTTTCTATGGAAGCAACTCCTGGTCCTATACACGCATCGGCAAATTCGACAATCTGTCGGCGGACGAGGTGCGCCAGTTTGTCAAGGCAGGGCAAGGCGAAGTGGCCATCACCCTTTCCTTGCAGCCTATCCAAACTGGCATTCGGGATTTCTCACCTGAAGAAAACGACAAAGGTCCCGCTTACACGATTACCGGGCAAATCGCGCCGCAAGGTTACAAAGGCGTTGTGATTCAGAACGGCAAAAAAAGAATACAATAAAGCACATCCTTATGAAATACAC
>Ga0310694_10001484_pt1 | contig 26459 bp, 32 predicted proteins | sample 174DNAGHGhighgp2_FD_203884 | JGI IMG/M metagenome (GOLD analysis project Ga0310694, IMG submission 203884) | Sheep rumen microbial communities from Palmerston North, Manawatu-Wanganui, New Zealand - 1742 DNA GHGhigh gp2 (v2) (version 2) | ecosystem: Host-associated > Mammals > Digestive system...
ATAGTGAGGTTGCTACTGATGTGGGTTATTGTACTGTGTTGTTGGAACAGCGTAGGGAAAGATTGCAGAAGAGAGGTAGATGTTTATGAGTAATTTAAATGAAAACGATATAGCAATTATCTTAGGGGATATGGAATATTTAGATTATAAATGTGAAGATGGTTATTGGAAAGCATTAGTTGATGATAAGATACCAATGACTGCTGATGGTAGGAGTGTTCCTGATTGGAGACCAGTATTATGTCATGAAGTACCAGTTAAGTATTTACTGGAAACTTACCATTGCATGATTGTTGAATTAACCCATAAGGAAACAAAGTATATGGACTTGAAAGAACAGTATAATCAGAAAGAGTTTGAGATTGTCTACATGTCTGACATTAATTTCAAGGAATTATACGGCAGTACAAGTGAAAAGGTTCGTAAGCAACATGCGAGTACTGTGTTGAAACCTTTGAAAACTAAATTGAATGGATTGGAATTGTCTATTGATTATCTGAAAAGGTATATTAGTTTCCTCCGTGAATTAATCCATGTGAAGAGAGAATTGGTAGAAGTAAGTAAGTAGGGGGAATGAATAATAGTTTACAAGTATACTAAAATAATGGAAGTGAAACTATGGTAAAATCTGAAAACAAAACAATGTATAATATTTTCAAACACAATGATTTTCAATTTTATACTCCTATTTTCCAAAGGCAAATAAGATGGCCTACAAAAAGGAGAATGAAATTTTATCAAAGTGTGATGAGAGTAAATGAAAATAGGAATGTTGATTATGGTGCAATATCTATCAATCATTTGCCTAAAGATAAAAAAACACAAAATGTAGATGGGCAACAAAGAATGACTCATTATTCTATATTAACTGCTGCAACTTGTGCTTATTGTAAAAATAATGAGATAAATAATAATTGGGAAGAGATTTTATATTATTCTGTTTTAATTAATAGGATTTATCCTGAAGATGATGACAGAAGATTCAAATTAAAATTGAAAAAAGAAGATGACAAATATTATAAACAAATAATAAAAGAATTACCTTCTCCTAAACATGTAAAAGGGAAATTATCAATCATTAATAAAGCATATGTTGATGCATATTCTTTTGTAAATTTTTATTCTGATAAATTAAATGCCTTGATCGATAATCTCCGTAAAGTCAAAGCTACTGAATGTGTTTTAGAAAAAACAGATGACCCTCAAGAATGTTTTATGAATGCAAATGATGAAGGGGAATCATTAACATTGTCTGAAAGATTATGTTCTATATTAATATTTAAATCTGCAGATACAGAACAGGAACAAGAAACTATTTTTTATAAATATTGGCACAACCTTGAAGATTATTTTAAAAACACTAATAAAAAATTTGAGGATTTCCTAAATGCCGTTGCTCAAGTAAGAGAAAAACATTATCAAACTGCTATGATTACTCATGCCAAAGAAAATATTCTTAATTCCTCAGATGCGATTAACCTTTTAGATGATTTAAATAAGTATTTCCAAATTTATAAAAAAATAGATAATGCAAATACTGGGTTTATCCATATTGATAACTCTTTAGAATTTATTAATGCTCGATTGAATAGTTTCATTTTATCTTCTCTTTTTATGGTTTTTGAGATGTTTAATGAGAGTACTATTTCAAAAGAATGTTTTTATAATTCTATCCAACTGTTAGAAACTCATATTATGAGATGTTGGATATTGAATAAAGATAATAGTGATTGTATAAGAACAGTATTTAAATTAAACGAATTTGAAAACACTTCAATGTCTTTAGATTATTATTTATTCTCTAAAATAGAATCTGAAGGATATTTCATTTCCGATGAAGAATTTAGAGTGAAATTGAAATATTATAAATTCAAAAATACTTCTGGGCCAAAACCAATATTATTGAGAATTATTAATTTTGAGAATCCTGAAGAAAAATTCACATTATATAATACAAGTACGGAGCATATTATGGTTCAAAAATTAACAAAAGAGTGGATTGATGATTTAGGGCAAAATTACAAAGAGATACATGAAAAATATTTGAATACTATCTGTAATTTAACTTTATTGCCGAAAGGATATAACTCTTCATTATCTAATTCAAGTTTTATTTTGAAATTGACACATGAAAAAGGTTATTTGAATTCTAAAATACCTCTTAATCAGCAATTAGGAGATTATACTGTATTCAATGAAAGAGCATTAGAACATCGTGGAGATTATCTTGTGAACATTGCTTTAAATATTTGGGAATATCCTTCATCAATTGTTCATGGCGAAAATACAATCCAATCAACATTAATGGAAGGTAAATAACTCTCCTTTTTTATTTTATTTGCATTAGCATATGGTGAAACAATGAACTTTAAAGAATTCTATGAGAATGTTGAGAAGATGAAACATGAACTTCAGGAGAAGTGCATTAATGCTGAAGATGTGAAAATAGGTTACACAAAATCAACTGGTGAACATATTATTGTCGCATTGAAAGGTGATTATAATGTTGTATCCTATTTTAAATGGTGATAAAATGACTGATTTTAAAGACTGTGATTACCGTTACATAGGTAACAATAAGTTATATTGTAAAAATAAACCGGGAATGGATAACTACTGCGATAACTGCAAAGAGAATCCACATTTAAACTGTGATAACTATAATCCCAGGAAAGATTTTTGTTTGAAATTTTTTGAGCATGATGCCAGTATGTTAGCTGAATGCCGTGAGAAATCTGTATTTAATGATAAGGAGTTGAGCCGTAAATGGAGCAATTGAAATGTTGTGGGAACTGCAGACACTACCAGGAAGCATACTGCAATCTCATAGATGATTTAGTAGAACCGTTAGATAACTGTGGATTATGGAGTGATGATTAATGATAACTGTTATCAGCCAAACCACTGCTGAAAGAGAGGAAGAAACAAGACAACTATTCCTCCAGGTGAAACCATTATTAGACCAAGGTTATACACTAAGCAAAGCAGTAAAACAAGAACTCAACATTAAACACAACGCATTCTACAATCAAACATGGTACAAAGACCTGAAAAAAGAATGCATCCGACAAGGAGTGAAACCCAATGGAAACTATTAACAATAAATACTTGATAAGAGTAGCTGACTACATGAAACTACCACGACCAAAACACCGTAGCAGATTCATAGTGAATTACGGTGAATTACTACCGATAATAGGAGTTGATGTGGGAAGATGCCAATAGATCCAACAATGGAATACTGTCAGTGTGGATACAGTTTCACACCAACATTCCTGATGAAACTGATAATGTTATGGTCAGGAGAGTATAGGAAGAGATGTCCAAGATGTGGTACGGTTATGGTATTGCACTTGTCACATTTCGTTTATGTGAAAAAGAGAGAACAAACAAGGGATAAACGTATTTGGAAGAAAGGGTGATTTTGAATGACAGAGAATAAACGATTTAATATTAAACCATCTGCAATAGTTGATGATGTTACTGTAATTATTGATGATGAGAAAAAGTATTCTTTTCCAATATTGGACAGTACATTGAATTATATGTTTTGTAAAGCATTGAATGAGTTAGCAGAAGAAAAAGAAATGTGGAGAAGAGAATGTGAAAGATTGAAGGGATTGTATTATCTTGAAAATGAAAAAGATGAGCATTTGGCTTGGAAAAGGGTTGATGTGGGATGATTGAAACACGATTTAAAGAAGTGATATATAGTGATTGTTCTTTTATTAAGGATAAATATGGGCAATTCAAGGAAATAGACTTTGAAACTGATTGTATTGATGAAATACTTCTTATTTTAAATGAATTAGAAAAAGAAAAAGAGTATTGGAGAGATAAAGCATTACATAAGGAGTTAGTTTAGAATGAGTTGTAGTAATTGTTATTATTACTGGGATGATGAAAAGTATTGTCCTAAAAGAGGAATGCATATGATGAAAGGAGATAGTTGCAAGTATTGGAAACCGAATGATGCAATGAGCATATCTCAAAGAATGAATGAAAGGAAAAAAGAGGTGTTCAGATGAGATACAGATACGATACAGGCAGCATAATAGACACCCAAACAGGCGAAATACTAACAGACATAACAATCAGAAACCGACTAAACAAACAAGACACAGAAATACAACACATCAAAAACCTCATCACCGAAGCATACAACACAGAACGAACTGAATTAGGAAAATCAGTTTTAAAACAATTAATGGAAGCGATACAATGATAGATATAAGTGACTTGACAATGGCGATAATGGGAATGGGACTAGGATTTTTATTCATATGTTGTGGGATATGGATACTGTGCACTATAATTTAAAGGAGTGATATAAAATGGAAAACGAATGGAAAATCCAAGGAAGCAGAGTATATGGAAAAGGACACAGTTACAACTGCCACAACCGAGTAACCGCAGAACAATTATACAACACCCTAACCCAATATGAGAAAGACTACCAAACCTACAAAGGCATAACCAAACAATACGACCATATCACAAAACAAATAATCCAACTACAATTAAGTGTCAAGATATTAGAACATGAAATCAACACCTTACAGGAGGTTGTGGCAAAATGCAAGTCACAATAGATTCAAGAGAACAAACCAGAATAGACTCCGCTAAGAAATACTACAAGGAACAAGGATTAGAAGTGTCCGTTGAAGAATTGGAAATAGGCGACTACATCTTCAGTGATGGTAACGATGAAGTTTGTTTTGAATTTAAATTAATTTCTGATTTTATTTCAAGTATACAAGATGGAAGAGTCTTTAATCAATGCATAAGTCAAGCAGAAAACTTCAACCACCATTTCTGCGTAATTCATGGGGATTTGGCGACAAGAAGCAAATGTATTGCAATGACCAAAAACTACAGACAAGTCACCGTTTTTCAATACATCTCTGCAATCTGTAGCATCAACAGATATTCTACAGTCATTCAAGTGTCCAGTCCATTCATCAATGAAAGTTACTACACTATGATGACACAAGCCAAAAAGTGTCTGCAGAACAAACCAATAGTCAAGAAGTTCAACCGTAAACATAAGAATAGTGCTATGAATTATTTAACGTACTGCGTCTATGGCCTCAACTGGAAACGCTCACATGACATAGTAACCCTACTGGATCTACACACACTCGAAGACCTACTCAACGTAACCCATCAACAATTAACATCAGTCCCAGGCATAGGTGACAAGATGGCAGACAGAATCATAGACACACTGAACAATGATACCTATGAAAGTTAACATCAAATATCCCAAAGCTAAATGTGCCTACTGTGGCAAAGAATATGAGAAAACCCATAACAGACAAATGTACTGCAGTGACGAATGCAGAAAAAACAGTCGACAAGAAAAACGCCGAATCTACGACAGCAAATACTACTACAAAAACAAAAACCGAAGAAACCAAACACTAATAGGTACATGGGGTCTAGGACCACACAAGCACCCAGACGATGACCGAGAAGCGGAACTCGTACAGAAAGAAATAAGGAGACACCAACTACACATCTTCTAAATGTTCGTACTATAATATGAATATGAGTAAACAATGTCAACTAAGAACTATCCACACTCTGGTATCACATGCACGGAATGCAAAAGCACAGAAGTGCTCTATGACAGTTTCCATGACATAACCTACTGTGAAAAATGTGGAACCGTTATCATTGACAATCAATTCTCATCAATAGTACAATACATCAGACTCGAAAAGTCGAAGGAATCATATATTCGAAGTTTATGGAAGAAGTAAGGCTGAAAAAGAGGAGAACATAATAGCAGCCATTTAATAAAGTCATCTTATGCAATCATAGTTTTTCGTAATCTCTCTTCGTATATTCGACATTTTTTAAACCTCCTTTGGTTAGTTTATCAAAAAACATAATATCATTCGATTTATCCTCTTTTTTGGTAAACCTTCTTCCTAATCTATTCATATGCAGGTTAACAGGAAAAGACCACGGTCACTGTGGTTTTTTAACATATTAAGAATCCTTTAAAATAATAATGGTGTGAAAACAAAAAACGGGAGTGCAACTCTCCCAACCTGCCAAAGTATCACACCACCCTATGCCGTGTCATAGAGAATATGACAATTGGCACATAGTGTTATAAAGTCTCTGAAAGGACAATGTCTATTCATTTTATTACAATATGGTGCCTGTCTCGTATGAGGGTGCAAATCCCTCACATGGCAATCCACAAATCAAAATGGAGTTAATGATCATGAACCCAGATATAATAGGAAACCTAACCACAATAATAAAAATCATAATCATGACAATCGCACCAGCGATTGCAGTATATATTGGAACAGATGAACAAACCGTAGCAGCATTCTTAACTGCAATACTCACATTCGTATTGGCAATCATAGATGCAAAATACCCAAACAATTTCGGTGACAAACCAGTTGCAGAAGAATCAGAAGTATTGAATGATGAGTACGTAACTGGTGAAGAAGATGTCTGAATACATCTGTATCAAAGAAGATAAACTTGCCGAACTTGAAGCAAAGGCAGAATATAAAGAGAAACGTATCGATGAATTAGATAAGAAAATGGATAGAATTGATGCCAAACTTGATAAGTTAACTGAAAATGTCAATAATATAATGTTACATAGTATACAAGATGACAATAACCTAAACCAAAGAGTAACTGCATTAGAATCAAGACAAGAAACATTATACAAAATGATATTGGCTATGCCCGCAATAATTGGAATATTAGGAATTATTGCAGCATACATATCATTCATTCATTAAGAGAGAATAAAATATAACATTGTTAATATAGTGGTAATATGCCAATAGAGGAACTACAAGAACCATACTGGGAGAAACAAGATGGAGAAACTCCCAACCAATACTGCTACTTTTTAGAGTTCTTGGAATTCCCAACATTCAACCTAAAAGACTTCCATCAACACCTATGTGAACTTCACAAAAATTCACAAAAATTCACAGACAAAAGCAAAATAACCTCCTATGCTGTATTGAGAAAATGGGCAGGGGAGGCATGCAACAAATGGAGAGTCCGTAAAGAAGCCAAAAGGAAATCTGAAAAAGAAGACCTACTTGCCACACTACACGAACTCGACAAGGAAGACAAGATTGACAACTTCAAACTAAAAAACAGTTTCCGAAAGAAACTATTAGACAGATTAGAGAAAGAAGCTGAATTTGAAAAGTACTCCCAATTGAAACATGGTGTTGATGCTTATGTCAATATGAGTGATGATAACCGTATTGATATGGAAGAGCCTACTACTTTTGCTAATCAGAAACTCGATGTTGATGCAGAAACCAAAGTTGAATATCAAGGTGTCGATAACTTACTGGAGGCATTCCATGCAAGCAAAGCCGAATGGGACAAACACAAACAATGATACATTACATCTTGGTGCATTCAGTTACAAGGCCCAATCATTCATCTACGATAGTGATGCTTTCATTAACATAGCACATGGTAGTGTCCGGTCCGGTAAGACTATCGCTGCAACATTCCGATTCCTATTATTCGTACTTGACAGTCCTTATTATGAATTCATGATAAGTGGAAAGACAAGAGACACTATCGAAAGGAATGTAATCCGTGACCTAATCCGAATGATAGACGGCCGTATCCCTTACAAGTACCGGAAGTTCGACAACTACATTGAGATAGCTGGCAATAAGATATGGCTCATAGGTTTCAGTGATGAAGGAGCAACAGAGAAAGTACGAGGTATGACCGTCGGTGGATGGTATGCAGACGAACTAACAAGTGCAAGTAAATCAACAGTAGAAATGGCAATAACAAGATGTTCAGTCGATGGTGCACAAATGTTCTGGACAATGAACCCAGAATCACCATACCATTTCATCTATACCGATTATATTACCAATCAAGAACTACTCGAATCAGGAACAGTCAAATGCTGGCACTTCACATTAGAAGACAACCTCCACTTAAGCAAACGATACATTGAAGAACTGAAAAGAGTAAACCGTAAAAGTCGAATTAACTACAAACGAAACATACTCGGACAATGGGTAATCGCTGAAGGAGTAATCTATGACAGTTTCGATGAAACCATACATGTTTTCCATGATGATCTAACTTCTACTTTTGATGAAATCAACATCTGTTGTGACTATGGAGTATCCACTGTGACAACCTTTGGAGTCATGGGAATAGTCAAAGACACAAAAAATGGGAACAGTTACTACTTACAAGAGGAAACCTACTATGATGCAACCGTGAAAGGAATAGCACAATCAGATAGTGACCGAGTAAATGATATTCTACGATTACAAGACAAGTACAATCTGGGAAGAAGAAGCACCTTATTTTTACCACACGATGCTGCAAGTCTGAAAGCACAATGCAAACAAGACAAGCGAATCAAGATGAAAGTACGGACATATGCACCGGATACTTTCAAGGACATTACAAGGATACAAGACCTGTTCAATACGGAACGATTCTTTATTCATGAGTCTTGTGTGAATAGTATTACTCAAGCTCAAACTTATTGTTGGGATACTAAAGCTCAACAGCGTGGTGAGGATAAACCTTTGAAAGTGGATGACCATTGTCCTGATATGTGGCGTGGTGGTTTATTCGGTTCAAGGTTGAGTAGGAGAGGACAAAAGATTAATGCGTGATATTTATGAGGAAATCAGATTCATTTATAGTGACAGTAGACAAAGAAAACGAGTACCATGTTATCGACAATCTTGAATTGGAGAAGCATGCGTTGAAAGCAGACATTGACCCTGCAACCGGTTCGAAGCAGGTTGTGGATGAAATCTACAAGATGGGACATAATATTCTCAATCCGAAATACAATCCATATGACCTTGTAGCATTACTTGACCTGTATACTTATCATGCAAGTTGTGTTGAAGCAGTTGCAATGGATGTCAGTGGTATCAATTACACATTAAAACCAGTAGAAGGTATTGAATCTATCGAGGCGGAAAAGGAACGTTTCATTGAAGTGTTAGATAACTGCACACCAAGTATTAATACTCATTTGCAACGGTTAGTATATGACCGCCGTGCAATCGGATACGGTGCATTAGAAGTGATAAGGGAGGACAAGTCTGACTCTGATATTATGAGGTTGAAGCATATTCCTGCTCAGACTCTTCGCAGACACGCTGACCTTAAAAGAGTACTCCATACCACACCATCTGGTAAAAGGGTATGGTTTGTAATCTATGGTAAGAACTATGATGAGTATGGTAATAAGTGTGATGTTCATGCTGATACTGGTGACTTCCATCCATACAATAGTCTTGAACCTCATGAGAAAGCCAACGAATTACTATGGAGTATGGAGTATGCACCAGGAACTGATTATTACGGCAGACCACCAATTGTCTCATGTTTAGGTTCAATCAAAGGTGACATCGGTGCAGTCAAATACAATAACAGTTTCTTTGAGAATTATGGAATGCCAAAATTCGCAATCACAGTGACTGGTGACTTCGCTGATTACGATGTAGATCCAGATGACCCAGAGTATGACATCACACAGACATTAAGGTATAAGATTGGTCAACAGATTAAGGAAGTCATCAAGAATCCACATTCCGCTATATGTATCACTATACCATCTGAGGGTGAGGAGGGTAATGTTGATTTGCAGATTACTCCATTGAGTGTGCAGACTGAGGAAGGTCATTTCAGAATGTACCGTAAAGATGTGAGAGACGAATGCATTCACGCACATCATCTAGACCCAAGTCGACTCGGTATCTTCGACAGTGGAAACCTAAATGGTAGCAATTCAGAAGCCACTATGAGCAGTTACAAATACGGAACTATTGCACCAATCAAATCAGAAATGGAGTCATTGATTAATCAAATCGGAACCGAATTAGGAGTTACCAGTTGGAAGTTCAGTATTGAAGATGTTGCACCAATCGATTACACTAAAGACCTTGCCCTTGCGGAGTTCCTATTCCAAAGAGGAGCAATGACCATTAAAGAACTGATTGATAACTTCGGTGGAAAATTCGGATTAACAATGGAAGACCCAGACGATTATTATCTCAATGCAAGATACCTTAACGGCCAACCACTCGAAAACATCTGGAACAATACAGAATCTAATCCAATGTTGGAAGTGGATAGTATACTTGAAAGCTTGGAAGATGAATTAAGAAGAGAGGCACAACCAAATGAAGAACCAATCATTGAAGAGCAAGAAGAAGATATTAGCCTCACAGATAGCGAATAAACGTGGATTGAATAATGAAAAGGCAATGACAAGGGACATTGCCAAATTATTCAAACAAGTAAGTGAAGAGGTGCAAGAGAACCTTGAAGAGTATTGGAGTGATTACCAGTTGCTCCAAGGTCAAATCAATCTCATCACCAAACCAATCCTTGATGCTGAAGAAGAATACAACCGTATACTGGAGAAGTATATTCGCCGCCAATACAGGTTAGGTTCAAGTGAAGCAGAACGATTAGTCAAACAATTAACTGACAGACAAGCAATGAAAGCCGACTACGGTGTACGATGGAAATCCAACATAACCAAGATTACAACAACACTCCGTAAGAAAAGCAAGAACCTATTCGGAACCTTGAAAGATGCTGAAGATGAACTGTTAGAGAAAACATTCACAGCATCCAAGAGGACACTTGCAAGAGTCACTTCACAAATTAACCAAATCATAACAGACGGTTACACTTCAGGTAAAGGAATTAATGTAGTGGCCAGTATGCTTCAGAAACGATTCGACCAATTAGAGACATGGGAAGCCAAACGAATCGCACGTACTGAAATCCATAATGCCCATAACAATGCCGTGATGAGAACCTACCAATCCATGAACGTGGAATACACACAATGGATAGCAGCAGATGATGACCGAACAAGGGACTCACATGTTGAAGTTGACCGTGAAATCATACCAATAGGTGCAACATATAGTAATGGACTTGCTTATCCTGGTGACACATCCGGACCAATTGAGGAATGGATTAACTGCAGATGTAGTAATGCACCATTTGTAGTGCCGTATGGTTACATGGCACCGGAACATTATCCCTTCCGTGAAGAGGACTTAATTAAAATCTAATCTATTTTTTTCTAATTGTTCGTACTCTAATATGAAGATACCCTTATTTCGTATCTTCAAACACTCCCCAATTATTCTTATGAAATCAATAACAATGAACAGTGATGGAACCGTAAACCTCACAGCACCAGTGATGATTCCTGGAGCAAAAGACTGTGACTGGGCAAATGGTGAACCTCCATTAACTGTTGAACAAATCCGTGAATTCGCAAAATCCTATGAAAAATACCAATTCATAGACCATGAACACGGACTCACACGAGACGGCACCAAGATTGGTGTACCTGTCGACTCATTCTTACTAACAGAAGACACTACCATGACCACACTCAACGGATCCATGAAAACTTATCCACGTGGTTCATGGTTTGTCACTTCACAGTTAACTGACCCAAACGCTATCGAGTTGGCGTTGAATGGTGGTTATACTGGGTATAGTGCTAGTGTCTTCACTAAATCAAGAGCCAACGAGTACTTATCTGCTTTAAAGTCAGATAGTAGTGCTCCGTTGCCTTGTAGTTGTAAAGATGTTAGTAGTTCAGGAAACTCCTTGATTAAGGATGTGCCTGACCCAGTAGTACTATCAGTGAGTCTAGTGAAATCTCCGTGTCTCCATGATAGTGAATTCTGTGAAGTAAACAAAGGTGAAATAATGGAAGAAGATGTTAAATCACTTAAAAGTAAAGTGCTCTCTGCTATGGGTATGAGTGAGGAAGCAGAAGTTGTAGCATTGAAATCAGAAGTCACCGAGTTAAAAGGTGAAATCGCTTCAATGAAATCTGACTTTGCTGAAGCTTTGAAATCCATGCAAGAAGAGTTCACCAAGACTTTAACTGAAGCATTAACTCCAGTGGCTGAAAAATCCGAAGACATCGAAGAAGAAGTCGAAGATGTAGAGGAACCAGTGGAAGAAGAAGCAGAAGTTGAAGAAGAAACCACTGAAGAAGTGGAAGAAGAAGTAGAAGAAGCAACCGAAGAAGAAGAACCGGTAGCAGAAAAAGGCGAATCTAAAGCAGAACCAATCCATGACAATATTTCTGCAGAAAAGTCAAAGCCTGTTAATATTTATGAATTCATGGGCAGAAACGCCGATGGAACAAGAAAACACTAAAAATGGTGTGATTATTTATGGTAAATGAACATATTTTATCCCAAATCGTAAACGAAAATGAAAGAGAAGTCTTTAAGTCAATGAGAACTGACATGGCTTCTGCAAAAGCATTATTGAACGAAGAACAGTTTGCCACTTTTATGCGTGCAGCAACTATTAACCAAACCATCCTTAACGATGCAAGTTTCCGTAGAATGAACAGTACCAGTCAAGTAGTTTCATCTACTAAAGTCACTGGTCGTGTATTACAAACTGGTTACAAAACAGTTAATAATGAACAAGTAACCCAAAACCAATTAACTCCTGCAACCATTGGTTTCGGTAAAGCAGAATTAGTTGCAACCAAACTCAAAGCATTAACCAGTATCCTTGATGATGATAAGGAAGATAACATTGAAAGGGAACAATTCGAACAAACCCTACTTACTATGATGGGTGAAGCAGTCGGTATTGACCTTGAAGCAGTATGTGTATTCGGTGACACCACCTACACTTCAGGTGGAAACAAAGACCCATTATTCAGTACCCTCAACGGATGGTTAAAATCCGCAACAACCACCTTAAAATCTGATGGTGCAAAAGGCTCAGGCACTAAAGACTTCGACCTTACCGATGGAATCACCGCAATGTTCGACAAAATGTTATACTCAATGCCTGCTGCATACAGACAATCCAATCTCATGAAAGACCTTGTCTACTATGTACCATTCGAAGTACAAGAAGCATACCGCGAATTCCTTATTGACCGTGAAACTGGATTAGGAGACAGTTCCTTATTGAACGCTACCGAATTACAATACAAAGGTATCCCAGTTAAATATGCTCCAGTCCTTGATGCTGCAGATGGCCGTACTGTACATGGAAACGTAGCAAGTATGTTAACTGTTCCTGAATTCCTCTGGTACGGTGTCTACAAAGACTTATCTGTAGAACCTAAACGTATCGTAGAAAATGAAGAAACCGAATACTACTACCGTATCAGATGCGATGCAAGTGTACAATGGGCTGACAGTGTAATTGTTGCAGACATTACCGCCGCTGAAGCAGCATCATTATTATAAAAAGGGTTGATAGCTCATGTCAATGAGTTTAAAAAAGAAAGTTAAAGACTTAGAAGCAAGAGTCGAAGCATTGGAAAAAGAAGAACCAACTGCAGATGACTCCACTGAATAAAAACGGGGATGTTTTTTATGGCAGAAAAAAAGAAAACTGCTAAAAAATGGGATTTCACAAAAGATGGAAAACCATTCGATGAATTACCAATCATCGTAAAACGTAACCGTAGGAATTTATACGAATACATTAGAACTGGGGAATTACCTTAGTTCTATTATTTTTTTTAACTAAATTTCCAATTATGATGTGATATTATGTGGATTAGTGTAGATGATGTCATAAACTTTCATGGTTTGAAGCCTAAGCATTTGAATCTTGAAAAGGATGACACTGCAAAATTAGAAGAGATTGTTAGTGATTGGATATTACAAGCACAGGATTTGATTAATGTCTACACTAACCGTAATTATACTGATGATACTGTACGTGATGCAGTCAAGAATGTTTGTCTCAGATTAACCAGTAACATGGTAAGTCTTGCAATACAGAAACGTGACAGTCCAATTATCAAGGTGAATGACTGGACAATCCAAAATGTCAGTAGTGATATTTTCACCGAGGAATTGAAACATGATCTAAAACCTTTCATCAAAGACTCATCAAATGATAAGGATAGTATCGGCGTCTATGCCATAACTGGTAGTGATGACTAATGGTGAGTATTACTGTTGAAATCGATACCAGTAAATTAACTGAGAAATTGTCACCGGAGAAGATGAAAGAGGCCATGACTCAGGGGATGGAATACGCCACACAAGAGATGGTAAGGGTCTTGATGATGAATTCACCAGTAGACCATGGACTGCTTAAAAGCTGGTTTGTGGATAGTCTCTCTGATAGTGAAGCAAGTATCAAGTCACCTGCAGAATATGCAAGGTATGTGAATGATGGAACAGGACCATACACTATCACACCAGTAAATGCTAAGGCATTATACTGGGAAGGAGCAGAGCATCCAGTTAAAGTGGTGCATCATCCTGGTATCAGTGGCCGTCATTTCGTTGAGGACAGTATCAATGATGTATCCGGTAGACTCGATGGTTATTTCTTAAAGGCGATTAGTGAGGTGTTCGGATGAGTGTTAATGTTGATATTGGATTAGAGAAGATTGCCCTTATCATGAAGACTTGCATTGAAAATGAGATAGTCACTGATGGATTACTTGAAGATGTGGAAACATTCCTGACAGTGTACAGTGAAGAGGAACATGTTGAAGAACCGTTCATCTGGATGTATCAACACGAAGCAAGAAGTGGAAGGCAACCGGATATTAGTGGAACAATGGATTTAATCATACCATTCCAATTCAACTGTGCAGTTTATGAAAAGGAAATGGAAGATGCCCACACTTCCACTCAAAACCTTGCAACAAGAGTAATCTTGGCAGTATGTAAGAACTGGCAAACAGTACAATCACAAATACTACCAGGACAAAGACTCATCAACAACATCACACTCGAAACATTCTATCCAATGGGCACAGTAGATGTGAATAATAAGTCCGAGAGATTGCCAGTGGTTGCAGTAGTCTTGAATGTGAATATTAAAATCAATTGGAAATTATGTTTAAAACAATTATTAGGAGCTTAAAATAATGGTAGATAGAGGATTTGGATTAGAACTCGAAAGCACCTACGCCGACACTACTGTTGCCAAATCTGCATTTGACCCAGATTGGTGGAATCAAGCCGAGGATGTAGATTTCAACCTTGGTGACGAACCAGTATTAAGGTCAGGTGGTTCAAGGATGAACCGTCGTGCTCGTGCAGGTATCATGAAACCATCAGGTAGTACAACTGCAGATGCTGATTTGCAACAATTGGCTTGGTATTTCCGTGGTTTCCTTGACAATTACGTTTACACTGCTGGAGAATCCGGTGCAACTGTACACACTCATGAATTCTACGGTGGTGAAGGAAAAGAACTCCCAAGTTTCCGTGGAATTGCAGTGTATGATATGCTCAAGAAATACTTGTATGGTTTATTAGAGGATAAACTTTCATTGGAAGTGTCTGATGAAGGAATGACAGTACAAGCAGACTGGATATATTCCACTGAGAAAGCCGGTATTATCGGAAGCGGTGATACTTTCACTCGTCCTGATGAATTAACCAATGAGCAAATATTCATCATGTTCTACGATGTCAGTTTGAAAATGGGAACTGACAATCAAGGCAATCTCAAAGCATTAGACGGTGTAAGCACTGCATTCAGTTATGAGGGTAACAATAACCATGATGTAGATGGTACCATTGGTCTTGGTTCAAGGTATCCTCAGAAGAGGGCCCAGGCTGGTAAACGTGAAAACACAATAAGCATTACAACTACACTCACATCTGACACAGTACGTAGTATCCTTGATGCACAGTATGGTGAAGTTAATGCCCTTGAACCATCTGCTTGTAAATTATTACAAGTGCCCTTACAAGTCCGTATTGCTCATTGTGAAGACAGTGACCTTGAATGTATTATATTCTTCCCTAAATGTACATTAAGAGTCGAATATAGTATGAGTGGTGTTGATGCAATTGAAACCACCATAACCTTGGACACTCTCGGTTCAGGTACTGCAACATTAGCAGATGGAACCACTGAAGTGGAAACCGACATGTACGTTAAATTAATTAACAATCAAGAGGAATTAGCAATAGAATAAAATCTTAAACATATAGGAAAAAATCAATTTATATAGCCCCAATAAGGAACCCATTTAAACTGGGTCAACCCTATTGGGGCTTTTTTTTATTAAAAAGGAAGTGAATTACCAATGAACAATAATGATATTTTAGCAAAACTCACATTAGGCAAAGACAAAACCGAAGATGTTGTAATCGAATACGAAGATGAAAAAACCACAATCACACTCAGACCATTAACAAGTGGCGAATTATCAAAATTACAAGCAATCGAAAAACAACCATTCCATGTGAAAATAGGAATGACAAATGGCAAAAGAACAACCACACAAACTAACATGCAAGACATGGACATCAGCACCGCCGAATTCACCGAGGCACAAAACGAAGCCATGTACACTGCAATCGCATGGAGCATGAACATCAAGCCAGAGCAGGTTAAGGAGTTCTATCCTGGTGTACCAGAGTTGATTTTCGAACAGATCATTAGAGTAAGTAAATTATCTGATGATGATTTGACTGTGATTAAACAGTTTCGCAAAGACTGACCAGGCAAGGGTCTTGTATCGTGTGCATCGTGATGGAATGCGAATAGTCTCTGATTTAAAGGACAGTACACAGTTTCAACAAGCATTCCTATCCATCATGGCAAGTAAAGACATAGGTTTCGAGGAGAATTTGGATATGAAGGTTAAGGCCTTATGTGAAGCGAATGGTATAAAATTCAAGAAAAAGAGGTGAAATAGGAGTATGGCAGGAGAAGAATTAATAGAGATTATACTGCAAGCAATTGATAATGCTTCGAGTGTTTTCGAATCCGTATCCAGTAGTGCCGAAGAAGTAGGGAACAGTATCGACAATATCAACGGTGCAGGAATGCAAGATGCCAGTGCCGGTGCAGACCAATTAGAACAAGAAACCAACGAAGCAGACCAAGCAGTACAACAATTAGACAATGACCTTGGAATCATTAACTCATCAATGTTGATGCAATTAGCCGACCAAGTAGGAGCAATTGGTGATAAAGCTGAGGGAATGGCTCAAGAAATGAATACTGCTGCGATTACTGTTGGTCAATTGGCAACACAGACTGGTATTGCAGAACCTCAATTGGTGTCAATGATTAATCATATTAGTAATGCAACTTTCCCTAATGACGAGGCAATGATGTATGTGAAATCATTGGACCAAATTGGAGTTTCAAGCGAGAACCTTGCACAATCTGCTACTGACTTGGATATGATTAATGATGCTTTCGGTCTTGGTGCGGAAAAGACTAACAGTTTAGGTCAGGAATTATCCGTGCTTGGTGTAGATATGAACAATGTATCTTCATCATTTAATGCGTTGGCTTATGCAAATGCAAATACCGTTGGAGGAATGGAGAACTATTATAGTTTCATCAAGAAATATGATAGCCAGTTCCATGAATTAGGATACAATGTAGACCAAGCCTCAGTGATTATTGCCGCAGCAACACAAAAATTCGGTGGAGGTCGAGCAGCATTATCCGGTTTAAGTGATGCATTGAAAACCGCAGGGAATGATAGTGCTGCATTAGAACAAGCACTCGGATTGCCTGCCGGTGCAATTAGTAATGCAACACAATTAACCAGTCAATATGAGGGAACCCTTGGAGAATTGGCATCAGAAGAAGCCGAACATAAAACATTATTAGACCAAGTAGGTGCGGCTTGGGAAGATGTATCCTTGTCTGTTAGTGGAGCATTAGGGCCTTTCTTATCAATGGCTGGTGCAATCGGTCAAGTCGGTCAATTCGGTTTACAAGTGCAAGGTTTAACACAATTAGGCAGTGCATTAAGAGGTACTATCACTTGGATAAGAGATTTCAATATCGCACAAACTGCAAAGAACCTTATTGAAGGTGAAGGTGCAATCGCAAGTGCCGCTGCAGCAATAGGTATTACAACAGAAGCTGCCGCAGCTGAAGGAGCAAGTATCGCCTTTGGTGGTTTGGCGATTGCGGAAGGTGCGGCATTATGGCCTATTCTTGCAATTATTGCAGCGATTGCATTGTTCGTGGCTGCAGTGTTTGAGATTGGTAAAGCCTTTGGATGGTGGACAGATGTTGGTACAATGTTTGAAGCAATTCAAGCAGGTATAATGAGATTATGGGACGCTTTTATAAATCATCCTGATATTCAGGCTATGATATCAGCAGTTAGTTCGGCTTTCGAGACATTAGGGTCTTGGATTGGACAAGCATGGAATGCTATTTTACAGTTCTTTGGTGTTGCTAATGGTGGACAATTCGACCTTGTAAGAGCGGTGATTGATGCTGTTGGTTTAGCATGGCAATCTATGACTGCACCGATAAGATTGGTTATTAGTTTAGTGCAATGGGCAATCGGTATTTTCAATCAGTTTGCCACCGGTCAAATGACACTCCAGGGAATATTAACATCAATCTGGAATACAATAACCACAACATTATCCAGTATTTTCACAAGGATCATCACTGGTGTACTCAGGTTTGGTGCTCAAATGTTAACCAATGCAATCAGAGCTGGTCGAAACTTCGTCAACGGCATAATCAACAACATCAAAAACTTACCAGGAAGAGTATACAGTATTGTTCACAGTGTAGCAAGCAGAGTATCAAGTGCAATCCATGCATGGATATCTGCAGCAACAAGTGCAGTTCATAGTGTAATCTCTTCTATAACAAGTCCATTCACAGGAGTTGCTGGTAAAATATCCAGTGCATTAAGTGGAGTTACTGATGCTCTTACTGCACCATTCCGTGCAGCTTGGGACCATTTGAAACCTATTGTTGACAAGATTAAAAGTGCAATGAGTATTATTCCTGGAGCAAATACAGCAGGTTATGAGTTGAATGCAGCAGGTTATGAGTTGAATGCGGCTGGTGGAGCGGATGTTACTTATGTGAATGAGGGCACTCATGATAGTATTGATGTGAATTATAATGTGAGTTTGGATCTACAGAATGTTCCTGCTCATATCAATACTACTCAGTTACTTAATGTGATGCAGGATAAATCTTTCCTAGAAAGGTTTGTTGGTAGCCGTGATTTCCAGACTATTGATGCGAAAGTTAAATCTCGTATTGATGCTCGTAATAGTAGAGCAATAGGTAGGTGAATAGTTTTATGGTTGAGAAGATTATAGTAAATCCTTTAAATGTTAGAGGCAAGGGGAATATTATTTCCCCTAAATCCATTGTGGATTTTGAAACATATAACTGTAGTTTAACATTTCAAGAGGATATGTATACAATGAAAGTTGGAGGGTATAGTGTTAGTTTAACCCTATCCAGTAATAGCGTATTCTACGAGGAAACTGTGACTTTAACAGCAACAGTTACGGATTTAGAAACTGGAACTCCAGTAACTGGTGAAACTGTTGAGTTCCTTGCAGGTGAAACAAGTCTAGGAACAGACACTACGGATTCCGATGGAGTTGCAACCTTGACAGAATCCACTTTATTACCAGATACATATACAGTATATGCTCGATATGGTGATAATACTGGTTCTGCAAGTTTAACTGTCAAGAAACATAATATTTACAGTATTTCAAACACTCAATCTCCTACTTATTATGATTCCAGTTATATCGTATTTGAGGGTCAGATTTTAGCCAGTGATTATGATGTTACCACCACTGTTCCAGTTCCTAATATGAGCATTGATGTTTACATGAGTGCAGGAAGCTTAGGGCATGATACTAAACTTGGGACTGTGACAAGTGACAGTAACGGTGAATTTGATACCGGTACATTAATCCCGTATAATAGTAGTACGATTAATAAACAATATTATTTCCGATTTGAAGGAAACACCATATACGCTCCGGCGAATTCTCCAACTAAAACCGCAGTGTTAAGCAAATACACTACTTTCACCTTGACAAATGGTGAGAATTCCACATGGTACATTGAAGATGGTGAGGATTCCTTCGGTGTTGGTTTGGGAATTGTTTCTGATGACCCTGCGATTAGTGGGAAATCATTAAAAGTATACTTGGATAATACCTTGATTGAAACGGTTACAAGTATTCAAGGTTTTGCTGAAGTGGATTACACTTATAGTGGTACTGGCACTTATGCATGGAAAGTGGAATTTGAAGGGGATAGTAATTATGAAGCTTCTTCTAAAACTTGGAATACTGTTGTTTCCAATTTCACAGATAATATAGTGTTATCTGCAAGTTCATCTAGCATTCTTGTTGGAGGTTCCTCTACTTTGTCTGCTACTGTAACTGATATTAATGGTGGGGTTATGAGAGGTCAGAGTGTTAGTTTTTATGATGGAAATACTTTGTTGGGTTCTGCGACTACTGATAGTAGTGGTGTGGCTTCGGTAGTGTTTTCAGGGAGCGTTGTTGGTGTTCATAGCATTTCTGCGAGGTCTTATGGTGTAACTTCTAATACTGTGAATATTACTGTTTCAGATGCTCCATCGTATGATGGTATCACTTTAACATCTGATAAGAGTGTATTGTCTTATCATGACTCTGATAGTGCGGTATTGTCTGCTCAGTTGATGGACGGTACAAGTACAGCGAGTGTGTCTGGTGTAACGGTGGAATTCTTCAAGGGTAGTACAAGTTTGGGAACTGCACAGACTGACAGTAATGGTGTAGCAACAAAAACCTACAATTCAACTGGTGAGGGAGATATTAGTTTAACTGCAAGTGACGGTACATTAGTATCAGAAATATGCAGTATTGAAGATTGTTTCTTCTATGGTTTGAATACTAATGCTTTCACTATTCCATCAAATACTACATTCAGTAGTAATGGAGATTATATTACTGCTACAACCAGTGCAAGTGAAGAGAAAATCGTTTATCTCAACCATACATTAACTGATTCAGATAATTGGATATTTGCGAACGAAGTAGCATATAAAGGAAGTAGTGAGCAAGTATTATCAATAATATGGAACGATAACTCATTCTATGGTGGTCAAGGGTATGGTGAAAACTATGTATACTCTTATATGGGTTCTCAAACCAAGAAAACACATACAGTTCAAATTGGTGATAAATTCACAGTTAAAAGAGAAAATGGAGTAACCTCCGTATATATTAATGATGAATTAATCGAATCCAAGACCATTAGTCATAAAGCAAGTTTCAGAGTTGGCTACTTCATCAATCGTGGAAGAACACAGTATTATAAGAATATTAAATTTAAACCATTATAATGTTCTGATTTGCATTTCAGATAATCTACTGGTCGAACTGTCATAGTTACCAATTCTTGACACACTACTCCTTGATGTACTTACAGATGTTCCACCGATGGTTAATGTAACTGTACCATTTTCAAATCTTAATTTGAAGTCAGTCCATTCCCCATTATTGTAATCAGGATTAGTATTGTTCTGTACACTTGTATTACTTGTTCCACTTCGGCGATAAATCCTCACATTCCTTACAGTTGAAGAAGATGCAGTACCGTCCCAACCACATAAGAGAGTGTCTGATTTACTTGCTCCAAATTCAAGGAGCAATGCTCTTTCTTGTGATGCAGTAGTTGGTCTGTATGCTTTCATACTCAATTCAAAATCACCAGTTGGAACAGTTGGGAATAATAAGTCAGTTCCAATGCTTGTAATGTAATGATAATTTCCATCTGTACCAGTAGAGTAAGTTCCACTACATTTTGTACCATCATTTGAGTACCAGTAAATATCTGAAATACTGCATCTTTCTGATACAAACATACAATCCCCACAAAAATAGAATGAATAGATCCAAAAACACACACGATAAAATTTTAATGAAAAAAATTAATTTTAAATGAGGTGAAAACCCAAAAATGTCAACAATAAGTTACCCACAGACTGTCACACAAACCACCGGTGGAAAATACGCCACCTTCGACAGTCTTGCTAATATTAAGAATAATGCCAGTGGCAAACATGCCATAACAAAACTAATAAAAGGGAAATCGGATTCACCGAACCGACCCTCCACAGTATCCTGTACTAATTTCAAGTTGAACCTACCAACTGGTGCAAGGGTTACCAGTGTCAAGGTGGAGTACAGGCATGATTTGCAACCTTATAACAGCAAGTATCCGTCTATTAATGCACCAACAATCTCATTAATTGGTGTCTCCGGTTATAGTGTTAAGGGTAAGGCACCGAATAAGACAATGACTACTCGTTCATTGACTTTTACTCCGAAGAAATCCACTGATTTCAGTAGTGCAAAGTTGAACAGTAAAGATTTCGGTGTAAAAATCAATTATCCTGCAAATGCCAATAAGAACAGTGGATACCTCCGTATAAGTTTCGTCCGTATCACTGTTAACTATAAAACACCATCATTCACACTCGCATATAGTTGCAATCCAAGACAACCTGAACAAGGTGGTAAAGCTAATGTTACTTTGAAATGTAGTAATAAGAATTTAACGGATTATACTCCTACGATTACGGTGACTACTCCTGCTGGGTTCACGTTGACTGATGTTGCTGCGTTTAGTAATAGTTGGGTTAAGGTTAATAATCGTACTTATTTGTGGAAGCCTAAGTTTAGTAGTAAGGTTGGTAGTCTTGCCGTGGGCATGTCGTTTGATGTGAATGTTAATGGGGCATTGCCGGTATCGTCTACTTTTGAAGCCGTTGAAGAACTGACTGGTGCTACTGGTACATTGACTGTTAATGTAGTAGAAGCAACACCAGACAGTACAAGTGAAGAAGCAGAACTTACACCTGCTGTAATTGATGATTCTCAAGGAGTGTCTTTTGAATGGGAAACAGTTAATGTAAACACTGAAATACCGATAACTTACAATGAAGACTCCAATTATTATGATAAGATAATTCATATTTTCCCAGTGTCCCCAACTCAAGAAGTGCAATTGTTAGGTAAAAGTACAGAGGCACAAGTGATTGAAAGAAGAGAAAGTGCTGATTATCTTCATTATTGTGATTTATACAGTACTCGTGATGGAATACATTATCGTGGTAAATCTTTTTATACTGATATTACTGCTCAATACTTTTGTAAGTTTTTAGAGACTGGATTATATGTTGTTCTTGTTGCAGGATTTAAAACACATTCATCTACCCCGAATTATGATGAAACTTTAGATTATATTGAAGATGGCAGTGCCGAATGGTTGTATACTAATTATTATAATGTTATTCCATCTGAATCTGATTTAACTGTGCCTTGCATGAGTATTCTCCAACCTAATGAGGAAGAATTAAACCGTTTAGGTGACGGTTACCCATACACAGTCCAATCAGATATGAAACTCAACACGGAAGAGTCCTATGTCCGTGATTGGTACAAGAACTTCCGTCTTGGAGTATTCAACAATCCTATTGAAGAGAATGTGACAAGGACACTTGATTATTGGGCTGTTGAGGAAACCACCAATACAACAATCAATATTCCAATCAGTATTGATACAGAAACACATAACAGTATCGATATTACTGCAAGTGACCTCATATTAACCATTGATGAAACCGATTACACATTCACTAACGAGGAAACAAAGACAATCCCAATCAGTAGTAATAGTTTCATTGCAGTAGCCACAAAAAACACATCAAATACTACCAGTTACACTGTGGAAATCGAGGACTACACAAAAACCTACAATATCAACTTCAATGCAGAAGAAAACAAAACAGAGGAAGTAATCCACGACACCACCGATTACACTGCATTAACCAATGAACAAATCTTCAAGAATGCTGAATATTGGAGTAGTGCCGTAGCAGGTTTAAACACTACCAATAATGTCACAACAGACTTCACATATGAAGAGGATTATCCTCTCTACATTTTGATTACTGGTGATTATCCCGAAGGAGACCCATACAACAATACCGTAACCTATAATGAACCATGTATCATAGAAACAGATGTCTACAAAAACCGAGAAACCAACGGGAACTATCCACAACCAATCGAAAACACAATAAACCACGATGGAGACACCGCAACCACCGTAATGCCAACAATGGGAACCAGTACTCCAATCGTAATCTACGACCTTGACCTCGAGGAAGACTACGGAACCAATACCGAAATGGCAATCCGAGGAATAGCAGTAACCCTAACAATCGACGATTACAGTGACTGCGTAATCTCCGCTCAATTAAAAAGCCCAACCGGAACAATCGGAGAACGAAGTGTAATCCTTGAAGATGAAATGCTCGACGAAGACAACAACCTCACGATCGGTGGAATAGGTGACCTATGGAACTTCACAACCCTTGACCTAATCAACCTCAAAGACTGGGAAATAATCCTAACAAAACAAAACATACTCACAAACACCGAAACCACAATCGTATCCGGAAACGCTCAAATCATCTTCTACATAGAACAAATCAACGACCAAAAAGACTACTGCTACATCAACGGAGAAGACATACGATACTACGGAGCATTCATACAAGACATAGACATACCCGCCGGTTTAAAAACAGATACAAAATTCCTCGACGTAGACGGAACAGACATAAACGACCCATACCGCCAAAACATCAGGGAAAAGGAAATCACAATCGAATTCGAAATCGGTGACAACTGCAACCTACAAGAAGCCACCGATAGCCTAAGGCAAGTCACACAATTACTCATCAACGAAAGAGACGAATATAATCGTCCAATACCAAAACAGATAAGGTTCAGCTTCATGCCAGATGTATACTTCGACTACATCATAGAGGACACTTTCGACAATCCAATCGAAATAAGCAGTTACAATATCAAAGCCAAACTAACAGTACCATCAGGTACAAGTTACAAGACACAAAGCACCACTACAAACACTACTGGTAATGTGCAAGGATTGGCAAAGGTTAATCCAATAATCAGTATCAAACCAACCGGTACAGAAATCGAAGTCACCGAACAGAATAGTGGACAGAAATTCACAATCCACTACCCAGAAAACACAACCGATGAAATCATAGTCATCGACACAGCAAGCAGACGATGCTACCTGCAATCCGATGAGGACAGTACCGAAAGAACCGACATAACAAACTACGTAGACTTCAATAGTGATTGGATAGTTCTCCAAGGAGCATATGTCTTCACTGGTACAAATTGCTACATCAGGACAGTAACATATACGGAACGCTGGTGATAAAACATGACATTAAGTATAGTAATATTAAATCAGGAAGAAGAATTCCAAGCAAACCTACTCCCTGAAAGATGCGAACTAGAAGAAACAATCGAGGTTGAGGGTCTACGAACCCTCAAACTCAACTACAAATTCATCAACCTACAAGAAGACAAACAATTATTCCGAATAGGTAACAAAGTATGGATACAAGGCGACAGTAACCTACAAGACTGCCTATATGTTATCAATACCAGTGTTAAAGAGGATATTTACCAAGAAAACAGTATAGAAGTCGAATTAGAAGAAGTACTCGTTGAACTGAACTATGCACCAGTATTCAGTCAAACAGAACTAACAACAGCCAAAGGATTCAATGTATCCACCACCAACGGCAAACAAGAAGTAACCGTTGACTGGAATGCTATCAACTACTGGTTCGGAGCCTACTATAACATCGGAGTCGTGCAAGACTGCATAAGTGAATACGCCCAAAAAATCAGTCTAACCGGAACAATGACTCGTATGAACCTGCTCCGACAAGTAGAAGAAGAAACAGGTAATGTCTTCGTAACAAGATATGAAAAAGACTTACACGACAACACAATACATCGTTACCTAGACTTCCTAAATCCAATCAACGTCAGTAAAAACTGGGAATTCAACCTCGAATACGAATTCAGAACCTACGATGAAATCACACACATCTATGATGAAAACAACAACCTCACAGATGACACATACGAAGACGTGGAAGAAGAAGATGACATCGTAACATTCCCAGAAAACACACCAGTCGAGAATATAGATCCATCGGAAATAGTGTTCAGATTCGTAGATGCCAACGGTGAATTAATCAGTGAAGACCTGCAATGGAATGCTGAAGATGTCGGATTAGTCGATGAAGGCCAAATCGCAGTAATCAGTATCTACAAAGACCATAATGTATTAGGTGTTGATGTTGGCGAGTTATCCTATGCAGTTGCTTCCGGTGAGAATAGGGTTGAACCTGACGGTGAAGGTTTAATCACTATTAGCCGTGATGTTGACCATCAGATTGAATTTGTCTTGCCTGATGACAGTTGGTTTGAATTCTACAATACTACAACAGGCAAGGTATTGTTCCATACTAAAATCAATTCACAGGTCGGTTATGTGCATGAGGAAATCCTTGATTTCGGTTTCAATCTCGAGAACATTACTTATGAGGTTGATGAATCAGACACTTACAAGGCAATCAGTCCAATCCTAACCTCTGCAGAAGGGAGTGATGGATTAACACGTTCCCAAATGGATAGTCTAATCAATGACTGGTTAAACCTATCCGTGAACAAAGGCGACATAATCCCAATGATAGTGCAGAAAGTCAATGTCAGTTCATCTGCAGGTACATTAGCCGGTGCAACTTC
>Ga0310694_10001485_pt1 | contig 26459 bp, 15 predicted proteins | sample 174DNAGHGhighgp2_FD_203884 | JGI IMG/M metagenome (GOLD analysis project Ga0310694, IMG submission 203884) | Sheep rumen microbial communities from Palmerston North, Manawatu-Wanganui, New Zealand - 1742 DNA GHGhigh gp2 (v2) (version 2) | ecosystem: Host-associated > Mammals > Digestive system...
TGAAGAGTGATGGCTCGTCGGGCACCATCGTCGAACTGGGATCGATGGGAGTCACATCCAGGTCGCCGGTGCAAGAACTCAGTCCTGCAACAACAAGCGCTGCTGCTGGAATCAGATTTTTGATATATCTTAAGTTCATAGTCTTCTATATGTTATAATGTTCAATGTTCAATTTTCAATCTTCAATCTTCGATTTCCAATTTCCAATTTTCAATTTTCAATCCAATTTTCAATTTTCAATCTTCAATCTTCAATCTTAGAAGTTGAGGTTTACACCGAGTTGGAGTGTGAAAGGACGCGGATACATGTTGTTGTCGATGCCTCCGAACACTTCGGGGTCGATTCCCTCATAGTTGGTGATGGTGAACACATTGGTTGCGGAAGCATAGATACGTCCGGTGATGCCGTTGTATGAACCACCCTTGAAGAGGTTGTTGAACGAGTAGCCCAGTGTGATGTTGTCGCACTTGAGGAACGATGCGTTGTGCACGAAGTAGTCGGAGATTTGGTAGTCATAGGTAGACCAGTTGCGCTCCACTGCTCCCGGGATGACATTCTGCAGATAGCCGAAGGAGGAGTCGTAGCGTTTCGACACGTTGGAGTATCCTGCCTCCTTGTCCCAGTACACATAGTTGTCGAAGCTGGCGCGGAGTCCGAATCCGAGGTCCCAGTTCCAGAACTGCAGACGTGAGCTCAGGCCTGCGGTGTAGGGTGCGTCGGGGCTCTTGTAGAGGTAGCGGTCGGAGTCGTTGATGATGCCGTCGGCGTTGCGGTCTACATAGACACCCTCGAGAGGAATGCCGTTTTGGTCATACACTTGCTGATAGACATAGAACGAGCGCTTGGGATAACCCGGTGTGTGTGCTTGCACAGAGTTGCCCGTACCTGCTGAGATGCCACCGGTGAGGATGAGCGAGGATTCGCCGGTGAGTTCGGTGATTTCGTTCTCGTTGTAGGTGAAGTTGGCAGTGACTTCCCACTGCACTTTCTCCGTGGCGATGGGTCTGACGGTCAATGATGCCTCCACACCTTTGTTCACGAGCGAACCGATGTTGGAGATGACCTGGTTGCGGAAGTTGGAACCTGCTGAGACGGAAGCCCAGTTGATGAGGTCGGTGGTCTTGCGGTGATAGACATCGACGCTACCGCTGACCCTGTTGTGGAAGAGCTGGAAGTCGAGACCGATGTTCTTGGTGGTCGTGGTCTCCCATTTCAAGTCTTGGTTGTAGGCGTCGGGACGGTAGAGCAGACCGCTGTCGTTGATGCCGATGAGGGGATAGCGTCCGTCGACATTGTTGGTGTTGACGTTGTAGGATGCGAAATAAGGATAGTCGCTGTTCACATCCTGCTGTCCTGTCTTACCCCAGCCGACACGCAGTTTCAGTTCGTCCATCCAGTTGACGCTCTTGAGGAACGGCAGTTCGTTGATTTTCCAACCGATGGCGAATGATGGGAATGTAGCCCAGTGGTCCTTGAACCTTGACGAGCCGTCATGACGCACGGTGGCGGTGAGCATAAGTTGGTCCCAAGCGATGTAGTTGGCACGTCCGAAGAAGGAGACGAGGTAGTTCTCTGTCCTCCAGACACCGGTGGAAGCGTTGTAGGGCTTGCCTGCAGCGGGTTCGGTGGTGCCGTCGGCGTGGGTGATGACCTGTGCGGTGCTCAAGGGATAAAGACCTGCGTAGTAGGAATGTCCTGAGTGCTTGCTGTGGCTCCATTCGTAACCACCCATGATGTCGAAGTGCTGTGTCTCAAGGAAGTCCTTGTAGTATTGGGCGTAGGTGGAGAAAGTGAGGTTGTATTTCTGCTCATAGGAGAAACCGCTGTTTCCATAGTAGAAGTTGGAAGGTCCCCAGTTGGCGTAGTCGGTGTCCTGTTGTCCGTTGGCCCAGTCGCCGCTGGCGTTGGCATGCAAGCGCAGGTCCTCGAAGCCATGGACTTGGTAATCGACTTCCACATTGCCCATGTAGTCGTAGGAATTGGCGCGGTCGTTCTTCTCCATCAGTCTTGAGAGCGGGTTGGCCACGGTGTTGCGGTTCCATGCGGTGGGATAGTTGTTGTCCTTGAGTGATGCACCGCTGTCGGTCCACTGCCAGTAGCCATGGTAGTTCTTGTAAGCGTCGGCGGTGGAGTAGATGGGTTGCGTGGGGTCCATGCGAGTGGCGTCGCCGATGGCTGCCTCGTTGGCATAGCGGTTGTGAGCGTACATGAACTTACCGTTGATGTTGAACTTCAGGTGGTCCTGGAAGAAGGAGGGGTTCAATGTCACGCTGGTGGTCACACGTTGGAAGTTGGAGGTCTTGAGGATACCGTTCTGGTCGGTGTAGCCGGCGCTGATGCGGTAAGGCATGTGCAGCAGACCGCCTTGCACGGTGATGTTGTGGTCGTGCGAAACGGCTCCGTGGAAGAGTTCCTCTTGCCAGTCGGTGTCGGCATTGCCCAAGAGTCCGGCAGCTTCAGAGTCGGCGCCGTAGTAGCTCTTGATGAAGTTTCTGTACTCGTCGGCATTGAGCACGTCGAGGGTCTTCTTCTTTGTGGAGTAGGAGACGTTGCCGTTGTAGCTCACCTTCGGAGCCATGTTGGCACGTCCTTTCTTCGTGGTGATGATGATGACGCCGTTGGAGCCGCGGCTACCATAGATGGCGGTGGCGGAAGCGTCCTTCAACACGGTGAAACTCTCGATGTCGTTCGGGTTGACCATCGTGAGTGGGTTGGCAGCACCTTTCACGCCGACGTTGTCCATAGCGAGACCGTCGATGACGATCAGCGGGTCTTCACTGGCGTTGAGTGACGAACCACCGCGGATGCGGATGGTGGCACCGCCACCGGGGATACCGCCGCCCGTGGTGACGTTCACACCGGCGATTTTGCCTTGGATCATGTCCTGGGCGTTGGTGATCATACCGTGGTTCTTCTCATCGGGTTTGAGTGCTGTCACGGAGCCGGTGAGGTCGTTCTTTCGTGCCACACCGTAACCGATCACCACCACCTCGTTGAGGGAGTGGGAGTCATCTTGGAGGAGTACCTCCACTTGAGATGCTGCGGCAACCTCCGCTGTCTCGTATCCGATGTAGGAGATGGACAGCATGTCGCCTTGCTTTGCTTCAATCGTGAAGTTACCGTCGAAGTCGGTGATCACGCCGCCTGGCTGTCCGACAACGCGGACGGTGGCGCCGATGATGTCTTCACCGGTAGCATCCTTAACATGGCCATTGACAGTGATTGACTGTCCAAAGGCGCTTGCTGATAGGAACAGCCCCAACAAGAGGCTGAGTAGCCTAACAGGAATTGCGAAATGTACCTGCTTCATCATTTTTCTTTTAAGTTTTTATATTAGGTATGATTAGTAAAAAATCTGAATTAATACGGTAAGAGGTTTTTATCGTCTTTCAGAATGCAAAAATAGTTTTTTTTTGTTTCCATTGTACTTTTTTATCAAAAAAATATTTAATAATCACTGTGCAAACGTTTGCGCAACCATTTTTGCAATATAATAAAGAGGTGGAATAACAACGTATTTGAATTTTTCTTATATTTGCAGCCAAATGAAAGACCATGCTCCACTCACGATGAAGGACATCGCCCAGGCGCTTGGCGTCTCCGTGGCCACTGTCTCAAGGGCTCTCAAGGACAGCCCCCGCATCAGTGTGGAGCGACGCGAAGCCATCAAGGCGTATGCCAGGGAGCATAATTTCGCACCCAACCTCTTGGCAGAGTCCCTCCGCCACAGCCATATCCATCCAGTGCGCATCATCGGCGTCATCATGCCTCAACTCAACCATTTCTATTTCTCGTCGATTCTCAGCGGCATTGAGGAGGAGGCCTCGGCAAGGGGCTACATGCTGATGGTGGCGCAGAGCGACGAGCGTTATGAGAAGGAGGTGCGCATCTGCCAGTCATTCTATGAGAACAAGGTGTGCGGCATCATCGTCTCCCAGGCGAAGGACACGGTGAAATACGACCATTTCAAATGGCTCATCGACACCGGGGTGCCTCTCGTCTTCTTCGACCGCATCTGCACGGGGCTCAACAGCAACCGGGTGGTGGTGGACGACTACATGGGTGCCTTCAATGCTGTCAATTACCTCATTGAGACAGGATGTAGGAGGATAGCCTATTATGGTTCGTCCATGCATCTTGAGATTTCCAAGAATCGCTATAACGGCTACCTCGACGCCTTGGCAAGGCACGGGCTGACAGCCGACGAGCGTTACATCCGTTTCTGCGACAACCGTGCCGACGCGGAGGCCATCACCCCGGAGTTGTTGGCTATGGCCGACAGGCCCGACGCGTTCTTCGCCGTCAACGACGACACCGCCATCGGCATCCTTTACACGGCGAAAAAGATGGGGCTCAAAATCCCTAACGACGTGTCCATCTGTGGTTTCACCAATGGTGAGCGCGCCGTGGCGTGCGACCCCATGCTCACCACCGTGGAGCAACGGGGCTCCATGGTGGGAGAGGAGGCCGCCGACATCCTTATCAGCAAGGTGGAAGGCTCCCTTCCCGCCGACAAGGTGGAGAAGCGCATCGTGCGCACCCGCCTCATCGTCAGGGGAACCACCCGCTGACCATATAGTGTCACTAGTAGCCCTAGTCTTCTAGGAAAACTAGTCCTCCTGGGAAAACTAGGATTACTAGTGTCCCTAGGAAAACCAGAAGAAACAACCAGAAAATAAATAACTTATGAAGACAAGACCTGATTTGAGTTTTTGGAAGCTATGGAACCTCAGTTTCGGCTTCTTCGGCGTGCAGATTGCCTATGCTTTGCAGAGTGCGAATATCAGTCGCATCTTCCGCACATTGGGTGCAGACCCTCATTCGCTCAGTTTCTTTTGGATATTGCCCCCACTAATGGGCATCATCGTTCAACCCATCGTGGGTTCTCTCTCCGACAAGACATGGTGCCGCTATGGTAGGCGCATCCCCTATCTTTTCGCAGGTGCTGCGATGGCTGTTGCCGTGATGTGCCTGTTGCCCAATGCCGGTTCCTTTGGCATGTCGGTGAGCGCCGCGCTCATCTTCGGCCTCTTTGCCCTCATGCTCCTCGACACCTCCATCAACATGGCCATGCAGCCATTCAAGATGATGGTGGGCGACATGGTGAACGAAAAGCAGAAAGCCAAGGCATACAGCATCCAGTCGTTCCTCTGCAATGCTGGCAGCGTGGTGGGCTTCCTCTTCCCCTTCATCTTTGCAGCGATAGGATTGTCAAACGTAGCTCCCGAAGGCGTGGTGCCCGATACGGTCATCTGGTCGTTCTACATCGGTGCACTCATACTCATCCTTTGTGTGATTTACACCACCGTGAAAGTGCGTGAGATGCCGCCAGAGGAGTATGCCATGTACCATGCCGTGGATGAAGGGAAGAAAGACAGCGCCAACTGGTTCGTATTGCTGAAAAATGCTCCTTCCACCTTTTGGAAGGTGGGTTTGGTGCAGTTCTTCTGCTGGGCAGCCATGCTCTATATGTGGACATACGTCGTGGATGCTGTTTCCGAAGTGGTATGGGGCACCACCGACCCAGCTTCCGGGGACTATCAGGAGGCAGGCAACTGGACCGGAGTACTCTATGCCATTCAGGCATTGGGCAGCGTTTGCTGGGCGGCCCTCCTGCCTCGTTTCAGCAACACCAAGATGGCTTACGCCCTCAGCCTGGTCATTGGAGGTGTAGGATTCATCCTCATTCCTTTTGTCCATGACAAGTATCTGATGATTATCCCGTTCCTCCTCATCGGTTGCGCGTGGGCTGCCATGCTGGCCATGCCTTTCACCTTTGTCACCAACGCCTTGAAGGGTTATGGACACATGGGTGCCTACCTTGGCCTCTTCAATGGTACGATTTGTGTGCCTCAGATTGTGGCCGCCTTGTTGGGTGGCACCATCCTTCACGCAATTGGCTCAAAGCAAAGTTCGATGATGATAGTTGCAGGAGTGCTGTTCCTCATCGGCGCTTTGTGCGTGAATGTCATCAAGGAGCACAAGGAGGAACTTTCTTGACATCAAGTCTGGTTTTTAGGGGCTTTGGGGGGCTTTAGGGGCCTTAAGGTCCTTAAAGTCCTTAAAGACCTTAAAATCCTTAAAGACCTTAAAATCCTTAAAGACCTTAAAGACCCTAAAGACCCTAATGTCCTTAAAACCTCTTAAGACAATCTATCTCATTTTTTCACACCTTAATATATATAAATTATGGAAGATCAAGGAACCCTTTTTACCATTTTGGGTTGGGTGGCCAGCATCACGATGATTCTTGGCTATCTGCCCCAGGCCATCCAGACCATCCGCACGCGGAACACTGACGGCATCGCATTGCCCACATTCCTCATGATGGGAATAGGAAGCGTGTGTTTCATGCTCCAGGGCATTCTGCACCAGCCCGACACCCTCTGGGCGCTTTTCATCACGAACCTCATCACCACCATCTGCAGCTGCATCGTTTTCGGCATCAAAATCTATAACGATTTTTTCAAGAAGAAATAGGATGTCATAGGATGTCATAGGAGATTATAGGATCCTTATGCAAACGTTTGCGCTACTATAATGCAAAAATGTTGCCTTTTTGAATGACAACCGATGAGAATAACCATTAATTTTACCGAAAAATAACCAAACCTACATCTTATGAACCTATATTTTCATATTGACTACCAGACCAATTTTGGTGAGGAACTGGTGCTAAACCTGCTCTCACCGGTGCATGGCGGTGAAAGGGAGACCACTCCTTGCCGCATGGAGACCAAGGATGGGAAGGTCTGGTCGTGCGTTCTCAGCAATATGCACAAGACCAGCGATTTCCTAGACTACTATTATACTTTGGTAAGAGGCGACGAGGTGCTTCGGAGAGAATGGACCCTCGAGACCCATCGGTTGGAGATGGCCGCAACGAAGGCCAAGGACATCACCGTCTACGACCATTGGATTGACATCCCCGAAAATGCCTATCTCTACAGTTCGGCCTTCACCGACTGCATCTGCCGCCACGACCGCATCACACCACACCCACACACCTTCCTGCAGACCGTGAGGCTGAAGGTGCGGGCGCCACAGTTGAGAAGAGAAGAGCGCCTGGCGCTGGTCGGCAACGAAGAGGTGCTGGGCAACTGGTCGACACTCGTCGCCATGCCCATGATGGAGCATAACTACAACGAGTGGTGGGTGGACCTCGACGCCAAGTGGCTGAAGAATCGCCGTGTAGAATTCAAATTTGTCATCCTTGACGAGGAAGTGGATCCCACACCCATTTGGGAATTGGGCGACAACCGCGTCATCGCACTCCCCGACATGAAGGATGGCGACGCCGTGGTGTATGAACTGCCCGAGGCCCGTTTCGACATCTATCCCCTCAAATGCGCCGGCACCCTCGTGCCCGTCTTCTCCCTGCGCTCCAACGACAGCTTCGGCGTGGGCGACTTCGGTGACTTGAGAAAGATGGTCGACTGGGTGGCACACACCCGCCAGCGACTCCTCCAGGTGCTTCCCATCAACGACACCACCATCACCCACACCTGGACAGACTCCTATCCTTACAGTTGCATCAGCATCTTCGCGCTCCACCCGCAGTATGCCGACCTCACCGAACTCCCCGTCATCGAGGATGAGGCCAAGCGTGAGGAGATGGAACGCCTGCGCCAGGAACTCAACGCCCTCCCGCAAATCGACTATGAGCGAGTGAACAAGGCCAAGAACGAATACCTGCGCATCCTCTTCGAACAAGAAGGGAAGAAGATACTCGCCTCCCCGGCTTTCAAGGCCTTCTTCGAAGGAGTCAAGCAATGGCTCGTGCCTTATGCACAATATTCCCTTCTCAGGGACAAGTACGGCACGGCAGACTTCAGCCTGTGGCCCGACCACAACACATGGGACGAGGCCGAACGCCATGCCCTCACGTCGCCAAGGACGAAGGCATACAAGGAGGTGTCCTTCTACTATTATGTGCAGTTCATCCTCAACAGGCAGATGCAAGCCGTGCACGAGTATGCCAGGGAGAGAGGAGTAGTCCTCAAGGGAGACATCCCCATCGGCGTCAACAGGCATGGATGCGACGTATGGATGGAACCCAGGTACTTCAACCTCAACGAGCAGGCGGGAGCACCGCCAGACGACTTCTCCGCCAACGGACAGAACTGGGGATTCCCCACCTACAACTGGGAGGCCATGCTCGAAGACGGTTGCTTGTGGTGGGTGAGAAGGTTCGCCAACATGGCCAAGTTCTTCGACGCCTACCGCATCGACCATGTCCTCGGCTTCTTCCGCATCTGGGAGATTCCCATACATTCCGTCCACGGACTGCTTGGACAGTTCGCACCGGCCCTCGCCTTGTCGAAGACGGAAATCGAGAACAGCGGGCTGACCTTCAAGGAGGAATATCTGCAACCCTACATCAGCGACAGCGTACTTGACAAGGTCTTCCACGAGCACGCCCAGGAGGTGAGAGACCGTTTTGTGGAGCGCTTGGAGAACGGCAATTATCGCATGCGGCCGGAATACGACACCCAACGGAAGGTGGAGAAGGTTTTCGAAGGCAAGACCGATGAAGTCTCCATCATGATGAGAGACGGACTCTATGCACTCATCAGCGACGTCCTCTTCATCCGAGACCATAGGGATCCGGAGAAATACCATCCCAGGATTGCCGTGCAACTCGACTTCGTCTATGAGACACTCGACGAACAGGAGAAAGAGGCCTTCAACAGGCTCTACAACGATTACTATTACCGCCGCAACAACCATTTCTGGTACCAAGAGGCCATGAAGAAGTTGCCGAGGCTCGTAGATGCCACACGCATGCTCGTCTGCGCCGAAGACCTCGGCATGGTGCCCGACTGCGTGCCATGGGTGATGAACGAACTGCGCATCCTCAGTCTCGAACTGCAATCGATGCCCAAGGACCCCAGCGTCAAGTTCGGACACCTCTCACGCAACCCATACCGCTCCGTGTGCACCATCTCCAGCCACGACATGCCCACGCTCAGACAATGGTGGGACGAGGACATGGACCGGACGCAGGAATACTACAACACCATGCTCTACCGGGGTGGAGAGGCGCCGCATCCACTGCCGGGATGGCTCGCCAAGGAAATCATCTCAAGGCACCTCACCAGTCCATCCATGCTCTGCGTCATCTCGTTGCAAGACTGGCTCGCCATCGACGAGAAACTCAGGCTGCCAGACGCCAACGCCGAGCGCATCAACATCCCCGCCAACCCAAGGCACTACTGGAGATACCGCATGCACCTCACCATCGAGCAACTCATGGCAGAGCAGCGCTTCAACGACAACATCGCCGACCTCATCGTCCAAAGCGGAAGGAAGTGAGATGTTGCCATGCAAAGTAGGTGTTCATCATTTGGACACCTACTTTGGTTTCACAAGATTACGACAAACAGAAAAAAGACAAGAAAATGAGAACCCGCACCCTCTTGCTTGCCGCCATCTTCGCCACAGGAGCCATGGCGCAAACCGTCAATTCACCCAATGGCAACCTCCAACTTGCCTTCAGCCTCGACAACGGGAAACCCACCTACCAACTCACCTATAAGGGAAAGGCGGTGGTCAACCCCAGCCACCTCGGACTAGAACTCGCCAAGGACAAGCACGCCAGCAAGGGAAATGGCGAGACCGACCTCATCGACGGATTCGTCGTGACCAAGACCTCCACCTCCACTTTCGACGAGACGTGGAAGCCCGTGTGGGGAGAGACGGCCACCATCAGGAACCATTACAACGAACTTGAAGTCGACCTCTCCCAACCTGCCACCGACCGCAACATCATCATCAGGTTCCGCGTCTATGACGACGGTATCGGATTCAGGTATGAGTTCCCGCAGCAGAAGTCGCTCAACTACTTCCTCATCAAGGAGGAACGCACAGAGTTCGCCATGACTGGCGACCACATCGCATGGTGGCTCCCCGGCGACTACGACTCCCAGGAGCAGGAGACCCAGGAAACCCGCCTCTCAGGCATCAGGGAACGGTTCAACTCCGCCGTCAACTGGGGCAACTCCTCCGTGGCCGTCTTCTCGCCCACAGGCGTGCAAACCTCCTTGCAGATGAAGACCGACGACGGGCTGTATATCAACCTCCACGAAGCCGCCTGCATCGACTATGCCACCATGCACCTCGAACTCGTCGACGCCCAGACCAAGCATCTCACCGAGGAATTAGGTGGTGGAAGCAACGCCTACACCCCAGCTCCCGCACCCTCGCCCTATCCGCTGCCGAAGCCATTCACCTTCGTCAGCCACCTCACGCCCGACGCCACCGGACTCAAAGGAGCCATGCAGACACCCTGCCAGACCCCGTGGCGCACCGTCATGGTGAGTGACGACGCACGCGACATGCTCTCCTCCAACCTCATCCTCAACCTCAACGAGCCGTGCAAGATAGAAGACACCTCGTGGATACACCCCGTCAAATACTGCGGCGTGTGGTGGGAGATGATCGTGGGAAAGAGCAGTTGGAACTACACCGACGAGTTCCCCTCCGTCAAACTCGACCAAATCGACTGGAAGAAAACGAAACCCAACGGCAGGCACGCCGCCAACAACGAGAAGGTGAAGCGCTACATCGACTTCGCAGCCAAGAACGGACTCGACGAGGTGCTTGTGGAAGGATGGAACGTGGGATGGGAGGACTGGGCCAACATGTGGAAGCGCGATGTCTTCGACTTCGTCACACCCTATCCCGACTTCGACTTGAAGATGCTCAATGAGTACGCCCATTCAAAAGGGGTGAAAATCCTCATGCACCACGAGACCTCTTCCTCCACGCAGAACTACGAGCGGCACATGGAAGCGGCTTACAACCTGATGAACCAGTATGGCTACGATGCCGTGAAGAGCGGTTACGTGGGCGACATCATCCCACGCGGAGACCACCATTACTCGCAGTCGATGAACAACCACTACCTCTACTGCATCCAGGAAGCCGCCAAGCATCACATCATGGTCAACGCCCATGAGGCGGTGAGACCCACCGGACTCTGCCGCACCTGGCCCAACCTCGTGGGCAACGAGAGCGCCCGAGGCACCGAGTATGAGGCCTTCGGAGGGAGCAACCCCGACCACACCGTCATCATCCCCTTCACACGACTGCAAGGCGGACCGATGGACTACACCCCCGGCATCCTCGAGACACAACTCAGCACGTGGAGCGACAACCCCAACTGGGTGAGGACCACCCTCGTGGGACAGCTCGCACTCTACGTCACCATGTACTCACCGCTGCAGATGGCTGCCGACCTGCCGGAGAACTATGAGAAGTTCGACGACGCCTTCCAGTTCATTCGCGATGTGGCCGTCGACTGGGACGACTCCAAATACCTGGAGGCCGAACCAGCCGACTACATCACCGTCGCACGAAAGGCCAAAGGCTCCGACAACTGGTTCATCGGAGGCAAATGCGACGAGAACGGGCACAACAGCGTCATCAAACTCGACTTCCTCGACAAGGGGAGAAAGTATGACTGCACCATCTACGCAGATGCCAAGGACGCCCACTACAAGGACAACCCCAAAGTCTACACCATCACCAAAAAGACTGTCAAGAAAGACGACGTGCTCAAGCTCAGGGAGGCGCCAGGCGGTGGATTCGCAGTATCACTCATAGCCCGGTAATCCGACCTGTCCGACGCTTTTTTCAACACTATCTGCCCCAAAATTTTGTGTTTTGGGGCAGAAATGTTAACTTTGCATGCTTTTAGCTGCTGAAAGACAGCACAGACCATTTTTCAACCATTCTTCAAGAAAAAATGAAAAGATTTTTGGCCGTTTTGGCAACAGTGATGCTCATGCAAACCATACAGGCACAGCAATTCGATTTCAACGAATGCAATGTGGAACTCTACAAAACCACCTTCCGACTGTTGGCACCGCCCGACGCGCAAGAGGTGAAGCTCAGGCTTTACACCCAAGGCGTGGGAGGAAAACCCATCAAAACCATCAAGATGACCTGCGAAAACGGCATCTGGACTGCCGTCGTACCCATGGTGAAGGCATGGATGGTGGGGAAATACTACACCTTCGACGTATTAGGCGACAAGAAGAACTGGAAAGAGACTCCGGGTGTCTTCGCCAAGGCTGTCGCCGTCAACGGGAGAAGGGCCATGGTCGTCGATTTGGAAGCAACCAACCCCTTTGAATGGGAAAGAGACCGAGAGAAACTCCCGGCAATCAAGTCGCCTGCAGACCTTGTCATCTATGAGATGCACGTCCGCGACTTCTCCATCGCCAGGAACATCCACCTCGACCCCTCCGAACTCAATGGAGGACGTGTCTGCACCGACTATCCCGGAAAGTTCGTCGCATTAGGCGAGAATTGGGCTATCAATCATCTCAAGTCGTTGGGAGTCAACGCCGTGCACCTGCTCCCATCTTTCGACTTCGCCTCCATCGACGAGAGTAGCGACGAGCCTCGATACAACTGGGGTTACGACCCGCTCAACTACAACGTGCCGGAAGGCTCCTATGCCACCAACGCCTACGACCCTGCAACACGCATCCGCGACTTCAAGACCATGGTGAGCAAACTCCACAAGGCTGGCATCAGGGTCATCCTCGACGTGGTCTACAACCATACCTTCAACGTGGAGAACAGCAATTTCCAACTCACTTGGCCCGACCACTACTACCGCAAGACCGCCGACGGCAAATACAGCAACGGGTCGGGATGCGGCAACGAGACGGCTTCTGAACGCCAGCACATGAGGGACTTCATGATCGAGAGCGTCAAATACTGGATCAACGAGTACCATATCGACGGCTTCCGTTTCGACCTCATGGGCGTGCACGACATCGAGACGATGAATGCCATACGTGCCGAAGTGGACAAAATCAATCCCGAAATCTTCATCTATGGAGAAGGATGGTCGGCAGGACAATGCGCCTATCCGGCAGAGAAACTCGGCACCAAGGCCAACATTCCCAACATGCCACGCATCGCTGCCTTCAGCGACGAATTGCGTGACGCGCTGAGAGGACCCTTCGACAACGACAACAAGGGTGCGTTCCTCGCAGGCATCCCCGGAGAGGAAGAAAGCCTCAAATACGGCATCGCCGGCGCCATCAGCCATCCGCAGGTCGACATGACCAAGGTGAACTATACCAAGCAGGCGTGGGCCACGCAACCCACACAGATGATTTCATACGTCAGCTGCCACGACGACCTCTGTCTCACCGACAGGCTCCGTTCTTCCATCCCCGGCATCACCACCGATGAACTCATCCGTCTCGACCTGCTTGCACAGACAGCAGTGTTCACTTCTCAGGGAGTGCCGTTCATCCTCTCCGGCGAGGAGATGCTCCGCGACAAGAAAGGCGTGCACAACAGCTTCGAGTCGCCCGACTCCGTCAACGAACTGGAGTGGAGGAACATGGTCAGGTATCCCAACGTGTTCAATTACTACTCCCGGCTCATCCAGATGCGCAAGAACCATCCCGCCTTCCGTCTCGCCGATGCAGAGAAGGTGAGGCAGGCATTGGAGTTCCTGCCCACGCAGCCGTGCACCGTGGCCTTTATCCTCAAGGACAATGCAGGAGGCGATGCCTGGAAGAACATCATCGTCGTGCTCAATGCCAGCAAGGAAACCAGGCAGGTGAGCATACCCAACGGCAAATACACCGTCGTCTGCCGCAACGGCGCCATTGATGAAAAGGGCATGGGCACCGTCAATGGTGCTTCCGTGCAGGTGGAGCCACAGTCGGCCCTCATCATCCATAACTGAAAATAACAACACCCCAAGCCTTATGAGAACAAGAATCCTAACCACCATCATCGCACTTCTCGCCACCATCACCATGACGGCAGCCATCAAAGTCACACGCATCGACCCCACCGACTGGTATGTCGGGATGAAAAACCCGCAACTGCAACTCATGGTCTATGGACAGGGCATCAGAGAGGCAATGGTGACCACCGACTATCCGGGGGTGACCATCGACTCCATCGTCAAACTCGACTCGCCCAACTACCTTTTGGTCTATCTCAACCTCAAGGGCGCACAACCCGGGCAGATGACACTCAAGTTTGCCAGTGGCAAGCAGAAGACAGAGGTGAAATACACCCTGAGGCAACGCGAGAAGGCAGGAAGCCAAAGGGTGGGATTTTCCAATGCCGACGTCCTCTATATGCTCATGCCCGACCGCTTCGCCAGCGGCAGCAGCGCCAATGACCAAATCAAGGGATTCAACACCTATGTCAACGACCGTTCGCAACCTAGCCTGAGACATGGTGGCGACCTGGAGGGCATCCGCCAGCACCTCGACTATTTCAACCAACTCGGCGTCACAGCCCTGTGGTTCACCCCCGTATTGGAGAACAACTCCCCCGACAACAACGGCTTCAGCACCTACCATGGCTATGCCACCACCGACTACTACAAGGTTGACCCGCGCTTCGGCACCAACGACGAATACAAAAGGCTCATCGACGAGGCACACCAGCATGGGTTGAAGGTGGTGATGGACATGATATTCAACCACTGCGGATTCGAGCATCCCTGGGTGGCCGACATGCCGGCTGCCGACTGGTTCAACCTCCCGGGCTGGCTCAAGGAGTCGCAAGGGAAATCGGACCCCAGGGGAACCTCATTCCTCCAAACCAGTTACAAACTCACACCAGTGGTCGACCCCTACGCCTCAAAAGTGGACCTCAAGGAAACCGTCGAGGGATGGTTCGTGCCCACCATGCCCGACCTCAACCAGAAGAACCCACATGTGATGAACTATCTCATCCAAAACAGCATCTGGTGGATAGAGACCGTGGGCATCGACGGCATACGCATGGACACCTATCCCTATGCCGATGCAGAGGGAATGGCGAAGTGGATGAAGATTCTCGATGAGGAATACCCCAATTTCAACACCGTGGGGGAGACATGGGTCACCGAACCGGCCTACACCGCCACTTGGCAGAAGGAGTCAAAACTGGCCAAGGCCAACAGTTACCTCAAGACGGTGATGGATTTCAGCTTCTACGACAAAATCAACATTGCCAAGAACGAGGAGACAGACCCCTGGTGGAACGGACTCAACCGCATCTACAACAGCCTGGTCTATGACTACCTCTATCCCAATCCTTCCAGCGTGATGGCCTTCATCGAGAACCACGACACCGACCGCTTCCTGGGCAACGGCTCCGACACCCTCGCGCTCAAGCAGGCTCTCGCCTTGTTGCTCACCATCAACCGCACGCCCCAGCTCTATTATGGCACGGAGGTGTTGATGAACGGCACCAAGGAGGTGACAGACGGCAATGTGAGGAAGGATTTTCCTGGTGGCTTCCCCGGTGACAAGAAGAACTGCTTCACGAAGGAAGGACGCACCAACGCGGAAAACGCCATGTTCGACTGGTGCAGCCGCATCCTCCACTGGCGTCAGGGCAACGAGGTGGTGACCAAGGGAAAACAGACTCAGTTCATCCCCTACAACGGCATATATGTCATCGCAAGACAATACCACGGACGCACTGTGATGACCATCCTCAACGGCACACGGCAGGCGGTGGAGATGGATGTGAAACGCTATGCAGAAATCATCGGCAGCGCCACCACAGCCAAGGACATCACCAATAACAGAAACGTCAGACTTGACAAGAACATCTCCCTCAGGCCAAGACAAACCATGATCCTGGACTTTTGAGGATAGGTTTTAGGAGATAATAGGAGAAAATAGGAAGTTTTAGGAGAGAATTGGAAAAAACAGGAGGTCTTAGGAATCCCTAGGACCTCCTGTTTTTTCCTATTTCCTCCTATAGATCTTTCCCTCAATATAGCAGCAAGAGGCCGGCGAAACCGGCGAAGGCCATCATCAGGATGGGGTTGATGCGCATCACCTTGGTGCCAATCCAGGTGGCTAAGAATAATGCCACGCTGATGCAGAAGCGCCAAGGGTCGTTGGCGAAGGTTCCGAAATTCTCCTCATTCATCAACAAGAGGGCCGCTGCCGCCAGCAGTCCCACCACGGCGGGGCGCAGACCACTGAAAATGCTCTCCACCAAAGGGGTCTTCATATATTTCAGAAACAGTTTTGCGATGAGCACCATCAGGATGAAGGAGGGTAGCACGAGGGCGAAGGTGGCAGTGACACTGCCCAGGATGGCCATCGTGGACCCCATCCCGGCGTTCTTCACGGCGGTGAAGCCACAATAGGTGGCGGAGTTGATGCCGATGGGTCCCGGGGTCATCTGGCTGATGGCCACGATGTTGGTGAATTCCGCCGAACTCATCCATGCATGGTTGTGCACCACCTCGTTTTGTATGAGCGACAACATACCGTAGCCGCCGCCGAATCCGAAGATTCCTATTTCGAAGAATGTGATGAAAAGGGAAAGGAAAATCATTTCTCAACGGGTTTGATGAAACGACCATAGAGGTAGCCTCCGAGACCGGCCAGAAGGATGATGAACACGGGGTTGACGTGCAAAGCCCAAATGGCGATGGCGCCGACAATGGGAATCCAACAGTTGACCAACGTGATTTTCGCGCTCTTCGCCAGTGAGAAGGTCGGTGCGGCAATCAGTGCCACCACGGCGGGGCGGATGCCGCGGAAGATGGACTCCACCACGGGACTGTCCTGGATGCGGGCGAAGAACATCGCTATCAATAGGATGATGATAAACGAGGGTAGTGCAGCGCCCAGCGTGGCACAAACGGCTCCCGGAAGACCACGAAGCTTGTAGCCGATGAAGACGCTCATGTTCACGGCAAACACACCGGGGCAGCTCTGTGCGATGGCGATGATGTCGAGGAATTCCTCACGTTGAATCCAGCGATGGCGGTCCACCACCTCCGACTCGATGAGGGGAATCATGGCATAGCCTCCACCGATGGTGAAGGCTCCTATGCTGAAAAAGGTCTTGAAACTATCCCAATAAAACCTGTCCATGATTTTTAGGAGATTTTTTGTAGGAGGAAATAGGAGATTTTAGGAAGTTCTAGGAAGTTCTAGGAAGTTTTAGGATTTCCTAGAATTTCCTAGAACTTCCTATTATTTCCTATGGCTTCCTAGGATTTCGTGGTTTTTCCTATTGCCTTTCCTCTATCCAGCGGCGGGCGTTGACGAAGGCCTCCAGCCAGGGAGTCACTTCGTCTTTATGGCGCTCGGCGGGATACCATCCGCATTGCCATGGGTAGATGGCGCGCTCCAGGTGAGGCATCATGGCCAAGTGACGGCCGTCGGCACTGCAGATGCCCGCCACGGCATGGTCGGAACCGTTGGGGTTGCCGGGATAGCTGTCATAGCTGTATTTCGCCACGATGTGGTATTTTTCTTCCGCTTCGGGGAGGGAGAACTTGCCCTCGCCGTGGGCCACCCAGATGCCGAGACGGCAGCCACTGAGCGAACCCAGCATCACGCTCTCGTTCTGCGGGATGGTGACACCCACGAAGTTGCTCTCGAACTTGCGTGAGTCGTTGTGCAGCATGCGGGTGGCTTGGCTGTGGTCGGGGTTGATGAGGTTCAGCTCCACCATCAGTTGACAACCGTTGCAGATGCCGAGCGAGAGGGTGTTGTCACGGGCATAGAACCTGTCGAGAGCCTCTTTCGCCTTCGGGTTGTAGAGGAAGGCGCCAGCCCACCCCTTGGCACTGCCCAGCACGTCGCTGTTGGAGAAACCACCGCAGAAGACAATCATCGAAATGTCTTCCAGTGTCTCACGGCCGCTGATGAGGTCGGTCATCATCACATCCTTCACGTCGAAGCCGGCAAGGTAGAGCGACCATGCCATCTCGCGCTCGCCGTTGGTGCCTTTCTCACGGATGATGGCAGCCTTCACGCCGGAGGGCTTGCGACGCTTCGCACTAAGGTAGTAGTTCACCAACTTCCCTTTGAACGCTGCGGGGAAGCGCATCTCCAGAGGTTGTTTCTTATAGTTGTCGTAGCGCATGCGTGCACGTCCGTTGCGGCTCTGCTTGCGGTCGAGCAGGTAGGAGGTCTTATACCAGATGTCGCGCAGACGGTCGATGTTGAACTGATGCTTGTAGTCGTCCTTGACGATGGTGAGGGTGCGGTCGCCTGGGGTGGGGTAGCCGATTTTTGCATATCCCACACCGAGGTCGTCGAGCAGTTCGCGCATCTCGAACTTGTATTTGTCGCTCACTTGAATGATGACGCCGGGGTTCTCGGCGAAGAGCGTCTTCACCAAGTCTTCCTTCATATTATAAAGGTTGATGCGCATGCCGCCGGTAGTGTTGGCGAAGCACATCTCGAGCAGCGTGGTGAGCATGCCGCCTGCGCTGATGTCGTGGCCTGCCATCACCCATCCCTTGCGAATCATCTGCTGGATGGCGTCGAAGCATCCGGCGAAATATTCTGCGTGATGTACGGTGGGGACGTCGTCGCCCACCTTGCCCAAGGACTGTGCCAGGGCCGAACCACCGAGGCGCAGGTTGTCGAAACTGAAGTCGATGTGGTAGATGGAGGAGTTCTTGTCGTTGACCAGCACGGGCGACACCACCTTGCGAATGTCGCTCACCTCGCCGCCGCTGGTGACGATGACGGTGCCCGGGGAGATGATTTTCTCACCGTTGGGGTATTGCTGGCTCAGTGAGAGAGAGTCCTTGCCCGTGGGGACGTTGATGCGCAGTTTGCGGCAGAACTTGCTGAGGGCTTCCACGGCGTTGTAGAGACGGGCGTCCTCGCCTTCCTGTGAGCGGCACGGCCACATCCAGTTGGCGGAGAGGGATACACCCTGCAGACCGTCGGTCAGCGGCGCCCACACGATGTTGGTGAGCGATTCGGCTACGGACAGCACGCTACCCTTCTCGGGTGATGCCAGTCCGGCTTGCGGAGCGTGTCCCAATGCGGTGGCGATGCCTTTCTTGCCTTGGTAGTCGAGAGCCACCACGCCGCAGTCGGAGAGCGGCAGTTGCAACTGTCCCTGGCATTGCTGGCGTGCGATTTTACCCGTCACGGAGCGGTCGACCTTGTTGGTGAGCCAGTCCTTGCAGGCTACGGCCTCGAGTTGCAAGACTCGTTCAATGTATTCATCGATGCGGTCTGCTTCATAGGGCGCGTCGGCATAATGGCGTTCCACGGTGCGGTCCACCATGACAGTCTTCGGGGAATGGCCGAACATCTGCGCTACGTCGAGGTCGAATGGTCGCACGCCGTCGGCTTGCTTGAAGGAGAAGTGGGCGTCGCCCGTCGTCTCTCCCACCACGTACAGGGGTGCACGCTCGCGCTCGGCGATGCGTGCCACATGTTCGATATGTTTCTCGTCGATGAGCAGTCCCATGCGCTCCTGGCTCTCGTTGGCGATGATTTCCTTTGCGGAGAGGGTGGGGTCGCCGATGGGGAGGGCAGCCATATCGATTTCGCCGCCGCATTCCTCCACCAGTTCGGAGAGGCAGTTGAGGTGTCCTGCCGAACCGTGGTCGTGGATGCTCACCACGGGGTTGACCTCCTCCTCGCAGAGTGCGCGCACGAGGTTGTATGCACGTTTCTGCATCTCGGGATTGGCGCGTTGCACGGCGTTGAGTTCGATGCCGTTGGAGTAGCGGCCGGTGTCCACGGAGGAGACTGAGCCTCCGCCGAGTCCGATGCGGTAGTTGTCGCCACCCACGACGACGATTTTGTTGCCTTTCTGGGGCGTCTTCTTCAGACAGTCGCGTCGGGTGCCGTAGCCCACGCCGCCGGCGAGCATGATGACCTTGTCGTAGGCGTATTTCTCAGCACCTTCCTGATGCTCGAAAGTGAGCACGGAACCGCAGATGAGGGGTTGGCCGAACTTGTTTCCGAAGTCGGAGGCACCGTTGGAGGCTTTGATTAGGATTTGCTCCGGCGACTGGTAGAGCCATTCGCGCACGGGGAGGATGTCCTCCCAGTCGCGGGCTTCGTCGCGGGTGCCTTCATCGGTGAGAAGGCGTGGGTAGGCGGTCATGTAGACGGCAGTGCCAGCGATGGGCCATGAACCCACGCCGCCGCCCATGCGGTCGCGGATTTCCCCTCCTGTGCCGGTGGCGGCGCCGTTGAAAGGCTCCACGGTGGTGGGGAAGTTGTGTGTCTCTGCCTTGAGTGATATGACACTCTCCACCTCCTTCACCTCGAAGAAGTCGGAGGTGGACTGGTCGCGTGGTGCGAACTGCTCCACGAGGGGACCTTTTGAGAAGGCCACGTTGTCCTTGTAGGCGGAGAGAATCTTATTGGGGTTTTCCTTCGTTGTCCGCTTGATCATGGCGAAGAGCGACGACTCCTTCTCCACACCGTCGATGATGAACGTACCGCTGAAAATCTTGTGGCGGCAGTGCTCGGAGTTGATTTGGGCGAAGCCGAACACCTCGGAGTCGGTGAGCGGGCGTCCCAGTTGTTGCTCGATGTGGTGGAGGTATTCCATCTCTTCTTGTGAGAGGGCGAGTCCTTCCTCCTCGTTGTATTTCTCCAGGTCGGCCACTTGCTTGATGGGTTCCGGCTGGTGGTTGATGGTGAAGATGCGTTGGTCGAGTCCCTTGTACATGCGTTGCAGCATGGGGTCGTGGGCTGCTTCCTCGTTCTCCACGGGGAAATATTCCTCGATGCGGCGGATGCCGGCGATGTTCATGTTCTGGGTGATTTCCACGGCGTTGGTGCTCCATGGAGTGACCATCTCACGGCGAGGGCCTACGAAAAAGCCTTCGATGGTCTCACTGGGAAGCACCTCTGCTTCTCCAAACAACCATTTCAGGCGTTCAAGGGTTTCTTGGTTCAACTGCTGTGTGGCCTCTGCGGCGATGATGCTCTTTGACGGGGTCTTGAAAAAATGAATCATGATAGGTGGCGAAAAAATTTTTTGCAAAGGTACTAATATGCGAGTGAAAAGCCAAAAAGTTTTTGAGCTTTTCCTATTTCTTTGCTTTAGTCGGTTCTCCGTAGGCAGCGGTTTTACCGTTGAAATATGGTAAAACAAAATAGGGTGCCTATGTGAGGCACCCGTGGTCGCCCTCTTGCGGATAGATATGGCATTATTCCCAAAGAGAGCGGGAGGGGGGATGATTGCTCACAAAAGTAGGGATTATTCGTCATCCACCAAAACTTTTCTCGGTAAAAAAGCTTTTTTTACCCATATTGGGGACAACAAGTGACAATAGCGTTCCCCTCCGCCTCTCTCACACCAGGTGGAGTCCATCTTCCTCGATGGTGATGACATGTCGGCGATAGAGGTCGCCCACGGCTCGTTTGAAGGTCTTCTTGCTGACGCCGAAGACCTCCTTGATGGTCTCTGGCGGGGTCTTGTCGCCGTAGGGGCAGGTGCCGCCTTGGGCGATGAGGTAGTCGGTGAGTGTGTCGGCGAAATCGATGGTCTGCTGGCGGCCGGAGGGTTGTAGCATGACATCGATTTTGCCGTCGGGCCTCACTTGGTCGATGTAGCCTCGAAGGCGCTCTCCTACGTGGATGGTTCTGAACACCTGGTTGTTGTAAACCAATCCCTGGTAGGTGTTGTCGATGATTACCTTGTAGCCCATGTCTGTCTGCTGCCACACCAACAGGTCGACGGCCTCGTTGTGGTAGTAATCGGCGGTGTCGTCACTCAGGTATCGCTCCACCTTCGCGGAGGCCATGATGCGGTAGCTTTCCTCGTCGATGTGCACATGGACGATGTGGTGGCTTCCTTTCACCATCTTCCGCTTTTGTTCGCGGAACGGGCAGAAGAGGTCTTTCATCAGTCCCCAGCGCAGGAAGGCACCGTATTGGTTGACCCACGCGACTTCCATGTAGCCGAACTCTCCCACCTTGGCGATGGGGCGCTCGGTGGTGGCAGTGAGGCGCTCGTCCTGGTCGAGGTAGATGAACACTTCGAGGGTGTCGCCGATGTGGGTGCCTTTGGGCACATAGCGGGTGGGCAGAAGGATTTCTCCTTCCTCGCCGCCGTCGAGATAGAGGCCGAAGTCCACTTCCTTCGTCACGGTCAGTTGGTTGTAGTCGCCTAAATGGATGGTGCTCATGGTTCTTGTGGGATTGGGTTTGTGGTTTCCGAGGTGGTGGGTGCCGTGATGGTCGTCTCGTCATGGAGATTGTCGACGATGCGTCCGTCTTTAAGGCAGATGGTGCGGTCGGTGAGAGCGGCAAGGCTTTCATCGTGTGTGACGATGATGAATGTCATGCCGTATTTGTCGCGTAGGTCGAAGAAGAGTTGGTGCAGTTCGGCCTTGTTCTTCGTGTCAAGGCTTCCTGAGGGTTCGTCGGCGAGCACCACGGAGGGTTCGTTGACGAGTGCCCGTGCCACTGCCACACGCTGTTTCTCACCTCCGGAGAGTTGGTTGGGCTTGTGATGGGCGCGGTCGGAGAGCCCCATGAACTCCAGCAGTTCTTGGGCGCGGGCCTTTGCTGCCGAGGTGCTCTTCCCTGCGATGTAGGCAGGGATCATGATGTTCTCAATCGCGGTGAACTCAGGCAGCAGTTGGTGGAACTGGAAGACGAAGCCAATGTGCTTGTTGCGGAAGTCCGACAGACGGTTGGACGACAGTTGACTGACCTCGGTGCCGTCGATGACGACGGACCCGCTGTCGGGGCGGTCGAGCGTTCCGATGATTTGGAGCAGCGTGGTCTTGCCGGCGCCACTTGGGCCGACGATGCTCACGATTTCTCCCTTGGCGACTTCCATGTCGATGCCCTTGAGCACTTGGAGGTTGCCGAAACTTTTGGTAATGTTCTCTATCTTGATCATTGTTCTCGTGTTTACTGTTTTTTCTTCCCGTGGAGCAGTGCGCGTTTCTTTTTCTCAAGCCAGTCCAGGAAACCTTGGTAGGCACTCTCTTCCTCTTGATGCTGTGGCTCGGCGAAGGTCATGGAGTCCATGCGGTCGCCGTGTTGGTCGGGGAAGATGATCATGAGGCTCTTGCCGGAGTAGAATTGCTCGATTTCCTTGGGGAGTTTCTCGAAGGCGGTCTTGTAACTGATGTTGCCCTTTCGGGAAATGATGAAGACCATGATGTGGTCGTCGTTCATGCGTTGTGCGAGGTGGGGGAGTTCGTTCCAATGCTCCATCGTCTCGTATTCGGCCCTGACGCTGGGATGGCGGGCCTGCAGGTATTCCCTGATGAGCGCTTGGCTCTCCTCGCGGGCGTAGAAGAGGATGCGGCACTCCAGGTTGCCGGCAAGGCGTGCGAGGCGTTCGAGCCACCGGATGAAGCCGGCTTCGAATTCCGCACGAGAGGGTACGGCGACCTTGATGCAGCGGAGGGTGTTGAGGGGGCGCGTGAGCCTGACGAATATGATTTGTCGGTTGAGGCCGTTGTATAGGCTTTGTGCAAACTCACCCCAGAATTTCGGGGAGATTTCCTTGTGGATGTGGAGCCCCATGATGATTTCCGAGGCATCGAACTCCTTGAAGGCGTGCTTGATGCCGTTGGCGATGTTGGCAGCGATGCGCACCTGTGTCTGCATGCGCACCTCGGAGGCGCTGGCGGTCTTCACCAGGCTATCCAACAGGCGGCGCCCTTTCTCTTGGTTCTCCGGGCGGTGGGAGTCGTCATATACGATATTGAGGGCCACCAGGCCGCGGTTCAACTTGGGGTTGCGCACCATGATGGCGACGTTGAGCAGGCCTTCGGCCAACTCCGGGTATTTCACCGGCAGTAGGATTTTCTCGTCATCGTGACGCTCCTCTATGGAGGTGCGTGCCTGGTTCTTGAGCACGATGCGCTTGGCGGAACGCTCGGTGATGACGCTGCTGATGATGCAGGTGAAGAGGATCATGATCACCACGCCGTTGAGCATGTTGTCATCCACGAGGTAATGGCCTGGCGACGTCTCCAGTCGCATGCCCACCATCACCATGGCGATGGCGCCGGCGGCATGGGCGGAGGTGAGTCCGCACATCAGGTGTCCGGAGCGGAGGGGCATGCGGAAATGAATGCAGGCCAGATAGGCGGCAAGGGCCTTGCCGAAGGTGCCCACGAAGACCATGAAGAGCACGACCCAGAGGATGTTGCCACCCATGAAGAGCACGCGGACGTTGATGAGCATTCCCACGCCGATAAGGAAATAGGGGATGAAAAGTGCGTTGCCGATGAACTCGATGCGGTTCATCAGTGGCGACAGGCGGGGGATGTAACGGTTGAGGATGAGGCCGGCGAGGAATGCACCAAGGATGCCCTCGAGGCTGGCCGCTTCGGCCAGCGCCGCACTGAGGAACATGATGGAGAGCACGAAGATGTACTGCATCACGGCGTCGGAGTAGCGGTGGAGGAACCAACGGGTGGCACGGGGGATGGCAACGATGAGGATGGCGGAGAAGGCCACGATCTTAAAGATGAACAGAAGCCAGAATGCTATGCCGCCACCACTGCCGAACGTTCCCGCCACAGCGGCAATCATCGTCAGGGAGAGGAAGAGGGCAATCATCGTGGAGCCTACGCTGAGGGCTGTGGCGGGATGCTGCTGCAAACCGTATCTGCACACGATGGGGTAGGCCACCAATGTGTTGGAGGCCATGATGCAGCCCAACAGCACTGACGCCGTATGCGTGTAATCCATCAGCGTCGTGGCTATGGCATAGGTGATGACAAAGGGGACGAAGGCTGTGAGAAGACCGAAGACGATGAACTGGTTCTTCGACTTGCGCATGCTCTCCATGTCCATCTCCAGTCCGGCGAGGAACATGATATAGTACATGCCCACCTTGCCGAACAATTCGAAACTGCTGTCGCGTTCCAGGATGTCGAAACCGTATTTGCCCACAAGGACGCCGGCAAGCACCATGCCCACGATATGGGGAATGCGGAGCTTGCCCATGATGATGGGGGCGAAGAGGATGATGCTCAGCACGACGAAGAAAATCAGCGTCGGATTGCCGATGGGGAAATAATGGCTCAGGTCGGGCATGTATGTGGTTTCTTGGTGCAAAGGTAGTGCAAAAAACCGAATTAGTGAGCAAAAAGCAAATGATTTTGCTTTTTCGAGCGTGAGGTTTTTATCAAAACCGAGTGCAATGCAAAGCAAATAACGAAGTTTTTGCTTTCTTTGCCATCAATCTCAGCCACTTTCTCGATAAACAATAATGAAATGTGCAAAAAATGTGTAACTTTACAGCCGCAAAATTGTACATCCTTTGTATGGATGGACTGGAGCCATTTTATGGATGGACAGGAGCCATGAAATGGTGCCTTTGCGCCTGGAAAAAGCCAATGAAGCAACGGAAAATCATCCATGTCGATATGGATGCCTTCTATGTCTCTGTGGAGGAACTTGATGACCCTTCACTGAAAGGAAAGCCCGTCGTGGTGGGTCACGACGGGCCAAGGGGTGTCGTATCCACGGCCAATTACGTGGCACGTAAGTATGGTATTCATTCTGCCCTCCCAATCGCCATGGCACACCGACTATGCCCGAAGCTCGTGGTGGTTGAACCGCATTTCAACCGCTACAAGGAGGTGTCCAGACAGGTGCATGAGATATTTCACGAATACACCGACCTCATTGAACCGCTCAGCCTTGATGAAGCATACCTTGACGTGACAGACAATAAGCGTGGAATGGACATGGCTGTAGACATCGCGCGAGAAATCAAGCAGAAGATAAGGCAAGTCACAGGGCTTACGGCATCCGCCGGGGTGAGCTACTGCAAATTCTTGGCAAAGGTGGCCAGTGACTTCCGCAAACCCGACGGGCTTTGCACTGTCCATCCGGAACGGGCACTTGATTTCATCGACAACCTGAAGGTGGAACAGCTGTGGGGCGTGGGTGAGAAGACGGCTCAGCATATGCACAAAATGGGTGTGTTCACTGGAAAGCAATTGCGTGGCCTGACCTTGCAGCAGCTCACGACCCAATTCGGAAAGATGGGAAGGGTGTTCTACAACTTTGCCCGTGGCATAGACAACCGTCCCGTAGTCACGGAATGGGTGAGGAAGTCGGTGGGATGTGAGAGAACCTACCTCAAAGACCTCACAAGTCAAGAAGACATGCTGGCTGAGTTGGACATCCTTGCCGATGAACTGGAAGGGAGGCTTGCACGCAACAGCTTCAAGGGACGCACCCTGGTGTTGAAGGTGAAATTCAGTGATTTCCAGCAAACCACCCACAGCATCACAGAAAACATCGTCATCGAGCACAAGGATAAAATCATGGCCTTGGCCAAGGCATTACTTGACGAGGTGGACTTTCAACAAAAGTCTGTACGCCTGCTTGGAATCACTGTGACTAATCCTGTGGAAGAAGAGATGCAACGGGGTCCTGTACAACTCTACATCGAATGGCCACCCTTCCCGCAACCTGATGAAGATACGATTCAGGTCACTTAGTTGCCGAAAACTGCTACAGGTGTGGTCAATAGGGAATGATTGTCCGCATGCTTCCGATAATGGTGCTAATGCATGGGATTGATGAGGAATAGGAAAAAGAAATGCAATATTTTCAATTTTTCTGAGATTTTGTCGTTATATCGGAAATTTTGCTTACATTTGCACCAAGAAAGCCGCTTTTCAAGTGGCTGTAACATCAAAAAACTTCAAGTCTATGCAGAAAAACAATATGATGGAAGGTGAAGTG